>Ga0335073_10013112_pt1 | contig 11617 bp, 9 predicted proteins | sample Lox_Sample_22_FD_207093 | JGI IMG/M metagenome (GOLD analysis project Ga0335073, IMG submission 207093) | Soil microbial communities from Loxahatchee National Wildlife Refuge, Florida, United States - Lox_Sample_2.2 | ecosystem: Environmental > Terrestrial > Soil > Wetlands | place: USA: Florida... | reverse complement strand
GGTGGGGGCCGAGACCGAGGGAGAGGTCGACGGCCCGAGGGCGCCCCTGGCCGCGGTGGTCCCCCCGGCGGTGGCGGAGCTCCAGGCGGCGCGCCTCGTCCGGCCCCGGGCGCCGGCCCGACCCCCTCTGTCCCGAGCCCAGCACCTGGTGCGGGTGACGGTGCTGGCCCTGGTGGTGGCGCTCGTGCTCGTGGGCGCCACCATCTGGATCGCCCGCCCCGGCGCGGGAGGCCCGACGGGGCCCTCCCCCGTGTCCGATGCCGCCATCGCCGCCCGGGTGGGCATCCAGCGGGGCGAGCTGCCCGGCTGGGCCGGCCAGTCGGGGCGGGTGGCCGATGTCTTCGCCGCCGGCGCCACCACCCGGGGCCGCGCCGCCAGCCGGACGGCGGCCCGGTCCTCGACCGTGCTGGCGCGCTGCCTGCACGTCTCGGTGGCCGCCCTCGACAGCGCCTTCGACATGGGCAGCGCCGCCCAGGAGCGCACGGCCCGATCCGCCTCCCGCCTCTACGCCGACCCCGAGGGCGACGGGGGGGCCATCAGCTCGGTGGTCGACGTGGTGCGCAGCGACGGTGCCGGACGCGCCGACGCCGCCGTCTTCGCCGACCCCTCGCTCTTCGCCACCTGCTACCAGCCCTACGTCCAGGCCATGCTCCCCTTCGCCCCCGGTGCCCCCCGGTCGGGGTTCGCCACCGCCACCGTGCAGCCCACGGTGGTGCCCGTGCCCTCGGGGTCGAGCGACGTCGAGGTGGCCGCCTTCCAGATCGCCCGCATCGGCAACGACGACGGGCAGAGCCTGACCACGGTGACCACGGCCGTCGCCGTGGTGGGGGGTCGGGTGCTGGCCACCGTCGACGCCACCAGCGACCTCGTCTTCCCCCTCGACACCCAGGACGCCGTGGTGCAGCAGATCGAGGCCAGGGTGCTCGGGGTGAGCCTCCTGTGAGGGCCGAGGGTCAGCCCGGGACCGAGCGGGCCAGGGCCAGCAGGGCCCGGTAGGCGGTCTCGGCCGGGGCCACCTCGTCGGGGCGCACCAGGTTGGCCATGATGCGCATGAGCCAGCTCATGATGCTGCGCGAGTGCATCCCGGTGCGGACGCAGAGGCGCATGAGCTCGGGGCGGCTGATGAGGCGGACGAACTCCCTGGCCACCCGGTAGTAGAGGCCGTAGGCCGCCTGGAGCTGGGACTCGTAGTCCACCAGGGCGTGGACCTCCTCGCCCGACAGGGCCCGGGCCAGGCAGGCCGCCGCCAGGCGCCCCGTCTCGTAGGCGTAGGCGATGCCCTCCCCGTTGAAGGGGTTGATGGCCCCGGCGGCGTCGCCCACGGTCAGGATGTTGGGGCCGATGCGGGGCCGCACGGACAGGCCCATGGGGAGCTTGCCGCCGGTGGGGGGCCCGCACGCCGTGGCCGGGGACAGGCCCCACGAGGCGGGGGCCCACTCCACGAAGGCGTCCATGAGCCGGCTCGTGTTCACGCCCTTCCAGCGCCCCTCCACGGTGAGGATCCCCACCCCCACGTTCACCCGCCCGTCGCCCAGGGGGAAGATCCAGCCGTAGCCGGGGACCACCTCGCCCGAGGCGTCGCGGATGTCGAGGTGCGACTCGATGTAGAGGTCGTCGTGGCGGGGCGAGCGGTAGTAGCCCCGCAGGGCCATGCCCAGGGGGTAGTCCCGGTCGCGCCCCGCCCCCAGGGCCCGCCCCAGGCGGGAGTTGGCCCCGTCGGCCACCACCACATAGCGCCCCCGCACCTCGTGGGTGCGGCCCGTGTCGCGGTCGAGGACCCGGGCCCCGCCCACGGGGGGCAGCACCTCGGCCGGGGCCCCGCCCGCCCTCCCGGTGACGGCCCGGTCCAGGAGGGGTCCCAGGGCCTCGGCCCCCTCCCACACCAGGGCCCCCGCCTTGGCGGCCCGCTCGGCCACCAGGTGGTCGAGGTCGTGCCGGGTGATGACGTAGCCCTCGGAGGGGAAGGAGGGGTGCTCGGGCCAGGGGAGCTCGAGGGTCCGGCCGTAGGCGCAGGACCGCAGGCCCACGTAGCGGTGGGCGCCGGTGAGGGCGTCGTCGAGGCCCATGTCCCGCAGCTGGCGCACCGAGCGGGGGGTGAGGCCGTCGCCGCAGGTCTTCTGGCGCGGGAAGTGCTTCTTCTCCACCACCACCACGTCCCACCCGGCTTCGGCCAGCCAGTAGGCACAGGACGAGCCGGCCGGGCCGGCCCCCACCACCACCACGTCGTGGAGGTGCCCGTCGTCGGGGCCGGCCGAGCGGGAGGCGGCGGCAGAGCCGGGGGTGGGGGCCGGGGACATCGCCTAGATCGTAGGGTGCCCCGCCGCCGGCGGCAGCCGGGGCGGGCGCCCCCAGCCGGGGGGTCCCCCCCAGCCGGGGGCCGCCACGCCGTGGTGGGACCGGCCCGGCGGCGGCGGCGGCGGGCCCGTCGCGCCGGCCCCGGCGGGGGTGGTCGCGCCGGGCCGGACGGGCCCGCGGGAGAGCCCGGCCCAATGTGCCGCGGCGAGGGGCGCCGTGGTAGAACCGCAGGCGGGCATGGACCAATACCTCCCGATCCTGATCCTGTTCATCCTGGGCATCCTCTTCGCGGGACTGTCCTTCGTCGCGTCGTCCCTCCTGGCCCCGCGCAAGCGGCCCACGGCGGCCAAGCTCGCCCCCTACGAGTGCGGGATCATCCCCGACCGCGAGCCGCCCCAGCGCTTCCCGGTGCGCTTCTACCTCGTGGCCATGATCTTCATCATCTTCGACATCGAGATCGTCTTCCTCTACCCGTGGGCGGTGGTGTTCCGTCACCTCGGGGCCTTCGGTCTGGTCGAGGTCCTGGTCTTCGCCGGGGCGGTCTTCGTGTCCTTCCTCTACCTGGTGAGCAACGGGGCGCTGAACTGGGGCCCCGCCAAGCGGCTGCGGCTGGCCCGGCCCCAGCGCACCACCGAGTCGACCATTGCCCGCGTCGGGCCCGAACAGGGCCCGGGCACTGGACGGGCGGCGTAGGGGCGTCGGGCGACCATGGGGCTCGAGGACCTCCAGCACAATTTCCTGACCGGGCGCATCGAGGACCTCGTCAAGTGGGCCCGGCGCAACAGCGTCTGGCCCGTGACCTTCGGCCTGGCGTGCTGCGCCATCGAGATGATGGCGGTGGGGGCGGCCGACTTCGACATCAGCCGCTTCGGGATGGAGGTCTTCCGGGCCTCCCCCCGGCAGGCCGACCTCATGATCGTGGCGGGCCGGGTGTCGCAGAAGATGGCGCCCGTCCTGCGCCAGGTCTACGACCAGATGATGGAGCCCAAGTGGGTCATCTCCATGGGCGTGTGCGCCTCGACCGGGGGGATGTTCAACAACTACGCCATCGTCCAGGGGGTGGACCAGATCGTCCCCGTGGACGTCTACGCCCCGGGGTGTCCGCCCAGCCCCGAGATGCTCCTGCACGCCATCCTCACCCTGCACGAGAAGATCCGCACCGGCGCCATCACCCGCCGGCGCGGCGCCCCCGCCGCCGCCCCTGAGGAGCTGGCCGGGTGGGTGCCCGAGCGCCCCGACGCCGTGCGCCTGGGGACGCCCAAGTGAGCGTGGCCGGCACCGAGGTGGACCCGGCGTCGCCCGTGCTCCCCGACGTGGCCCGTGCCGTGGGCGCCGACGGCCACGAGGTCCTCCATCCGGCCCGGGACCGCTACCACGAGGTCGTGGACGCGCACCGCCAGGCCGGCTTCGAGATGCTGGCCGACCTGACCGCCGTCGACTACCTCGCCCACCCCGGTCGCGTCCTGCCCGACGGGGTGGCCCCGGCCCGCTTCGAGGTGGCCGCCGTGCTGCTGTCGGTGTCGGGGCGGCGGCGGGTGCGGGTGCGGGTCCAGGTGCCCGAGGACGATCCCGTCGTCGCCTCGGTGTGGGACCTCTACCGCGGGGCCGAGGCCATGGAGCGCGAGGCGTACGACATGTTCGGCATCGTGTTCGAGGGCCACCCCGACCTCACCCGCATCCTCATGCCCGAGGACTGGGAGGGCCACCCCCTGCGCAAGGACTTCGGGGTGGGCCGGGTGCCGGTCCAGTTCAAGGAGGCCCCGGGCCCCCGATGACGCCCGATTCCCCCACCACCTTCACCCGCGAGACGGCGGAAGGCGCCCAGGAGATGGCGAGCCGGGCCGCCACGGCGCCGGCCGAGCTCCAGCGCGAGGTGGGCTCGGTGCTGCGCCTGCCCGAGGGCACCGTCGTCGACGCCTCCGACGTGGACGTCGAGCGGGGCGACGACGAGACCATGATCATCAACATGGGGCCCCAGCACCCCTCCACCCACGGGGTGCTGCGCCTCATGATGGAGCTGGACGGCGAGACGGTGCTGCGCACCAAGCCCGTGATCGGCTACCTCCACACCGGCATGGAGAAGACGGGGGAGGAGCTCACCTTCCAGCAGGGTGCCACCAACGTCACGCGGATGGACTACCTCTCGCCCCTCAACAACGAGCTGGTCTTCGCCCTCGCCACCGAGCAGCTCCTCGGCATCGAGCTCCCGCCCCGGGCGGTGTGGATCCGGATGCTGCTCTCGGAGCTCCAGCGGGTGTCCTCGCACCTCATGTGGATGGCCACCAATGGCATGGACGTGGGCTCCACCACCATGATGATCTTCGGGTTCCGCGAGCGCGAGCTCGTGCTGGCCTTCTTCGAGAAGACCACCGGGGTGCGCATGAACCACAACTTCATCCGTCCCGGCGGCACGGCGGCCGACCTCCCCGACGGCTGGGAGGACGACGTCGAGGTCATCCTCGACAACGTGGCGGTGCGGCTCGACGACTACGACGAGCTGCTCACGGGCCAGCCCATCTTCCGGGAGCGCATGGAGGGGGTGGGGGCCATCTCGGCCGAGGAGGCGCTCGCCCTGTCGGCCACCGGGCCCATCCTGCGCTCCACCGGGGTGTCCTGGGACCTGCGCCGGGCCATGCCCTACCTGGCCTACGACCAGGTGGACTTCGACGTCATCGTGGGCACCTACGGGGACAACTTCGACCGCTACGCCATCCGCCTCAACGAGATCCGGGAGTCGGTGCGCATCCTGCGCCAGGTCCTCGAGCGCCTTCCCGCCGGTGACTACCGGGTCCAGGACAAGAAGGTGACCCCCCCGCCCCGGGCCCGGATCGACGAGTCCATGGAGGCCCTCATCCACCACTTCAAGATCTTCACCGAGGGCTACAAGGTGCCCGAGGGCGAGGTCTACGTGGCGGTGGAGTCCCCCCGGGGGGAGCTGGGCTGCTACCTGGTGTCGGACGGGTCGTCCAAGCCCTACCGCCTCCACATCCGGGCCCCGTCCTTCGTCAACCTCCAGAGCCTGCCGGTGATGATGCACGGGGGTCTGGTGGCCGACGCCGTGGCCACCATCTCCTCGGTGGACCCGGTGATGGGGGAGGTGGACCGGTGAGCATCGCCACCGGCGCCGGCGCCGGGCACCTCTCGGTGGAGCGCCGGGCCCGGGCCGTCGAGCTCGTGGCCCTGTACCCCCATCCCCGCTCGGCCCTCATCCCCCTGTGCCACCTGGCCCAGGAGCAGGACGGCTGGCTCCGGCCCGAGGCGGTGGAGGAGATCGCCGGGCTGGTGGGGGTCACCCCGGCCGAGGTGGTGGGGACGGCCTCGTTCTACGAGATGCTGCACACCGAGCCGGTGGGGACCTACGTGGTGTCGGTGTGCACCAACATCGCCTGCATGCTCAAGGGCGCCTACGAGCTGCTCGAGCACATCGAGGAGCGCCTGGGGGTGCGCCCCGGGTCGACCACGGCCGACGGGACCTTCACCCTCGAGGACACCGAGTGCATCGCCGACTGCGGGCGGGCCCCGTGCCTGGCCGTCAACCACCGCTTCGTGGGCGACGTCACGCCCGCCTCCTTCGACCAGCTCGTCGACGACCTCCGGGCCGGCCGCCGGGCCGACGACATCCCGCCCCACGGGACCCTCGTCCGGGTGCGGCGCCAGGGGGGACTGGCCGTGGACGAGGCCACGGTGGAGGCCGAGCGCCGGGCCATGGCCGAGCGCATGGCGGCGGCCGAGGGGTCGTCGTGACCGTCACCGACGCCCCCCGCATCGTGACGTCGCGGCTCGGCTACGAGGACTCGTACACGCTCGAGCGCTACCTGGCCACGGGGGGCTACGAGGGCCTGCGCAAGGCCCTGGGCATGCGCCCCGACGAGGTGGCGGCCGAGGTCGACGCCGTGAGCCTCCTGGGCCGGGGCGGGGCCGGCTTCCCGGCCGGGCGCAAGTGGTCCATGCTGCGCAAGGCCCCCACCACCTACCTGGTGGTGAACGGGGACGAGAGCGAGCCGGCCACCTTCAAGGACCACCTCCTCCTCGAGGGCGACCCCCATCAGCTCATCGAGGGCGTGGTCATCGCCGCCTACGCCATCCAGGCGGCCCGGGCCTTCGTCTACGTGCGGGGCGAGTTCGCCCTGGGGCTGGAGCGGGTGCAGGCCGCCCTCAACGAGGCCTACGAGCACGGTGCGGTGGGCCGCGACATCTTCGGCTCGGGCTTCTCCCTCGACATCGTGGTCCACCCCGGGGCCGGGGCCTACATCTGCGGCGAGGAGACGGCCCTGCTCGAGAGCCTCGAGGGCAAGCGGGGCTTCCCCCGCATCAAGCCCCCCTACTTCCCCGCCGCCATCGGCCTCTACGGCGAGCCCACCGTGGTCAACAACGTCGAGACGCTGTCCAACCTGCCGTGGGTCCTGGTGAACGGCTCGGCCGCCTTCACCGCCCTGGGGGCGGGGCGCTCCACCGGCACCCGGCTCTTCGCCCTGGCCGGCCACGTCGCCAACCCCGGGGTGTACGAGGTCGAGATGGTGAAGACCACCTTCCGCGACCTCATCTACGACGACGCCCTGGGCGGGGGGATCCCCGGCGGCCGGGGCCTGAAGGCCATCATCCCGGGCGGGGTCTCGGCCCCGTGGTTCGGGCCCCAGCACCTGGACCTGCCCCTGGGCCAGGACGAGGTGGGGGAGCAGGGGTCGATGCTCGGCTCGGGCTCGGTGGTGGTCATGGACGACAGCACCTGCGTGGTGCGGGCCGCCTGGCGCATCACCCGCTTCTTCTGGCGCGAGTCGTGCGGGCAGTGCACCCCGTGCCGGGAGGGTTCGGGCTGGCTCGAGAAGGTCCTGCGCCGCATCGAGGACGGGGCCGGGCGGGAGTCGGACGTGGACCTGCTCATGGACCTGTGCGACAACCTCGCCCCCGGGGTGTCGTGGCCGCCCCAGCAGACCACCATCTGCGTGCTGGGCTCCTCCATCCCCTCCTCCATCGCCTCGGCCGTGCGCATGTTCCGCGACGACCTCCTGGTGCACGTCAAGGAGGGCGGCTGCCCCCATGGCTGACCCCGTCGTCACCTCGCACCACGGCATCGCCCCCCGGACCGAGCCGGGCGCCACCGTCACCATCACCATCGACGGGCGCCAGGTCACCACGCCGGCCGGGGAGTTCCTCATCGCCGCGGCGGAGCGGGCCGGGACCTTCATCCCCCGCTTCTGCTACCACCCCCGCATGAAGCCGGTGGGCATGTGCCGCATGTGCCTGGTCGAGGTGTCGGGCCCCCGGGGGGCGACCCTGCAGCCGGCCTGCTACGTCACCGTGGCCGACGGCATGGAGGTGGCCACCACCTCGGAGAAGACCAAGAAGGCCCAGGTGGGGGTGCTCGAGTTCCTCCTCGTCAACCACCCCCTGGACTGCCCCGTGTGCGACAAGGGGGGGGAGTGCCCCCTCCAGGACCAGACGCTCGCCTACGGGCCGGGCGAGAGCCGGTTCGTGGAGGAGAAGCGCCACTGGGCCAAGCCCACCCCCATCTCCGAGCTCGTCCTGCTCGACCGGGAGCGCTGCATCCAGTGCGGCCGCTGCGTCCGCTTCGCGGCCGAGGTGGCGGGCGAGGCCCAGATCGACTTCCTGGGACGGGGCGACGCGGTGGAGGTCGGCATCTTCGAGGAGCAGCCCTTCTCCTCCTATTTCAGCGGCAACACCGTCCAGATCTGCCCGGTGGGGGCCCTCACCTCGTCGCCCTACCGCTTCACCGCCCGTCCCTGGGACCTGGACCAGGTGGAGTCCACCTGCACCCTGTGCGCCGTGGGGTGCCGGGTGGCGGTGCAGTCGTCGGCCAACCGGGTCACCCGCCTCCTCGGCATGGACAGCGACCCCGTCAACCAGAGCTGGCTGTGCGACAAGGGCCGCTACGGCCACGAGGCCGTGAACGCCGACGACCGCCTGACCGAGCCCCTGCTGCGGCGCTCGGGTCCTGGGTCGGCCGACGAGCTCGTCCCCGCAACGTGGGCCGAGGCCCTGGGGACGGCGGCCGAGCGCCTGGGGGCGGTGCGGGACCAGCACGGCCCCGGCGCCATCGGGGTGCTGGGCGGGGCCCGCCTGGGGAACGAGGACGCCTACGCCTGGGCCAAGCTGGCCAAGGCGGTCCTGGGAACCGACTCCGTCGACGCCCAGCTCGGCGACGGGCTCCCGGCCGAGCTGGTCCTGGGACTGCCCCGGGCCACGGTGGACGAGGCGTGCCGGGCCCGGGCCGTGGTGGTGCTGGCGGGCGACCTGCGCGAGGAGCTCCCCGTCCTCTTCCTGCGCCTGCGGGGGGCGGCCACCGACGGCGGTGTGCCCCTCGTCGAGCTGGCCCCGGTGGCGAGCGCCCTGAGCGCCGTGGCCACCGCCTCCCTGCGCTACCCCCCGGGCGGGGTGGTGGACCTGGTGCGGGCCCTGGCCGACGGCGCCGCGGCCCCGGCCGGGGTGGACGAGGGGGCGTGGGCGGCGGCCACGGGCGCCCTGGCCGGCGCGGGCGAGGGGGGCGAGGGTGTGGTGGTGGTGCTCGGGCGCCCCTCGCTGGCCGAGGACGGCGCCCTGGTGGCGGCGGCGGCCACGATGCTGGCCCGGGCGTGGCCGGCGGCGCGCTTTCTCCCCGCCCTGCGCCGGGGCAACGTGCTGGGCGCCCTCGACATGGGCCTGGCGCCGGGGATCCTCCCCGGGCGCGTCGCCCTGGACGAGGGGAGGGCGTGGTTCACCCAGGCGTGGGGGTCGGTCCCGGCCGAGCCCGGCCGCGACGCCGCCGGCATGCTGCGGGCCCTGGCCGAGGGGTCAATGCGGGCCCTGGTCCTCCTGGGGGCGGACCCCCTGGGGGACTTCCCCGACCGGGCCCTGGCCGCCGAGGCCCTGGGCCGGGCCGAGCTGGTGGTGGCGCTGGACGCCTTCCTGTCACCCTCGGCCGCCCTGGCCGACGTGGTGCTGCCGGTGGCGGTGGCCACCGAGCGCTCCGGCACCACCACCAACATCGAGGGCCGGGTGTCGCGTGCGGCCCAGAAGCTGGTGGCCCCGGGGCAGTGCTGGCCCGACTGGATGGTGGCGGTCGAGCTGGCCCAGCGCCTCGGCGCCGACCTGGACGTCACCGGCGTGGGCGAGCTCTGGGACGAGATCGAGCGGGTGGCCGTCTCCCACGCCGGGCTCACCCGGGCCGTCCTGGACGCCCCGACCGGGCGCGACGGCGTGGTGGTCCCCCTGCCGGCCTCCCCGGTCCGCATCGGGCGGCCCCCGCTGGCGCCCTTCGACCCCATGGCCACCCCGGGCATCGAGTCGGTGGAGGTCCAGGGGGCCCCGCCCCGGGCCGGCGGGGCCGAGCCCATCGGGGCCGAGGCCGACGGGGCCCCCGCCGCCGAGGGCGGGCCGGCCCGCCCCCGCCTGCTCGGGCCGCCCGCCCCCGCCGCCGAGGTGCCGTCCCCGGCGCCGGGACCGGGCCTGCGGCTGGTGGCGGGGCGCAGCCTCTACGACGCCGGCGTGCTGGTGGAGGCCACACCCGCCCTGGCCGCCCTGGCCCCGCCGGCGCGGGCCCGGTGCCACCCCGGCGACCTGGCCGACCGGGGCATCGCCGACGGGGCCCGGGTGCGGCTGGCCTCGGGCCGGGGCGAGACCGTCGTCGCCGTGGTGGCCGACGAGGGCGTGGCGCCCGGGGTGGTTGCCCTGGCCTTCAACGTGGCGGCCGAGGGTGGGGAGCCGGGTGACGCGGTCGCGGGCGCCGGTGCCCTCATCGACGTCGGCCACCCCGTCACCGACGTGACGGTGGAGGCCCTGTGAGGGCGGGGGTGCGGTGATGGGCCGCGTGCTCGGGCTCGACCCCCTCTACGCCCACGGCGTGAGCTGGGCCGTGCTCCTCATCGCCGTGATCAAGGTGCTGGTGGCCTTCGGCGCCCTGCTGGTGTCGGTCATGCTCATGATCTGGTTCGAGCGCAAGGTCATCTCGGACATGCAGGCCCGCATCGGGCCCAACCGGGCCGGGCCGTGGGGGCTGCTGCAGACGCTGGCCGACGGCATCAAGCTCTTCTTCAAGGAGGACCTCCTCCCCGAGCGGGCCGACCGTTTCGTGTTCAAGCTGGCGCCCTACCTGTCCATCGTCCCCGCCCTGCTGGCCTTCGTCATCGTGCCCGTGGGCGGCGACGTGACGGTGTTCGGCCACACCTTCGAGCTCCAGGTGGCCGACCCGCCGGTGGGGATCCTCTTCCTGCTGGCCATGTCCTCGGTGTCGGTGTACGGGGTGATGCTGGCCGGGTGGTCCTCGGGCTCGAAGTACCCCCTCCTCGGCTCGGTGCGGGCCTCGGCCCAGATGATCTCCTACGAGGCGGCCCTGGGCCTCACCGTGTCCATGGTGGTGCTCCTGGCGGGGTCGCTCTCCACCCGGGCCATCGTGGCCGCCCAGGCACACACCTTCTTCGGCAGCTGGTACCTGGTGAAGGCCGGCATCCTGCCCTTCTTCCTGTTCCTGGTGGCCATCACGGCCGAGCTCAACCGGCCCCCCTTCGACCTGGTCGAGGCGGAGCAGGAGCTGGTGGGGGGGTTCAACACCGAGTACTCCTCGATCCGCTTCGCCCTGTTCTTCATGGCCGAGTTCATGAACACCATCACCATGTCGGCGGTCGTGGTGACCCTGTTCCTGGGCGGGCCCGACGGCCCCACGGCCCACGTCTTCATCCTGTCCTGGGTCATCCCCGTGCTGTGGTTCCTGGGCAAGACCCTGGTGTTCCTCTTCCTCTACGTGTGGCTCCGGGCCGCCCTGCCCCGACTGCGCTACGACCAGCTCATGGACCTGGGGTGGAAGGTCCTCATCCCCCTGTCGCTGGGATGGGTCCTGGTCCTGGCCGCCTTCCTGGTGGGCCGGTGGTGGGGCCTCGGGGTCATCGTGGCCCTGCTGGCCGTGTCGGGCCTCCTGTTCCGGGCCGTCTGGGTGGGCTCGGGGGTGGACGAGGCCGAGGAGTTCGACGTGGGCGAGCCGCCCACCCTCGACGTGGCCGATGCGCCCGGGACGGTGGTGTGATGGGCTTCCTCGACTCCCTGCGCGACGACCTCAGCTTCCTGGGCGGGTTCAAGGTCACCCTGGAGCAGATGGCCCGGACCCGGGTCACCTTCCAGTACCCCCTGCAGAAGAAGCCCAAGCCCATCCGCCAGCACGGGCGCCACGTCCTCAACCGCTACGAGGACGGCATGGAGAAGTGCATCGGGTGCGAGCTGTGCGCCGGGGTGTGCCCCGCCGACTGCATCTACGTGCGCGGGGCCGACAACGACCCCGAGGACCCCGTCTCGCCCGGGGAGCGCTACGGCTTCGTCTACGAGATCAACTACCTGC
>Ga0335073_10013111_pt1 | contig 11618 bp, 9 predicted proteins | sample Lox_Sample_22_FD_207093 | JGI IMG/M metagenome (GOLD analysis project Ga0335073, IMG submission 207093) | Soil microbial communities from Loxahatchee National Wildlife Refuge, Florida, United States - Lox_Sample_2.2 | ecosystem: Environmental > Terrestrial > Soil > Wetlands | place: USA: Florida... | reverse complement strand
TGGAATCTTTCATCATATTTCACTAGTCGCGTTCCTGGCTTGGGTCGGCCTTGGCTCCGATGGTCTGAGCTCTTCCTGCTACGGTCCTGACGAGGCTTTCCGCGCCTTAGGCGAGCACCAGTATCTCGCAGTCTTCCTTGCGATGATGACGGCGCTTACCGTCTTCATCATCTCGGCGTCGTACTCGCAGACGATCGATCTTTTTCCGACGGGTGGCGGCGGTTATCTGGTTGCGACGCGCTTGCTGGGCCCATACTTCGGTCTCGTCTCGGGCAGTGCGTTGATCGTGGACTACGTGCTGACAGTCTCGATGTCGATCGCGAGTGGCGCGGACGCGATATTCAGCTTCCTGCCGCTCGAATGGCATTCGGCCAAATTCGTCTTCGCGCTGGTGATCGTCATCTTGATGGTCGCGATGAATTTACGCGGCGCCAAGGAATCGGTGCTGTCGCTGCTTCCAATCTTCATCATGTTCGTGGTGATGCATGCGTGGCTGGTCGGATACGCGCTGCTGAGCCGCGCGTTTGAGTTTCCCACGATCATGCGCGACGCGGTCGGCGAGGTGCATTCGAGTATCGGCTCGCTGGGATTTATCGCCGTGGCCGCGATTTTCTTCCGCGCCTACAGCATGGGCGGCGGCACCTACACCGGTATCGAAGCCGTCAGCAACGGTCTGCCGATCCTGCGCGAGCCGCGCACCGTCACCGGCAAGCGCACGATGATCTACATGGCCGTGTCGCTGGCGTTCCTCGCCGGCGGAATCCTGGTCGCGTATCTGCTCGAAGCGGTGCATCCGCTACCCGGCCAGACGATGAACGCGGTCCTTTTCACGCATATCGCGGGGCAGTGGAAGATCGGCGGCCTCTCGATCGGAAGGGGCCTCGTCGTGTTCACGCTTATCACCGAGGGCGCGTTGCTGTTCGTCGCCGCGCAGACCGGATTTATCGACGGACCGCGCGTGCTCGCGACGATGGCGACCGATCGCTGGCTGCCGCGCCGCTTCTCCAATCTCAGCGCGCGCCTGGTCACGCAGGATGGCGTCGTCGCGATGGGGGTTGCCTCGTTTCTGATCCTGGTCGGAACGCATGCGAAGGTCGATCTGCTGGTCGTGCTCTACGCGATCAACGTTTTCATCACCTTCACGCTGTCGCAGCTTGGTATGAGCGTGCACTGGTTTATGGAGCGCAAGTCTGACAAGCGCTGGCGGCGCAAGCTGTTCGTCAACGGCCTCGGATGCGTCTTTACGGCGACGATCCTCGTTCTGACGACGACGCTAAAGTTCCAGGAAGGCGGCTGGGTGACGATCCTGATCACTGGCGGTCTTATCATTGTCTGCTACGCCGTGCGGAGCCATTACCAGGCCGTCGCGAATGCCGTCGAGCATCTCGAGGCGGCGATTTTGCCGAAGCTCTACAGCGCCGAGAAAGTTCCCGCTGGCCCGTTCAATCCCGACGCGCCGACGGCCGCGATCCTTGTCAGCGGCTTCAACGGCCTCGGCCTCGCCACGCTCATGACGGTGACGCAACTGTTTCGCGGCGAGTTCCGCAACGTCGTGTTCATCGGCGTGGGCGAAGTGGATTCGGCGCTGCTGAAAGGACCCGCCGAGATTCGCGAACTCGAGCAGCGGCTCGCCGACGATCTGCAGGAGTATTGCGTCTTCTCCGCCGACATGGGGTTGCATCCGGAGCTGCGCGCGGGACTTTCACCCGACGTCGTGCTGGAGCTGCGCCGCCTCTGCCTCGAAGTCGCGCACGAGTTTCCGCACGTCGTGTTCTTTGCCGGCAAGTTGATTTTTTCCGACGAGGTCGAGGGCTTCATCGGCCGCTTCCTGCACAATCACACGGCCCTCGACTTGCAGAACTGGCTTCAGCTCTACGGCCTGAGCCTTGTGATTCTTCCGGTGCGCGTCGCTGTGGGTACCGCGATATTGCCTGAACGGGCCGACGCTGCGTGAGCGCGTAGCCTCGCGAAGCCGCGCCGCGCCGAGGCGTCTTGACTGACACGCCTCGGACTGTAGTAACTGCTCACAATCATGTCCGAGATGCTCGAGTCCGTTCCGGACTTAGGCGGCGAACGCGCGACCTCGGTCGCGCTGCCGCCGGAGTCGGGAATCCGCGCGGAAGTGTGGGCGCTGGCCTGGCCCGTCATCCTGTCATTCGCGCTCGACTCGATACTCGGCCTGGCCGCGATGCTGATGGTGGGGCGGCTCGGCGCCGAGGCGGTTGGCGCGGTGGGACTCGCGACGCAAATTCTCGGCGCGGTGCGTGCGGGAATCGCCGCGGTAGGAACCGGCACGATCGCGCTGGTCGCGCGCTACATGGGCGCCAACGATCGCGATAACGCCGAAGAGGTGCTGAAGCAGTCGGTGATCTTCGGCGTGCTGGTCTCGACGATCATCGCAATCCCCGTGATCGTTTTCGCGACGCCGCTGATGGGCCTCTTCCAGGTCAAAGGCGAGATGGCGCGGATGGGCGCGCGTTATCTGCAAGTGGTGATGCTCTCCGAACCGTTCCAGGGCATCTTCCTGATGTGCGCGTCGGGGCTGCGCGGCGCGGGCGATACCCGCACGCCGCTCTGGATCGGTGGCTTCATCGACGTGCTCGCAATCTTCCTTAACTACGTGTTGATTTTCGGCAAGTTCGGGATGCCGGCGCTGGGCGTCGATGGCTCCGCCTTTGCAACGCTGATCGCGATCGCGATCGGCGGGCTGCTTTTCTTCTGGGCGCTGTCGTTCGACAGCATGGTGCTGAACTTCCGGTGGCGTGCACTGTGGCCTGATCTCGATCTCGGCTGGCGCATCCTGCGCGTCGGAAATCCGGCCGCGATCGAGCAGCTCGTGATCCAGTTCGGCTTCGTCGCCTACGTCGCGTTCGTCGCGCGCTACGGCGCCAAGGAAGTCGCTGCGTATTTCATCGGCGTCAGGATTCTCGCACTCTCGTTCCTGCCGGGATTCGGATTCTCCTCGGCATCAGCTACACTCGTCGGGCAAGGTCTCGGCGCGGAGAATCCGCATTTCGCCCGCAAGGCGGGATGGGAATCGACCGGGATGGCGGTCGTGCTGATGACGGCGATGGGCTTGGTGTTTATCGTGTTCGCGCGCCAGATTGCCGCGCTCTTCATCGACGATCACCAGGTCATCCTCTACACCGTCGCGTTCATGTATGCGCTCGGCGCGGCCCAACCTCTGATGGCGATAGACTGGACGATCACCGGCGCGTTGCGTGGTGCGGGCGATTCGCGCTTTCCGCTGTGGGGCTCGCTCGCGGGCTTTTACGGGATGCGGCTCTTTCTCACGATCATCATCTGGTACAACCACTTCGATATCGTCTGGATTTGGTGGTCGATAATCGCCGACTATACCGTGCGCTCGACCGTGAAGACGCTGCGTTTCTACGGCGGCAAGTGGGAGACGGTCAAGGTCTGACCAGCTGTTGAAGGATCCGGCGCGCGCTCTTTACGCCTTCTGCCGCGTTCGCAATTCTTGATAGTCGCGGACGCTCCACTTGAACGACTCGATACATACCGCCGAAGAAACGATCGAAGGCACGCTCGACCATCTGCTCTACGTCAACGAGCAGACCGGATACTCCGTTGCGGCCGTGTCGATGGGGCAGGGCATCGAGTTGCGGCGGATCACGATCGTCGGCAACTTCGGCATGCTCGAAGTCGGCTCGACGATTCGCGCGCGCGGCCGAGTCGAACGGCATCCGCGCTTCGGCGATCAGTTCAAGGTTGTAGATTTCGAGACGATTCGGCCCGCAGGCGCGGTCGCGCTCGAGCGCTATCTCGCGTCGGAAATTCATGGCGTTGGCCCCAGCCTCGCGCGGCGTATCGCGGAGTTCTTTGGCGAAAGCCTCGGCGAGGTGCTCGACACCGCGCCGGAGCGGATGCGCGAAGTGCCGGGAATCGGCCCGGTGGTCGCAGCGCGAATCGTGGCGGCGTGGCGTGATTCATCGGGGCTGCGCGAGCTCACGGTTTTCCTGCGCGGTCATGGAATCGCCGCGGCGCACGCGCGCCGCATCCATCAGACCTACGGCAAGGACGCGCTTGAAACCGTAAGGCGCGATCCCTACGTGCTCGCGCGAACGATTTACGGGATTGGATTTCGCACCGCTGACGCGATCGGCGAGAAGCTCGGCGTGCCGCGCAATTCCGTTCAGCGCGCGCGCGCCGCGATTCTCTACGTGCTCGAGCGCTCGGCCGACGAAGGCCATGTTTACGCGCCGCTCGAATACCTGGCGGGGCAGTTCGAGAGCGCGCTCGAAATGGATTCCGAACTGGCGCGCGCCGCCGTCGATGAACTCGCGCAGGCGGGGGAAATCTTCGTCGAGCAGGCGTCAGAGCACACCGCCGTTTATTTGAAGCGCCTCCACGAAGCCGAAGTCAGCGTCGCGACGCGAATCAAGGAACTCGATGCGGCGCGGCCGATCGCGAAGCCCGTCATCGATCGTGCGGTCGAAGCCGCGCTCAAGGCAACCGAGCTCGATCTTTCGCGCGAGCAGGTGCAGGCGCTGCGCACGGCGCTGCAGAGCCGCGTCACCGTGATCACCGGCGGTCCCGGCACCGGCAAGACCACGCTGCTCAAGTCGATTATCGCCGCGCTCGACGACGTTGGCTTTAAGCCCACTCTCGCTGCTCCCACAGGACGTGCAGCGCGGCGGCTCCAGGAGGCCACGGGGCGAGACGCCAAGACGATCCATCGCCTGCTCGAATACGCGCCCGAGACGGGGGGATTCGTGCGCGGCAAGGAATTTCCGCTGAAAGCCAACTTCGTCATCGTCGATGAAGCCTCGATGATGGACATCGAGCTTGCTTCGAGCCTGCTCGCGGCGCTGATGCCGAATTGCTCCCTGCTGCTGGTTGGCGATCGCGATCAGCTGCCGTCGGTCGGACCGGGCAGCGTGCTGAAGGACATCATCGCATCGGAGCTGCTGCCTGTTGTCGCGCTGCGCGAGGTCTATCGCCAGGCGCGCCAGAGCATGATCGTCGCGAATGCGCATCGCCTGAACCGCGGCGAATTTCCGCTGCTGTCGAATGATCCCGAGGGCGATTTCTTTTTCTTCGAGCGCAACGCGCCCGACGACGTGCTCGCGACGATCAAACAGCTCGTGCACCAGCGCCTGATCGGGCGATTCGGTGTCAACGATCCGCGCGATATCCAGGTGCTGACTCCGATGAATCGCGGCCCGCTCGGCACGCAGATACTGAATCGCGAGCTGCAGAACCTGCTTAATCCGGCGGGCCACGAGTTGCGCGCGGGCGATCGCATCCTGCGCGAGGGCGACCGCGTCATCCAACTTCGCAACGATTACGACAAGGGCGTGTTCAACGGCTCGATCGGGCGCATCGTGCGGGTAGATTCAGAAAAGGCGCGGCTTACGATCGCGTTCGAGGAAACGCACGCCGACTACGATGTGTCAGAGCTCGATGAGATCGGCCTCGCTTATGCGATCTCGGTGCACAAGAGCCAGGGCAGCCAGTACCGCGCGGTGGTGATGCCGATACATTCGAGCCACTACCTGATGCTGCGGCGCAACTTGTTGTACACGGCGATCACACGCGCGGAAAAGGTCTGCGTCTTGGTCGGCACCAAGAACGCGTTGCAGCAGGCGGTCCGCAACCAGGACGAGCGCAAGCGCTTCTCGCGCCTCGCGGAAAGGCTGCACGTCGATTGACGCGCGGCTCAGCGATGGGCGCCGTGCATCAGCGCGTAGAGCGCCAAGAGCATCCCGGTAATCACGAGTGCGAAGGCGATGAGCACGATCAGCTCGGCGAGAAGCGCGCGCCACGCTGAAATCTGATGGACCTCGCCAATCCCTTTCAGTACGACAATGAAGCCTCACAGCCCGAGCACCGTATGCATACCACCGAACTCGAAGGTAGGCGGCGTCATCTTGGGCAGGCCGTTGATTCCGATCTCGGGTGGCGCCATCGCACCCGAGAGCAGCGCGAGGATGCTCGCGGCTGAGGCGGTGATCGCGGGGATCTTGCCCCACGCCAGCGCAGTGCGCGTCTCGCGCGGCCCGCCGGTTCCGCCCAACGCTCGCGCAATCCAAGTGATGAACAGCGCGTCGATGTAGAGAAAAGCGATTCCGAAAAGTGCAACGATCACAACCTCGAACAGCACGCGGATGGGCCAGATGGCGCTCATCGGACCCTCGAGCGCAGTCATCCACTCGCGCTCGAGCACAGCGAGCGCGGGCGACAGGGCCGCCAGCGCTTTCACATTGCGCTCGGGATCGGTCTCGACAATTCGCCGAATCGTCGCGCGCGGTTCAGTCCAAATCGTGAGGTAAGGAGTAATCCGTTCGCCAAAGCTCTGCGCCATACAGAAATCCGCTCAGCCGCGAGAAGCTAGCATCTCCGACGTTGATACGACAGCGTGACTCGCCCTGCGGCATTTAGTGAGTCCTTTGTTGCCTTAGTCGTGGCAGGGCGATATCCAAATTCAGTTGCATCAAGCTGGCGGTGGTCAATGTCATGAGCGACGTTATTCCGAAATCCGCAGCAGTCCGTCTCGCACTATCGGGATCGAGTTACATCGATGTGGCCGCGTTGCCCTGGATCGAGACGGTTCCAGGGCTACGAATGAAGCTCCTCTACAAGGACGCTGAAACCAGGGAAGCGATGATGCTGGTTGAGGCTGCGCCCGGCTCGTCTATACCTGAACATGTCCATGGCGGTGTCGAGTGGGCGCTGGTACTCGAAGGCACAATGGAAGATGACGAAGGCGTCGTCACGGCGGGTAACTTTGTTTATCGCCCAGCGGGGAGCAGACACTCCGTGAGGATGCCGAATGGTGCGAAATACGTCGGCTTCTTTCATGGTTCCGCCCGCATGACCTCCAATGGCCAACTGTTCCCGAGCTACGAAGATTAATATCGAGAAGAGGCAGCTCGCCTATCGTGCTGCGACCGCGCGAAACTGATTCGAGCAGGGTGGGCCGCCGGTCATTTCGATTCTTGGCGGCTTGCTCAGCTCCATCACGATCGAGGCGAAGGTCATTGGGCTTATTGGGTCGGATACTTCGGGTTTAACGGAAATTGGATGCGGGCCGTTGCGATCGGTCAGCGCTGATTTGACTTCGTGGATTGTCAGCGTGCGATCCGAGATGCGTTGACAGAGCGTGTCGTAGCGGGCGCGGGAGTTTTCTTCGGCGGCGAGGACGCGTGTTTTGCTTCCGCTCAGTGGATGGTTGGTGTGGGCGTAGGAGGGCGTCGAATCCGGCCATGCGACTTCGTTTACTGATATCGCCGACGCTTCGAAGCTCGCGAAGTGATTCGGATCGCCGATCAGGTAGTGCTGGCCCGATGCCTGGCGCGGTTCGCGGATCCATCTCGACGCTTCCGCGACGTCGCGCCGGGCGAGGATCTCGCGCATCACGCATGCGACCGGGAGGCCGTCTGCGGCCGATGGCAGTTGCCACAATGTGTTAACGGTCACGCCGAGGCCGTGATCGTTTGCGCCGCAGAGACCAATCATGCCGCAGATCGTCATGACGCTTGCGCGCGGACCGCGATCGGTCGTGATGTTGATCATGACCTGGCCGCCGTCGTAGTACGCGCGCAGATCCATGTTCTGCGCGAGGATCGGCGCGCGATCCGCCGCGCCGCGAACCGCGATGATGCTGCATCTGTCAGGCGGAGGCGCGGGCTTGCGATAGCGCATCGTGCCGAACCACCATTCTTCGTCCATGCATTGAAACGCGATCGTTTCGTCGAGCGGACGCCCACTGCCTTCGGCGATTCCTTCGATCTCATCTACGAGCGAGGGCGACCATCGCTTGATCGCGTCGAGGAATTTCGTTTCGGCGAGCAGGTCGCGGATGAACAGATCAGGATGCACGCCGAAGCGCGTCGCGAGGCTCTCGCGCCACTGCTCACGCACGTCCGCGATCGCCTTGCGCAGCTCTGCGCCTTGCGCGCGTCCCTGCTCGCGCGGCGAACCTGTCAGGTGAAGCACCGGAAACGACTGCATACCTAATAATGATGCAGCCGCGTCAGGATTTGCCAGATGCCGACTTCTCAGCGGCGGGACGGCGCCGGCTGCCGCGCTTTGGCTTCAGCTCTTTCAGATATTCGAGCAGCGCCTCGGCTTCGGACCGGACGGCGTCGGGATCGTGACCGTTTTCCTCGACCAGCTTGTCAACTTCGGCGAGTGTCTTTTCGTAATTGTTGCGAAAGCGCGTGTTGAGGTCCTTCCACGGAATGCCGGCCAGCGCGTCGGTCACGTTGGCGGGCGCGCGATAGAAGCCCCTCGCGATCAGCACCGCGATCCCGGGATAGCCCAGATAGTTCTGCCAGTACGAGGCGTTGTCGTTGGACGAAATCTCGCGGCCGCCGGGCGAGGTCTCCACGTTGTAGCTTTTCTTTCCCGTTGAGGAGGTCACGATGGCGCTCGATTCATTGACGATGCGCACGCGGCCGTCACCGACCGCGCCGAGCGCCTCGTAAATCTTCGCGAGCGGCGGCATCTTCCATTCCGATGATGAGGAAGGCATCGCGATTTGTATCGCCGTTTCCGCGCCCGAGTGCAAGTTTGAAGATGAGCCCGCGCTGCGGCTACTCTCGCCGAATCACCGCATCACCTGGAGAAGGTCACGATGGCAAACGAACCGATCGGCAAGCTCGACCATATTGGAATCGCCGTGCGCAGCGTCGCCGAGGCGCGCAAATTTTTCGAGGGAATCCTTGGCGCGAAGTTCATGTTCGAGCACGCCAACGCCGCCGCCGGATATACCCTCGCCGAGTTCGAGTTGAACGGCCTCTGTATCGAGTTGCTCGAGCCGCTCGGCGAAAATTCGTTCCTGCACAAGTTCCTGGAAAAGAAGGGCGAGGGGATGCATCACCTGACCTTCAACGTTCCCGATTCCAAGGGCAAAGCGGCGGAGCTGAAAACGCAGGGCGTGCGAATCGTCGATGAGACCGAATGGTCTCCCACTTCCTACGAGGCCTTCATCTCGCCGCGCTCGGCGCACGGCGTGCTGATTCAACTCGGCAACGGATACCCGACGCTGTCGTACGATCCCGCGTGGGCGGAGAAGACGAAATGAAGTTGTAAGACTCGTGCAGGCCGCTCTGTCGATTGCCGTGGAAGCTTCGCCTTAACACGTCGAGCGGTATCTGCCACGATAATGATCTAGAGCGAATGAAGGAGCTTATCGTTTCGATCCTCGGCGCCGCGATTGAACGTGCGCATGCGTCGGGAAAGCTCGCCTCGCAAAGTCCGCCGATCACTATTGAGGCTCCAAAGGATCCCGCACACGGCGATGCGGCGAGCAATATCGCACTCGCGCTCGCGCGTGCGGAAGGCAAAGCGCCGCGCGCAATCGCCGAAGCGATCAAGTCGCACATCGAATTGCCCGCCGAGGTAAGCGAGGTCAGTATCGCCGGTCCCGGCTTCATCAATTTTCGGATGGCGCCGGCGTACTGGCATAGCGAGATGCGCCGCGCCGCTCGCGTCGCCGCGAATTTCTGGAAGCCGCGCAAATTCCAGATTCGCCCCGGCGCCGGCGACAAGATTCAAGTCGAATTTCTTTCCGCGAATCCCACCGGGCCGCTGACTGTCGGCCACGGCCGCAATGCTGTGCTGGGCGATGCGGTGTCGCGTCTTTACGAAGCGGCAGGATTCGCCGTGACCCGCGAGTACTACTTCAATGACGGCGGCCGCCAGATGAAGCTGCTTGGCGAGTCGGTGCGGGTGCGATACCTGCAAGCGCTTGGCCGCGAGGCGACGCTGCCCGAGGATGGCTACCAGGGCGAATATATCGCGGACATCGCGCGCGAGCTGGTGAAGGTTCAGGGCGAGAAGCTGCTCGAAGTAACGGACCTCGACGTGTTCCGCCAGGCTGCGGTCAAATCGATATTTGCCGATATCAATCGCACCTGCGATCGTCTGAAGATTCACTTCGATCGTTTTACGAATGAGCTCGACCTGATGAACGACGGCAGGGTCGATTCCGTCCTCGAGGAGCTCAAGAAGCGCGACCTGACGGTCGAGGAGGACGGCGCGATCTGGCTGCGCGCCGAGCCGCTGGGTCTTGCGAAGAATGCGGTCCTGGTGCGATCGGGGCCGGATCGGCAGCCGACCTATCGCACGCCCGACATCGCGTATCATATCGAGAAGCTCGAGCGCGGCTTCGATCTGATCGTTGACGTGTTCGGCGCCGACCATATCGCGGAGCATCAGCAGGTCGTCGCCGCGGTCAAGGCGCTCGGCCACGACACCACGTCGATCAAGGCGATCATCTACCAGTTCGTGACGCTGACGCGCGGCGGCGAGAAAGTGAAGATGTCCACGCGCAAGGCGACCTACGTCACGCTCGACGAATTGATCGACGAAGTCGGTCCGGACGTGGTGCGATTTTTCTTCCTGTTCCGCAAATCCGACAGCCATCTCGATTTCGATCTCGACCTCGCGCGCAAGCAGGCACCGGAGAATCCGGTGTTCTACGTGCAATACGCGCACGCGCGCCTCGCGAGCGTGTTTCGCGAGGCCGCCAAGGTCGAGCTCGCGCTGCCTACCGATACGTCGGCAACTGATCTCGCACTGTTATCAGCCGAAGAGCTGGAACTCGCAAAGCGCGCCGTCGCATTGCCCGACGTGATGACGGCGGCAGCCGAAGCGCTCGAGCCACATCGCATTCCTTTCTATCTGCTCGAGCTGGCCGGCGAGTTCCATCGCTACTACAACAAGCCCTCGAATCGTATAATTTCGCCGGACCGGGATTTGAGTCTGGCGCGGATGTTCCTGGCGGATATTTTACGAGCCGCGTTCGCAGGTGGGCTGGGACTACTCGGTGTAAGTGCACCGGAGCGGATGTGAGGCGGGGATGCGATTCGAAATCAAAGCAGGCGGGGCGTTCTTAATCGTCGCGGGTGTGCTGGGACTCTCGTGCGCCGTGTTCGGGCTCGGCCTGGTGGCGGGCTACGAAATGGCCAAGCAGAACCAGCCCGACATCAACCAAATATCCACAGCTTATCCACTGCCCAATTCGCCAGCTTCGGCGAGCAGTGCTGCGTCTGCGTCGATCGCCGCAGTTCCCTCCAATCCAGCCCCGGCGCCTTCGGTTGCCGAAGCCGCTCCACCTCCCGCGCCGGTCACGATTCCATCGGCGGCGTGGCATGGAAAGCCTCGTGTACGCGCGACGCCGATCGGCGGCGAAGCGACAGTTGCGACTGCGGCGCGGCCTCGCACGATGCTCAAGCCGCGCGCGGTTGCGACTCAGGACGAGGACGAGGATGAAGATAGCGCCTCAGTCAGCGAGCCTGCGCCCGCTGTAGCACCTCCGCCTGTCGCAGCTCCTCCGGCCAACAAAAAGGGATTCAACATCCAGGTTGAAGCGGTGATGGATAAGAGCGGCGCCGATGCGATGGTGGCGCGGCTCAAGAGTCTCGGCTACAACGCGCAATCGTATCAGACGACCCTGGGCGGTCAGACTTGGTATCGCGTTCGCGTCGGCCCCTACTATAGCGAGGAAGAAGCGAAAGCCGCGCAGGACAAGCTCCGCGATCAGTATCGGCAAGCGTACACAACGTCGCACTGAAGCTGTTGAAAAGTTGGGATTGACAACGCTCCGTGTGACGGTGATACTTTTGGGGCAACAATGAAAGGAACTG
>Ga0335073_10013110_pt1 | contig 11618 bp, 6 predicted proteins | sample Lox_Sample_22_FD_207093 | JGI IMG/M metagenome (GOLD analysis project Ga0335073, IMG submission 207093) | Soil microbial communities from Loxahatchee National Wildlife Refuge, Florida, United States - Lox_Sample_2.2 | ecosystem: Environmental > Terrestrial > Soil > Wetlands | place: USA: Florida... | reverse complement strand
CGCCGGAGCCGTCGACTACGACCAGCGCCACCACCGCGACTTCGTCAACCACAGCCTCGTCGTGCCCAAGCGCTCCGAGCCGGCCACGCAGATGTTGAGCTGGATCCTCCTGTCCGACGTAGGCGCAGAGGACGGCCCTACCAAGATCGTTCCACTGTCGGTCGGGCAGAGCGTCCCGTACTGGCCGGTCCCCGGGCATCACGACATCACGAACTACCTCGCGGAGGGGATGTTCGCCGAGGAGGAGGTCTCGATGACCGGTCCGGCAGGAACCCTGTTCGCTTTTCGGTCCGACGTACTTCACCGTGGGTCGCGCATGACCGGCGAACGATCAACCCGCTTTGCGCTCCTTGCCGACTACGATGTGTGGGCACCGCGCTGGACCGGCCGGGTCGCCTGGGCCGAGCGCGCGACGCGTCCAGACTGGTTCGAGATCATCGAGCGGGCCTCTCCCCGGGAGCGGTCGGTGTTCGGCTTCCCGGCTCCGGGCGACCCGTACTGGGACGAGCAAACTTTGGCCGACACCCAAACGCGCTACCCTCGGGCCGATCTGACGCCCTACCAACGACCTCAGGCCAGCTCGGGCTAACGCGCTTTCGGTCGGGGTGCATCAGACACGGCCGCCGCGGCAAGATTGCGCCATGCTCGCCGGCCGACCGTTCCTCGCATGGGCTGGTGGGCCATAGCCATGACTGAAATCGAAGTTTCGACCTCTCCCCCTGCCTTGCCGCGCTGGTTCGGACCTCGAGCCAGCCCAGATGATCCGGCTGTCTCGGCCCTGATCGCCGGCGTCGCGCGAGGGGCCGGATGGGCAGACATCGGCGGTGAGTTCAACCTCAACGTGCGGATAGACGTTGAGCCGCCGCTTGTCCTCCGGGTTCATAGGCCCTGGGTCCGCCGCGGGCGGGCAGCGGGACTGCGGCGCCTCCGGGAGCGGCTCCAGCGGACGCAAGTCCGCGTCGCTCGGCCGATTCGAATATTCGGCGGCGACCTCCTTAGGGTCGCTGATCGCTGGGCTGAGATTGAGGAGTTCATCGATCACGTCCAGCCACCGGCGGGCGAGGACTCCTCCGTCCGCCTCTTTGAGGAGCTCGGACGTCTCCACACTGCGCTCAAAGCAGTCTGGGAGCCCAGTCCGCCCGAACCCCTCGACGACCACAGAACATTCGGGCAACTGCGTTACTCGGTCGGCTTCACACGCCGCAGGCTCGGACCGGGCAGCGAGCCGGTCGTGCGTCGGATGCGCCAACTGACTGACGAGCTCTCCAAGCTCCGGAAGGGCCTCGAACTGCCATGCGCTCCGATTCATGGGGACTACAAGTTGGGCAACGCGGGAGAACTGTCAGACGGCTCATGGGTCACCTTCGACCTGGATTTCGCGAGGGTCAGGGAGCGGTTGTACGACATCGCGGGCAGCCTGAACCACGTCGCACAGAGCGGCGCATTGCTAGAGCCGCAACGACTGCTCGACGCCTACGAGGGCACGGCTCCGGAACCGCTGACTCGCGACGAGCACCGTTGGCTCCCCGGGGCTCTGGCCCTTATACCCTTGCACTGGGCTGCCACCGCAGGACTCGTGGGCGGCGGCATCCGCGAGGCCGAGGGCGCAATGACCGCCGCCGAGGCCTGGTGGTCGCGGCGGGGCTCATCCGGCTGGTAACCCGAATCGCGTGTCTGCGCGTCGTAGTTCCCGAAACGACACACCACGCATAGCTCGGTGGGTTATGCGGTGGCGGAGGGGGAACGGTCACATGCCCGGAGGCGCGTCGAACCGTGTAGGAAGCCGATCGTCCTTAGTCAGGAGCGCGCAACCAGGCAAGCTGGCCGTCGCCCTTCTGACCGCCAGTTTGACGGCCGCGACCTTGCTCTACGCCGCCGCCCCGGCCAGCGCGTCGGCCGTGGTGCGCCAAGCCTCCCGGCATTCGGTTGTCGTACCGAGGCTTCGCCGCTCGGCGGGTGATCGCGCCAGGCTCGTTGCGCACGGCCCGTCGACCTCCCGTCCTGATGCCAAGCCGCACTTCGCCACCATCCGGAGCGACAAGCATGGCGGCGCTGCGTCCGGCAGGCTTTCGGCAAGTTCGCGGCAGGTCAGCCAGCAGGCGCAGGACTCGCCCGGCGCCGAGCAGGGAACTATTACTTTCTCCGAGTTCCCGGTCGGTACGTCGATCACCGACCAGTACCAGGTGAGTGGCATCGACTTTGGCGGGGCTACGCCGTTCATCACTACCGACGGTTCGAACCCGACGAGCCCCGTATTGTCCGGTACACCCCAATTCTATGGAGACATTACCGGCACCTTTGTCACACCCGACGGCACGCCGCGCACCGTCAGCAACTTCTCCCTCGATGTCGGCTACATCGACACGCCAGGCTCGACCGAGGTCATTGCCTACGACGCGGACGGCAACCCGCTTGACACTGTCGTCATCGAGGACACCGGGATAGTGCTGGTGTCGGTCTCAGTAACTGGAATCGCGTCGTTTGTTGTGCAGTCTGTCGATCCGTCCAACCCCGATCCCGACGGCTGGGCGGTCGATAACGTGTCGTTTCCTGGGTACACGTTCCTGGCCGGCCCGCCAACGCTCAGCGAGCAGGGCAACGGGCCGAACGAAAGTGAGCACAGCACCACCTGCTACGTGCTCGAGCCGGTGAACTGCGCCACGGGCACACTGGTGACGCAGTCCACTGATTTCTCGGTCCCCGGCCGCGGTATCCCGCTGGACCTCGAGCGGACATACAGCTCAGCATCCGATGGCTCGGACGGGCCATTCGGCTTCGGCTGGACCGACAGCTACAACATGTCGCTCAGCGCGGACTCTTACGGCGACATCACCGTCACCCAAGAGGATGGCTCTCAGGTCACGTTCGCGCCCAACGGGTCCGGCGGGTACGTCGCGCCCGGACGCGTTCTCGCGACCCTGGTCGCGAACCCCGATGGCAGTTATACCTTTACCCGCGCGGCGAGCCAGGACCTGTTCAATTTCTCCGCGAGCGGGCAGCTCACCAGTGAAGTAGACGCCAACGGTTATACGACGAAGCTGGCTTACAGCGGGGGCGACCTCACCAGCGTCACCGATCCGGCAGGCCGGACGCTGACCTTTGCCTACTCCGGGTCGCATATCAGTTCAGTTACCGATCCGATGGGCCGCACGTGGTCCTATTCCTACGACGGCAGCGGCAACCTGGTGGGCGCCACCGGCCCGATGGGCGGTTCCTGGTCATTCACCTACGACGCGGATCACTTGCTGCTGACTGTCACAGATCCCGACGGTGGCGTCACGACGAACACCTACAGCAGCAGTGGTCAGGTCATCTCACAGAGCGATCCTGACGGCAACACGACGACGTGGAGCTACTCGGGCGACCCGACCAGCGCGACCGGCGGCACCACGACGATGACTGATCCCGATGGAAACGTCACCGATTACGACTACACCAGCCTGCAGCTCACGTCAGTGACCACCGCGGTCGGCACAGCCGCCGCAGCGACGACGAGCTACACCTACGATCCCGAGACCCTTGGCGTCACGTCCGTCACCGACCCGAACGGTGATGTCACCGTCAACACCTACGACGCCAACGGGAACCTGCTCACCACCGAAGACCCGCTCGGAAACGTCACCACCTACACCTACAACGGCCTGAACGAGGTGCTGACCAAGACCAGCCCGCTCGGCGAGACCACGACGCGTGCTTACGATGGCAACGGCAACCTGGTCAGCGTCACCGATCCGCTCGGCAACGTGACCAGTTACAGCTACAGCCAGGCGGCGTATCCGGGTGATCTGACCTCGGTGACCGATCCCGATGGCGATGTCACTGCGTACACCTATGACCAGTACGGATACGTGGCCTCGCAGACGACCACGCCGTCTGCTGGTGTCTCTGACACCACCGAGTACAGCTACGACGCAGATGGAGAGCAGACTTGCAACGTCGCGCCCGCGGCCGTGGACGCGAAGGTTACCTGTCCGGCCCCGGGCAGCCCGGCCGTCGCGGATACGACCGCAACCTCATACGACGCGGCTGGCGAAGTCACGTCAGTGACCGACCCGGACGGTCATGTCACCAGTTACTCGTATGACGGCGACGGCGACGAGACCAAGCTCTCCGACGCGGCCGGCCATGTCACTACCTTCGGTTACAACAGCGACGATGAGCTCACCAAGGTCACCAGGCCGGACGGCACCAGCCTGGCAAGTACTTACGACGGGGACGGCAACCAGCTGAGTCAGTCCGACGGCGCTGGCAACGTCACCCGGTACAGCTACGACGCGCTAGGCAACGTGACCTCGGTCGCCGATCCCATGGGCAACACCACTAGCTACACCTACGACCTAGACGGCAACCTGGTCACGGAGACCGACCCGGCTGGGCTCATGACGTCCTATAGCTACGACGCCGGCAACGACCTCACCGGGATCACGTACTCCGACGGGACTACGCCCGAGGTGAGCTACGTTTACGACGCCGACGGTCAGCGCTACAGCATGACCGACGGCACTGGTACCACCTACTACGCTTACGACGCCGACGGGAACCTGACCGGCGTCATCGACGGCGCCGGCTCCATGGTTTCGTACGGCTACGACGCCGCTGGCCGGCTGACGGCGCTCTCCTATCCGAACGGTCAGTCGGTGACGCGTACCTATGACGGCGCCGGCCAGCTGTCCTCGGTCACGGACTGGCTTGGCGACACCACAAACTTCAGTTACGACGCCAACGGCAACCTGACCGGTGAGGCCTACCCCAACGGGGTCACAGCGTCGTCTACGTTCGATGACGCCAACCAGCTGACGGGAATCACGGACAAGTCAGCGAGCGCCACGCTGGCCACGTTCAGTTACGCAAGGAACGCCCTGGGCCAGGTCACCTCCGACACCGAGACAGGCGCCGTGTCGGGGAGCCAGGACTATACGTACACACAGCTTGGCCAGCTAGCCACAGACGGCAGTGGCAGCTATGCCTATGACGCTGCGGGCGACCCGACCAAGCTGCCCGGAGGGGTCCGGCAGACCTTCAACTCCGACAGCGAGCTCATCTCACGCACGCAGCCCGGCACCCCGTCGGCACCGGCCGCCGATCAGGTTGCGTCGGCCAACGAAACCGCCAGAGCTAGCAAGATCGTGTCGCCGGCGGTCACAACCCGCGCATCGAATGAACTTGTCGTCGCGTTCATCTCCGCCGACGGGCCGGCTCATCAATCGCAGCGGATCAGTAGCGTCAGCGGAGGCGGACTGACCTGGACCCTGGCTGCCCGGTCGAACCGCGAGCAGGGCACGTCCGAGATCTGGCAAGCGCACGCCACTGGCAAGCTCACCAAGGTGAAGATCACCGCGAAGCTGTCGCACAAGGGGTATGACGGCACGATCACGATCGCAACCTTCACGGGCGCAGGGAAAACCATCGGAGCGCATGCGACCTCGGACGGCTCCAGGGGTGCCCCGGCCGTGTCGCTCACAACGACAGGCGCCGATTCGCTGGTATGGGGAGTGGGCGAGGACCCGAGCCACGCTACGGCGCGCAAACCGGCTTCCGGCCAGACCGTCGCTCACCAGTACCTTGACGTCAAACGCAAAGCCACGTTCTGGGCGCAGCACACCGCTCCGAACGGTGCCGCCGGCACACGGGTGAAGGTCTCCGACAAAGCCCCCACCAATGACAAATGGAACATGGCTGCTGCTGAGATCACGGCCGCCGCCGGCAGCGGCTTGGTTACCACGAGCTATGGCTATGACAGCGAGGGAAATCGCACCTCGATCTCAACCGGCGACCAGGCAGCGATCTCGTTGACCTACGACCAGGGGAACCGGCTGATCGGCTACGGAACGTCCGCGAGCTACAGCTACAACGGCGACGGCTTGCGCATGTCTTCGACGGTAGGAAGCACAACCACGGCATTTGCCTGGGACCAGTCCGGGAGCGTCCCGCTGCTGTTGATGGCGGGCACGACAGCATACATTTACGGACCGGGCGACCATCCGATTGAGCAGATCAGCGGCAGTACGCCCACATACCTGCTGTCCGATCAGCAAGGCAGTACGCGTCTGCTGACCAACTCGGCCGGCTCGGTTGTCGGCACGTACACCTACGACTCTTACGGGGAGACAGTCAGCCACACCGGCACTGCAAGCACGAACCTGCAGTACGACGGCGAGTACTCCGACGCTGAGAGCGGCTACCAGTATCTGCAAGCCCGGTCCTACGATCCGTCAAGCGGGCAGTTCCTGTCGGCGGACCCGCTGGCGAACGCCACGGGCCAGCCATACCAATTCGCTGGTGACTCTCCGCTGACGTTCACCGATCCGAGTGGCATGATCGCCGTCTCGTGTGCCCTGCTGGGCAGTGTCTTCGGTGATGTCGGCGATCTCGACGAGCTGCTGTCTGAGTTGCCCAAGCAAGCTGCGTCCACTCTGGGCCGGCTGCTGCGATCCGGGGACACTCCGGAGCTGCGGTCGTTCGCCGCGAAGTGGCTGCCCACAGTCGGCAGGCTGGCCGATAGCGGTCCGATCGGGGCGATAGTCAAGTTTGCCCCGGAGGCAGGTTTCGTCCTCGGCGTCGGCCAGGACGTCGCCGACGGTCAGACGCTTGAGCAGGCCGTCTTCACCTCGGGTGGCCAGACACTGGGAACGACCGCTGGCGCAGCTGCAGGAACCTGGGCATGCGGCACCGAGACGGTTGCAACGTTTGGGCTCGGCGTAGTCGCCTGTCCCGTACTCATCGTCGGCGGCGGATGGGTCGGCCAGAAAGTCGGCGGCTGGGTGGGGAGTTACGTTGGTAACCAGGTCAACGGCTGGATAGCCGATCTCGACAGCTGGTAGGCGCACGGCGGATGCCGGTTCAGTCCAGCAGCGCCCGTACCGTCTTCGCCACCTGTCTCCAGTGAGTCCGCTCGTGACGAGCCAGGCGGTTCGCGTACGAATGGACGGTGATGTCGAGTGGTCTGCCGCCTCCGAGCACATTGGCGCTTCGTGACCAGCCCTCGGCTGACAGCTGCCCGAGCAGAGCAAGCAACTGATCGCGTTGCTCCCTGAACGCCTGCCACGACGAAGCGAAGGCTAGCTCGTTATAGTTCGTGCTCTTGATCCAGGTGGTCGGGCTGACGGCTCGGATGGTCGGGTAGTCGGTCGCGACGATTCTCTCGATGGCCTCACCCCACACGTCGGCACACGACCGGAGATGAGCGGCAATCTCAATAACCGACCACTCGCCGGGCTCAGGCGTGGCGCGCAGCTTCACGTCGGTCAGGTCAGCGGTCAAGCTGCTGAGGCGATCAGGGGTATCGCGGAGGATAGAGAGAACCTGTTCCGTCGTCATCAGCTGGCGTGCCATCAGGGGCGTCCTCCTCCCGTGTCGTCCTGCTGTCTCGAGCAGCTCCCGCGGGTGGCACTCGTGTGGTCACGGGTCTTACCGTAAATCGACTCCCGGACGCTCTACGGCCTGAATAGGAGTTGACTCACGAGTGGTGTCCTTCTGGCGTCAGCCCGATCGTCGTTCCGGTGAGCGTGAGTAAGCCCGCAGACCGGAAACCTGGAGGAGCGGATATGACCGAAGCCATAGCCGGAAACCCCGTGACGAGTTGTCACCCTGCCGAAGATCAGATGCTTCTGGACTTTCTGGCGGCGCAGCGCGCGACAGCGCTGGATATCGTCACAGGCCTGGATGAGGAGGCGTGGCACCGGTCGATCGTGCCGTCGGGCTGGACGCCGGCCGGGCTGGTCGAGCATCTGAGCGGTGCGCAGTTTCACTGGTTCATCGGTGTCGTGGCCGGCGAGGACACTTCGCCGCCCGCTGACGCGGACGTCGAGCCTTACGACCCGATGGCACCGTTCGTCACGGACTGGTCGTCTGCGGACATCATTGCCGAGTTCCGGGAGATCTCCGCTCGCTCCGACGCCATCCTGGCGGTAACGCCGTTGTCCAAGGCCCCGCGCGGCAAACACGGCGACCCTGAGGTGGCCGAGCCGCCGAACGTGCGATGGGTCGTCTTGCACGTGATCGAGGAGATCGCGCGGCACTGCGGTCACCTGGATATCGGCAGGGAACTCCTGGACGGCACGACGCGGCTCGGACAGAAGCGCAGCGAACAGGCCATCGGATAACGGGAAGGCACGCGAGGCTCCGCTCACCATCCCTGCATGGCATCCGGGCCACACAGTCACGGCGACTGGGTGTAAGAGCACACGTCGTGCTTGCAGTGCCGAGGCAGGCCATCGACGCGGATATCCCAGATAGCCTTCGCGCCTGCAACGACGCGCAGCTTGAAGCGCTCGCCGGGCCGGGTCGGCAGGTGCCTGCGTATCAGGAGCCTGGCTAGGGCGTCAATGACGCAATCATCGGACGGCAGCCACCGGCTAGCAGCTGAGCGCCTCGCGCACCCTGGACAGGAAGTCAGCCTGCTCAGGGCTACTGGTGATCTTCATACGCTCGAACTTGCCGGCGAGCTTGACATCGACGTAGAGGTCACCGGCATCTTCGTGGAAATGAAGGAACGCCCCGGATCCCTTCGAGAAGTAGCCGCGCTTCCGCTCTCTCAGCGAGGGCAGGTCGCGCAACTCAATCAACAGCGCGTCGAGGCGATCAAGGTCTTCCTGCGTCGCATGCCGCACGGGTCGAGCATGACGGTGAACGCGGGGCAAGCACAAGAGCGACCTGTCGACCTCTGGGCGCGCTGCCATTACCGCAAGGCATTTACTGCAGATTTAGTCACCGATAGGCTCTAGCCGGACATTCGCCTCCCAGCGTAGTCATCATCCCTGCTGGAGCTACCGTGACCCGAATCTGGTCCGCGCTCGCTGCGATCTGTGTCCTGGCAGCCTCGGCCCTGGCGGGAGCGTTGGCGCCTGCTGCCCTCGCAAGCCCGCGACCAGACAACCCGCCGGTTACTCAGGACAACATCACCATTTACCAGGTCAACGGGGGCGGAGATGGCAACTCCAATCCGTTGTCAGTCGGACTGTCGGCGCCCACCGACATAACGGCAGTGTCCGCCGAGCTGATCCCGGCTGCCGGCGGCGCCACTATCGACGCCGGGAGCCTGTCGTTCGTCACCGGGAGCGGCAGCCTGACCGGCGGCACCTGGGCGACCGCTGCGGCAGTAGTAGCGCCGCCCGGCGCATATACGGTCAGCCTGTCGGCAGCCGACGCCGGCGGTGACTCATTCAGTGGCTTCTCCGCAGGGACGGTCTCTTACCTGATCCAGCCGCTTATCACGGTCAACGCGGACCGCAGCACGGTGGACTTCGATCACCAGACAGTGACCTTCTCCGGCACCGTCACCGGGACCTGGCCGGACGGCTCGACGGGTCCGCTCGCTGACCAGGCCATCCAGCTAAACGAAGAAGCCCCTGGCGCGCCCGGACCAGTAACCGTAACTACCCTCGCCGATGGCAGCTACCAGTACGCCATGCAGTTCGTTCCGATCTACCAGACCACCGATGTATCGGTCGACGTGCTGGGAAGTGCCACAGTGGCCGATACATGTTGCAACGAATACCCGATCACGGTCCTTCCTGATGCCATCGAACTGACGGCTAGTCCTGCGGTTGTGACTGTCGCGCAGGGCAGCCAGGTCACGGTGACGGGGACCGCGTCTTACCAGCCGCAAGGCAGTACCGCCTACCTGGCCGCGCCCGGCGTTGCAGTGGAGGTCGAGTTGGCAGGCCAGACCGGAAATCCGGCCGCGTCTGGTACGACCGAACCTGGCGGCAGCTATTCGCTCACTTTCACCCCGGCAGCGACCGGCACCTACGAGGTGTATGCCGGCGACATTCCTGAGGGCCCGCCGGCCTACCCGGATGCGCAATACTTCACTCGCGGCGAGGCGCCAGTAGCGGTCACCATCCAGAATCCCGTAACCTTCACCTCATTTGAGGCGTCGATTGACGCGTCCGATCAGCTGACTGCCTCGGTATGCGTCTCACCCGCCGCGGCTGCCACAACGGCTGCGACCACGTTGCAGTACGCCACCAATGCAGGCGGCCCGTGGACCCCGCTCGGCGCGCTGTCGCCGCAAGCTAGCAGCCCGGACTGCGACCTTGCATCGGCGCCGGGGATCTCGATGACGGCAGTGCTGCCTGTCCCGGTGGCGGCGGCCTACTACCGGGTCAGTTATCCCGGCACAACCGGCTTCCTGCCGGGCACCAGCTCCGCAGTGTTCCTGCAAAACTCCGTGACGTTGGCCGACTGGCACGCTACCGTCAGCGCGGTCGCGGTGCTGTCTGCATCGGTATGCGTCGCCCCTGCCGCGGCCGCCAGCCAGGGGCTGACGGTGCAATACGCCACGACAGTCAAGGGTCCCTGGCAGCTTCTCGGTCCGATGAAGTCGTCGGCCACTGACACGACATGCACCGATGCCGGGCGTGACGGGGTAGTGGTGACCGCAAAGCTTCCGGTCGTGCTCGCCGCTGCCTACTACCGGGTCAGTTTCACGGGGAACACCACGATGGCGCCGGCTGTGAGCCCGGCGGTGCTCGCGGCGCGGATCGTGACCCGAGTTACCAACCTGAAGGTGCACCCGGGCAAGGTGCGCCGCGGCGGCAAGCTGACCGTTAGTGGCAGGCTGTGGCAGTACGTGCGGGGCTGGAAGGCTTACGGCCGACGGCGCGTCGAGATCATTCTGGAATTCGCGCACCAGCACAAGTGGTACTACATCGCAAGGCCGAAGAGCAGCCGGTCAGGCTGGTTCAAGGCGACGTTCGTCGACCCGGGTAGCGCTCACTGGGCGGCGCTGTATGTCGGTGACGCTACGCATTACGCCTCAACCACAAAAACGATCTACGTCGCCGTCAGCTGAGCGAGGTCACCGAGTTCAGCAGCCGCCAGGCGGGCCGGGCACACCAGGGCCGCGGGCAGGTTGATCAACCATCCCGCCGGAGCCGGTTCGCACCTCGCCGCCTAGGTGAACCACGTACCAGCGACCGCGCCAGGAGATAAGCGAAGCGATCCCGAAGGACCTTTCCTGGCCGGCGACCCGGTAGACGACCCGGGCGCCGGCAACGTGCCAGTAGCCAACGCCGTTGTAGCAGACGCCGGGGTCAATCCAGCCAGCCTGCTGCTCTGGCACGATGACCCGGACCAGCCTCGCGTTCCGGAACGAGCGCCCGATCAGATCATGGGCCGCCAGCACGTCCTCGCGGAACTCGGCTACGAGCCGGCCTTGCCAGTCGGCGGCAGGGTCCGCGATCGCCTTGACTTGCTCGTAGGCGGCCAGCGGAAAGAAGGCTGGCATCGCGAGAGCCGGGCGCCCTGAGACGACGCCCGCCCACAGATCAGTCATTTCCGCCCGGAAGATCTGGCTTCCCGCAGGCGGGCGGGCGTGGGTTTGATGCTGGCTGGCGACGACGCCGGGCACCGCCAGCACGAGCGGCCAGGGCGGCGCGGCGAGCGGCGATGGCGATATGGAAACGGGGACAGACGCAGACGCCGATGCCGCGGCGGCGCGGCGGGAGACTGAACCACCCGTCGCGCTCGCCGATGCTCCAGAGCCGCCAGCCGACGCCGCCGGCTCGCTGCAGCCAGCGGCCAGCATTGCCAGCCCAGCCGCAACGGCGAGGGCCGCAGCAAAGATCGACCGGACCCGCACAGCGGGCCGGAGCGGTGTCATGCCCAGTATGTTA
>Ga0335073_10013109_pt1 | contig 11619 bp, 12 predicted proteins | sample Lox_Sample_22_FD_207093 | JGI IMG/M metagenome (GOLD analysis project Ga0335073, IMG submission 207093) | Soil microbial communities from Loxahatchee National Wildlife Refuge, Florida, United States - Lox_Sample_2.2 | ecosystem: Environmental > Terrestrial > Soil > Wetlands | place: USA... | reverse complement strand
GGGGACAGGAACTCGCCCTCGTCGAACAGCCGGTTCATGAGCCGTTCCAGCTTGTCCTGCCCGGCCAGGCTGAGCAGCAGCTTCTGCTGGCCCGCGTGGCCGCGGAGCATGCCCTGCTCGCGCAGCGCGCCGGGGTCGGCCATGCCGCCCCGGCCGAGCAGGCTGGCGAACCCCTTGCCCACGGTCAGCGCCAGCCGCAGGTCGTCTTCGGTCACGACGGCGGCGGCCAGGGCCGGGATCATGCCGACCATCGAGTGGACCTTCACCGGGAACGCGGCCCCGTCCGGCGTCACGATCCGGTCGTAGAACAGGCCGTCCGTCTCGTCCCACAGGCCCTGACTGGTCAGGGCGTCGCGGATGGCGGCGAAATGCTCGAGGAACTTCAGCACCAGGTCGGCCGCGGGCCGCTGCCTGGACTGGCTGAGCGCGACCGCGATCCCGCACAGGGCCATCGCGTAGGCGCCCATCCAGCCGGTGGCATCGGACTGCTCGAGCAGGACGCCGGGCGGCAGGTGCGAGCGGTCGATCGGCCCGATGTTGTCCAGGCCGAGGAAGCCGCCCTCGAACGCGTTGTTGCCCTGCGCGTCCTCCCGGTTCACCCACCAGGTGAAGTTGACCAGCAGCTTGTCGAAGACCCGGGACAGGAACTCGACGTCCCGGCCCTCGTCGACGGCGAAGACCTCGAGCGCGGCCCACGCCTGCACCGGCGGGTTCACGTCGCCGAAGTCCCACTCGTAGGCCGGCAGCGCCCCGTTCGGATGCTGGAACCACTCCCGGCACAGCAGGATCAGCTGGTACTTGGCGAACGCGGGGTCCACGTGCGCCAGCGCCACCGTGTGGAAGGCCAGGTCCCAGGCCGCGAACCAGGGGTACTCCCACTTGTCAGGCATCGACATGATGTCGAAGGCGTCGAAGCTGCGCCAGCGGGCGTTGCGCCCGTTCCGGCGCTGCTCAGCCGGGGTCGGCTGGCCTGGGTCACCGTCCAGCCAGCGCGCCACGTCGTAGTAGTACAGCTGCTTGCTCCACAGCAGCCCGGCGAACGCCTGCCGCATCACCAGCGCCTCGTCCGCGCTCGCCTCCCGCGGCGTGAGCTCGGCGTAGAACTCGTCCGCCTCGCCCCGGCGGGCCGCGATCACCTGGCTGAACCCGCTGCCGAGGGCCGTGGCCACCGGTTCGCCCTGGCCGGCCGGCCGCAGCCGCAGCCGCAGCTCGGCCGAGGCGCCGGGCGCCAGCGTGACCTGGTACCAGAACGCGCACTTGGTCCCGGTCAGGTCCGGGTTGACCGTGGCCGCGCCGCTGATCACGTGGTCGTTGATGCCGTCCTTCGGGTACGGCGTGAGCGGCGCGGCCCCGAACAGCCGCGCCTCGTTGGTCTCGTTCTCGCAGAACAAGGCGGCCGGCCGGGCTCCGTCCGGACCGTTTCCGGCGATCAGTTCAAGATTTCCGACAAACGGGTGGATGATACGTACCGCCCCCCCGTCAGCGGTCATCTCCGGGCGGCCGGCATCGGAGCCGCCCCAGGACCACGTATTGCGGAACCAGGCGGTCGGCAGCACGTGGAGGATCTGGGTGTCCGGGCCCGCGTTCGTCACCGAGATCGCGATGAGCAGGTCGTCGGGGCTGGCCTTGGCGTAGGTCACCTCGGTGATCCAGTACCGGTCGCCGTCGAACGCCCCGGTGTCGAGCAGCTCGTACTCGGGCTGGTGCCGGTCCCGGGCCCGGTTGGTGTCGATGAGGTCCTGGTAAGGAAAGGCGCCCTGCGGATAGTGGTATCGCCACCGGTTCCAGGCGTGGCTGGGCAGGGCGTCCAGGTACCACCAGTACTCCTTGGCGTCCTCGCCGTGGTTGCCCTGCTCGCCGGTCAGCCCGAAGATGCGCTCCTTCAGGATCGGGTCCTGCCCGTTCCACAGGGCCAGGCCCAGGCACAGCCGCTGCTCGATGTCGCAGAACCCGGCCAGCCCGTCCTCGCCCCACCGGTAGGCCCGGGACCGGGCATGGTCGTGCGGCAGGTAGTCCCAGGCCTGCCCGTCCGGGCTGTAGTCCTCGCGGACCGTGCCCCACTGCCGCTCGCTGACGTAAGGACCCCACAGGTACCAGTCGCTGGCCTGGCGCAGGCCGTCCTCCAGCCGGCCGAACCCCGCCACCCGGTCGCGTTCCTCGCTCATGGCGTCCCTTTCCTTACTGGAGCAGCGTGGCCACCACGTTGATGACGAGCCCGAGCAGCACGCTACCGAACAGGTAGGAGAGCAGCGCGTGGTGCAGGGTCGCCCGCCTGACCGCCCTGGTGGTGATGTTGGTGTCGGCGACCTGGAACGTCATCCCGACGGTGAAGGCGTAGTAGCCGAAGTCGATGTAGTTCGGCGGTTCGTCCTCGTTGAAATCGATGCCGCCGACCGGGTCGGAATAATAGGCGCGGGCGTAGCGCAGCGCGAACACCGTGTGCACCACGGTCCAGGACAGCACCACGCTCAGCAGGCCGAGCGAGACCAGGTACGCCTTCGTGCCGCCGTGGGCCTGGCCCGCCTTGACCAGCGCGAACCCCACCGCGGCGAGCACGGCCGTGCCCGCGCCGATGATGACCAGGTCGGCGACGGGCGTGCTGGGATCCTCCCGCTTGGCCCGCTGAGCGGTGACGGTGGGGTCAAGGCCCCGCACCGCGCTCCAGGTCCAGGCCAGGTAGATCGTGACCCCGACGTCCCAGCCGAGCAGGATCGCCGCCGAGGGCGGCATGGCCAGCGACACCACCGCCCCGACGACGGCCCCGGCGAGCAGGCCGTACGTCACCCGGACGGCGGCCGAGGACAGGCGCATGCGCACGCCGAGACTCGGCTGGCTCGAATCGTGGCTCTGGGGCATCTCCACGAAGATAATGGACCCGGAGATGACGATGACCAGCACGCCCTACCCGTACACGAGCCCGGACGATCCCGGCCGGGAAGACGACGGCCTGTTCGGCCCCGAGTCGGTGACCTGGCGGGTCATGAGCAGCCGGATCATGTGGCTGGCGGTCGTCCGCGCGCTGTACCTGCAGGCGCTGCATCCGCGGGTGATCCGCGGCACGCTCCAGAACGCCCCGGCCATCACCGAGCCGGTCGACGCCTGGGCCCGGCTGCGGCGGACCAGGAAGTTCCTCGAGGCCCGCACGTTCGGCACCCGGGCCGAGGCCGAGCGGGCCGGCCGCCGGGTGCGCAAGATCCACGAGTCGCTCACCGGCACCGACCCCGACGGCACCGAGTACCGGGTGGACGATCCTGACCTGCTGCTGTGGGTGCACTGCGGCGAGGTGGCCTCCTGCGCCGACATCGCCCGGCGCAGCCGGCTGCCGTTCTCCGCCGCCGACCTCGACGCCTTCGTCGCCGAGCAGCGGGCCAGCGCCGAGCTCATCGGCGTCGACCCGGCGGCGGCGCCCGCTTCGCTGGCCGACCTCGACGCGTACTACGAGCGGATCAGGCCGGAACTGTACGCGTGCGACGAGGCCATGCAGTCGCTGCGGCTGACCCTCCACCCGCCGGTGCCCGACGGCAACCGCGTCCTGAAGCTGGGGCTGCCGCCGGTGAGCGCCCTGGCCTTCTCGACCCTGCCGCCCTGGGCGCGGCAGCTGTACGGCAAGCCGGACGGCCCGCTGAGCGACCTGGCCGCCACCGCCGGGATCCGCCTGACCCGCGTGGCCTTCGGCCAGCAGCGGCTGTTCCTCGGCGCCATGCGCGCCGTCCACCGCGCCGAATGGGCCGCCGAAAAGCCTAGGGCACGATGATGATGGGAACCGGCGAGTGGCGGGCCAGGCTGACGGTGACCGAGCCGACCACGCGGTGGGTGACCCGGGACGAGCTCCCGACCACGATCACCACGGTCTGCGCGGGGTCGGCCTCGTGCAGGCCGGCCGCCTCCTCGATCAGCTGCTCCTCGACGATGCCCTGGCGCCGCTGGAACCCCCACTCGATGCCGAGGCCTTCGAGCTGGGCCGCCGCCTGAGCGCGCAGCTCGGGCGCGAGCTCTTCGAAGCTCTCTTCCATTTCGGCGATCGCATCGGCCGACAGCATGATCGTGCTGGACAGGTGCGATACCCAGACGATCTCGATGCGGCCGATCCGGCCCTGGAGCAGCCGGACGGCGGCGTCGAGCGCGCGGGTCGCGGGCGGCGAGCCGTCATAGCCCACGACGATCTGCAGGAACCCATCGGATGGCGCGGCGGTAGTCACAGGGGTCAGCCTAGCCCCACAGCGTGACGAGGTTCCGGGCCCGGTGGATGATGTGGTGATGCCAACCTTGGATCATCTCGTCACGTCCGGCACCTTCTCGCTCGACGGCGGCACCTGGGACGTGGACAACAACGTCTGGATCATCGGCGACGACGCCGAGTGCGTGGTGATCGACGCCCCGCACGACGCCGGCGCGATCCTGGCCGCGGTCGGCTCGCGCCGGCTCACCGCCATCTTGTGCACCCACGCGCACGACGACCACGTCGACGCCGCCGCCGCCCTGGCCGACGCCACGAACGCGCCGATCTGGCTGCACCCGGCCGACCGCGAGCTGTGGGAGCTGACCTACCCCGACCGGGCGCCCGACGGGGATCTCGCCGACGGGCAGAAGATCGCCGTGGCCGGCGCCGAGCTCGAGGTCCTGCACACGCCGGGCCACTCGCGCGGCGCCGTGTGCTTCCACCTGGCCGATCAGGGCTGGCTGTTCAGCGGGGACACGCTGTTCGCGGGCGGCCCCGGCGCCACCGGGCGCTCGTTCTCCGACTTCGGCACGATCATCGACTCGATCCGCGGCCGGCTGCTCGATCTCGACCCGGCCACCGTCGTCCACACCGGTCACGGCGACGACACCACCATCGGCGCCGAACGCCCCCACCTGGACGAGTGGATCGCCCGCGGCCACTAAGGAGCGCCAGTGAGCGTCAGGCACTACCCGGCCCGGCCGATCGAATCCGAGCCGGGGGAGAGTCCCTGCACCGCGATCATCCCGCCCGACCCGCGCGGCTGGGACTCGATCGCGGTGCACGAGTGGGAGCTGCGCCGCCTCGAGTGGACCGACCGCCACCCGTTCGACGAGACCAACTACGTCCTGGAAGGCGTCCTCCACGTCGAGTCCGACGGCCAGATCGTCGTGGCGGCCGTCGGTGACACGGTCACGGTCACGGCCGGCTCGACCGGCCGCTACTGGGCCCCGGACTACGCCCGCATGCTCGCCGTCTACGGCCCCAACCCCCAGGGCCTCCCCTCAGAAGCCCTCGGCTACCGCCCCCTCTGACAGTCATGGAACAGCCGGTCAGAGGCTGGTCATCGCGACGGCTGGCACGAGCATGGCGGCCGCTGCGAGCGCGAGCGTGAGCATGATCAGCGCCAGTGCGTTGCCCGCCAGCCGGCCGGGTGCTGGCGGCGCGGCCAGCCGCCGGATCCGGGCCGCGACGACGCCGCCAGTTACGGGGAGCCACGATGCTGGCACGGGTGAGGCGGGTGCGGCGGCCACGCTGGCGCCCATGGCGAGCAGGGCGGCCAGCAGCGTGCGGCGGCGCTGCTCACGACTGGGCCCGCGGCCGGGCTCGCCGCGGCCGATGGCGGCGTCGTCGGCGCGCATCTCGGCTAGCCGGGCCACCTCGGCCGCGCCGCGCGTGAACAGGGGGACGAACGGGGCGACGGCCGCCAGCGCCCGGGTCGCCGTCAGCAGCAGGTGGTGCCGGCCGGCCAGGTGCGCGCGCTCGTGCGCGAGGACCGCTGTGAGCTGCGCGGGTTCCAGGACGGCGAGGGCGCCGGTGGTGACCACGATGGTGGCCGGGCGGCCGGGCAGGCAGTACACCGCGGGCCGGGCGGCGTCCAGCACGAACGCGGCGTCACCGGCGTCTCCGGGGCCGGAGCGGCGGCCGACGATGCGGGCGGCCTCGGCGTGCTCGCGGGTGCTGACGCTGGTCCGGCGCAGGCTGCGGCCGTACCGCCAGCCCAGCACGATCAGGGTGATCCCGCCCAGGAAGGCCACCGCCGCGAGCCCGAGTTCGTAGGCGGCGCTGCGGTACACCGCGGGCGGGCACACCCCGGTGGTCACCGACTCGCAGACGGTCCGCGCGAACGTCGGCCACCCGCTGGCGGCCGACCGGGCCAGCAGCCCCAGCGCGGCCAGGGCCAGGGCGAGCACGCTGGCGATGGCGGTGAGCCAGGCCGCGAGCCCCAGCCGCGGGCTGACGCCGTCCCGGCCGAGCCGCCCCAGCGGCCGCGGCAGAAACCACGCCAGCACGATGGCGGCGGCGAAGACCACGAGCGCGGCGATCATCCGCGTCGCCTCCCGCGCAGCTTGCTGAGTACAGAGCGCAGCGCCTCGGACTCCCCGCTGCCGATCTGCGCGATGAAGTGGCTCAGCACCACCTCGGCGTCCCCGCCGTCGACGAGCGCCTCCCGCATCAGCCGGGCGCTGTACTCCTCACGGCTGGCGGTCGCGGTGTACCGGTAGGCCTTGCCTTCCTTGGCGCGTTCCAGCCAGCCCTTGCGGTGCAGGTTGTCCATCGTGCTCATCACGGTCGTGTAGGCGATCGTCCGCTCGGCCGCCAGTTCGTCGAACAGCTCCCGCACGGTCACCGGGCCGGCGTGCTCCCACACCCGGTCCATGATCACCGCTTCCAGGTCACCGAACCCGCGCACCGTCGCCTCCCGCCTCGTCACGAGCCAGCATAGACAGCCCGGCCGCCAATTGCTACTGTCTCCTTACGTACTACCTACGTACGTAGATAGTAGATGACCGGCCAGGGAGAGATCATCATGGGGAGCACCGCACGGAGCAGGGCCAGCACCGCCAGGGAGAGGCTTGCCTATAACCGGGCGGCCCAGCACAGGGCCCAGGTGCGCAAGCGGATCTGGCTGGCCGGCGGCAGCGTCGCCGTCGTGCTGGCCCTGGTGGGCACGCTGATCGCGGTCAAGCTGGGGCAGTCGCCGGCCGCCCCCGTCACCGCGGCGGCGGCCGGCCAGGGGACCACGGCGCTGGTCCAGCGGCAGGTCACCAGCGTGCCCGCGGCCGCCTTCGACGCCACCGGGGCGGGTACGGCGACCGGGTTCAGGACCGTGACCGGCCAGCCGGCCCTCACCGCCGGCGGAAAGCCGGAGGTCCTCTACATCGGCGGCCAGTACTGCCCGTTCTGCGCGGCCGAGCGGTGGGCGCTGGCCGCCGCGGTCAGCCGGTTCGGCACGCTGTCGGGGCTCAGCCTCATCCACTCCTCGCCCTCCGACGTGTACCCGAGCACGCCCACGCTGTCGTTCGAGAACGCCCGCTACACCAGCAAGTACCTGGCCTTCTCACCGGTCGAGTGGTACGGCCAGGCGGCCGACGCGAGCACCCCGTTCGGGCACGTCTACCTCCAGCAGCCGACCGCGGCGCAGCAGGCGCTGTTCACCCGGTACGGCGGCGGCGCGATCCCGTTCGTCGACATCGGCAACCGGTACATCCTCCCGCAGGTGCAGTACGACCCGTCGGCGCTGGCCGGGATGAGCTGGAACCAGGTCGCGGCGGCCATGCACGACCCGTCCAGCCCGGTCGCCAAGGACATCGACGGCGCCGCCAACGTGATCACCGCGGCCATCTGCACCCTCACCCACGGCCAGCCCGGCGGCGTCTGCCAGTCGGCCGGGGTCAAGGCCGCGGCGGTGACACCCCAGACCTAAGCCGAGGGCGGCTCCACGTCGTCGTAGAAGCGGGCCGCGGCCAGCAGGCCGTCCGGGCCGCGCTCGTAGACGCCCAGGCCCGCCTGCGGCGGCACGTCATGCGAGCCCCACCGCACGAGGTTGTACTCCACCGCGCAGCGCACCCCGTCGTCGGTCACCTGGCAGGGCTCGAGTCCGATACCGCCGGGTGAACCGAGACGTTCGTTGAAAAAGGTCTGGAGTTCGGCCGTGCCGCGGTGCGTGAGGTGCGGCCCGATCGGCTCGCGGAAGTACCCGTCCGGTTCGAACGTCCGCACCACCGCGTCGGCGTCGCCGCGGTCCAGCGCGGCCTGGTAGCGGCCGACGACATCACCCGGGCGGGTGGCGCCCGGCGGCAGGAAGGCGGGCCGCAGGTGCCGCCGCCCGTCGACCGGCCACTGGCTGCAGTAGGTGCGGAACACCACCGACCGGTCGTCGGGGGACTCGGCCACCACCGCCACCGGCCAGGCCACCTCCCCGGCGTCGCGGGGCAGGTGCGCCAGCAGTTCCAGTACGGCCCGGCCGTCGGCCGAGGTGGACGCCGTCGTCTCGATGCGGGCGCGCTGATCGCTCAGCCAGGACTGGTTGCCGCTGACGAACTTCCTCAGCTCCCGGTGGCCGCGCACCACGCCCGCGCGCGGGTCGTAGACCACCACCTCGCCCGGCCACGCCGTCTCCAGGGCGCGGGTGTCGCCGCTGTTCAGGGCGGCGAAGTACTGCCCGACCGGATCGGCGTGCCCGGCGTCGCGAGTCTGCCTGCGCGCCAGCTCGACCGCGCTGGCGAACTCAGGGAACCACGGCATAACTCCGTCCCGCGGGCGGCGGAGGGGAACCGGGGCGCGCGCTTCTCGGTCAGGGCGGCCGCGCCCTCGAGGACGTCGGGTCCCATGAAGCAGAGCATCTCGTAGGCGGCGGACTGGTCGAAGATCGGGCCGGCCATCTTGAGCCAGTTGTTCAGCGCCTTCTTCGTCCAGCGGATGGCCAGCTGGGAGCCGTCCGCGAGGGTATCCGCCACCCGCAGCGCCTCGTCCAGGACCTGGTCGCGGGGGAGCGCCTTGCTGACCATGCCCATCCGCTCGGCCTCCTCGCCGGTGATCATCTCGCCGGTCATCAGGTAGTAGCGGGCCTTGGCCATGCCGCACAGCAGCGGCCACAGGATCGCGGCGTGGTCGCCGGCGGCGACGCCGAGCTTGACGTGGCCGTCGCCGAGCCGGGCGTCGAGGGCGCAGATCGAGATGTCGGCCATCAGCGCCACCACCGTGCCCGCGCCCACGGCGACCCCGTTGATGGCCGAGATGATCGGCTTCTCGCAGTTGGCCATGTTGTAGACCAGGTCGCTCATTTCCTTGAGCATGTGCGCCACCCGGTCGTGGTCGCCGGCCATCCGCTTGACCATGTCCAGGTCGCCGCCGGCCGAGAACGCCCGGCCCGCGCCGGTGACCACGGCCACCTTGGTCTCGGGATCGTCGGAGACGTCGGACCAGACGCGGGCGAGCTCGCCGTGCATCCGCTCGTTGGCGGCGTTGTACTTGTCCGGCCGGTTCATGGTCACGAGCAGCACGCCGTTGCCGCGGCGCTCGAAGGTGAGGTGCTCGTACTCGTCGTACTTCACGGTGCTCCCTGCTAGCTCATCGTGAGGCCGCCGCTGACGCTGACGGTCTGGCCGGTGACGTAGGACGCCTCGTCCGAGGCGAGGAAAGCGACGACGTTGGCGACGTCGTCCGGCTGGCCGAGCCGCCGGAACGGAATCGCCCTGGTCAGGGCCTCGCGCAGCTTCGGCCCGGCGAAATCGGCGAACAGCGGGGTATCGGTCGGGCCGGGGCACACGCAGTTGACCCTGACCTGGGTCCGGGCCATCTCCCGGGCCAGCGACTTGGTGAAGGCGATGACCCCGCCCTTGGCCGCGGAGTAGACCGCCTCGCCTGAGGACCCGACCCGGCCCGCGTCCGAGCCCAGGTTCACCACCGCCCCGGCGCCCTGGGCGGCCATGACCGGCAGCACCGCCTTGCAGGTGTGCAGCACGCCGTACAGGTTGATCGTGATCGCGCGGTCCCAGTCGGCCGGGTCGGAGTCGAGGAAGGAGCTGGCCTTGTCCCAGCCCGCGTTGTTGACCAGGACGTCGATCCGGCCGAACTGCTGCATGACTTTATCGGCCAGCGCCTGGACGTTTTGGCGGTCGGTGACGTCCAGGAGGAACGCGGTGGCGCCGGGCAGCCCGGCCGCCGTTTCCTTGGCGGTCGCCTCGTCCATGTCGGTGACGACCACGGTCGCCCCCTCGGCGGCGAGCTTGCCGGCGATGGCCTTTCCGATGCCCCGGCCGGCGCCGGTCACGATCGCGATCTTGCCGTCCACCCTGCCCATCAGCGGTACCTCCCGGACCGTGGTCGCCGTCAGGACGAATCTATACTCACCACTCACGACGGAAGGAGATCGCCCGTGCAGGTCGGCCTCGTGATCATGGATGAGAACCCCGCCGACGCGCTCCGGATCGTCCGCGCGGCCGACCAGGCCGGCGTCCACTCGCTGTGGTCGATCGACTATTACAACCGGAGCAGCCTGACCCGCGCGGCGGCGTTCGCGGCCGTCTCGTCGCGGGCGATCGTGGGGACGTCGGTGACACCGCTGTTCGCGCGCTCGCCGCTGGCCCTCGCGGCGGGCGCGGCCGACGTCCAGGCGATCGCGGGCGGCCGGTTCGTGCTCGGCGTGGGCAGCAGCACCCGGCGGATGAACCAGGACTGGTACGGGGTGCCGCTGCAGCACCCGGCGCCGCAGGTCCGGGAGCGGATCGAGCTGATCCGGCGGCTGATCGCGCATCGCCGCGGCCCGTTCAGCTTCGAGGGCAGGTTCGACCGGGTCGCGATGGCGCACTACGACCGGACCGCGCTGCCGGACACGATTCCGATCCTGGCCGCGGGCGTGGGTCCGCACATGGTGGGCGTGGCGGGGGAGTGCGCGGACGGGTTCGTCGGCCACACGATCGCCTCGGCCGATTACCTCCGTGATGTTGCTCCTCCGCTGCTGGCGGCCGGTGCGGCGCGGGCGGGCCGGGACGCGGCGGGGCTGCGGGTGACGACGCAGATCGTGGCGGCGGCGTCGGGCGATCCCGTTGCCGCCCGCCGGGACGCCGCCGCTCAGGTCGGGTTCTACTCCACCCCGAAGGGCTACGACCTGCTCTTTCCCGACGGGCAGTTCGGCGCCGAGCGGGCGGCCGCCCGGGACGCGGTGGCCCGGGGCGATGTGGCGGGCGTGATCGCGGCGGGGGAGGCGATGGTGGAGGAGCGGGCGGTGTTCGGGACGCCGGAAGATGTGGCGAGCCAGTTGCGTCGCTACGCGGGGGTGGTCGACTGGGCGATCTTGTACCCGCCGCACTTCGGCGTCGATCCCGACCGCATCCACGCCAACGAGCTGAGCCTGATCGAAGTCGCCGCCAACTGGACCGACTGACCTCCGGGCTGGCTGACGTCTGAACCGGCTGCTGTCCAGGCCGGCTGCTGTCCGGGTCGGCTGCTGTCCGGGTCGGCTGCCGCGCACGGCCAGCAGGCTGGCTTAATAACAGCAAGAAGCAGCTAGGGTGTACATTTCTCTTCCGATTCCCGTTAGAAATGAACCCCCGATAACGGAGCGTCGCCATTAATCTCATCTCGTGAGCCATTCCACCCTCGATAGCGGGTTTTCGGCCCACGACGATGCGTGCCCGGACCAGGTAATTCATGATCGCGAAGACTTTTGCACCCTATACGGTATAAAAGTCTTCGCGATCATGAAAACCGCTATCGGCGGCGCGGAAATCCCATTATTCGCTCTGAGCCAGGGATGATAACAGCAAGAAGCGGTAGCCTGGCGGGTTGCCGCGCTGCGGGGAGCCAGCCCCGACCGTCAGAGCAATCACCGGCGGACAGGACACCGCGGCCAGGACCGCGCAACCTCCAGGACCGCGCCAGCCTCCAGGACCGCG
>Ga0335073_10013108_pt1 | contig 11620 bp, 12 predicted proteins | sample Lox_Sample_22_FD_207093 | JGI IMG/M metagenome (GOLD analysis project Ga0335073, IMG submission 207093) | Soil microbial communities from Loxahatchee National Wildlife Refuge, Florida, United States - Lox_Sample_2.2 | ecosystem: Environmental > Terrestrial > Soil > Wetlands | place: USA... | reverse complement strand
TCGGCAGCGTTTGCTCAAGCGGCAGGCGGCTCACCGTGGGAGAATGCGGTCAACGTTTTGATGCAGGCGTTCACAACCACCATCGCTCGCGGTCTTTCGCTCGTTTCCATTGTGGTCGCGGGCTTGACCTTCGCTTTCGGTGAGGGCGGATCGAAGCGAATCCTTGCCGGCGTGCTCTTCGGCGTCGGCATGGCCATCGCCGCCGTCAACTTCCTCGCGTGGCTCTTTCCCGGTGCCTAAACCAAATTCGTTCCAGCAGCAAGCACATGGCGAACACAAGAAGAATTAACACGGTCTATCGCGCCCTTCATCGTCCGCTCACGATCATGGGAGTGGAACGAAAGCTCTTCTTCTTCGCCATGTGCATGGGCGCGGCCACGTTCAACATGCTTTCGAGCTTGCTCGGCGGCATTTTGATCTTTGCGCTTCTGTATATTTTCGCTCGCTGGGCTACGAACACCGACCCGCAGATTCTTCGGTTCCTGTTATCAGCGGCCAAATTCAAAGCGCAGTACGACCCGGCAAAGTTCAGCCCAATCACGATTCGCAGGGTCTCGAATGCTTAACCTCCGACGAATTCTGAAGCCGTACACCGAAACCGGGGCTCTCAATGAGCAGATCAATCTCTTCGGCTTCATTGACTCGCACGCCTTTCTCACCAAATCAGGCGATGTGGGCGTGATCCTTGAGGTCCACGGCGTGGATTACGAATGCCTCGACGGAAACGCGCTCGACACGCTGACGAAGCGTCTCGAATCCACGTTCCGGCTCTTCGACAGTAACTTTCGCGTCTACCAATATCTCTTCAAACGGAATCACGAGACGATCCCGCACAAGCAGTACGCGAACCCAGTTGTTAACGCGGCCATTAAGAACCGACTCCGCTACTTCGAGCAAAAAGCCGACAGTTTGTACTCACTCCGAGTTTATTACGTCATCCTCTTCGAAGGCTTCTGGCACAAGCAGGCGCTTTTGAAATCGGTAGCCGATTTTCCGAAGAATCCGCGCAAAGCCCTGCACGAAATACGGGCCGCTCTTTGTTCACGCAAGCAAGTCGCTCTGCTCAACACGGAACTGTCTAAGGCACTTGCCACCCTCCATCAGAAAGTGCGGGGCTTCATCTTGCAGGTGAGCGACTTCGTTCGCATTGACCTGCTACCCAAGCAAGAAGCGTTTCGAGTGTTTAAGCGAACTCTCAATTTTGCGCCACTGAAACTCCGGCTTGCCCGACTTAAGCACGACACGTTCCTTGACTACTATCTCTGCGAATCGCACCTCGAATGCCACCGCGGACATTTGCGGCTCGACGATTATTACGTCAAGGTGCTCACACTCAAAGAGCCATCGGCGCAGAGTTTCCCGCTCATTTTCAAAAGCCTTCTCGAAATCCAGGCGAACTTCCATGTCGTGACGGAGTGGAAGAAGGAAGATTCCGGCAAGACCCGCAAAACGATCCAATCGAAGCGTCGCCACTTCCACAACACGAAGCGCTCGCTCATGAGCCATCTCAATCTCTCCGATGCTCCGGCGACGGACGTTCTTGTGGACGATTCGAAAGAAGCCCAGGTCCGCGAGCTAGGCGAGAGCATCAAGGAGCTTGAAATCGAGGGCAACTATTTTGGGCATTTTTCGCTGAGCGTTGTCATTTACGACCTTGATCCGGCGAAGGTCGAAACCGCTTGCGCTGAGTTCTACAAAGTTTTCAGCACGCACGACGCCCAGCTTTACGAAGAGAAATACAACCTGCTTAACGCATTCTTTGCGACGGTGCCGGGCGGCTCTGCCTTCAACCTCCGTTCGATGTATTTGCTCAACACGAATTATGCCGACTATTCGTTCCTGTTCACCCTCCACTGTGGCGAGCCTGAGAATCGGCACCTTAGGCAGGAATATCTCGCGGTCCTCGAAACCAATCACAACACACCATACTTCCTGAACCTCCATCACCGCGATGTGGCGCACACGATGATTCTGGGCCGCACAGGGTCAGGCAAGTCGTTCCTCTTGAACTTCCTCATCACTAATATGCAGAAGTACGACCCCTACACCTTCATTTTCGATTTGGGTGGCAGCTTCGAGAGCCTGACGCGGCTCTTTGGCGGCACCTACGTCCGCGTCGGCCTGAATTCTCCCGGATTCAAAATCAATCCGTTCTCACTGCCGCCTACGAAGGAGAACCTAGACTTTCTTGCGCTCTTCGTGAAAGTGCTAATTCAAGGGTCCGCGCCGCTGGAGATGACCCCGACCGAGGAACGCGACCTCTATCAGCAGATCGAGAATCTGTACGAAATCGAGCCAACCCTTCGGACGCTGACGGTCCTGTCGAATACACTTGATCGCCATCTCGCCGACCGCCTAGCAAAGTGGACCACAGGCGGGCAGTTCGATTTCGTCTTCGACAACGCCGAGGACACGATCACACTCTCACACTTCCAGTGCTTCGATTTTCAGGAAATGAACCACTACCCGGAAGTGCTGGAGCCGTTGCTCTTCTACATCCTCCATCGCGCGAACGCCGCCATCTGCGATCCGAAGATCAGCCACATCTTCAAGGCGTTCTTCATTGACGAGGCTTGGCTGTTCCTGAAGAACCCGATCATCAAAAGCTACATCATCGAGGCGCTCAAGACCTGGCGGAAGCAAAATGCCGCAATGATTCTTTCGACGCAATCGCTCGACGAGCTTCGCAAGTCGGAAATCCTCGACATCATCGTCGAAAGCTGCCCGACGAAAATGTTTTTGGCCAACCCGGACATGGACCGCGATCTGTACCGTCGCCAGTTCAATTTGAACGATAACGAAATAGAGCTCATCTCCACGCTCCGCCCGAAACAGCAGTTACTCATCAAAACGCCGGAACTGGCTAAGGTCGCGAACCTCGAAGTGGACGCGAAAAGCTATTGGCTCTATACAAACGATCCGTTTGATAATCGCAAGCGGCGCGATGCGTTCGAAACCTACGGATTCGAGTCAGGCCTGGAAATGTTGACACGAGAGTTGCGATCTGACGAAGATCGTGAAGGCGCAATATAATTCTCCATTATGGTCAGCCTCGATGGATTGCTATACAAGTGGATTTGCCGCGCGAATGAACGCCGAGACGATCTTGACATACCCGTTGGCTTCATCGAGGACAGTATCGCGTTACTCACCGAGGTTCTCGGCCCCGACTACTTACGGCATCTACTCATATCGGAGACTGAGCCAGTTCATTTCTTAGACGACGAAACGAGTCCGTTACGGAAGTGGCTGCTTTCGGCGATGGCTGACGCCCATATAATTCAGGTACTTGAATTGGCCGCGTACTTCAGGCTGTTCAAGAATGATGCTGCATTGTCGGATAAGGTTGAGAAACTCAAACGTGATCGCTTTTGGTCCACATTTTTTGAACTGGCGATGTCGGCTCGAATTAAGAGAGCGACCCGTGCGCCTGAACGCGTCCGGCTTAACCCTGAAATTTCAACTAGCATCGGGGACTTCACGATCAGCGGTGCCGGTTATGAGGTCCCATGCGAATGTTCGCGTCTAGGCCATTCCCCCGCGATCATAGCGCCGGCGGCGTTGCAGGAGAGCCTCTCGAACCGAATCACTGACGGGACAAAGCATCTGACAAATCCGCTCTGCGTTAAGATTCGATCCGACGACCCGCTCACCGGGAATGCTTACAATGTTGTTTTGAGACTTATTCGCAAGGCATTAGCTGACGCCCGAGCAGAAAGATTGCCGTGTGAATATCGGGACGGATCAACATCAGTGAGTTTTGAGCGGCTAACGGAGGCGTCGGAACCGATACCGTTCAAAATGGTAGATGGAAGGGTTGCAAATGTTCTCGGCACAGATTGGGATTCCGCGGCTCGCCTCTGCCGCGTGCCTGCAAAGGATTCGGATGAGATTGCGGGCAGATACGAGGGTGGCGAGCGGTTTTACGAATACGAAGCTGTTCGCCTCTTCACAAAGTTTGGTCCGCCGATAAACCAGCCTGACTATTATGGCCGGTTGATCGCGAAGCTAAAGAAAAAACTCAAGCAAACCAAAATCTCACCCGATCACTTCGGCAAGATTGCTCTCATCGAGGTACCGTTCGACCTTCGCACTGCCGATCCTAACAACCTGCAGGCAGCCGTTCACGAAGCCGCTGTCCATTCCAGCAGGACGTTTGCAGTAATTTTGGCCAATCGCGAACCTAATCCACACATCCGTTATCACTATTCCATGTCCGTCACAGGCAATCAAAACGCGGCCATCCTTCAGCCCAGCCTAGTAGAGCTCCTAAAGCGGTCGTCTCAAGCCGAAGCCGCAGTTGATCCTTTACTTGGCTTACCCTATCGACGCTCTTGGGCGGAAGCAGAGGAGCACTCAAGGAAAGTCGCCGGACCCAAACCCGACTAGAACGGAATACAGTCAAGCGCCTCAACGCTCGATCCTTAGTTAGATTCTTCGATCCCCAAAAGGAGCAACAGAATGAACCACACATTCCGCAGTCGTCGTGTGTTCGCTTTATTCATTCTCACATGTCTAGGCGTATTGTCGGCAGGCCAAATTCCTGCAGAGGCACAGACCGAATCCGCGCGCGTTGTGAAGTACAGCCAAGACGATATCGTTACGGTCCATGCGAAGCTGCGCTACTCGACGCTCATCGTGTTGCCGGAGAACGAGGAAATCCTCGACTTCACGACCGGCGACAAAGATTTTTGGATCATCAATGGAGCGCACAACCTCTGCTACATCCATCCGGCCCAGGCGGGTATTCGGAGCAATCTGAATCTCATCACCGCCAGCGGCCACGTCTATTCGTTCCTCCTTGAGGAAATCAGCAACGAGCCGAACGTCGAGCCGGACCTGAAAATCTTCATCGAGCCGAAAGAGCAATCCGGTATCGGCATGGACGCCTTCGCCCGCAATTTTGTGCCCGTGAGCGAAGTGGATGCCTACCAGCGCGAAATTCAGACGGTTCACGACCGCGCCGCCGCCGAAGTAAAGGCAGCCGAGGCCAGCGCCAAGCAGCAGATCGAGAAATTCCGCTCCGAATATCCCACGAAACTCCAGTTCGATTATGAGTTAGACCGCAAGGCCACCGGCGAGCCGTTCCTCGTTTCCGCGATCTTCCACGATGACCGATTCACGTACATCAAGTGCGCCGCCTCCGAGAAACCGGCCATATACGAAGTCAAAGACGGCAAGCCGAACCTCATCAACTTCGATTTGGACAATGGCATGTACATCGTCCCGAAGATCATGGACGCCGGGTATCTGGCGATCGGCAAGAAGAAAGTCACCTTCACGCGGCACCCGCAGCAGTAATGAGCGGTGAAACCCATCCCGACGAAAGCGAGAACCGATATGACCGAGCAAAACACCGCGCCCGCCGCTACACCGATTCAGGACAAGGCACCGAAACCGCCCGGCCTCATGCCCAAGAACGTTCAGGCATGGGTGATGCTTGGCCTCGCCATTCTCATGGTTGTCATCATGTGGCTAACGGGCGGGAAGAAGTCCCAGACCACCCCGAAATCGAGCGTTCCGACTTTCCAGCCACCAGCGCAGGCTGTGAACGAGGCCCAGATCAACGCGCTCCAGAGCCGGATTCAGGAACTGCAGCGGGAACAGGAGTCCGCAATCACGCAGCAGAACAAATTCTTTGGCTCCCTCCCGCCTGGCACGGACACGTCCACGCCCGCGCAGGTATCCAGCCAGGCTTCCGAACCCGCACAGCCTGATCCTGTTCAGGAAGAAAAGAAACGGAGAGCCTACGCAGCCCTCTTTGCTTCCAACGTGGCGTTGAGCTATCGCAAGGAATTCGCGCAGCCAGAGCGACCAGCGCCCAGCACTCAAACTCCCCGCGAAGTGCCAGGACTGCCTTATCTCAATCAGCAGCCGGACATGAATCAATTTGCTCAGATCCTCGGGCAGGTTCCGCTTCCGGCGCAGCAAGTCCCGATTCCGCCAGCCGTTCCACCACAGGCCCCGAAAGCCCAACCCGGAGCAGCGGAGGCGGAGAAGGCCGGTAACGAAGCGAAGGGCGTAGCAAATCCCAACTCGCTCGACGCCGCGACTGGCAAAAGCTACGTGCTATTTGAGGGCACGATCCTCGAAACCGTGCTTCTCAACCGTCTTAGCGGAGACTTTAACGGCCCGGTCGAGTGCCTCATAACCAACGATATTTACTCCCATGACCGCCAGCACGTTCTCATCCCTTCCGGCACGAAGGTTTTGGGCGAAGCCAAGCGCGTGGAAGCGTTCGGCCAAACGCGCCTTGCCGTTGCGTTTCATCGGCTCATCATGCCGGACGGGTATTCCGTCAGTCTGGATCAATTCAAAGGCATGAATCAGATTGGCGACACAGGCTTGCGCGATCAAGTGAACAACCATTACTTCAAAATCTTCGGAGCGTCTCTCGCAGTTGGCGCGATCGGCGGCATCTCCGAAGCACAATCAAGTGGACTTCTGAATCAAACCGGCATCCAGAGCATGGAGGCAGGCATAGGCGAGAGCATGGGCCAAACGTCGCAGCGTATTCTCGACAAATTCCTCAACATTCTGCCAACCATCACAATTCGGGAAGGCCATCGCGTGAAGATTTATCTCTCGGGCGACCTTGGCCTTCCCGATTACGTCAACCACCGAATGCCATCGGATCTCTAATCGCCGACGCGCCACGCGGGGGACGATTTTTTCGAGAGGCGTCGCAAGATGTCAGAACCCAGTTGCTTATTGTCGAGCCGTACGCGGGCGTCATGCCGAAAAATGCGAAGGAATAAACCTTCGAGTTCAAGTATCTCTTCGCGGGAGATGTTGTTATGGACTTCGAAGAACGAATAATGAGTCCAATTCTCTTTTGTTTTGTCGTGATTCTTGATTCGGGCTCCTATTCCTGATTTGGCTTTTTTCGAGACCCCACCAACTCCGATGTAGAAGACCTCGTAGACCTTGGTTTTCCGTCTCCCAGATTTTTTGCGGTAGAGAACGTAAATTCCACGCGTGATGTGAGGAATCTCCCAGTCACCACGTGGCAGGTACAGTCGGCACCGCTTGATTAGCCTCAGTGGAGCTTGTGGCGGCATAGATAGCAATCTTAGACCGTCGCAAAGTCCTCGCGATTATAGAAAGGAGCCAATGTGATGAGAAAGAGAATACTTGCTGTGCTTTTGGTGCTTGGCCTGTGCGTCGGCACCGCTTCGGCACAGTTCGGTTTCGGAATCGTTTACGATCCGACGAATTACGCCAACGCGGTTCTTCGCTACAGCCAGCTCGTCCAGCAGCTCGCCCAGCTTCGACAGACTTATGCCCAGATCGTTCTGCGCTACAACTTGGCACTCCGAATGGCACAGAACCTTCAGAACATGCCGGCCCGTTACCAGGCTCAGTTCTCCAACTGGCGTGATGTGGTCGCACCCGATACATACGGTAACACCGGCACCTGGGTCAGTGGAATGAACACTGGGGCCGCAGGCGCGGTCAACGCCGGGTATCAGCAGGCCACCGTCCCCCTTCTCCAGTACAACAGTCAGGAATTGAATGGCATGACGCCCGACGAGCTCGGCCGCGTGAAATCTCAGTACGCCTCAGTCGAACTCGCCGATGGCGCGAACGTCACTTCAATGGCCACCATCGGCACAATCCGTGACGACGCCCAGAATATCGAGAATCAGATCAACAATCTCGAACAGGATTCCCTGTCCAGCGATCCGAATCTCAACACCGAAATTGGCGTGTTGAACAAGATCAACGCCACGAACGTGCTCACGCTGCGCACACTTCAGGATTCCAACAAGCTCTTGCTCTCCCTGCTTGAGCAGAACGTCATCGGAGCAAAACAGCAGCGCGAGGAAACCGCTAACTCCATTAACGCCGAGATCGAGCGCCGTGCAACTCTCGCCGGCAATCTCGCTCAGGTCACCAGCACCCTCGGCAACTCGCTTCAGACCTACCGAATGCCGTAATCGGCGACTGCCTCAAACCTCATCGCGTCGAAGGAGCACCCATGCAGACGGATTTTTTGCAATTCATCTATCAGGCCATCAACAACATGCTGACGCAGAATCTCGGCTTTTTCGACGCGATGGGCCAAAACCTCTTTCGGATGTTCGCAACAATCCTTGTTGCCTGGTTCGGAATAAAGATGGCTCTCTCTGCGGCCAGCGGCCACGGCGTCCTGCATTTCGAAAAGCTCGCGAGTCTGATCCTGACCATCAGCTTCGGTTTCGGCATGGTCAACTATTACAACCAGCCCATTCCTGGCGTCGGATCGAGTTTCCACGGCCTCGTCACGAACGAATCGCAATTCCTTGCCAACAAGATCACGCAGAATCAGTTGCAGACAGTCGTCGATGGCGTAAGTGATTTTGAGGCGCGGCTCGACTCGCCCACGTTCGGCGATTTTCTGGGCACGGCGATCTACGTCACGATCATCATTTTGCTCGCAGCAGCGCAGGCCGTCACCATCGTTGTGGTCGCTTTCGGTTTCATCGCTACGGCGGTCTGTGTGTTGGTAGGCCCGATTTTCATTCCGTTTTTCATCGTACCGGAGATGGAGTGGCTGTTCTGGGGATGGTTCAAGGCGTTCATCCAGTACGCCTTTTACCAGGTGGTTGCAGCCGCGGTCGTTTACATTATCGCGAATCTTCTTGTGGGCAGCCTCCGCTTGCCACCTGCCGGCACGCTTTCAACCGTGCAACTCATGGCCTGGTTTCCTGTGCTGCTTATCACGTTCCTTGCCGCGATCTATGCGCTTCTGAAAGTGCCCGTGCTCACGAACCACATCTTCAGCGGCGCTTCGGGCGGTTCTTCCGGCGCGATTCTTGGATTCCTTGCCGGTCGCCTGAAAGCATAGCGCCGGTCTGACTTCAATCTCGGGGGCAATTCGCTATGGAAACTGACGCGAGTTTTCACGACGCAACGCGGCTCTATTTGGAGCAATACGGTGACCCAATGGTGACGAACACCTACCTTAAGATTGCACTGGTTTTGCTCGCCTTCGTTGCGGTCGGGCTTGGGCTAATTGATCTCCGCACCATCCGCACCTTTCAGAACTTCCGCCCACTTGTGATTCGCATTGACCAGTTAGGCCGCGCCGAGGCGCTTGCGTACAGCAACTTCGTATACAAGCCCCAGGATGCGGAAGTTCGCTATTTTCTCTCGCAGTTCTGCCAGCTTTATTACGGGCGGAATCGCTACACGATCAATGACGATTTTTCGAGGTCGCTCTACTTCCTCGACGGCAAGCTGGCCACGGACATCATTGACGCGTACAAAAAGAATGACATCATCAAGAGCTTTCTGGCCGATCCGACCAAGCCCGAAATCGATATTGAGGTGAAGAACGTCTCGGTCGAGCAGCTCGACAAGCCGCCTTACCGCGCCCGCGTGGACTTCTACATGGTGTACTACTCGCCTGCCGATCACAGCGAGCTCAAGCGCACGCTCTATACCGCCAATTTCGTGTTCTTTTTCAGGAGCCAGGTTCCGAACGAACTCATTCCGATCAACCCGCTCGGCCTGACTATCACGTACTTCCGAGAAGACGAGGCCTTCAACTAGGTGCCAATACCATTCTCTGATCCTTCAAGAGCGCTCCATTTCGCAATACAGCGCTCGATCAGCTGTTCAACAGGTATTTTCGCCTCGTGCCATGCGAAGCTCTCATCGAGGACTTCGACAATTAGACGCGTACATCCTCGCCACGGACTGGCCGTCGCCACCTTCGGATCCCGATAGTGAGCACACGGTACACCGGGGCGCATTCGGCCTCTGGTGAAATCTAGGACATGTTGGAAATCAATATGCGCTCTCTCATCGGAGTGCTTGGCGGTATCAGGAGCGAAAACCAGCAGACGGACAGATACGCGCTGTTCAGGTGCGAAAGCACGAGGATATTCTGACCAGACTTTGGCCCTAATCTTCCTGTGCAGTTCTTCCGCCATTTCTGCAGCAGTGCCGCCAGGCGCAAAGGCGTCCGATGGGAAAATACCAAACATTCTTAGCGCAGCAGCAATTCGGTGAACGCCGTCCGCTCCGCGTACGGACCTATTAAATTCGACAGACGCCTCTTTCACCTCAGCGACTACGCAGTCAATGGCCGGAAAGCGCTCTGGGAACACAAAGTCGTCATCATTCCTCTGAACGCGGCCGTCTCCCAGAACCTCTGATTGGTAGGGCATCCGTATGGCCAATACATCAGACTCCGTTTCGAGCCCGAATCCCGTCGTCCGGTGCTGAAGGTAATTGCGAATACAAAAATAACCATTCAGCCGAAGATAAAGCCCCCCCAGCGCTTCGAGCACTTCGGCGCGGCGCCTGTCGGGTGTTTTCGAGGCGCTTGTCGTCAATCTTCGTCGTTCCATTATCACCCAGAGGTTATCGCAGATGATCGCCAACGCGCTACTCACCACAATCGCGCTGATGCTCGCCATTGGCTTCGCGCTCATGGGCGAACTCAAGTTTTTTATACCGTTCAAAGTTGTGATCTGGCGAGCGTACTCGGCATACATCCTCTCCTACTGTGGTCTCCTGTTCTCCAACGTGTTTGCAGCCGCGTTCGCTCTCAACCGCAAATTCTTCCTCAAGGACACGGGCCGGAAGCTGGCCCATCTCGACAAGCAATTCAACGCCGGTCAATCCGAAGTTCCGGCAGAAGTTTCTGACGAGGAATGAAAACTCCGTGTCGCGCAGGTCCGAGCGAAATGAATTCGAACAACCTATCGACGCCGTGCGACAGTCTTCGCCGGGGGCGGTGCCAAAGCCCGAATCTGACTCGCAGGGCCGCAGCGGTCGAGGCCCTAATTCAGAAGCGGCAGAGCGCCAGGGAGATCTGCACCGAGATTCGGGCACGGCGCAACGGCGTTCCGCTGAACCCAGGACCCCTTATCGGGATCAGCACTGGACTTATTCATTGAGGGCTTCTGAAATTCAAACGCTTCGCGATCTTGGAACTTTTCGCGCGGTCGATTCTGAAGCACTCGCTGAAATTGCCTACGACGGCAACCGTGAGCGAATGGAGCAGGACCTCCGAAATCTTGTGCGCCAATCGCTCATAACCCGGCGCGGAGTTGAGGGGCGTGACAAGGAACGCCTCGAAATACTGACTCTGACGAAGGCCGGACGCCGGTTTCTTGCAAGGCAGAAATTGATGCCACACGGCCAGCCCATTTATCGCGGTTTAGTGAAGCCGAAAGAAGCTCGTCACGATGCCACCCTTTACCGGCTCTATCAGAAGGCAGCGCGCGACATCGAACGCGACGGCGGCAGGGTCCGAACCGTCGCCCTCGACTATGAACTCAAAAAGCGAATCAACCGAGAACTCGCGCGGCTAGGCCCAGATCGCTCGGACTCCAATAAGAAAATTGCGGTCGCGCAGGCGCACGGCGTGCGGGTTGTCAACGGCAAAGTCGTGGTACCCGATCTTCAAATCGAATACGAGAACGCCGAAGGCCAACTCGCCCGCGTCAATCTGGAACTGGCGACCAAAAACTACCGACCGAGCCAGCTTCAAGCCAAAGCGCAGGCCGGATTCACGCTCTATGCGCCTGCTCAAGATTCCGACCGTTTGCGACGTGTTTTGAACGACCGGGAAATCACTGCGGAGATCCTCAGCCTATGAACATCAAAGATATCTACCTCGATT
>Ga0335073_10013107_pt1 | contig 11620 bp, 9 predicted proteins | sample Lox_Sample_22_FD_207093 | JGI IMG/M metagenome (GOLD analysis project Ga0335073, IMG submission 207093) | Soil microbial communities from Loxahatchee National Wildlife Refuge, Florida, United States - Lox_Sample_2.2 | ecosystem: Environmental > Terrestrial > Soil > Wetlands | place: USA: Florida... | reverse complement strand
CCGACAACCTCTTCCTCCTGCTTTCCGCCAAAGGCCTCAACCCGCATATTTACGCCGCGGCGCGCGCGGCCGAGGAGGGGGCGGAACAGAAGATGCGGAGGGCGGGAGCGGATGCCGTTTTCGCGCCTTACTCGATCACCGGCCACCGGCTCGCGCAGGCGCTGCTGCGGCCGCACGTGGTTCAGTTTCTCGATTTCACTACACAGGACTTCGGCACGGATATCGCCATCGAGCAGGTACGGGTTTCGGGCGCCAGCGACACGGTCTCAAAGAGCCTGCAGGAGATGCGGATCGGCCGGGACCTGGGCGTGATCGTGCTCGCCATCCGCGACGCTTCAGGCGAGATGCGGTTCAACCCCACCGCCGACACGCGCGTACAGGCGGGTGACTACCTGATCGTGATGGGGCGGCAGGAGAACCTGCGCATGTTGGAAAACATGATTGCGGAGACGCGAGGGGTGCGATAAGGGCGTCGGCACACCAGGGAAGCTTTCGGAGCAAGCTGGAGGCTTGCGCTCGGGACGGCGCAACATTTCGCCGGATGAGGCGGCGCTAACAGTTATAATCTTTTAACGTAAGGGAGGATCTTCGTGGCCAAGGATAAAAGCCCTAAAAAAGAGACCAAGAAGCCCAAAAAGAAGAAGTAAGGGATGAGAGGATTGGGGGTGAGGGAAATGGGGTCGCCATGACATTTCGCGCCCGCCCCTGTCCCTTATCCCCAATCCCATTCCTCTAGCCCCAAAATCCCCCAGGAGGAGCCTTCATGCGCACAGAGTGGGTCAGCAAACGTCAAAACGATCGTGTCCGGACACAAATGCACTATGCCCGGCAGGGTGCAGTTACCGAAGAGATGCGGCATGTGGCGGCGCGCGAGAGCCTGTCGCCCGAGTTCGTCCGCTCCGAAGTGGCGCGCGGACGGATGATCATCCCGGCAAACGTCCACCACACCAATCTGGAGCCGATGTGCATCGGCGTCGCGTCCCGCTGCAAAATCAACTCCAATATCGGGAATTCGGCGGTGACTTCGAACATCGCCGAGGAACTGGAAAAGCTGCGCTACTCGGTGAAGTTCGGCGCCGACACGGTGATGGACCTTTCCACCGGAGGCGACATTCCCGCCATCCGCAAAGCGATTATCCAGGCTTCCCCGGTGCCGATCGGAACGGTGCCGATTTACGAAGCGCTCTCGCGCGTGCGCCGCGTAGAGGACCTCAACCGGCAGGTGATGCTGGAAGTCATCGAAGAGCAGGCGGAGCAGGGCGTGGACTACATGACCATCCATGCCGGCGTGCTGGTGCAGTACATCCCGCTGACCACGCGGCGGATCACGGGGATCGTGAGCCGCGGCGGCTCCATCCTGGCCGAGTGGATGGTGAAAAACCACAAGCAGAACCTGCTGTACGAATGCTTCGAGGAAATCTGCAAGATCTTCCAGAAGCACGACGTCAGCTTCTCGCTGGGCGACGGGCTGCGGCCGGGAAGCGTGGCGGATGCCAGCGACGAAGCACAGTTCGCGGAACTGAAGACGCTGGGCGAGCTGACGCGCAAGGCGTGGGAATACGATGTGCAGGTGATGATCGAAGGTCCGGGGCACATTCCCATGGACCAGATCGAGCTGCAGGTGCAGAAGGAAAACGAGATGTGCTACGAGGCGCCCTTCTACACGCTCGGACCGCTGGTGACCGATATTGCACCCGGGTACGACCACATCACGTCGGCGATCGGCGCAGCCATGATCGGCTGGTATGGCGCCTCCATGCTGTGCTACGTGACGCCCAAGGAACACCTCGGCCTGCCCAACCGCGAAGACGTGAAGGCGGGCATTATCGCTTATAAGATCGCGGCTCACGCGGCCGACATCGCGCGCAAACGGCCGGGCGCGCGGCAGCGCGACGACGAGCTTTCCCGGGCGCGGTACACGTTTGACTGGAACCGGCAGTTCGAGCTTTCGCTCGACCCGGAAACGGCGCGGTCCATGCACGACGAAACGCTCCCCGAAGAAGGGTTCAAGGACGCGCATTTCTGCTCCATGTGCGGGCCGAAATTCTGTTCCATGAACATTTCGGCGAAAGTCGAAAGTTTCACGGCGGAAGATGCGCAATCGGTTCTGAACGGCGGGACGGACGCGGCGCTGGTGAACATTTCGGGCGAGAACTAACCGGGGACGGGCCGGATGTGTCCGGCCCTTACGACGGCTGGCGCGAGCGTGCCCTGAAATCCAACGGGCCCGGTGAGGCGGCGCTACGATGCGGATAAGGGGGCAGCTTGAAACGCCGCGCGCTCTGTTCTTTTGTTTTCGGAATCACGCTCGCGGGGCCAGCCTGTTCCGCCACCGGTCTGCAAAACGAGGCAAACCGCTCGATACAGCCGTCATTTCCCGCCAGCCCGGAACACATCGCCCGAGAAATCCGGCGGGAACTGGTAACGCTGCCGTCGTATAGCGTCTTCGACAACCTTCAATTCACGCTGACAGGCCGAACCGTCACGCTCACCGGCCAGGTCACGAAACCTGCGCTCAAGAGCGACGCCGAGACTGCCGTGAAAGGCGTAGAAGGAGTTGCCGACGTTGTGAATAAGATCCAGGTTTTGCCGTCCGTACCCATGGATGATCGCATCCGCGTGGACGAATATCACGCGATCTATCGCGAACCTTACCTGGACCGCTATGCGCTGCAAGCCATTCCGCCGATTCACATCGTCGTGAACACGGGCAACGTCACGCTGAACGGCGTTGTGGATTCGCAGTCCGATAAGGACCTGGCGGCCGCTCGCGCCAACAGCGTCAGCGGCGTATTCTCGGTGACGAATAACCTGCAGGTGGAGAACAGGGAAAGCAGGGATTAGGGATCAGGGGTTCGGCGGTCCGTTGGGCGGGCCGGGTGCCCCTGTGGGCAAGCTGGAAGCTTGCGCTACGGGAACCGGCGTGGTGCGGACAGAGTGTCCTGAAGGCACAATGCGGAAGGCCTCCCAGAATGTCTTCAGGATCCCTTTCCCGCTCCGCAGGAACGCGGCGGTCGCCCCCCAATCCCTGACCCCTAACCCCTTTTTTTCATTCCTGGCGCAGGGTGACCATCGGATCCACTTTCGTGGCGCGGCGGGCGGGAAGATAGCTCGCTAGCAGAGCAACCGCCGTCAGGAACAAGGCCGAGCCGACAGTCGCTTCCGGATCGGACGGGTTCACGCCGACGAGGAGGCCTTCGGCCATACGCATGGCGGCGAACGCTACTGCGGTCCCCACCACTACGCCTGTCGCAGTAAGAGCCAGCGCGCGGCGCAGGACGATAGAGAGCACGTCAGAGGCTTTTGCGCCCAGCGCCAGGCGAATGCCGAATTCATGCTCGCGCTGCGTCACGGCGTAGGCCAGCACGCTGTACAGCCCGAGTGCGGCCAGCAGCAGCGATACCCCGCCGAGCACAGCCAGCAAAGCCGCCGCAACCTTCTGCGCGTAGAGCGAGCCATCGACTGTTTCCTGGTACGCCACCACCGGCGCCACTGCTGCGTCGGGATTGACGGACGTAGCCGTACTCCGAACCTCCGTGATGGCCGAGCGCGGCGGTCCCGCAGTGCGGATGAAGAAGGCGGTCCAGAATTCGCCGCCATGCGTCTGGCGATACGGCGAGAAGACGAGAGGAGAAGTGGTCTCGGTGAGGGTATGGTATTTGAAATCTTTCGCCAGGCCCACGATCCTCACCCACGGGCCACCCTCCCCACGCACTCTGCGCCCCACCGGGCTGGCGCCGCCGAAGAATCGGCGGGCGAAGGCTTGATTGACGATCACTACCGGCGCAGAGCTGCGGTCGTCCAGTTCGGTGAAATCGCGTCCCTCAAGAAGAGGGATCTTCAGAGTATCGAAGAAGCCCGGCGCGACCTCTTCGCTGGCGACGTTCATGTCCTCGCCCTGGCGCGGGATATATCCTTCCACCTGCACGGGCCCCTGTTGGTCCATACCGAGTTCGAGTGGCACGTGATTGGCGAAGCTCACCGCGGCAATGCCGGGAAGTTCCCGCAGGCGGTCGCGCAGCCGAAGGCAGAACTGCTCGCGTTGGTCCGTGGTGGTGCAGAACGTCTCCACGTAGTATTTGGCAAAGAGCACGTTGCCGGTATCGAAGCCCGGCTGGATCGCGCGCGCGTTCTGGAAGCTGCGCGCGAACAGGGCGGTCCCGACGAGCGCCACCAGGGCGAGTGAAACCTCAGCGATGACCAGCAGGCCGCGCGTTCGGTTTTGCGCTGCTCCGGCAGTCCCGCTGCGTCCGCCTTCCTTCAGACCGTCGATCAGATCGTTTCGCATCGCGTGCAACGCGGGTGCGAGCCCGGTGAGAACGGCACCGGCGCAGCACAACAGTATGGTGAAGCCGAGCGTGTCGGCATTCAGACTGAAATCGAAAGCAACCGGGAAACCCAGAGCGGGTAGCATCCAGACGAGCGTTCCGCCCAGCCAGGCTGCCCCGGCGATGCCCGCCACTGAGCCCATAGCCGCCAGCAGCAGGGTCTCGGTGATGAGTTGGCGCAGCACGCGCCACGGACCGGCGCCCAGCGCCATCCGCAGGCTCATTTCCTTGCGCCGCGCCGTGGCCCGGGCCAGTTGAAGATTGGCGACGTTTGCCCCGACGATAAGGAACAACACCACGCATACCGCCATCAGCACGCGCAGGGGCTGCAGCAGGATTGCCTGGACTCCGAAATGCGCCTTCCAGATGGGTGTCGCGGCGGCGTGATAGCCTTCGCTCGTCCGGGGAGATTCCTTCGCGATCTGCCGCGAGTACAGCTCGACTTCAGCGTTGGCCTGCGCAACCGTCACACCAGGTTTCAACCGCCCGGTCAACCACATTTGGCGCGAGCCGCGGTCCTCCAGCAGCCAGTTCCCCTGGCCGTTCAGCAGCGGCGCCATGTTGAAGGGAATCCAGATGTCGAGGTGCATGCCGGGCATGGTGCCGTGAAAATCTTCCGGTGCCACGCCGGCCACAGTTAGCTGGTAGCGGTTTACGCGGATGGTCCCGCCAACAGCGCGCGGGTCGCCCTGGAAAAGCTTCTGCCAGAGGCCATAGCTGATCACCGCTAGCGGGAAGGCGCCGGGCTGATCGCCGGATTCGGAGCGAAGGAATACGCGCCCGCGCAGGGCCTTCACGCGCAAAACCGAGAAGTAGTTGCCGGAGACGTATTCGCCGAAGATGCGCTGCGGGTGATCCACCGGACCGACGTTGAAAAGGTTGTACAGCGAGCCTGCCAGACCGGAGAACGATTGCAGGTTATCGCGATAATCGCGGTAATCGCGGTATGAAGTATTGAGATAACGGCCGCCCGGGTCTATGGTTTCGATTGCGGCAAGCTGCTCGCCCTCCGGCACGCCGGAAAACGGCCGCAAGATCAGGGTATCGATCCAACCGAAGACCGTGGCGTTGGCGGCTATGCCGAGCGCCAGGGTAAGCACGGCCACCGCCGTGAATCCTGGACTGCCTCGCAGAACGCGGATGGCATAGCGCAGATCCTCAAACAAACCGCGCATGCCGTAGGCTTGTGCAGGTCGAATGCCAGGGCCGCAAGCCACTGAAACCGCTGTGCTTAGGCGAGTTTACGGGCAAGATCCGAAGCCAGGGGTTGTCCAGTTTCGGTGCGGCTTGTCCGGTATTGGGACGAGTGGTTGGCAGACGGAAATCTGAGGCAGATTCGCGTCGCTTGCGCCTCCTCGATTAGCGCGGACCGATCCAGTAGCCGGGGCGTGCCTGCACGCGCTTCACGTCGGCACGATCCGGGACGTCCACCTGGATTTTATGGAAACCGAAGGCTTCGCGGTTGTTGGGCTGGTAGCTGACGGTGTACTCGCTGTGCAGTTTCTCGCCCAGCCGCTCGACTGCCTCTTCCAGCGTGCGCCCGCTGTGAAAGCCGAATTCGGTGCCGCCCGTGGCTTTGGTGAATGCTTCCACGGGGTTGTCGCGGAAGATCGCCTTGGCATCGCGGTACAACTCAATCATCAATGGCAGGAAATCCGCCGTGCCGCCCTCACTGCCGGTTGCCTGCATGACCGAATTGGGAGTGGCCGGCAGGCCCACTGGAATCGCGCCCGCGCCGGCAGTGGCTGGAGTGCGGTTATCCCAGCGCGGTGTGGGCGCCGACGCAGTCAGCGTGGTCATGAAGCGCGACATGTCGACCCCGTAAAACACGATGTTGTTGAGTTGCAGGTCCATCATCGTCTCACGCAGGTGCATCTCGCTATACAGGTCGCGCGTTTCGCCGATCAACATGATGATGCGCTGGCGTTCGCGCGGACGGCTCCGCAGCATCCGCGTGCCTTCGGACACGGCATCGATCAGGTGGTTGGCATCGCTGCCGGGATAAATCTTGTTCATGCCCTGCGTGATCTTGTCGGCGTCATTCGTGAAATCCTGCAGCACACGAACCCGGCTGTCGTAGGCGATGAGAGCCACTTCCCCCTGGTCGCCGACCAGCAGCGGCTTGATCAAATTGCCGATCTTCCGAACCTGCGGCAGCAGCCCTTGCACGTGCGAGTTGGCCTGAACGCAGATGACCAGCGAAATCGGCGTGAACGAAACGTCCACCTGGATCTGCTGCTCCTTGTCATTGTCGAAAAGGCGAAACTGATCGGGCCGCAAGCCGTTTATGTAATCGCCGTCACGGTTGAAGACCCAAACCGGCGTGGTCACGTACTGAACGGTGGTGCGGATCACGGTTTGTTCCGGCATGTCTTCCGGTTTCGGCTGAGGCGTGGGCTGCTGCGCCGCTAACGCGCCGCAGAGAAATGTTGCGCAAACCAGTCGTAGCATTCTATTCCTGTCGTGCAGCCGCATGCTCGGTCTGACCTTGCAGCAGATCCAGCACGTGTGGCACCAATTCCACGATAGCATCCAGAGATTCCACGGCGCCTTTTGGCGACCCTGGTAGATTGACGATTAGAACCCGTCCGCGGGTTCCGGCAAGAGCGCGGGAAAGTGTGGCTAGCGGCGTGGCTTTGCGGCCGCGCGAGCGCATCAGTTCGCCGAAGCCCGGTATTTCGCGGTCCAGGACGGCGCGAGTCGCCTCCGGCGTAACATCCCGGGGCGCCACGCCCGTCCCCCCAGTGGAGAAGATCGCCGCCACCTGCCCGCCGTCGGCCAGAGTGGCCAGACGGACGGAGATCTCCTTCGCCTCATCTGCGATGGTTTCCATCACTGCCACTTTCCAGCCCAACTGTTCCAGCCGTTCACGCACGGCCGGGCCGGAACGGTCCGACCGCCGTCCCGCGCTCACCGAATCGCTGATGGTCAACACTGCTGCTGTGATCATCGCCGGAAATCTCCGCTCTTGCCTCCGCTCTTTTCCAACAGATAGAGATCCTGGATCTCGATTCGTTTGTCCAACGCTTTGAGCATATCGTAGACCGTCAGGGCCGCGACCGAGGCCGCCGTGAGCGCCTCCATCTCCACGCCGGTCGGTGCGGTGGTCGCGGCGCTGGCGATGATCCGCACCCCATCAGGTTCCACCGTTGCTTCGACGTCCGCGTGCGCCAGCATCAGGGGGTGGCAGAGCGGGATCAGGTCCGAGGTTCGCTTGGCCGCCGCGATCCCGGCAATTCGCGCGACCTCGAGCGGGTTGCCCTTGGGATTCTGGGGCAGTTTCTCGAGCGCCTCGCGGGAGATCCGTACGAAAACATGAGCGCGCGCGGCGCGGCGTGTTTCCGCTTTCGCGGACACATCCACCATCCGCACTTCGCCAGCATCGCCGTAATGGGAGAGATTGCTCATTTCGACAGCACCCTGATCCATTCGCCCCGCGCGTATTCGGCTATGTCCGGATCCGCCACCAGGAAGGCGTTGGCCCGGGTCATAGCGGGGATGTCGCCCGAACCGCTCCACTTTATGGGCGTCACCTCGCCGCCATCCAGACTCAGGCGCGCCGGCAGAAAACGGGTGAGGCCGATGCGGTGGTGGAACTCGCGCGTGAGGCGCGCGCACGGCATATGCAGCGCCGTTTCCTCCTGGCCGCCGAGCAACTCCAGCGCTGCGCGGGCCAACACCTCGAAGGTGACCATGGTGGAAGCGGGATTGCCAGGCAGGCCGAAGAAGAATCGCTCGTGCGCCCGCCCGAAAACCAGTGGCTGCCCAGGTTGGATCAGCACGCGGTCGAAGAAGAACTCGGCGCCACATTGCGCGAGCGCCTCTTCCACTACGTCGTGCTTGCCGGCGGAGACGCCGCCCGAGAGGAGCAGCATGTCGGAGCTGAGACCCTGTTCGATGATGCCACGCGTATGTTCGACCGTATCACGCGCCACAGCCAGCACACGCGGCACACCACCGGCGCGCGCCACCTGCGCGGCCAGCGAACGGGCATTGGAATTCCGAATCTGGAATTCCTGTGGCGTTTCGTCCGTTTCCACGATCTCGTCACCGGTCGCGATGATGGCCACTTCCGGCTTACGGTAAACCTGAAAACGGGTGCGGCCGAAGGCGGCAAGCAGTGCCGTGCCGCTGTAGTCGAGGCGCGTTCCGGCGCGCAGGACAACTTCGTGCGCCGTGGCTTCCGATCCGCGCGGATTGATGAATTGATGAGGCTCGGCGGAAGCGTCGATCCGCACATGACCGTTGACGCGGCGCGTATGCTCGACCATCACCACCGCATCGGCGCCGGCGGGAACCGGAGCGCCCGTCATGATTTCGACTGCCTGCCCGGGACCGACTTCCGTCGCGAACCGTTCTCCCGCGCGCACCTCTCCGATGACCGTCAGTTCTCCCGGCAGATCGATCGCCCGCACCGCGTATCCATCGCGGACCGAGCGCGCGACTGCCGGCGTATCGCGGTCCGCGGCGATGTCCTCCGCCAGCACGCGTCCCACACCATCGTCCAGCCCTACCTCTTCCACCTCCGGACTTCTGCGGCCCTTTCGCGTCTCCCTCAGCACGGTTTCCCGAGCTTCCGCAAATGTCAGAGCTGCCACGCTTTCCATTGTACCGGCTGTGCCGGGCGATACCGACCACCGGGTTGCCAATGTTGAACGCGGCGGCGTTGCGCTCTCACAATAAAAAGTGGAGGATCTTATGGCAGACACCAAAGCCCAATCTACGCCCACGCAGAGCGGATCGCAGGAACGCGAGCGTTCCGTAACGCGGCGGGGCGAATATTTCCCGATGGCGCGTGATCTCTTCAATTTCAGCCCGTTCGCGATGATGCGCCGGCTCACCGAAGAAATGGACCGTGCGTTTTCAAGCAGTTTCGGACTCGGCCGTACGGCGGGCGAAAGCTGGGGCGCCTGGGCGCCTCCGGTGGAAGTTCGCGAACGTAACAATAACCTCGAAATTTCCGCCGAGTTGCCCGGCATGTCCAAAGATGACGTTAAGGTGGAATTCACCGACGAAGGGATTACCATCGAAGGCGAAAAGAAGCGTGAAGTCGAACGCGAGGAAGGCGGCATGCACCGCAGCGAGCGCACCTACGGCCGCTTCTTTCGCTTGATCCCGATGCCTGAGGGTGCGGAAGCCGAAAAGGCCAAGGCCGAATTCAAGGACGGCATACTCAACATCAAAGTGCCGCTTTCCGAGCAGGCGCGTGGAAAGCGCAAGCAGATCCCGATCAGCAGCTAAGGACACAACTGGCGACTGCCCCGACGTGTGCAGACACCGCTCCTTAACTTGCGGCTTTGTTCCCGGGCGGGGCCATCAGGGTGCGCTCTCTTACGCAAAACCAAAAGTAACTGGCAGCCACGGACCCGGCGCGCTAAGCTGGGTTCCGTGCCTTACCGCTCGTCGCTCTGTCTCATGGTTTCCATGATCCGCGACGGCGTGATTTCGTCCTCCGAACTGACCGAGGAGCACTTGCGGCAAATCGGAGAACAGAATCCCTCGCTCAACGCATTCGTTTATGTACGCGCTGAAGAGGCGCGCGAGGAAGCGCGGCAGGCCGATGGACGGCTCGCCCGAGGCGAACCGCTGGGACTGCTCGACGGAGTGCCGTTGACGGTGAAGGACAGCTTCGACGTCGTCGGCCTTCCCACCCGGGCCGGAAGCCGCTTCCGCGCTCCTGCTCCGGCTTCCCGGGATGCGGCTGCCGTAGCGCGCCTGCGCGCGGAAGGCGCGATTATTTTGGGCAAAACCAACACGCCGGAGATGCTGGCCAGTTACGAGACCGACAATTTTCTGACCGGTCGAACAAACAACCCCTGGGATGCGGAACGTACGCCGGGTGGTTCGAGCGGTGGCGAGGCGGCGGCCATTGCAGCGTGCTGCTCGCCAGGAGGAATCGGCACCGACGGCGGCGGCTCGATTCGCGTGCCGGCTCATTTCTGCGGTATCGCCGGACTGAAGCCAACGCCCGGCCGCATCCCGACCACCGGCCACTTTCCAGCCCTCAGTTATCCCGGCGGCCTGTGGAGCGTGGCCGGTCCGATGGCGCGCAATGCCACGGATCTGCGCCTGCTGTTTTCCGTGCTCGCCAGTTACGATAGCCAGGATCCGTTTTCCGTGCCGGTTCCGCCGCGAGTACTTGAAGAGGACGGATTGCGCATCGGCGTGTGGGAGCAGTTTTACTCGGTGCCCGTGGATCCGGAAGTTCGCGGCGCCCTGCGCAAAGCCGCATCCATGCTGGCCGCCGCCGGACGCGAGGTTGTAGAGTTTGTCCCCGCCGGCCTCGAGCGCGCGCCGAATGTCTGGGCTTGCCTGTTCGGGGAATGGCCGGCGCCACTGACCCGCAAGATGATCGAGGGACGCGAATCGGAGGCACACTGGACGCTGCTCGAATTTCTTCCTTCTTCGTCGCTCACCGGCGGAGAGGTGATTCTTGCTCTGGCCGCGCGCGACCGCATCCGCGCAGCCCTGCTGCGACAAATGCAGGAGACGCCGGTGCTGCTGACGCCGGTTGCGGGGATCCCCGCCTTTCGCCATCGTGAACGAAGGTGGCGCTTCGGCGATCGCGAAATCGGGCTATTTCAGGTGATGATGCCGGCTGTGATTGCAAACATTCTTGGGCTGCCGGCCGTCACCGTGCCGATCGCGACTTCGGCCGATGGGTTACCGATCGGAGTGCAACTGGTCGGCAGGCCGTTTGAAGACGAGCTGCTGTTGGACTTGGCCATTCGTCTGGAAGAGATCCGCGGGCCCTTCCCTTCCCCGCCGGTTGCCGGATCTTCTGGCTGAAAACCACCACTCACGGTGGATTGCGGCCATCGACAAGCTTGTAGATCCCTTTTCCTGTCAATAATTTAGGATTGGCGAAACACATGCATGTGAGTTGTACGTCGAAAGGTATGAGGCAGTTCACCATGACTCGCATCCCAATGATTCTTCTGGCCGCATCCGGCCTGGTGTTCGCGCAGGACCAAAATTCCGGAGGGTGGCGCAGGGCTGACGCGCCGGCGCCGCCTGCAGCTTCCGCGCCGGCACAGAATCCGGAACCGGTGGACCGCACTGATGCGTACGGGCAGCCCGCGCCGAGCGGGCAGACGCAGTCCAATGCCCAAGCCGGGCCTAATACGCCGGCGGAGCCTTACGGCCAGCCGGCGCCATACGCCGCCGATTCCGGCGCCATGCCGCAGGGGCAAACAACGCCACCGGCCGCCACTACACCGGCCACCAGCACTCCAGCGTACGGTCTGCCTGCCGAGTTGACGCTGAAGCGAGGCACGTACATTACCGCCCGC
>Ga0335073_10013106_pt1 | contig 11620 bp, 11 predicted proteins | sample Lox_Sample_22_FD_207093 | JGI IMG/M metagenome (GOLD analysis project Ga0335073, IMG submission 207093) | Soil microbial communities from Loxahatchee National Wildlife Refuge, Florida, United States - Lox_Sample_2.2 | ecosystem: Environmental > Terrestrial > Soil > Wetlands | place: USA... | reverse complement strand
CTGACCAGGTCCGCTGCCCCAGCCGGCACGGGCCCTTAAACCATGCCGGCGTTTGGCTGGGCATTCTCTCGGTCAGGCGCCCAAGGCAGCAGAGGATAAGACGCCGACCACAGGGGCAAGCACGGAGACGACGACGCTCACGGGTGCCGGGTCCGTGTAGCGCAGTTCCATAAGATCGGCTCGGCGGGCGAGCGCCCGCCGAGCCGATCCTTGAGGTGCTCCGCGTTTCTCGGACAGGGAATTTGACGGGCAACAACGGGTTCAGTCAAGTGGCGGCGTAGCCGGTCCCGAAGGGACGCCGTAGGCGCTCTTGACAGGTTCCGGGAGACATCGGTCGTTGACCGGAGGGTGAGGGATGGTGTTCCCCCGCACCCTCTGCCTAGCGGTGAGCGTTTGTTTTTGATCTTCCCCCGCCGCGGCGCCCGCCCGCTGCTGCTGCTCGTCGTCCTGCCGCTCGTCGGCTCCTGCGGTCTGCGGTCCCCGGTCCGGTTCCCTGGGCTTAACCTGCGTGCGTCGCTGGGCTGGTGCGGGGTCGTGGTGGCGGGGACCATGTGCGGACAGATTCCGGGGTTGCTAGCCGCGCGGCGGGCCGCCGCGTCCGTAGCCGGTCAGGCGGAGGGGCGCGGGCGAGCCAGCGCCGCGCCCGGAGACTGACAGTCTCCCGGGAAATACCTGTGACCCGCTCTCAGGCGGCTACCCCCGGAATGTCCACTGGCACATCCCGCTTACCCGTGCCCCTGCAACACGCACACGCGATGTAGCCCGTGGGTATGCCGTTTCCCGTTGGCTTTGCGTGTTCCCCTGTCGGTCTGTTCGTTCGGCAGTTCCGGTCTTCGGCCCGGTGCCGCCTCTTGTTGTTCTCCTGTCCTCGACGGTCACCGCAGGTTGGCGCGCCGCAGGCGCGCCCTTGCCTTTCCAAGTCCCGCCGCTATTCGGTGACCTTCGGCTACATCCGCCGCGAGCGGGCCGCGTACCGCCGGGCGCAGCGCTGGCCAGACGGTGAGCTGGACCCGTGGGGCCGCCCGCTGGATGAGCGCGTGGTCCTGGTGGTCAAGGACTTCACGTTCGCCGGTTCCGGCTACGCCGCATCCGATGCTCATTTCCTCGCGCTCATGTCCGCTGACAGTGCGCGGCGAGAGCCGGAAGCGTTCCACGCCAACCTACGGAAACTGCGGCTCGGGGAAAGAGGGTGATATGCCTGCCGCCTATTCCGATGACGAATCACTGCTGACCGTTCAGCAGGTGGCCCAATGGCTTAAGGTCGAACCCCGCTATGTGTACCGGCTGGCCAGCTCCGGCGCTCTGCTGCGGGTGTACGTCGGCCGCGACGTCCAGGTGCCGGCCGCCTCCGTCCGGGCCTACATCAGGGCCAATACCGTCGAAACCTCCCCGTCCCCGGTGCGGCCTCGTCGTCCTGGTGCCCGTCCTCGCCGGCATCTGCGGAAGGCAGTCTGATGGGCAACGCCAAAGGCCGCCGCCGCCGGTTCGGCACGATCCGGGCCCTTCCTTCCGGCCGCGACCAGGTCCGCAACTCCGGGCCTTACGGCGTGGTTCGCCCGGCCGACGAGACGTTCGAGACGAAGACTGACACTGAAGACTGGCTCACGCTCAAGGAAGCCGAGATCCTCGAAGACGACTGGATCGATCCCGACGCGGGTGCGGTTCTCGTCGCCGACCGGCCAACGCAGGCGCGAACCTCAGGGAACTGATGGCCAGAATGGGCCACGACAGCGAACGTGCCGCGCTGATCTACCTGCATTCATCCGCCGAACGGCAGCGTGCCCTGGCCGATGAGGTAGGCAAGGCCGCTGCTGCGGAGCTGGCCAAGTCGAAGTTGCCCAAACATCTGGCACGTGAATGGCACGAGCCCACCATATGGACGCTAATACTGCCCTCTGCTGGGCCTCTGACCTGGGCGCCCCGACCGCGACTCGAACGCGGGACCTACCGCTTAGGAGGCGGTGACGCCATTTCGAGATGCTATCGGTCGGAAATTCCTGCGTCAACGCGTTCGTGATGCTACGAGATGCTAGCAGGCGGTGTCTGTAACGCGTTCGAGGCGGTGTCTCTAGGCGGGAGACGCCCAGGTCACGGTGATGGTCTCCCACAGTGACCTCAGAGGAAAAGGGGGCCACGTGTCGCGGAATCCTGCAAGGATTCAGCCCACGTTGACAAGGGAGCGGTTGCTTGCCCATCGGCAGCCTGAGGTCGTGTCATTCGCCGGGCTCCGGGCAGCTGGGCGACTGATTTTTGTCGGTGACACTTTTTAGGATCCGTCGGATCGGAGGACCGCCCGCTGCCGGGCGCCCAGCAACCCGACTCCGGCCTGCCGAAGCCGGTCATCATCTGCCCATCCGAACGGCCGCTGGCGACGAGGGGCCGTGGCGGATCAGTATCGAGACAGTCGACGCCTGGCCAGCGGGCCTTTCCCCTGCCTCCGATAATGACGCGGGACCGTTCGCCCGACTCCCCTCCGTAGTTTTACAAGGCGCCAGTGGTGTCTGGCACGCGTTCGAAGTGATGACGAAGCCGGTGGACAGCAGGTACCCCGGCTCGGGGTTGACGAACGCCGGTGCACGCAGCGATGGCGGCCGCGTCGGCGCCGTAGCCGACCGGGAAGGTCAGCTGGTGCTTGGCGACGAGCGCGGCGGTGGTCTCGCGCTCGTCGACCGACAGCGCGGCCACCCGGACGCCAGCCTCGGCCGACGCCTGGCCGGCCCGCTCGAAGCCACCGAGCTGGGCGTTGCAGTGGGGGTACCAGGCGCTCCGGTAGAACAGCACGACGCCAAAAGTTGCTCTTTGGCGCGTAGCTGAGTTCGCAGATTCGGACGCCGCGATGGAGATCACCCGGGTGAACGGGCTTAGGCGGGTGATGACCACTCACCCAGCCTGAAGTGCACAGTGCTCGCATGTCTCACTGCAATCACGCGATGACCTCGCGGCGGCTCGATCGGTGTCATTAGGAGGAATCGGATGGCCGCGTTGCACGGACAAGACCGTGCAGCTCATCGGCCCGGGCTCCGGGACCGCCGGTGCCATCGCCCTGGCTGTCCGCCAGGACGGAGGACGGGTTGTCGCCGCCGGGCTTCACCCGAACTACCCAGCCGAGGCTTATCGCGGCACGGACATCGGCATCGAGCATGTCGACGTCACAGGCGAGCCTCGATCGCCGCGCTAGGGGCCCTGACCAGCGGGTTCCTAACCGGGGTCTCCATCCCGGGGCGACGGCGGCGAGTACCTCATCCAGGCGAAAGGGTCACTCAGATATGGACGCCATCCGTTGCCCCGGCTGGGCAGCCGCAACCGTTGCGATAGAGGAGGTTGATGATGGCTTACCCGAGTGCGGTCCGGGCTGACGCCGTCTTCGCGTCGGGTCTTCAGCGCGGCGATGAGCCCAGCGAGAGTCAGGTCCGGGAGGCCGTCGCTGCGGCCATCTGGGTGTTCGGCTGCCCGGGCTGTGCCGGACTGGTGGCGCAAGAGTTCGGGGATCATCCCGAGGCGGCGGTGGTCCGGATGCGCTGGGCGCGCAGCGCGGTCCGCGAGGCGTTCGCGGATCCGGCGCACGACCCCGGCCCTGTCCCGTATCCGCTCCTGGCGCCGGCCAGTCCCCAACTGACCGCGAGCGAGGTGTGACATGACCTCGATGATCAGCGACTCCTCCGTCGAAGCGGGCGGCACGACCAAGCCACGGGTGCGATCGGGCGGGCGACAAGTCCTGCACGGACGTGAGGCCGAGCAGAAGATGGTCCGTGATCTGCTCCGGCGTGCTCGGCGGGGGGCGGGTGGCGTGGTGCTGGTGGAGGGGGACCCGGGTGTTGGCAGGTCCGGGCTGCTCCGAGATGCCACCGACGACGCAGCGGAGCTGGGCTTTTCGCTGGCCGTGGGGGCGGCGGACCAGCTGGGCCAGACGATCCCGTTCTTCGCGCTGCGCACCGCCTTGCGCGCGCCGTTCGCCGACCGCGATGACCCCGGTCATGATGCGCCCACTGCGGCCGTGCGGTGGATTACCCAGGCACGAATGCACCTCGCGCAGCGCGCCGTGGAGGCGCCGGTCCTGGTCTGCCTGGATGACCTGCACTGGGCCAGCCCGGCCACGCTGGCCGCGCTGCGGGCGTTGCCGCGGGACACCAAACGGCACCGGGTCGCCTGGCTCTTGGCCCGGTCAAGCACGCCTCACCGCGCCACGGATTACCTGTTCGGTCAACTCGAGCAGGACGGTGCCGCTCGACTCACGTTGGGCCCTCTGGACCAGGACGCGGTAGCGGCCATGCTCACCGACGCGTTCGGTGCACCGCCGGACCAGGCCCTGGCCGACCTGGCAGCTGACGCCGCCGGGAACCCGTCGCTCGTGACGGAGCTGATAATCGGCTTGCGCGAGGAACATGCAGTGAAAGCGACAGGCGGACGCGCCGTGCTGTTGTCCGCCCGGCTGCCGCAGCGGATCTACCGACTCGCGCGGCGGCGGTTCGACGGCCTCAGCCAGCGGGCCCGGCATCTGCTGGTGACGGCGGCGGTGCTGGGCCCGGCGTTCCGGCTGGAAGACGTGGCCGAGATGCTCGGCGAGACCCCGGCCAGGCTGCTGCCCGAAGTCGAGGAGGCGATGGATGCCGCGATCATGACCGCCGCAGGGCACAACTTCACATTCCGCCACCCGCTGCTGCGCCGCGCCGTCGGCGAGTTGATTCCGCGGCCGGCCCGCACGGCGCTACACCGCCAGTACGGTGAGATCCTGCTCAGCCGGGGCGAACCGGCGGTCCGGGCCGCCAGCCACCTGCTCCAGGCAGCGCATCCGGCCGACCGCGCCTCGCTGGCCGTGCTGGACAAGGCGGCGACGCAGACGCTGCGCTCGGCGCCCCAGGTCGCGGCCGATCTGGCGCTGCGCGCACTGGAGCTGACCCCCGCGGACGATCCGGATGCGATTTCCCGCGCTGTGGTCGGCGCCGAAGCCCTGACCGCAGCGGGTCGGCTAAACCAGGCCGCCCGGATCGCCACTGACCTGCTAGCCCAGCCGCTGCCAGCGGCGGCCGAGGACCGGCTGCGGTGCGCCCTGTCCTCGATCCTGTGTGCGCGCGGCCAGGCCCGGGATGCCGCCGACCAGGCCCAGATGGTCCTGGCCCGGCCCCAGCTGCCCGGCAGCTTGCGGGACCAGGTGCGGGCCGCGCACCTGCAGGCCCTCGCCGGGCTGGGCGACGAGCTCGCCGCTCCGGTGGCCGACGCCGTCCTGGCGGCCCCTGGCCAGCATGACAGCCACACCGCAGCGGCGGCCCTGCTCGCTCGCGCGGTCATCAGCTGGGACAGCGGCCAGATCTGCGACGGGCTTGGGCTGCTGCGCGACGCCGCGCGGCACGGCACCGGGATCACCGCGGACGCTCGCCAGGTCCAGCCGCTGCTCGCGCTCGCCGCCGCCCTAGTCGATCTGCGCCAGCTCGGCGACGCAGAGGATATCCTCCGAGCCGCGGACCACCCGGCGCTGGAGAACATCCCCGCCCAGGCGGCGCGGTCCCTGCTGCGCGCCCGCATCCAGCTGGCTGCTGGCCGGCTGGAGGATGCCGCCGCCGATGCCCAGGCCGCCCTGGACGTCGCACGGGCCCTCGGCGCGGATGGGTACGCCGCGACCGCCCACAGCGTGCTGAGCATGATCGAGCTGCGCCGCGGCGACCTCACGGCCGCGGCCCAGCACCTCGCCGACCGTCCCGTGACGAGCCCGCAGTTCGCCGACATCTACGCGCGCCCCGAAACCATCCTGGCCGAAGTCCAGATCAACGAGGCGCGCAACGGGCCGACCGCCGTCCTCGGCCCGCTCCGCCAAGTCTGCGCCGACCTAAAGGCCCGGCCCGGGCTCCTGCTCGGCGACCCGGCTCTGGCGCCCTGGCTGGCCCGCACCGCACTGGCAGCGGGCGAAGGCGAGCTGGCCGCCCGCGCCGCCCGCGCCGCCCAGGACCTAGCGGAAAACCACTCGGGGTTCCCGGCCCTGGCCGCCGCCGCGGCCCACAGCGGGGGCCTGGCGGGCCGCGACCCGGCTCGCTTGGCCGAAGCCGCCATGACGCACCCCGATCCATGGGCCGGGGCCTCCGCGGCAGAAGACCTCGGCGTCCTGCACGCGGAACACGGCGACCACGACCAGGCCATCGGCCACCTGAAGGAGGCACTCGGCGGATACGGCCAGGTCGGCGCCCACCGTGACCGCGCCCGCATCCGGCGGCGGCTGCGCCGACTCGGCATCCGCCGCCGTCACTGGAGCACCCCCGCCTCCCGGCCCTTCACCGGGTGGAACAGCCTGACCGACGCCGAGCATGCCGTCGCCTGCTTGGTCGCCGAGGGACTGAGCAACAACCAGGTCGGCGCCCGCCTGTACATCAGCACCCACACCGTCGCCCATCACCTCCGCCAGGCCTTCCGCAAGCTCAGCATCGCCTCACGCGTCGAACTCACCCGCGTCGTCATCGAGCAGGCGGCGGACGGCTCATGAGTTCTCATCGCTGCAGCGACCACCCCGGCCGGGGACCAGCGGAGCGGGATCATCTGATCTGACGATGCGCGGGCGGGTCGCGCCGGCCAGGCTTCCGCCCGTGGGTAAGGCAAACCAGTAGGGAGGGGAGCTGACCGGCGATGAGCAGCCCGGTCTCGCGCGGCTTCGCCGTCTGCGCCGCCACCGGCCGGCCAGGAGGGTCGGGCGCCGCCATGTTGATACGTGACCCCAGGGCTTCCCGGTGCTATCGACCGGCCCGACCCCCGTTACCCCGTTGCCGGACAGGTGTGCGGCCCCCATGCCCGATGCCGAAGCAACGTGCGCGATCCGCGGCGCGTTCGGCCCGGTTGCCGAGACGGCCGTCTGCCTACGCGGGCCGGGGACAGTAGTCCGCTGCCGGGACCGCTCGGCCATGCTCACGGCCGATTCGCGGATCCGGGGGCATAAACTGCGTCGAATTCGGCGTCCTGACCGCGGTCGAGCCCCGCCAGGGTGGCTGAGTTCAGCGGGTGACGCTCTTGTTCGGTCAGGCCGCCCCACACGCCGTCGACCTGATGTGTGCGCAACGCGAACGCCAGGCATTGCCGCCGGACCGGGCATCCGGCGCAGATAGCCTTCGCCTGCGCTACCTGCGGCCCGGACGGACCGGATGAAGAAATTGGGAAGAACAGATCGGGTTCGGCGAACTGGCAGGCGGCCAAGGAGCGCCAGTGCTTCCCGGGCACCAGCAGTCCGATAACCCAATGGCTGGTACGTGGCATAGCCTCAGCGTCAGCACCGCGCCAGTTGTCCACATCATCAAGACCAGCCAGTTCCGCTGTCACCTGGCGTCCCGGCCTAGAGGGAGCGCTGCCCCGGTACTGTCGCCAGCCCTGACGATGTCCGCGGTCGACCCCTGTCGATGCTCAGCCCGAAAGCCTACCTGCGGAGAACACCTAGCCCCCAGCGGCGGGGCGGTGTGGAGATGGCCAGCGCGTGGCAGGGCCTGGGTGCCCGCAGTCACCCTGCCGGCCGATCGACGAGGGCCAGCTGCCCGGATGGAGCCGTTCGCCGGGGTACCGGCCGGCCGCGCCCTGGCCGAGGCCGGAGCGGACGTCCGGATCGGCATCACCCTCACCGCGCGGCCCGGCCGGGTCAAGGAACCGCCGATTTGGGTGGCCGAGGCACGGGAACGGTGGCCGAGGCACGGGAACAAAGCAGCACGTCCGTTCTGAGAAAGGAACTTGTCTTCTCCGAACGGGCCGTGGTTCCTGCGACGCCTGCCCAGTCGGCCACCCGGGCCGGGCGGCATCCGTGCGCTTGCCTGACCTGACGATGTGCGGCGCTGATCGCGCGGCAACACTGGCAGTCGGGTGAGCGGCGGGCCGCTGAGCTGCCGCGGAAAGGTGAGGAGCCATGACTGCAGGCGAAGACGCAGGCGACCGCACACGGACGGCCCTGCTGACCGGGGGGACCGGCGGTATGGCCGGGTCATGGCCGCCAAGCTGGCCGCCGACGGGTTCGACGTCGCGGTTGCCTACGCGGGCGGCGTCGACCTGGCCGACGCGACGGTGAAGGAGATCGCGGGACATGGGCGGCGCGGTGCGACGTTCGCGGCGGACATCGCCGACGAGGAGGCGACCTCAGCCGTGTTCGACGCAGTCGGGGACCGCCTCGCGCATCTCGACGTCGTCGTGCACACCACCGGGATCAACCACCCCGCCGCCCTTGCTGACCTTGACCTGGATGACTTCGACGAGATTCACCGGGTCAACGTGCGGGGCAGCTTCGTGGTCAACCAGCAGGCCGCGCGGCGGGTGCGCGACGGCGGCTCGATCGTCAACATATCAACGAGCATGGTCCGGGTGGCGCCGCCGGGGCTGAGCGCGTACGCGGCGTCCAAGGCCGCCGTCGACGTGCTGACCCGCATCCTGGCCAAGGAGTTGCGCGGCCGCGACATCACGGTCAACGCGGTCGCGCCGGGTCCCACCGCGACCGCCGCCTTCCTGTCCAGCACCTCGGCGGAAGAGCAAGAACAGCTGGCGGCTTTGCCGCCGCTCGGCCGTCTCGGCCGTCCCGACGACATCGCCCACGTCGTGTCCTTCCTGGTCGGGCCGGCCGGGCGGTGGGTCAACGGCCAGGTGGTCTACGCCAACGGCGCGCTGGCCTGACCGGCCGCCACTCCGATCCAGATGGAGGCACGCATGCTGCTCGCGGACAAGTCCATTGTCGTCACCGGCGGGAACAGCGGCATCGGCAAGGCGATCGTGCTGGCCGCCGCCGCGGAAGGCGCGAACGTCGTCGTCGACTACCGCATGCACCCGGAATACACAGCCGAGGTCCTGGCCGCCGCCGCACGGGCGGGCGGCCGTGCGATCGGATTGGAAGCCGACGTCTCGCGCACCGAAGACCTGCACCGGATCATCCAGATCGCCGTGCAGAACTTCGGCCGCCTCGATGTCCTGGTCAGCAACGCGGGCATCGAAACCCGCACGTCGCTGCTCGAGACCAGCGAAGCCGACTTCGACAAGGTGTTCGCTGTCAACCTCAGAAGCGCGTTCTTCGGCGTCCAGTTCGCCGCCCAGCAGTTTGCGGCGCAAGGCAGCGGCGGGCTGGTCGTGACGATCTCGTCCACCCACGAAGACTGGCCGATGCCCGGCAACATCGCCTACTGCGTCTCCAAAGGCGCCGCGAAGATGCTCACCCGCACAGCCGGCGTCGAACTGGGATCACTGGGAATCCGGTTCGTCAACGTCGCGCCGGGCGCGGTGAGCACCCCGATCAACGCCGTCACCGAGATGGACCCGGAACTGCTCGGGCGGCTGAACGGGGCGATCCCGCTCGGCCGGATCGGCCAGGCCGCCGAGATCGCCGACGTGGTCGTGTTCCTCGCCTCGGACAAGGCCGGGTACCTCAACGCCACCACGGTCACCGTCGACGGCGGCCTGTCGCAATCGAGCGTGGGGCTATGACTGACCACTACGACGTTCTGGTCATCGGCAGCGGGCCCGGGGGCGCCACCACGGCGGCGCGGGTCGCCGAGACCGGCAAGCGGGTGCTGTTGCTGGAACGGGGCGACTTCCTGCCGCGGGAGCGGGACAACTGGGACTCGCGAGCGGTCTTCGGCGACATGAAGTACACCGCAGATGAGACCTTCTACGATTCCCGCGACCGGCCGTTCCGGCCCGAGCTGCACTATTACGTGGGCGGCAATTCGAAAGTGTACGGCGCGGCGCTGCTACGGCTGATGCCCAGTGACTTCGGCGAGGTCCGGCACACGAACGGCGTCGCGCCCGCCTGGCCGCTGACGTATGAGGACATGGAGCCGTACTACGCGCGGGCCGAAGACCTGTTCTGGGTACACGGCCAGCATGGCGAGGACCCCTTCGCGGGCCTCTCCAGCCGCGATTACCCTTACCCGCCGGTCCAGCACGAGCCCCGTATCCAGCAGCTGTCCGATGGCCTGACCGAGCTGGGCCTGCACCCGTTCCACCTGCCGCTGGGAGTGCGGCTGACCCAGGACGGGCAGGGCCGCCCCACCGCGAACTCACGGTGCATACGCTGCGACCGCGTTGACGGGTTCCCCTGCCTGACCGGCGGGAAGGCCGACGCCGAATGGGCCGTGGTCCGGCCGGCCCTGGCTGCGCACCCCAACCTGACGCTGCTGACCGGGACGACGGCGGAGCGCCTGATTACGGACGCCGGTGGCCGCTCGGTCACCGGCGTCGCGGTCACGCACCCGGACGGCTCGGCGGGCACCTTCACCGCCGACGTCGTCGTGCTTTCGGCGGGAGCGATCCTTTCGGCGGCCCTGTTGCTGAGATCAGCGAACGACCAGCACCCGCGCGGTCTCGCGAACTCATCCGACCAGGTCGGCCGGAACTACATGCGACATAACAACCTCGCTCTCATCGCGTCCTCACGGGAGCCCAACCCGACGGTCTTCCAGAAAACGCTGGCCCTCAACGACTTCTACGGCCCCGGCCAGCACTGGGAGTACCCGATGGGCAACATCCAGATGCTCGGCAAGTCCGATGACTGGCAGATCAAGGGGGCGGCGCCCCGCGGCCTCGGCTGGGCGCCGTCGGGGCCCTACGGTCAGGTCGCCAGGCACTCGGTCGACTTCTGGCTGACCAGCGAAGATATCCCGCTGGCGGACAGCCGGGTCACCCTCCGGCGCGACGGCACGATCAAGCTGGTGCTCCAGCCCGGTAACAACACCGAAGGCCTCACCCGGCTCCGCCGGACCTTCCAGGAGATGCTGAGCAAGCTCGGCATGGTCGACATGATGTTCGTCCGCAGCCTCTACCTGCACAAAGCGTTCGACGCCGCCGCCACCGCCCACCAGGCCGGCACGGCGCGCTTCGGGACCGACCCGGCCACTTCGGTACTCGACCTGCACTGCAAAGCCCACGACCTGGACAACCTGTACGTAGTGGACGGCGCCTTCATGCCGTCAATCGGCGCTATGAACCCCACCTTGACGATCATCGCGAACGCGCTGCGGGTGGGCGACCACATCGCCGAGCGCATCGGAACCACCCCCTGAAAGGTGCCCTGCCATGCCGAGAATCGAGGACTACGCCCTGCTGGGCGACCTGCACACCGCCGCCCTGGTGAGCACCGCCGGGTCGATCGACTGGCTCTGCCTGCCCCGGTTCGACTCACCGGCCGCGTTCGCCGCGCTCCTGGACAATGACCAGGCCGGACACTGGACGCTGGCCCCCGAGGCGGGCGGCACGTGCACCACCCGGCGGTACGCGGGAAACACCCTGGTGCTCGAGACGGACTGGGTCACCGCGGAAGGCGCAGTGCGGGTCATCGACTTCATGCCGCCCCGGGCGGACACGCCGCACCTGGTCCGCATCGCGGTAGGCCTGGACGGCGAGGTGGCCATGCGATCCACGCTGCGGCTGCGCTTCGATTACGGCCGCGTCGTTCCGTGGATCCGGAACCTCGGCACTCAGATCCACGCGATCGCCGGGCCCGACCGCGTGCGGCTGATGTCCGCGGTCCCGCTGCGCGGCGATCACCGGGACACGCTCGCCGACTTCACCGTGCGCAAGGGCGACCGGGTGCCGTTCGTCCTGTCGTGGGCGCCCGGCCACGACCCGCAGATGACGTCCGTCGACGCCGAGCAGGCCCTGTCCGCGACGGCCGACTTCTGGACCG
>Ga0335073_10013105_pt1 | contig 11620 bp, 12 predicted proteins | sample Lox_Sample_22_FD_207093 | JGI IMG/M metagenome (GOLD analysis project Ga0335073, IMG submission 207093) | Soil microbial communities from Loxahatchee National Wildlife Refuge, Florida, United States - Lox_Sample_2.2 | ecosystem: Environmental > Terrestrial > Soil > Wetlands | place: USA... | reverse complement strand
CACCGCCTCTCGCAGGTCAGACTCGTCGTCGCCGGCCTCAGCCTCGATGGCGAGGCCCGGGCCCATCCGGCGGAGGCCCCGCCACGCCCGGCCGCGCAGCAAGCGCACCACGACGTAGATCACTGCGACCGCGACCAGCACGCCCAGGATGACCGTCACGATGATCGCGCCGGCAGCGGGGCCGCCCGGATGCGTCGCGTGCAGCCTGGGGGGCGGCGTGGCGTTGATCTTCAACGGCTTCACGGGCCGCAACGGCGGCACGTGCCTGGTCAGCACGTACGTCAGCGGTATCGCGGCGAGCCCAAAGACGATGACGTAACGCAGCATCTTGCGCAGCTGCGCGGCGAGCACCGCTTCGCGTGGCGCCCGGACGCCGCGGATGATCAGCGCGACGAGCAGGCAGGCCAGCACTCCTTCGAGCGCCGCGCCGGTGGCCAGGGCGTCGTGACGGAACGGGCCGTTCAGCCTGGGCGCGGGCACGCTGACCCTGAGCCCGGCCGCGACGACGGCCACCAGGCAGGCGGCCAGCGCCACGCGGGCCCATTCCCGGACGCCGGCCCGCTGTCCGCCGTCCCCCGGGCGCTGCTGCGCCATGCCGTCCCGTCCTCCGGATCGAGCCAGGCGCCGCGGCCCGGCATCTGCCGCAAAACACTACCCACTGGGCAGGCGGCCATCCGGGTGCGGTTCCCGGCTTCCGGCCTAGCCCCTGAGGGTTAGCAAAGATCAGCCTCCGGGGTGACGACAATGGGGCCGCAGGGCGGCACGCTTGGGGCACAACACGCGGCCGGGTGTGCGGGGCGCGGCCGGGCGCGGCCACGCGGCCTGCCGGGAGCCAGGGACCGCACTGGAACCAAGGGACCCGGTACCGTCGGGGATCACAATGAATGCGAGGCCAGGCACGTGAGCGCTCCATTAACGGCACAGCCAGGAGCACCTGCCGCCGAACCAAGCGCCGTCACGCCGGTCATCGATACCCGCGCGCTGACCAAGCGCTACCCGGGCCCGGTCACCGCGCTGGACGCGCTGACCGTGACCGTCGCGCCCGGCATCACCGGGCTCGTCGGCGCCAACGGTGCGGGCAAGTCAACCCTGATCAAGATCCTGCTCGGCCTTCTCGAGCCCACGGGGGGCGAGGCGCGTGTCCTCGGCCGCGACTGCCAGCGCGACGGTGAGCAGATCCGGGGGCTGACGGGCTACATGCCCGAGCACGACTGCCTGCCGCCGGACGTCACCGCAACGGAGTTCGTCACCCACCTGGGCCGGATATCCGGGCTGCCGCCGACCGCGGCCAAGGAACGCGCCGCAGAGTCGCTGCGCCACGTCGGCCTGTACGAGGAGCGCTACCGGCAGATCGGCACGTACTCGACCGGCATGAAGCAGCGGGTCAAGCTGGCCCAGGCGCTGGTCGGCGATCCCCGGCTGCTGCTGCTCGACGAGCCGACGGTCGGGCTCGACCCGGCGGGCCGCAACTCGATGCTGGAGCTGATCGCGCGGATCGGCGCCGAGTTCGGCATCTCCATCGTCGTCGCCTCGCACCTGCTCGGTGAGATCGAGCGGATCTGCGATCACCTCGTCGCGATCGAGGCCGGCCGGCTGCTGCGGGCCGACACGATCACCAGCATGACCCAGGTGAGCCAGGTCCTGCTCATCGACGTCGACGAGGGTTCCGAGGCACTGCTGGCCGAGCTCAGCCGGCGCGGCCTCGATCCCCGGCGGCACGAGCGGTCCCTGCTGGTCGGGCTCGACGACGACGCCACCTACGACGCCGTCCGCGACGCGATCGCGGACCTCGCCCTCCCGCTGAACCGGCTGGAGCAGCGACGCCGCCGGGTGGAGGAACTGTTCGCCGACGATCCGGGCACCCCGGAGGCGCTCACCGGGGCCAGCGTGGGCGGCACCGGCGGCACCGGCGGCATTGACGGTCCGGGCAGCACACCGGAGGCGCCTCATGTCCGCTGAGACGGGAGTCATCCACGACATCGGCTACCGCCGGTACACGGGGCGGCGGCTGGGCCGGCCCCAGATCGTCCGCGCCCTGTACTGGCACAGCCTGCGTTCGGCCTTCGGCCTGGGCCGCGGCGCCAAGGCCAAGATCGTGCCGGTGATCATCTTCGCGATCATGTGCCTGCCTGCGATCGCGAACGCGGTCGCGGTGGCCAACGGCAACGCGCGCCTCGTGCCCTACGACACCTACGTGTTCCAGCTGCGCGTCGTCCTCATGATCATCTTCGTCGCGGCCCAGGCTCCAGAGCTCGTCTCCCGCGACCTGCGCAGCCACGTGCTCCCGCTGTATTTCTGCAGGCCGCTGCGCCGGATGGACTATCCGCTTGCCAAGCTCGCGGCGTTCATCACCGCGTGCCTGGCAATCATCGAGATCCCGCTGCTGCTGCTGTATGTGGGAACGGTCGCCCAGTCACACACCCCGCACGCGATCTGGAGCCAGACCAGGGCTCTCATACCCGGCCTGCTCGTCGGGCTGATGTGGGCGGTACTGCTCGCCGCGATCGGCCTGGTCCTGGCCTCTCTGAGCGGCCGGCGCGCGTACGCGACCGGCGCCATCGCGATCTACTTCTTCCTCACCTGGATCCTGGCCGGGATCCTGATCGCGGTCACCCAGCGGAACGTCCCCGGTACGGTGATGATCACGCCACCTCCGGGAGCAATCCGCCCACCCGGCTCTCCGCCGACGGGGCCGATCCAGGTCCACACAATGACCCAGGTGCCGACGACCGCCTCTCATCTGTCCGGCCTGGTCAGCCCGTTCACCACGCTGGACGGCGTGCGGCTGTGGCTGGGCGGCACCTCGAAGGGCCCGCTGCCGGGCGTCGGCGGCTACGGCGCGCTGTACGGGGTGATGTTCCTCGTGCTGCTCGCGGTCAGCGTCGGTGGTCTGTTCGCCAGGTACCGGAAGGCGGGTGCCTTGTGAGCACGATCGAGCTGAGAAACGTCTCCCGCTGGTACGGCAACGTGGTCGCGGTCAACGACATCACGATGACCATCGGCCCGGGGGTCACCGGCCTGCTCGGCCCGAACGGCGCGGGCAAGTCGACCGTGCTGCACCTGATCGCCGGGTTCCTCGCGCCGTCGCGGGGCGCGGTGACCGTCGGCGACGTGCCGAGCTGGCGCAACCCGGGCATCTACCGCACGGTCGGCCTGGTCCCGGAGCGTGACTCGGTCTACGCGTTCCTCACCGGCGAGGAGTTCGTCCTCGCCACGGCCCGGCTGCACGAGCTGGCCGACCCGGCCGGCGCGGCGCGGCGCGCGATCGCGATCGTGGACATGGCCGACGCCCAGGACCGCAGGATCTCGACGTACTCCAAGGGCATGCGGCAGCGGATCAAGGTCGCGGCCGCGCTGGTGCACGACCCGCAGGTCCTGCTGCTCGATGAGCCCTTCAACGGGATGGACCCGCGGCAGCGGCTGCACATGCTGGACCTGCTGACCAAGCTCGGCGCCGAGGGCCGCACGATCTTGCTCAGCTCACACATCCTGGAGGAGGTCGAGCGGCTGGCCGACACCATCCAGGTGATCGTGTCCGGGCGGCTCGCCGCGTCCGGCGACTTCCGCGCGATCCGCCGGCTGATGACCAGCAGGCCGCACGTGTTCCTGGTCCGCACCTCCGACGACCGGCTGCTCGGGTCGGCGCTGATCGGCCGGCCGGCGGTCGCCGGGGTCGAGCTCACCAACGGCGGCCTGCAGGTCCGGGCGTCCGACTACGGCACGTTCAGCCGCGAACTCGCCGTCCTCGCCCGGGACCAGGGCGTCCGGCTGCGCGAGGTGCTGCCCGAGGACGAGTCGCTGGAGAGCGTCTTCGAGTATCTGATCGAGTCCTGAGGGAGCAAGGGAGATGGCCGCCATGAGCGGTGTGTTCAACAAGGTCGTGGCCTCGATCACGCTGCGCGCGGTCTTCGGCCGGCGGCGGGCGCTGCTGTTCGCGATCCCGCCGCTGATCCTGATCCTGATCACGCTGCTGCTGAAGGCGGCCCGCCCGCAGGGCGCGCCGTGGCCGGGCCGGATCCTCGGCGACTTCGGGTTCACGGTGATCCTCCCGCTCACCGCGCTGATCATCGGCACCAGCGTGCTCGGCGCGGAGATCGACGACGGGAGCATCGTGCACCTGCTGGCCACCCCGGTCCGGCGGTCCTCGGTGATCGTGACCAAGTTCGCCGTCGGCGCGGTGCTCACCATGGCCTTCGTGGCCGTGCCCGAGCTCATCGCCGGGCTGATCGCGAGCGGGACGTTCGGCAAGCTCGCGATCGGGCTGTTCATCGGCGCGCTCGCCGGGTCGGTGATCTACAACGCGGTTTTCGTGATGCTGTCCGTGCTCACCACCCGCGCGATCGCGGTCGGGCTGCTGTACGTGCTGATCTGGGAGGCGGTGCTGGGCAACTTCGTCAGCGGAGCCCGGGTGCTGTCGGTCGGGCAGTACTCGCTCGGCGTGGCCAACGGGATCGCGCACGACTCGGGCCTGCACGCCGGCCTGACGATGACCACGGCCCTGATCATGGGAGGGATCGTGACCGTGGGAACGCTGGTCTACGCGTCCCGCAGGCTGTCGGAGTTCTCGCTCAAGGGCGACGCGGTCTGAGCCGCCAGCGTTCGCGCGCAGCGCCGGCGGGGGAGTCGGCGTCTGTATAGCGTGGAAGCGATGGCGGGTTTCGTGGCCGATGACACGGGCGGCCAGCCAGGCGCGGCCGGTGCTCCGGCGGCCGTGACCGAGCTTTTCCGCGACCATCACCTCGAACTTGTCCGGCTGGCCCTGGTGATGGTCGGCGACCTGGCCACCGCCGAGGACGTGGTGCAGGACGCCTTCGAGCGGCTGCACCGCGGCTGGCGCGGCCTGCGCCAGCCGTCCAGCGGACTCGCCTACGTGCGGTCCAGCGTGCTGAACGGCTGCCGTTCGGTGCACCGCCGCGCAGCGGTCGCCCGCAAGCACGCGCCGCAACTCGCCGAGCCGGATGCCGGCGGCGCCGACGCGGCCTCGGCCGCCGCCGACCGCGGCGAGATGACAGCCGCGCTGCGCACGCTGCCCCGCCGGCAGCGCGAGGTGCTCGTGCTGCGTTACTACCTGGACCTGGACGTGGCCGAGATCGCCGACACGCTCCGGATCACCCCGAGCGCCGTCCGCTCCACGAACTCCCGCGGGCTCGCCGCACTCGCCAGGGCACTCGGAGAGGACGAAGTCCAGTGACCGATATCGAGCAGAGGCTGCGCCGGGACCTCCGAGAAGTGACGGAACGGGTAGCCCCGGGGTCGATCCGGCCACTGCGCGAACCCCGGGCCCGCCGCAGAGCGCGCGCCGTGCGCTGGCTGGCCCCGGCCGCCGCCATAGCGGCGGTGCTCGGCGTGGTCGCCGGCGTGTCCCTGGCCGGCCGCGGGTCCAGCGAACTGCCCGCCGCGGCCGACTCACCCGAGCCGGCGGGCACGATGCCGCGCTACTACGTGAACGTCTACCAGGACTACCCCCGGCTGTCGCCGCCATTCCACGCGGTGACCCTCGCCGTGGTGCGCGACTCGGCCACCGGCGCGGCGCTGACCACGGTGCGGGTGCCCACGCTGAACGGCCGGTACGTTGTCCAGGAAGGACCGAGGATTGCAGCGGCGGGCGACGACCGCACGTTCGTCATCGCCGAAAGCGCCAAGCGACCCGCGGCCCCGGCCGCGACGAACGGACCGCCGGCCGCGTTCACGAACGTCACCAGGTTCTACCTGCTGCGGGTTGCCGCCGGCGGCCGGTCGGCGCGTCTCAGCGCGCTGCCGGTCAGCATCGGCAGCCTCACCGTGGACGGCGTGGCGCTGTCCGCGGACGGCGGCAAGCTCGCCGTGGCGGCGCAGTCCTGCCAGAGCTCCAGTCGCTGCACGTTCACCGGGATCCGGGTGATCTCGCTGGCGACCGGCGCTGCCGTCGACTGGGCCGCGCCGGTACCCGGTGCCGTGTGGAACCCGTCCTGGGCCGGCGACGGCTACCTGGCGTTCCAGTGGCAGGGCCAGACCGGCCAGGACGAGGAGCGGCTGCTTGACGTCGCGGGGACCTCCGGCGGCAACCTGCTGGCAGCCGCACAGATCGCACCGGCGGCCACGGAGCCGGCCCCGGCGTCCACGCCGACACCGAGGACGGGCTCACCGGGCCCGATCGTCCAGTACGGCTACGGCATGCCCGCGCTGATCACCGAGGACGGCAAGGTGGTCGTCACAACGGCGATCCAGGCCAGTCACGCAGGACTCGGGCCCAACACCGTGACCGAGAGGATCGTCGAGCTGTCCGCGGCCACCGGAAAGCTGCTGAAGGTGCTGTACACCACCACCGGCCACGACGCCCTCGCCGGCCCTGGCATCTACCCGGGCTGCTCGGTGGTGTCGCTGGGGCCCACGGGCGTTCAGCCGCTGGTCGCCTGCAGCCCGGCCGGGGGCAGGTTCACGTTCGGCAGCTTGTTCGTGCTCGGCAGGGTGGAGAACGGCAAGCTCACCCCACTGCCCGGTGACGCCACCACCGACGCCATCCCCGGCCAGGGCTCCATAGCCTGGTGACGGCTAGCCCTTCGCCTTGGCGGCCGCCTTCGCCTGCTTCTTGTGCTCGCGGACGGCGGCCAGCGAGGCGCCGTCGGTGATGTCGGCCACCGAGTAGTGCGAACCCTCCTCGCCAAACCGGCCCGCAGCCTCCCGCCAGCCGTCCGGCCGGATGCCCAGCTGCTTGCCCAGCAGCGCCATGGTGATCTGCGCCTTGTACGCGCCGAAGCCCGGCAGCTCGGCCAGCCGCCTGGCCAGCTCGGTGCCGGTCGCCGCGGTCGCCCAGACCTGGCTCGCGTCGCCGTCGTAGCGCTCCACGATCAGCCTGCCCAGCTCCTGGACCCGCGCGGCCATCGCCTTCGGGAACCGGTGCAGGGCGGGCCGCTCGCTGAAGACGGCCGCCAGCGCGTCCGGGTCATACCCGGCGAGTTCCTCCGCGGTCGGCTCGTGCCCGAGGCGCAGCGCGAGCTGGTACGGCGAGCTGAACGCCTTCTCCAGCGGCACCTGCTGATCCAGCAGCATCGCCGTGAGGAGGGCCAGCGGGCTGCGCGACAGCAGCTCGTTGGCGCCGTCTTCAATCGGCAGCGAGAGCGTCATCGATCCTCCAGGTTGGACTGCCATCATCGCAGGAAAACGCCGGGTTGCCGCCGGGCCAGCGGGTCGGCACAGGAACTATATGGGGATAGCCTGGCGTTCGAAGGAGTGGGATCCCTGCATCCCGCCTAAGGAGAGATAGTCATGTCGCGTCACCTGATGTTCGGCATCGGCGGGGTCATCATCGGGCTCATCTTGCTGGCCGTGCTGCCCTTGTGGGTGTGTGCGCTGATCATCGTCGCCGCCATCGCGATCCCGGTGATCGCGTGGCGAACGCTCGACTCGTCCCAGCGCCGCCGGATCCGCTCGATGCGCAGCCGGGGCCAGCTCGGCCGGTAACGTCGGCGGCCCCGCCCGCTGTTAACACCGGCGGCCGCGGCCCACGGCGCGCTTATGGGGTAACGCGTCGGCTAATACAACTGACTCGTTACCCCATACTGACGTGATTCCCCATAGAGGCGGGGCCGGGCGGGTTTGTCCGGGCTAGTCGCCGGCCGGGACCGGCTGCGGCGGTGCCTGGCCGTCGTAGCGGGCCGACGGCCGGATCAGCCGGTTGCCCGAGACCTGCTCGAGCACGTGCGCGCACCACCCGATGACCCGGCTCGACGCGAAGGTCGGCGTGAATAGCTCCCGGGGGATACCGCTGGCGTCCATCACGACCCCCGCGTAGAACTCGACGTTCGCGTTGAGCGCCCGGCCCGGCTTTTCCTCGGCGAGAACCCGGACGATCGTGTCCTCAACCGCCATCGCGAACTCGGCGGTCTGCCCGCCCAGGGTGCTCGCGACCTCGCGCATCAGCGCGGAGCGCGGGTCCTTGCCCTTGTAGACGCGGTGGCCGAAGCCCATGATGCGGTCGCCGCGCCTGACCGCCGCACGGACCCAGGCCTCGGCGCGGTCGGGGCTGCCGATGTCGTCGAGCATCTCCAGCACGCGGCTCGGCGCGCCGCCGTGCAGCGGCCCGGACAGGCTGCCGATCGCGCCGGTCACCGCGGAGCCGATGTCGGCGCCGGTGGACGCGATAACCCGGGCGGTGAACGTGGAGGCGTTGAACCCGTGGTCGATCGTGGAGACCAGGTAGCGTTCCAGCGCCCATACCCGCTGCGGGTCCGGGCGCTGCCCGCTGAGCATGTACAGGTAGTTGCCGGCGACGGAAAGCTCCGGATCCGGCGGTACCGGCTCCTGCCCGCCGCGCAGCCGGTACAGCGCGGCGAGCAGCACCGGGGTCTGCGCCGAAATCTGCATGGCGTTGTCGTAGAGCTGCTCCGCCGGGATGTCCAGCCAGGAGCGGAAGCCGGCCCGCTGCGCGGCGAACGAGATCGCCGTGCGCAGCGCGGTCATCGGGTCGAACGGCTCGGTGGCGGCGACCAGGCGCAGGAACGGGACCATGTCCGCGGGCAGCGCCCGGTGCTCCGCGATCTCGCGGCCGAACTCCTCCCGCTCCGCCATGTCGGGCAGGTGCCCGCGGAACATGAGGTACCAGACGTCCTCCAGCGACCGGCGCCTGTTCAGCTCGATCGCGTCATACTGCCGGTAGTGGTAGAAGCCTTCCAGCCCGCGGACGTCGCCGATCTGGGTGTGCGCAACCACCACTCCCTCGAGCCCTGCGGGCGCCTCGGCGCCGTCCGGGCCACCCCCATCCGTCGTTACCTGCGCGGTATCTGGCATCTGTGATCTCCTCCGCCTGTCGCGACGATGAGCCGTCGTTACTGGCTTGCCCAATTGCGGCGACATGCCCTCACCTGACACCGACAGCCTGAGCCATGCAGTCCACATTAGTCAACATTGACTAAAATCAATATGGTGGCCTACAGTCGGTCGTGCGGATGGCCCACGGGCGGTCGTGCGGGACACGGCGAGGGAGCGGGAACGTGGCGGAGTGGATTGGCGCCGCACAGGCGGCGCAGCGGCTCGGCATCAAGCCGGCCAGCCTGTACTCGTACGTGAGCCGTGGCGTGCTGACCCCGCGCCGTGGCTCGGACGGCCGGGCCAGCCTGTTCGACGCCGCCGAGATCGAGGACCTCGCCCGGCGGGGCCGGCCGCGGCGGGGGCCGGGTGGCGCCGAGCTGGTGATCGAGTCCGAGCTGACCGAAATCGCCGACGACCGGCTTCGCTTCCGCGGGCATGACGCGATCGTCCTGGCCACGAGCAGGAGCTTCGAAGAGGTCGCCAGCCTGCTGTGGACCGGTTCCTTCGACGGCCCGGCTGCCGCGATCCCGTGGCGGGCCACCGATGAGGCGATGGCCGCCGGGGCCGCCGCCCAGGCTGCGCTGCCGCCAGACACCTACCCGCTGGAGCGGCTGCAGGTGATCGTCCCTGCGGTGGCGGCCACCGACCGGTTCCGGCTGCACCTGGACCGGCCAGCGGTCATCGCCGCCGCCAGCGGCCTGATCGCCGCCATGGCCGACTGCCTGCCACCGGCTGGCCCGGACGCCGGCGAGCCCGGTGACGACAGCATCGCAGGCCGGCTGGCCACCAAGCTCTGCCGGCGCCGGCCCTCGGCCGGCCTGGTCGCCGCGCTGCGCGCGGCGCTGGTGCTGGCGGCCGATCACGAGCTGGCCGCCTCGACGCTGGCCGCCAGGGTCGCCGCCTCGGTGCGAGCAGACCCGTACGCGGTGGTCGGCACCGGGCTCGGCACGATGAGCGGCGCACTGCACGGCGGGGCCTCGCTGGGCGCCGAGGTGCTGCTCGCGTCGGCCAGCGAGCCCGCCGACGCACCGCGCGTCGTCGGAGAGCTGCTGCGCCGGGGGGAGCGCATCCCCGGGCTCGGCCATTTCGTATACCAGACCGGTGACCCGCGGGCGATGCTGCTGTTGGACCTGATCCGGGCCGCGGCCCCGGACTCCGGCCGGCTGGCCATCGCCGAGGCGGTGCTGGCCGAGGCGGGCCGGCGCGCGCTCCCCGCGCCGAACATAGAGTTCGCGCTCGCCTTGCTGGCCGCGGTGGCCGAGATGATTCCCGGCGCCGGTGAGGCCGTGTTCGCGATCGCCAGGACGGCCGGCTGGCTGGCGCACGCGCTCGAGGAGTACGCGCGCGCCACGCCGATCCGCCCCCGCGGCGTCTACACCGGCCAGGCCGCCATCACGTGACCGACGGGAATCAGACCGGAGGCAGGCGCCTTTTCACTGGCAGAACGCCGATCCTGGAGACCTGTCATGGCCGTACGCCGCCTGAACCACGCCGTCCTCTACGTCAGCGACCTCGCCAAGGTCGTCGAGTTCTACTGCTACGCCCTCGGCTTTGAGGTGCGCATGCAGATCCCGGGCCGCGCCGCGTTCCTCCGGTCACCGGAATCGGCGAACGATCACGACCTCGGCCTGTTCGAGGTCGGGGACGCGCCTGTGCCGCGCAATCCCTACGTGGGCCTGTACCACCTGGCCTGGGAGGTGGGCACGCTGGCTGAGCTTGCGGAGACCCGGGCCAGGCTCGAGGAGCGCGGGGCGCTCGTCGGCGCGAGCGATCACCGGGTGTCCAAGTCCCTGTACGCGAAGGACCCAAGCGGCATCGAGTTCGAGGTGATGTGGCGGGTTCCGGCGGAGGACTGGGAGCGGGAAATGCAGGCCGGGGACATGATCGCGCCGCTCGATCTGGAGGGCGAGATCGCCCGGTGGGGCGACCGCATCACCGGCGCCGCCGCCGGCTCCGTCACCTGACCAGGCAGCACCGGCCGGGCCCGGCGGGGGGCAGGGCGCGCGGCGAAGGCGCGTCAGCGTTCGTGGGGCTTGGTCCTGGTCTCGATCGTGCCCTTGTACGCGATGCCCCGGATGTGCACCGTCGGGGCGTCATGCGGCAGGCGGATCTCCGTCTCCTCCTCCGCAGACCAGCCCTTGCTCACGCCGAAGCCGTCCATCTCGACGCGGACGCCGGGCGGAACCAGGATGTCAATCCGCGACTTGTACGCGACGGCGACCACCGTGGTGACCGGCGCGGTCAGCTCGGCGGCCCGCAGGTCGAGCCAGCCACCGCCCTTGTAGACGATGGAGGTGAAGCGCTCCGGCACGCGCCACCGGCCACCGCGGCGGATCGAGTTTTTGTACGCCACCGCCCACCGGCCCGGCGCCTTGCCCGATACCGCTGGCGTGGCGCTGCCCTGCGGGGCGGCGGCCGGCAGATCTGCGGTCAGGCGGTCGAGGTCGGTGCTGGTCCGCGCAGAGAGCGCGGCGCGCATCCGCTCGTCGAACTCGTCATCGTCGAGCCGCCGCTCAGCGAAAGCCTGCTGCAGCCGGTGCACGACCGCATCCCGGTCCTGATCAGACGCGCGGATTGCCGGATGCTGGCCGGGTTCCGGCGCGCTGTCTGTCCCCATCGCGATCTCTTCCGGGCTCAAATCGCACCTCCTGGGCTTCCGTCCAGCCACGGCTCGCCGCACCTGCGGTCGAATTTGCGATATATCTTAACCCGGGCATGCGCTCGTGGGGGAGCGGCGGCCGGTGCCGGCTCGCGTGGGGGAGCGGCGGCCGGTGCCGGCTCGCGTGGGGGAGCGGCGGCCGGTGCCGGCTCGCGTGGGGGAGCGGCGGCCGGT
>Ga0335073_10013102_pt1 | contig 11623 bp, 11 predicted proteins | sample Lox_Sample_22_FD_207093 | JGI IMG/M metagenome (GOLD analysis project Ga0335073, IMG submission 207093) | Soil microbial communities from Loxahatchee National Wildlife Refuge, Florida, United States - Lox_Sample_2.2 | ecosystem: Environmental > Terrestrial > Soil > Wetlands | place: USA... | reverse complement strand
GCCGCCGCCCCGCCCGAGCGTCAGCCCGCCCGCGGCCGCGGTGCTCCCGGCCTGCCCTTGTCGGGCGGCCCGGGCAGCGAGCATCCGGACGGTCCTGGGCCGTTCTGGCTGCGGCCGATGCGGCGCCGGAAGTAGCCGGCTGCGGAAATGGACCTGACAGCTGGCCAGCGCAAGGCGGTCTTCACACTGATCGCGGTGGTCCTGACCGGCCTGGGCGTCTACATGTTCGTGCCCGCGGCGCGCGGCGGCAGCCCGCCGAACGTGCCGCGAAGCCCCGCGCCGCGCCACGGGGCGACCTCGGCGCCCGCACCGGCCGCCACTCCCTCACCGGGTGCCTCCCCGGCCGGGTCCGCCACGCCGTCCGCTCCCGACATCTACCAGTGGCTCCCGTTCACCCAGTCCCAGCTGGGCGCCGCCGCCGCGGTGGTCACGAGATTCTCCGACGCGTACGGGACCTGGTCGTATACCGAGAACGCCGCCGCCTACGTCGCGACCATGCACACCGTGATCACGACCGAGCTGTCCCAGGTCCTCGCGCAGGGATACGCCGCGCCCGGCGTGGCGGCGCAGCGGGCCGGCAAGAAGCAGGTCTCGGCGGGCAGCGCGGTCATCAACGCACTGAGCGCATTCGGGCCGTCGAGCATCACGTTCGACGTGACGATCGGCGAGCAGATCACCGGCACCTCCGGCCGCAGCGCGGTCACGCAGCGATACGCGGTGACGGTCGTGGCCGCCGGCGCCGGCTGGCAGGTCAACGACATCGAGCTTGCCACGGCGGGCAACTCATGAACTGGTGGCGGCGGCCCGGCGGCGGCATCAGCCGGGGCGCGGGGCTGGCGCTTGTCGCGCTTGCCGTCGTGACCCTGCTCGGGCTGATCACGGTCCCGATGCTCGTCGTGGGCGGCAGCGGGCTGCTGTTCGAGTCCGGCACCGGCTGCGCGGCCGCCGAGGGTGTGGGGCAGCAGCCCGTGGCCAGCTCGGACGCCCGGGACTCGATCCCGGCCAACTACCTGACGCTGTTCCAGCGGACCGGGGCGAGGTACGGCGTCCCGTGGGTGGTCCTGGCCGGCATCGGCAAGGTGGAGAGCGACGACGGCCGGTCCGACCTGCCCGGGGTGCACAGCGGCGCGAACGCCTTCGGCGCGGCCGGCCCGATGCAGATCGGCATCGGCGGCGCGGCGGGCAACGAGTGGGGCGGCGCGCCCGTGCACCCGGCCAGCGAGCACGTGAACGGGGTCGCGACCGACGCCGACGGTGACGGGGTCGCGAGCGTGTACGACCCGGCCGACGCGATCGCGGGCGCGGCGAAGCTCCTGGTCGAGGACGGGGTGCAGCAGAACGTCTCCGGCGCGATCTTCGCCTACAACCACCTGATGTCGTACGTGCAGCTCGTGGAGTCCTTCGCCGCCACCTACGCCAGCGGCGGCTTCACGGTCAGCCCGGTGTCCATGGACAACGTCCCGGGCTGCGTGCCCGGCGTCAGCACGGCCGCCGTCGCGGGCGCGGGCCAGCCGCCCAACGACAAGGTCGCCGCGGCGATCTCCTTCGCCGAGGCCCAGCTGGGCAAGCCGTACCTGTTCGGCGGGACCGGCCCGGACGCCTTCGACTGCTCGGGGCTGGTGATGATGGCCTACCGCGCGGCGGGCGTGTTCATCCCGCGCACCTCGCAGCAGCAGTGGCTCTGGGGGCCGCAGGTGCCGGCCAGCCAGGTCGAGCCAGGGGACCTGGTCTTCTTCGCGGGCGCCGACGGGACAACCACCTCGCCCGGCCACGTCGGCCTGGTCATCGGCCACGACAAGATGGTGGAGGCCTACGCCACCGGGTTCCCGATCCGCATCTCCTCGTTCGGCGACGCCGCCGCCGCGCCCGGCGACACCGATCCGGTCGGGTTCACCCGCCCGTGGGCCCACTCCGGCGTGGTCCTGGCCGCCGGCTAGCCGCCGCGCGCACCGCGCGCCCATCCCGCCCGCGCGCCTGCGCCGGCCGGCGCACCCCCGGCCGCACCGCCCGCGCGTTCGTCGTTGCACCGTTGTGGGGCTTGAGTTCAAACACCGGTGCAACCATGCGGTCAGCCGGAGGGCGTGGTGGTGGCTGGGGTGACCGGAGCGGTCAGTGTGGCAGATGTGATCGCCCGGGTGGGTGCAGGCGCGGGCGCGGGCGCAGCGTCGGCGGGCCAGGGGCGCGCGCCGATCGCGTCGAGCGCGTCCCGGGCCATCTCGAGCTTCTCGTACAGGAACAGCACCGGGGCGCCTGTCGCGATCGCGACCGCGGCCTGGAGGGCCGGCCGCGGGCCGTTGGCCGCGATGGCGCTGATCCGCGGCCGGACACGGCGCATCGCCGCGATGATCAGGTCGGTCATCTCGCCCGGCTCGCGCCCGCGCTTGTCGGCGTCCTCGTAGACCACGACGCGGCCGAACCAGGTGGCGATCGCCTCGCCCGTCGCGGCCACCAGATCGTCGCGGCGGTCCCCGGGCAGGGTCACCGCGGCGACCGGCTCGCCGCCCCACACGTCGCTGATCATGCGCCCGGTCGCGTGCAGCGCCGCGGCGTTGTGACCGTAGTCGACGATCACCGGGCCGTCGCCGACCAGGTAGACGTTGCCTCGGCCGGGGTTCGACCCGCCCGGGGTGAACGTGGCCAGCGCCCGCTTGATGTCCTTGGCGCTCACGCCGAGCGCGCGGCATGCGGCGGCGGCCGCGAGCGCGTTGGCCACCAGGTGCGGGGCGCGCCCGTCGAACGCGCCCGGAAGCTCCGCGGCGCTGAGCAGCACCCGTGCCCGGCCCGCCTCGAACTCCACCAGCCGCCCGTCGCGCAGCTCGTAGGTGGTCCCGCCGGCCTGCCGGTGGCGCCGCGTCACCTGGCTGCCCTCCGACAGGCTGAAATACCTGATCACGGGGTTTTTCCTGCGCACCCGCGCCCGTTGCGCGATCGCGGCCGCGGCCGGGTCGTCGGCGTTCAGCAGCACGGTCCCGCCGTCGTGTATCTGCTCGGCGATCAGCGCCTTGACCGAGATCAGCTCGTCGAGGTCGTCCACGCCGTCGGAGCCCAGGTGGTCGGCGGTGATGTTGGTGACCACGGCGACGTCGGCCTTGTCGTAGCCGAGGCCGCCGCGGATGATCCCGCCGCGGGCCGTCTCGAGCACGGCGGCCTCCACGCTGGTGTCGTCGAGCACCATCTCGGCCGAGCGCGGTCCGGACGCGTCCGCGTCGTAGACCAGCCGGTCGCCGGCGTAGACGCCGTCGGTGGTGGCCACGCCGACCCGCAGCCCGGCCTGGCGCAGGATATGGCCGATCATCCGGACCGTCGTGGTCTTCCCGTTCGTCCCGGTGACCGCGACGACCGGGATCCGGGACGGGGCGCCCGGCGGGTACAGGCTGTCGATGATCGCGCCGGCTACGTCCCGCGGGCGTCCCTCGGCGGGGGACAGGTGCATCCGCAGCCCGGGGCTGGCGTTGACCTCGAGCACCGCGGCTTGATCATTTATCGGGGGGGTTCGGGGAGGTTGTCCGCTGGGGTCACCACCGTTCGGGGGGACTTGGGGGGGTCGTCCCGCCGGATTGACACCGGCGACCGGCGCGGCGATGTCGGTCAGCCGCAGGTCGACGCCGCACACGTCCAGTCCCACCACCGCGGCGACGCGGCAGCACAGCGCGGCCACGTCGTCGTGGATCAGGTCGGTGACGTCCCGGCTGGTCCCCCCGGTGGACAGGTTCGCATTGCGCCGCAGCGTCACGACCTGGCCGTCGGCCGGCACCGAGCGGGGGCCGAGCCCGTGCTCGGCCAGGTGAGCGACGGCCCGCTCGTCCAGCTGGATCTTCGTCAGCGGCCGCGAGTGTCCCTCGCCGCGCCGCGGGTCGCGGTTTACCTGGTCGACCAGTTCGGCGATCTCGCTGCGGCCGTCGCCGGTCACCGCGGCCGGCCGCATCTGGGCGGCCGCCACCACCCGGCCGTCCACGACCAGCACCCGGTAGTCGGATCCCGGCACGAAGCGCTCCACGATGACCCCCGCGTGCCCGGACGCGGCCCGGTCGTAGGCGGCCGCGGCGTCCTCGGCGCTGGCCACTCCCACGCTCACGTTCGCGCCCTGGCTGCCGTCCCGCGGTTTGATCACCGCCGGTCCGCCCAGGGTCGTCAGGGCCTGCGCCGCCTCCTGCGCGCTCCGGGCCACGATCCCCTCGGGCACCGGGATGCCCGCGTCCGCCAGTAGTTGCTTGGCGAGCGTCTTGTCGGACGCGATGTCCACGCCGATCACCGAGGTCTGCTCGGTGAGCGCCGCGCAGACAAGGCGGCGATGGCGGCCGTAGCCGAGCCGCAGCATGCTCCGGTCGCCGATCCGGCGCACCGGGATGCCGCGGCGCCTTGCCGCGGCGGCGAGCGCCGCGGTGCTCACGCCGAGCCGCTCGCGCTCCACCACGGCGCAGATCCCGGCCAGGCCGGCGGCAGGGTCAGGGATCCGCCCGGCACGGACGTCGTCCACCGTCGTCATGGCCAGGGTGAGCAGGTCGCGCGGGACCCCGGAGTGCGCCGGCTCGTCCGGCGGGCACTCCATCATGACGTCGTAGCGGCCGTCGGCGCCGGCCCACATCGTCCGCCCCAGGTGCACGTCGCGCCCGGCCAGCGCGGACAGCTCCAGCGCCACGTGCTCGGTGACGTGGCCGAAGTACGTGCCGCGCGCCATGGCCTCGATGAACCCGCCAGGGCGCCCGGCGGCACAGTGGTGCTCGGCCAGGCCGGGCAGCACCGCGACCAGCCGCTCCGCGAACCCCGGGTAGTCGGCGGTTTCCCGGCCGGTCAGCTCGTCGAGCTCGATGCGCGCAATGCAGGCCGGCCGGTCGGTATAGACATTCGGCCCGCACAGATGACGCAGATCCTCCAGGCGCACGGGACGCTCCTACGGTGGGTGAGTGGGCGGAGGTGACGCCAGTCAGTACCGGTCGTGCGCGGGCCCGATGCTGGCCTCGCGCGCGGCGAAGTCGAAGATGCATCCCGCCGGCAGCAGGTGCAGCCGGACGCCGAACAGCGTGGTCGGGTCGTCGTCCCCGTCGGCGTGCACGACCGTGGCGTGCTCGGCGTCGGCCACCGTCGCCACGCCGGTGCCCAGCACCTCGAAGCGGCCGCCCTCGACCAGGATCCCGGTGTTCTCGTCGAGGCCGACGCCCAGGTGATCGGGGTCCAGGGCCACGGCGCTGAGCAGCCGCGGCAGCCGGCCGCGCTCGCCGAAGTGCATGTCGATGAGCACCTTCGGGATCAGCCCGAGCCCGGGCCCGGTGCGCACCGTGGCGGCGGACACGTCGGCGCCCTCCCCGCCAAGGATCATCGTGCGGCCCATCGCGGTGGCTCCCGCGCTGGTCCCGGCGACCACCAGGCCGTCGGCGGCGGTCAGCCGGTCGCGCAGGATCTCGTTGATCCGGGAGCCGACCAGGGTCCGCAGCCGCGACTGGTCGCCGCCGCTGACGAAGACACCGGTCGCGTCCTCGAGCACCTTGGCCGCGTCCGGGCCGTCGGCGTCGGAGCGGCCGCGCACCCGCAGCTGAACGGTGCGGTCGGCGCCGAGCCGGCGGAACACCCGCTCATAGTCGGCGTGCACCTCGTCGGGCGTCCCGGTGGCGGTCGTGACCAGCACGATCCGGGCCGAGGCCCCGCCGCTCATCTCGACGAACCGCTCCAGCAGCGCGGCACCGTGGCACCGGTCCTCCGCGCCTCCGATGATGAGCAGGCGACCGGGACCGCTGCGTTCCCCGTCGACGTCCTGCACGCCTCCTCCTCGAAGGGTTGTTACCCCTCGTGGTCAGGCGCGAACCAGGAGTCAGAGACGGGCTATTCGGACCGCAGCACCCGCCGGGGGTTCCTGGCCGCGTGGCGCGGGGCCGCGCGCTGCCGGGAGAGCTCCTCGGGCAGCTGCAGCAGCGGGTTCGAGGCGCTGGCCACCACGTCGGCCGCGATATCGATCACCTTCCGGCCGCGGTTGCGGGCGGCGGATCTGAGCTGCTCGAAGGCCTGGCGGGGACGGATGCGGTGACGTTCGGCCAGCACCCCGATCGCCTGCTCGATGCGGATCCGGGCGGTCAGCGCGTGCTCCAGCTGGCCGACGGTCGTGCGCAGGCGCCGCGCCTCCTCGGCCACCTGCTCCTCCCGGGGAGCCCGGGCCGGGGCCGGGCCGGCGGCCGGGATCGCGGGCTGGATGTCGGTGGGCAGCTCGGCCGCCAGCAGGTCGGCCAGGACCATCGCGCAGGTCAGGTCGGGCAGCTCGTCGTCGCCGACCCGCCATCCGTCCGGGGTGCGCCGGACCACGGCCTCCTCGCTCGGCCCGGGCCGCGCGGCGGGCACGGCGAGCGCGGGCGCGTCACCGGGGGACACGGCCACCGGAGCTGCGTCCTGCGCCGGGTCGCCCGGAACATGTCCGGCCTCGGCGGCCGGATCGGGCACGCTACTGAGCGTTCTGCGTCGTTTTTTGGACATCAGGAGGCAGCCAGTTCATGCAGCCGATCCTTCACGGTGGCCGCGGACGGGTTGGTCAGCACGCTGCCGTCGGGAAACACAACGGTCGGCACGGTCTGGAAGCCGCCATTCACCGACATCACATACTCGGCGGCCACTGGGTCCAGCTCGATGTCGATCTCGGCCATCTCGATGCCATCGGCAGCCAGCTGGCGCTTGAGCCGCTTACAGAACCCGCACCACTGCGTGGTGTACATGGTCAGCGGCTGGGTCATCGCCGTCCTCCCCTATCGGTGCCTTCAAGACTGAACAGTACTAACTCGCCAGGGCTTCGTGGGCTTCCCGAGCGTCGTTGTGCCTGGTGTCGGCGGTATGAGGAAGGATAGGCGCCCGCGGGGGTATTCGCGGCGGGCCGTGTCGCGAGCCGGCGACGCGGCGGGAAGGGTGCGCCCATGGACGGTGTCGATGCGGTGCTGGCCGCGCTCGACCCCGAGCAGCGGCAGGTCGCGCTGGCCACCCGGGGGCCGGTCTGCGTGCTGGCCGGCGCGGGCACCGGAAAGACGCGCGCGGTGGCGCACCGGATCGCCTACGCGGTGGCGACCGGCGTGGTGGACCCGGGCCGGGTGCTGGCCGTGGCGTTCACCACGCGGGCGGCCGGCGAGCTGCGCGGGCGGCTGCGGGTGCTAGGCAGCCAGACCCTGCCCGGCGGCGGCATGGAACGGGTTCAGGCGCGGACGTTCCACGCGACGGCGCTGCGCCAGCTCTCCCACTTCTGGCCGCTGACCGTCGGCGGCCCGCCGCCGCGGGTGCTCGATTCCAAGGCCGGCCTGGTGGCCGAGGCCGCGCGCCGGGTGCGGGTCCAGCTGAGCGCTCCGGACCTGCGGGACGCGGCCGGCGAGATCGAGTGGGCCAAGGTCACCGGGGTCCGGCCCGATGACTACCCGCAGGAGAGCGCGAAGGCCGGGCGGACGCCGCCTGGCGGGGCGGCCGGAGCGGCCGGGCTGTCGCGGGTGTACGCCGCCTACGAGGACCTGCTCCGGGAGCGGCACCTGGTGGACTTCGAGTCGGTGCTCGAGCTCACCGGCGCGATCCTGGCCGAGCACCCGTCCGCCGCCGCGGCCGTCCGTGAGCGTTACCGCTACTTCGTCGTCGACGAGTACCAGGACGTGAACCCGCTGCAGAAGCTGCTGCTCGACGCCTGGCTCGGGGACCGCGACGACATCTGCGTGGTCGGCGACCCGCGGCAGACCATCTTCTCGTTCACCGGCGCGACGCCGGCCTACCTGACCGGCTTCGCGGCCGAGTTCCCCGATGCGACCGTGGTACGGCTGGTGCGCAACTACCGCTCCACGCCGCAGGTGGTGGCGCTGGCCAACCGCGTCGGCGGGCGGTTCCGGCGCCCGGGCGCAACCGTGCTGGTGGCGCAGCGGCCCGCCGGGCGCAAACCCGAGTTCGCCGAGTACGCCGACGAGCGCCAGGAGGCGACGGCGGTGGCGCGGCGGGCCGCCGCCCTCGTCCGGTCGGGCACGGCGGCGCGCGAGATCGCCGTCCTGGTGCGGACCAACGCCCAGACGCCCGCGTTCGAGCAGGCGCTCGGCGAGGCCGGGGTGCCGTTCGCGGTCCGGGGGGCGGAGCGTTTCTTCGAGCGGGCCGAGGTACGCCAGGGCGTCGGCCTGCTGCGCGCTGCCGCGCGCTCGGTGTCGGCGGACGAGGAGCCGTCGGTGCAGGTCAGGGCGGTGCTCTCGGGAATCGGGCTCGGCCCGCAGCCGCCCGGGGGCCGGGGCCAGGCCCGGGAGCGGTGGGAGTCACTGGCGGCACTGGCCCAGCTGGCCGACGACTTCTTCGCGGCCGCGCCCGGTGCCTCGCTGGCCGGCCTCGCCGCCGAGCTGGCAGCGCGCAGCGCCATCGGGCACGCCCCGGTGATGGACGGGGTCACGCTGGCCTCGCTGCACGCGGCCAAGGGGCTGGAGTGGGAGGTAGTCTTCCTGGCCGGGCTCAACGACGGGATGCTGCCCATCGTGTACGCGCAGAGCGATGACGCGATCGAAGAGGAGCGGAGGCTGCTGTACGTGGGCGTGACGCGGGCGCGGGACCTGCTCTGCCTGTCATGGGCGCTGGCCAGGTCGGCCGAGGGGCGGCCGGTCCGCAGGCCGTCCAGGTTTGTCGAGGAGATCATGTGAGCAAGGCCCTTGACCGGGTGGTCGACCTGCTCGACCTCGAGCAGATCGAGGTCGACATCTTCCGCGGGCGCAGCCCCGAGGGAGAACGGCGCCAGCGCGTGTTCGGCGGCCAGGTGGCGGGCCAGGCACTGGTCGCGGCCGGCCGCACCGTGCCGGAGGACCGGCCGGTGCACTCGCTGCACGCCTACTTCATCCGGCCGGGCGACCCCACGGTGCCGCTGATCTACCTTGTGGAGCGGGTGCGCGACGGCCGCTCGTTCACCACCCGCCGGGTCTCGGCGATCCAGCACGGCAAGCCGATCTTCACGCTCTCCGCCTCGTTCCAGCGCGACGAGCCCGGGGTCGAGCACGCCGACTCGATGCCCGCGGTGCCGCCGCCGGAGGAGATCCCGAGCACGGCCGAGCGGATGGAGAAGCTGTTCGGCCCGGACGTCCGCAACTGGTTCGGCGGCAACCCGATCGACATCCGGCACATCGGCCCGCTCACGTTCGAGGCCGAGCGCGACCCCTCGTTGCGGACCACACGCAACATGGTGTGGCTGCGGGCCGACGGCGACCTGCCGGACGACCCGCTCCTGCACGTGTGCATGATGACCTACGCCTCGGACATGACGCTGCTGGACTCGGTGCTGCTCGCGCACGGCCTGTCCTGGGCGGACGGGCGGACGACCGGTGCCAGCCTCGATCACGCGATGTGGTTTCACCGGCCGTTCCGGGCCGACCGGTGGCTGCTGTACGCGCAGGACTCCCCGGTGGCCCACGGAGCCCGGGGCCTGGCCCGCGGCGAGGTGTACACCAGCGAGGGGGAACTAGTGGTCTCGGTGGTGCAGGAGGGGCTGATTCGTACCTCGTGAGCCCTGTTGCGCGGCGCCGGGCGGCGCTTGAGCGGCTTCGGAGCGGCCGCGAGAACGCTTCCCCGATCCGTGAGAAAAAGCAGTTGCCCCGCCCCGTGGCCGCTACGTAGGCTTCTCACATGTCCGCGGGTCTACCGATGACGCCTTGTGGAGGGAGGTGCCCGCTGTGCTGAACATGATCTCGGATCTCGAGGCTGCCGCTGAGGCTCGCATGCCGATCGGCGCGGGCGTCTGCCTGCCGACCGGCGTTGTCGGGACAGCCCGGCCGCACGAGGGCGCCATGGCGCGCCCGCGCCCGCGTGCATTCTGGGCCGCCGAGGCGTTCGGGCGGGGCCGTAAGGCCGCTGTCCTGGCCGCCGTGGCGCTCGGGCAGCCCGACTCCAGCAAGCAGTACCCGCACACGACCCGTATCGCCGCTAGCGGCGGTGCCAAGGGTCCGCATCCGGTGAGGGAACGCAGACCGGCCTAGAAATAGGCCGGCCAGAACCCCTCAAGGCCGCGGACCCGGAAATGGGTCCGCGGCCTTCGTCATGCGAGGCCACCGTTTTGTCAGACGCGTGAGAGACCTTAGACGAGTAGATGAGAGGGGATGGCTCCGATGCATTGGCCCGGCACCACCGCCGTTCTGGAGGACCAGGCGGGGTTCGAGGCGAAGTCCGAGCAGGCAGGGGTACTGGCAAGGGCAATCCCGGCGGCTCAGCCGGGTGCCGGGTTCCCGGTGACGATGGCCGGGGTGCCGGGCGGGCGTCAGCTGCCGTGCACGGAAGACCCGGACCTTTTCTTCGCCGAGTCGCCGGACGACGTGGAGTGCGCCAAGGAGCTGTGCCAGGGATGCCCGGCGCGGAGGGCGTGCCTCACCGGGGCGCTCGAGCGGCGCGAGCCCTGGGGAGTCTGGGGCGGCGAGCTGTTCCTGCGCGGCGAGGTCGTGCCCCGCAAGCGGCCGCGCGGACGGCCCAGGAAGCACGAGGTGGCGGCCTGACCACGCCAGCCGACACAAGACCAAGAACTTGACGAATGGTGGTGGAGCAGATGCGATCGGTCCAGGAACTGGCCAGAGAACGACAACGGTCCATGCTGGCGACGGCGGCGTCGGAACGCCAGGCACAGCGGGTGCTGCGGCTTGACCGGGCTGCCCGCCGGGCCGAGCGGGCCCGGCGCCAGCTGACCAACTCGCGGAACGAGACGCTGCGCCTGCGCGGCGAACTCGCCGCCGAGCAGGGCGCCGCCTGACGGCGCTGCGCAGCCCGGGCGGGCGCGGTCTTGGCTGGCCGCGCCCGCCCGGGCGCGGTGCTAACTCGCGGCGCCCGCCCGCGCTCGGTGCTAACTCGCGGCGCCCGCCCTGGCGCTGGGTGCTAACTCGCGGCGCCCGCCCTGGCGCTGGGTGCTAACTCGCGGCGCCCGCCCGGGCGCGGTGCTAACTCGCGGCGCCCGCCCTGGCGCTGGGTGCTAACTCGCCGCGCCCGCCCTGGCGCTGGGTGCTAACTCGCCGCGCCCGCCCTGGCGCCGTCTGGGTCCTCCCAGCCCGGGCCGGGCCGGCCGTCGTCATCCGGATCGGTCGGGTCGTTGTAGCCGGGCATCCACTTGATCACCTCGGCGCGGAACTCGCCCTCGCATTCGAGCTGGCACAGCACCCCGATCCCGGCCGTGGAGACGCGGTGGATGAGCACGTAGGACGGGGGCAGGTTGAGGCGCCTGCCGACGGCGGCGGACCTCATATCGGTGACCCGGGAGGCCTCCTCGCGCAGCCACTCGCGGGTGAACTTGAAGGACTCAACGCGTGACGGCTCAGCCAGCGGCGCGAGATAGGCATGCAGGGCGTCGAGGTCCACGGTAAAGCCCTGCTTGAGGAAGCCGTGCTCCCTTAGCTGCTCCTCGACCGTCTCGATATCCCGGTCCTCGTGCATCAGCCGAAGCAGCTTGCCGAAGAAGCGCGGGAACCCGTCTGGCAGCCGGTCCACCGCGCCGAAGTCAAGAACGCCGAGCCGGCCGTCGTCCAGCAGCCTGAAGTTGCCAGGGTGCGGGTCAGCGTGCAGCATGCCCGCCCGTGACGGCCCAGAGAACAGGAACCGTACCAACAGGATGCCGGCCTGGTTCCTGTGCTCGGTGCTCCCGTCAGCAATGATCTTCGATAGCGGCGTCCCGTCCATCCAC
>Ga0335073_10013101_pt1 | contig 11624 bp, 15 predicted proteins | sample Lox_Sample_22_FD_207093 | JGI IMG/M metagenome (GOLD analysis project Ga0335073, IMG submission 207093) | Soil microbial communities from Loxahatchee National Wildlife Refuge, Florida, United States - Lox_Sample_2.2 | ecosystem: Environmental > Terrestrial > Soil > Wetlands | place: USA... | reverse complement strand
GCACCAGGCCTCGCCACGCTAATGTTGGGATGCGAGATGCGTCGGTGCTTCAACGGGTCTAACATCAACATGTGAGAGGGAACAAAGATACCCGTGAACAACGCGTTGTGCATGTCGACCGAGGGTTGGTAGTCATATCCTGTATGGGGAATGCCTTGAGAGAAAGCGTGTTGCATAGCCGGAGGGACGACAGGATCGTTACGGGCGACTTGGGCCATTGTATCTGGGAGCAGCCTGCCAGAGCGGGGGGGACCTGCTTCCTTTATAGAGGAGGGGAAAGGAGGAGAACCCCCACTCGACCGAGGCAAAAAGTTGTCGCGATTCTTCTAAGTGAGTGTAGCGCCCATTGTCTGGGTAAAACGAAACTCTAAACGAGCAAGGTTTGCACGAGGGGGAGGTTAATGAACTCGGCACTTCCCCATCCAAGAGCTTCGCATATGATTGGATCCAGCCACCGTTTGATTAAATTTAGAGTTTATTTCTAAATTAGCAAGGGACAGAATAGACTTTTCCAGCTAATATAGACTTGTGTCGCTACTTCGCGTTTCATTTTACCTATTCGTCCATAGAAAATTAGAGATAAGTAGGTTCACATGACCTTCTCTTTTTGCTAAATAGCTACAAAACACTGCCAAGGTTAATGTCAGCTGGTCCACAGCCGCAACGACCAACGCCTCCATCCCGCTACAAATGAGGTAATCGCGAAAAGGCGACTTCGTATCATTCGCTCAAGACAATGGGGATGTCGCGAAATAAGCGACAGTGGGGATATCGAAAAGAGGGGGTCAATTCGTCTGGACTCAGGGAATCCCCGAGCGCATCAGCGCCATACAGAAATATCCCATGTAAAAGTCTAACCGCATGCAGTCCCACCAAAGGAAGAGATAACCAGGGTAAGTCCAGCGCAAAGGTATCCCCACGCAAGAGTTAAGCGCAATAGTTCCTTTTGCGCTTTCTGCCGACTGGGCCGGATATCACATGAGCGCAATATCCTCGGAAACCCCGTCGGATTGGCCGCCTTTGGAAGATCAAGAGTAGAAACGATTTACTCAACGCGAACTTTCGTGAAATTCATTGCGCGGATTAATTCAACGAAAATTCGCAAATTCGGGTTGCCCCGTTGAAAGGGGGACGAGCCGAGAATGCCGTGATCCGGGGGATCGGCGGGGTCCCCTCAACACTTTCTCTCGATTCCCACCCATCTTCACGACAATGGGGACCAAACCAATTCTACTGATGCTCGGTGATCCCAAAAATACAGTCCGCTGGAGAACAAGCGAATTCGAATCCTTTTCCTCCAGTTTTGATGTTAAAGTCAACGAAGACCTGACTCGAGAGTCGTTCAAACGGGCATTGCAAACGAAAAAGTGTGTCTTCCACTCATAGTGTCTGATGGTAGGTATGGGGACTTTGTCGCCATGATGAAGCCAATGGTCGAGTACGGAGCAGAGTATGGAAGACTGGATTCAGAATTGATAGAATTGTTGCCGAAGTCGTTAAAACTGATTGCCGCCGGAGGAGCAGGTTTCGATTGGGCAGACCATGAAGAGCTTGGACGCCATGGTACACCGGAATATCTGAGTGACTGAGTGACGTTTAGGTATCTGGTACTGCAACGGAGCTGGCGCAGTAGACGAAGCGACTTCGGATATTGCGCTCTATCTCATCATCGCGGTTTTTCGATTAACTTCAAAGGCGGAAATGGCAGCACGGTCTCGAAATCCGGACAAATACAATGAAACGCACAATTTACTAGGTCACATCGCACAGAATCCCCGCGGCAAAATCCTGGGATGTATAGGACTTGGAATGATTGGTGCTGCCACTGCACGCAAAGTTCGTGGGAGTATCGGTATGGAAATTCATTACTACGATCCCGTTCGCGCACCAAGACACGTTGAAGAGGAGCTACAACTTACCTACCATGAGAACATAGACGACGTTCTCGCGATTGCAGACTGCATCAATGTTTCTGTCCCGCTTCTACCGCAGACAAAACACTTGATCAATAAAAAGACTATTGCAAAGATGAGACATGGCGTCCGCATTGTGAATACTGCCAGGGGCAAGGTTGTAGATGAGGACGCACTTGTAGAAGGATTGAAGAGTGGGAAAGTCTTCAGCGCGGGACTGGATGTGCACTACGATGAACCAAATGTACCCGTCCATCTTTTGAGTCTGCTGATTTAGATTAATCCGGCATTTGTCGAGATGGAAAATGTCACATTGTTGCCCCATATCGGTGGTGTGGCTATCGAAACTCACGAAGGATTCGAACGTCTCTGCATGGAAAACATTGAATCCGTGTTATCCGGAAAAGGACCTTTAACTCCCGTAAATCGTAGATTTGTAGAATCCGCTACAAATTAATTGGTATAACCCAGCATGCGAGCTCCGGTCATGCTATATTTCGGCCCGTAACCCTGGTATCCGCTTTGATTCTGACTCCACTGAGTGCTGCTGCTGCCTCCACCTCCGCCGCCGCCACCACCACCACCACCACCGGGATTCCACCAGTGCTTCTTCTTTTGACTTGCCGTCGGTTTTTCGGCGTAGTATCCCTCTTGTAGTCGTAGCCGTTCCGTTTCCTTGGCGATGTCTTCATCGATCCGCTTCTTCTCCAAAAACTCGTCCCGCGCAAGTTTTCGTAATCGTTCGGTTTCCCGATCGATTTCCTCTGCCTTTTTCCGTCGCGCAACTTCCTCTGCCTTGTCTTCCAGTTTCTGAAGTCGTTGTGTTTCTTTCTTGATCTCTGTAGAGGGGATCTGTCCTTCGCTATTCGACTTGAGAATATCGATGAAGAGAGAGGCAAATAGGAGGATGATGACTTCGAAACCTTTGACATCGGAAATCGGGATGCGTGGAAAATTGTAGTCGAGAAGGGTTATGGAAGGCGAGGCACTGAAGAGGGCGAGGGTGATAGGCGGGTCGTCTTTGAATTGCTTGGCAGGGATATAACTCAGTGTCATAGCCTTCATGATTCCGGCGATACAATCGCGAGACCCTGTTTTTGGTTAATTTCTGAGTACTGGCTTGGGCATACATTTGAATTTTTTCCCTTCCCATTCAAAGGTCCAGTCAAACTTGAATCCCAACCGACACCTCTTGTCACCAATCGAGATTATTTCTTCGGGCTGATGAAGCACAATGGCCTATTTTTAGAAACGTTTCCTATGGACGATACCTTTTCGCCATTAGCCCCTCCAAGTCCGCCCGGAACTTGAACTTCTCCAAAGACGATGTCTCCAGGAGGATCGGTTGGACTTGCCATGAAAATCGCGTAATGATCCGGATGCGCAGAATGTAACAAGTGGTAGGATGGGAAGATCGTTGGCGGATCGGTCAGAAGATAGATCTCCGATACTCCATACGTCGTCTTGGACGGAGCAAACACGTACGCTTCAAAGTCAGTTCATTTGTAAATGCAGGACGTATACTGATGAGGTTTCTGTCAAGGACCATGGCTCATACTTTCGATGGGACGTGGAGGGGATGTGGGGATTTCCTTTTGCTTTATTCGATTTTCTCTTGGCTTTGCACAGCCACACTGGTCACGGGATTTTGCCGAGATTAGCGAATCAGGGCGCGTCGGTGACAGTCTAAGACTCCAATATTATTGCGATTCAGTGACACCGACTCCTTGTTATCGGTGGATTATGAAGGAACATTTCTGAAAAGGCTGTGCCGCCTTGTATCTCCGAGGCATCTGTTTGATGTTGAGTATCAAATGAAAGTAGGAATCGTTGGGGTGAAATTGGTGGCAAGCGCGCCGCCCCGGGCAATCTTCCACTGTTGATCGCACATCAAATTCGTGTTTCGAATATCGTATCAGACTAAGTTGCAGATGTATGTACTTCCAGCACGGTCGAAGTCGATTGCACCAATACGAAAGTCTCTGGAGATGGTGGGGAAGCTGTCAGCAGTTGACATCGGCTGGAGAGCGATCGTTACACAAACGTCGATCCGCCCCCCAATTTCTGTGTGACGCGGTTGTTTTGCTTGGGCATTCCAACGACTAACCGACTTAAATTCCATTCGCCCATCCTCGCATGGCGAGACCACATGTAGACGATGCTCCTCTCCATCCTCACCGGTACTCTGCTCGTCTCAACTGTCTGCGCTCTCTGGCCCGTGCCAATTCAAGTCTCCGAGGGTAGCACCACGGTTGTTTTGGCCCAGGGATTTGCAATCGAATACAATGCGCCCAACGGAACCGCACCGACAGGATGTGTCGATAGCTCGCAAGTGGTATGGGGTGCGATTAAGCGGACGTATGGGCTGTTGAACGATGGATTTGTACCGAACATGTTGTATACTTTTGAAGAGGACTTTGAGCCGACAGCTGAGGAAATGGCCGCTGCTCCACAGTTGTGTAAGCTTGTGATTACACAGACGTTGATCTTCTTCAAAGGCGAGACTGACGGACACAGTGAATTCGACGTGTCTTTGACACCCAAAGCAGGCGCCGTCAACGAATCGTACGTGCTTTCAATCCCCTCGGATTCCGACACCGCGACAATCTCTGCGGTATCGTTCCTCGGCGTGATCTACGCCTTGCAATCCTTCAATCAGCTCTTCTACACCCACACTAACGGCCAAATATACACGTCCTATGCGCCAGTGTACATTGTCGACGAACCGAAATTCAAGCACCGTGGTCTCAACATGGATCTCTCACGCCACTTTTATCCCAAAGAATCGGTCCTTCGCGTCATCGACACAATGTCCTGGCAAAAATTCAACCGCTTTCACATGCACATCACAGACTCTCAGTCTTGGCCTCTAGAGGTCCCATCGATCCCAGAATTGGCTATTAAAGGCGCCTACGGCCAGGGACTGTGGTACACTGCTGCGGATTTGGAGGAAATGTTGGAGTATGCTGCTGCGCGGGGGATACAAGCCTACATTGAGATTGATATGCCTGGACATACCAATTCCATCGCATATTCGCACCCGGAGCTGATTGCCGCGTCCAATATCCAACCCGATTGGCCGACGTATGCGAATCAACCTCCAAGTGGACAACTAAAATTAAACGATTCGGATGTCAAGCAATTCATGTCTTCAATCATTGCGGACGTACTCCCGCGGACTGGAGGCGCCAGTAATTACTTTCACACAGGAGGAGATGAAGTCAATGTCAATGTGTATAACCTTGATCCCGGTATCCAAAGCAACGTCTCCACCGTCATCCAACCCTACCTCCAAGATTTCGTCTTGTATACCATCCCACTTTCAGTCTCTCTAATTCGCAGGGGCATCCACGAACAAATTTTCGCAGCAAACCGCACTCCAATCGTGTGGGAAGAAATGCTTCTGGTATGGAACGTCACCCTCAACAAAGACGTCCTAGTCCAAGTCTGGCAGTCCGCCGCAAACGCACAATTAACAACTTCGCAAGGCTACCAGACCATCGTCGGATCCTACGATTACTGGTACCTGGACTGTGGGCGTGGTCAGTGGCTGGACTTTGGTCCCGCGGTGTTTCAACAATTCTATCCATTCCTTGATTACTGCAATCCACTCAAAAACTGGCGATTGATATATTCCTACGATCCGCTTTTCAATTTGACTTCTGAACAAGCTGCGCTTGTGGTCGGAGGAGAAATTCATCTCTGGTCAGAACAGACTGACGAACATCGCATTGAAAGTATGCTCTGGCCTCGTGCCGCTGCCGCCGGTCTCTATCACACACTTCCTTGTCGTTACTGATGTTAGGCGAGGTGCTATGGTCGGGAAGACAAGACGCCAACGGCGTCAATAGAACTTTGACGGATGCTGCGATCCGATTGCAAGAGTTTAGAGAGAGGATTGTGGTGCGAGGGATTCAAGCTGAGCCGTTTACTCAACAATGGTGCATTCAACGGAGAGAAGAGTGTGAGTTTCCGGCGGCTGCCGCGTAAAATTAGAGTCGTTTTTGTATATTTCGTTGTATATACTTTTTAGCTACCTCGCGCGGCAGCAACAATGGAGGCGAAACTTTGAAACACACAAATCTATGAAACCTCGGCATTGAAGATATGCTTGCGCATCCAACGACAATTCAACGAGTAAAGTCGGAATCGACATCTTGTTGGTTGGGATGTCCTTGAACTTTGCGTCGTTTACGCTATTCATTTCTCTTGTGGTGTGTTTTGACCGCGCAACCAGAAGGGCGTACAAAGCCGCCGAGATGGATCGCAAGTTCTCTCCTGTTGTTCGCGCCCTGTACCCTAGCTGAGTCTTCATAATGGTATGTCTTGGTGATTCAGATTCTCAGGACCGGATTCGGTCTGCATTTAGGATTATGACGTTCGCGACCAAATGGGACGGACCGGTCAACACGAACGAGAAATTCTTCTATTGCTTGGGTGCTTGGGTGCTGTACGTCCTCATTGACGAGGCTGGACTGATGGCAGTGTTCCTGCGTCAGCAATTTTCGTATGGCTCTTCCCAGCAAGATATGGAGTACTTGGAAATAGGCAGCTCAAGGAACATAATAGCAGCCCAAAGGATGGGGCTTCGGGGAAGGAGTGAACTTTGAATGGCCGGAGATATTCTTTGAGGACCAGTATCTCATTCCAGATAGAGTCTATTTAAATTTATGATCAAAATAGCCTCCCATGGGGTTGGCTAATCAAATCCCGATGAGGGTAAAGCATGTGGTGGAGCAATATCAAATCAAAGGCCATAGCTCCGCTTCGCCGCCTGATCAGATCAATCCTCTTCCCTCAAAGTATCACGACCATCGATCTTCAGTATGATAGTGAATAATCTATTATCAACATTATGCACAAGCAGGCATATGCAACGGAAGAAGTAAAGCTAGTCAATATTTGCAAATGCAATGCTCATCCCCTGTAAAATGTCCTCCACGCCTTTATCTTAAAACCCCCTCTCTGCGAGCAAAGGCCGCTTCAATTGTTCCAAAAGCTCGTCCAACTGCACAAAGTTCTTGCCATTTCTCGCATACTTCCGATGCCGTCTCGTCTGTGTATGCTAAAACCGGTCAACGACGCCATTTTGTCAGGGGTGTCATACTTCCTCATACTCATCATACCGTTCTTTACAATTCTCACAATACCCTTCCTTCTGTGGCTTCTTCTTCGTCTTTGCGAGTTGTTCTCTCAGCGTTTCCACTTTTCTTTTCTTTGGCGGGGGCATTTCTTGGCGTGTCGGCGGAGGAGGAGGGGCAGCAGGTATAGCAGTAAGCCGTGACTTGAGATCGCGAACCGGACGAGAGAGAGATGCCTGAGTACCTGCACCACCGCCAAGAGCAGATAGAGTTGTGGAAGTGATGTTACTTCCACACGTCGTGGTCGAACGGATAGCGCTAAACGCGTTGGACGAGTTGATTATCCCCGACGCAGGCTGATCCAATACGATCATCTTATTCCCCACCTGTCTATTCTCTGCCAATGCTGTCGGCACAACAACATTAGGTCTCGCGTAATGTTTCTGCATCGGATCCAACACCACGGTCTCAGTAGCAGCGGCAGCAGTAGCAGCATTGACGGTGGGTTTCTGGGGTCGATTGACGGGTCGAATATACGGACATGAACCTTCTCTTCCAGCCCAAAACATGGGCCACAAAGCCTCTTGATCATCTGTCTCCGGACGATTGCTCCCTTGGGGATATTCTCTCACCATGATGGGTTTATGCACGTTTGCCAGGTCCGTAACAAGGATATACGGACCTTGGAAGTAGACGTATTCTTCCCTTGGGACGGAAGGGTCTGTCTCTGTTGTTCTGCCGTGGCGTTTTTCTGCTTCGAGGGCGGCGGAGAGGTGAGATGGGTTGATTGTCTGTGCGGGAGAGCGCGCAACGGGCGAAACGCACTGGAGGATACGTTTGAATTCTTACAGTTAGAGATGTCTTTGGGCATAGGGGTGGGAACTTTCGGCTTGCCAGATTCGGATGCCGAGATCGCGGGCTCGAAGTAGGATGTCTTTGATGGGTTTAGAAGGAGGGGAACTAATGTGACTCAAATTCCCCTTGAACGATTCGGTTTTGGATTTGATTTGTTTGCTTGAAGAATCCAAGTTGGCAGTAAATGTCGGTGGGGGAGGGGTCTCTCGAGTGGTGATAATAATGTTGACGGAATTGGAGAAGAATTGTGCAACTTTCTAGCCTCTGTTAGTTGTGTTTGGATGACGAAGGGTGCGGGCGGGCGTACTCCTCCGTGTCGATAGATGATTCTGGAGGACGTTTCCTTGAACGATTCTTCCACGCAGTCAAAGTAGAATGTCGAAATGGATAGAGTGCGTTTCATTTGTCTACGCCATTCAATCACTTCTTGCGTGTCCCCTTCTTCTCCTGCTGTTGTCGCAGCAGGATCATTTGTCTGTTGCCGTTGACGCGTGGCAATCACACTGGTTCGTGGGAGAGGCTGTTTGAACTGCGGTGGTACTTGTATTGCTGGTCGTGCTGTGGAACGACATTTCTGAGGAGCTGCCGCTTGGAGTGCATAGTGAGGATGACGCGGTACCGAGGGCTGTTTGAACGTCGCAGGATTGGTAAGGATTTGTTGTTGGATGTTGTGACTGTTGCCGTTGACATGATTGCTATTTTCTTGGCCTGTGGACTGCGAGTGGGTTCGTTTCTGGCCGACCAGAGGTTTGTAGGTGGAGGGTGTACTGGTCGTAGAGGTTGTAAAGGATTGTGTGTTTATACTCCGCTGGGCAAGAGGATGGCGGACTGTGACTGGGGAGGCCATATCCACCGTCAGTCGAGGGTATTAGTAGTTTGACAGATGGAGGGATTGGTCTGTCGAAAATTAAGCTATTCAGATGCAATGCGGATTCATAGATGCCAAATGCTGCGAGAATGGTGTGATGTTTGTCTGTGTGATTTTTGTGTGGTGGTGTGTTTACACTCCACGCCCCCCGCCGCGAGCGTGGACCGTGTGCGGGCATTACAAAAATTTGGAATTTTTACATTTCATAAAATCCACATTTACGCGCTTTCAAGTGTTTCGCCCATCTCAAGAACGGTGACATAGAGCATTGGCCTGGGGGCAAGCTAAACAAAATGCTTAGCTCTTGAATTATTATAATTCTAACACGTCAAGATCTTCTTGAGTTGGAACAAAGTGGGATACCCATATCCGACAAAGTTAGCTGCAATAACTAAACATTACAGAGGACAAGATGCTGCGATAATGCTGGTACGAAACATACCAAAGCAGGTTCATTAGTCTTTACTTCGGCCAATTCGTCATTGTGCTAAAAGATAACATCTTCATCTTGTGTGCCTAGGACATCCTCTGAAGCGACATCACCCTCTGATTGAATTTCCTTTCCGCTGTGCTGTATCTCAGCAGCCTTCTTTTTCGCCTCTTCTTCAGCACTTGTCGCATCCCGCTTTTTCTTGCCCTGCACCTTTTTCAGACGATAGAATTCCTCCCTATCTAATTCGTCCAATTCACTGTTGATGTACTTAATAGTGTTCTCTGCACGTGGAATCAAGATATGTTCTAGTGCATTCACCCTTCGATTGGTGACTTTAATGACCTCGTCGAGGATGACGAATGCAGTCTAGTCGTAAGCTCTGGTAGAACGAAGGGATAAACTTGTAGAGATGCCAACTCAACCAATGTCTCCACTGCCTTCGTATACACCTCAATCGCCCTATAAATACATCAGCGGGGCAAGACGTGGAAACCAACCGCTGAACCTGCTGTCCTCCTCGTCCCAAACCCGTCATCCCAAAATCGCTTCCCGCCTCCGTAAGAGCCTCAAAAGCAGGTAAATACACTCCACTACAGATTTAGCAAAATGACATCGACCAACATTCGTCTCAAGGATACCTCACATTCTCCTGTTTGGCTCGAACTCGAAATCGTGCCGTCTTGACACTTTCTTGAACATGATATCCTACATCCCCGGCAGCATAAGTGACCTCTGCAAGACTAAAACTTGCAATCTGCATCACCCGTCCCATTTTGCGTTTCGCAGTGTCGATGCGACGTGTTATCTCGCGGAACCGCTTGGTCAAGGCCTCGGACTTTCGTTTGAGGAGTGAATGGCCGGTCTGTGCGCCTTTGAGTTTGCCTTTCATCAAGGTAAGGTTCATTCGCGTCGGGAAGACGGCTTCTCTGTTGCCTGTGCCGGACATGACGAGTCGAGCAAAGCACAGCCGTTATCGGTGGATGCGTGATGATAAGGGAGACGGCTTATAGTATGGCACGCCGTTCCTGACAGGACCTCGGCGAGGAGTGTGAAGGCTCGGAGAGGATGGCGTGGGGGCTCAGCGAGGATGGTGGATGCTCAGTGACGAGTATGTGTGTTATTCCGAGGATGACACTTTGTGATGAGGATGATCTGGGGTGAGGATGATAAGTAACGCGAGGGTGATGGATGAGACTGAGATGCTTTTATGGCGTCCGGATAGCACCGTTGATTTTTATAGCTTTCAATGCTGAGAGTACCCTCGAACGAATTGGTAATAAGACTCAGGTGATTCTACTAGTGTTTCCGTCACAAATGCCAAAGCAACAGACATTTAAGTTCACTAATGCCTATATTCCTCGGATTGGATTAGCTGGGTCCCAAAAGCAGATCTCTTCTTATTTATTCAAATATATCTACATCGCTACATGCTTCCCAAGGGTATCGCTCAATGCCTAACGTCTCTTCTTCCTTTCCTGCATCTGTCTGTACCATTTCTTCCCTCCACTAGTACTCTTCTCTTGAATCTCGTTATACTTCTTCTTGAAATACTCGCGGCTCTTTTGGTCCGCCAACAGTTCCTGCACAATCGTCTCCTTCCGATCTTTCTTCTTGATCCTCGCACTGAAAAACTCTGTGGGAGACTCCACTATCGTGCCCATCTTCAAGGTTAATAAGCAACGCAGACCCCAGGAAAAGGGAAATAAAGTACCTGGAAATGTTTCGGCAAGTTCTTGGCGGAGGAACGATAATGTCGTTTCGGATCAAGGACATCTCGCATTTGTAAAAGCGTCAGGTCTCGTTTTACAGTTGGAGTGAGTTCTGTTGCAGGCATATCGAACCACTTTTCCCCGGCAGTGGACTGTGCAATCTACTCATCAACGAGCTGTTTCCCCAAGCCAATTAGAAGCAATAGAAGAATAAAGCTCAGTGTAACTATGACAAGGTATAAATTCGTCAGGGCAAAAAGACGCCAATACGGCAATCTAGAAGCTTTGCTCCGAAAGTTTGGAAAGTGTATCATCATTGAAATTGAGGAGGAAGGCGACTGACCTTTTCTTTTTGGCGGCGAGAGAGGGGCGGTGAAAGACGTTTTACCACACCATCGTGTGATGTTTCTACGTCACTGGATGCTTCTTTAGGAAAGACTGTGGCTCCTCTTCGGGTGCTGTAAAGATTGCCCTTAGATAGGATCACAGAGTTAGGCCTATTTTACTTAGCAACTAAAGTTGTAGGCACTTGGTAAACGCACGTTGACTGGGACATAGGTAGGTTGTCCACGGAAGTCGAGGATAAGTTTAATTCAGCCTGCTGAAGGAGTGTTTCAATCATTTCATCCGAAATATCGTTAACATCGCCCATCCCAACTGCACTCTTTGAGACTCTGGCCTCAATGTCGGTGCTGGCCATGGTGATAAAAATTTCGGTGGCCCAGTCAGATCCAAACAAAAGAAAAGAAAGGGAAATATTTAAGC
>Ga0335073_10013100_pt1 | contig 11625 bp, 8 predicted proteins | sample Lox_Sample_22_FD_207093 | JGI IMG/M metagenome (GOLD analysis project Ga0335073, IMG submission 207093) | Soil microbial communities from Loxahatchee National Wildlife Refuge, Florida, United States - Lox_Sample_2.2 | ecosystem: Environmental > Terrestrial > Soil > Wetlands | place: USA: Florida... | reverse complement strand
CATGCCGCAAGCACCAGCAGGCGGCCCCGGGGACCACACATATCCATCCTTTAGCGCCTACCAGCTCGAGTACGGTTGGCCGTCCGATCCGGTCTCCTGCGATCCCGAGTGCACATCGTTGATCCCACCGGAGTCTGTCTGATCCACCGATGCAAGCGTATCGCTGGTGTCGGTCACCCATGTGTCCTTGCTGTGCGTGATAGGGTCATCCGGGATGCTCCGAAGGTAGCCACTCTGGACCAAGTCGTCAAGTGACTGAGGTGCTTTCTGTTTATCCATCGTGTAGGAGTCGATGGCCGCTCGCATCACATGCAGGTCTTCCTTCAACACCGCCTCGCGCGCCGACCGGATTGCGCCGATAAAGCTGGGAACAGCCAGCGTCGCCAGAATGCCGATGATCGCCATCACAATCATCAGCTCCATCAACGTGAAGCCTGCGTCGTTTCTCCGATTTCTGCGCATGGCTGTCCCTACCAGTCCGAGTATTTGGTGCCGTCGAGGGCCGTGCCCTGCGACTTGGAGTACACGTCGAACACGCTCTGCCCGCCGAACGAGTCCGAGGTCGGATCGTCCTGCATCGAACGCAATCCCCAATCCGCCTTACCCGTCATCGGATCGATCGGAATGCGCCGCAAGAAGCGCACTTTCTTGCCTTGCACGTCCACGCCGTTGACCAGAGTCTCCAGATCGGGTGGGTAGTTTTGGCTGTCCACCTTGGTCTGAAAAGCGCCGCGATCGGCGGCGTCCTTGTAGTGGTCTATCGCGTCGCGCATCTCCCACAGGTCCCGGTGCAGCTCGCGCTCTCGATCCCGCTTGACCTTGAAACGCATCACGGGCACTGCGGCCGAGGCGAGGATGGTCAGAATCGCGACCGTCACGATCAGCTCGACCAGGGTCAGGCCGCGTTCTGCGCGTTTCGGCATCCTGCTCATTACCAACCTGTCCTACTTCACCACGATCGTGGTCTGCGCGCCCTCAGCCTTCACCTGCTGCTGTGCGCCGGTCAGAGCGCCAGCGCGCGTAATGCTGAGCTGGGTGCTGCCTGCGGCCTTGGCTTGAAATGTCAGGACGCACACCACGCCGGCGCCGCTCACGCCCACCGCTCCCGGCGGACGCGAGGCATTGATCACGATTGTCCCCGGCCCATCGTCTCGATGCACCAGGGCAACAGCCTGTCCGTCGCTGCCCAGAAAATCTCCGTCGCCGACATTGACCAGCGCCAGCTTCGCAGGATCGTACTGCACCTGCAGAGGAATCGACGCAATGTTCCGGGCACCTGTCACCACAAGCGGCACCTGAAACGTCGTTCCAGCCGCTACGGACGATCCTGCCGATGGAACCAGCGAGAAGCGGAGCCCGGGCGACGCAGGAGCCGGTGGAGAAGCCGTGTTCTGCGCGGGTGGCGATGTGGCTCCCTCGGCGGAGGCCCGGAACTGGGCCATTGCCTGCGGCGCCGCAGCTTGAGCACTCTGGCCCGGTACAGTACCCACGCCAGCCTCCACAGGCGGCCGTGCCTGGGTTGTCGGAGCCGCAATGGGCGACAGGCTCATCGGCGAGTTATCCAGCGCTGTCCGCCGCAACTCTGTGTACTGGCCTGTCCCCGTGTCAACAGGTTGCAGGTTCTCCGGCGTCAGATAGGGCGAACGCACGATGTGCGGCACCAGCAGAAACACGATCTCATCGTCGGTGATCTGATGATCCTTCGAGCCAAACAGATACTTCAAAATCGGGATCGAGCTGAGGCCCGGGATTCCGGTCCACGATTGCAGGTCCTGCTGGTTCAAAATGCCCGTGAGAACAGTCGCTTCGCCCTGGCGCAGCCGTATCGTCTGCTCGCTCTTCTTCTGCGCGATGATGGGTTCGGTTACACCCTCGATGGTCACGCTGTTGGCCTCAGAGCTGACCTCGATCGACAGCTTCATCGTGACGTCACCGTTGTAGTGAACGGTCGGCGTCATCTCGATATTCACGCCGACATCGATGTATTGGAACTGCGTCTCGGCGAGCGGCGTGACCGCGGCAGCCACACCCACGCCCGACTGGAACGAGCCGGTCGCGATCGGAATACGCGAGCCGATCTTCATCGTGGCCTTCTGTCCATCGGTCGATCGAATACGCGGGTTCTGGAGCGTCTTCGTGGTGGAATCGGACAGAAGCGCGTTGGCCGTTGCCTGACCAATCGTCACCGCAAAATCGTTCGAATTCAGGTGCGCCAGGTTGTAGAGCGTCGGACTTGTGCTCGATGACGACGAAGAGGATGAAGAAGAAGACGAGCTGCTCGACGTGGGCGGCTGCAGCTGCACGCTCGCGCTCTGCGGCCAGGCGATGCCAAGCGTCCGTTGCCAGTTTTTGCTCACCTCGAGCACCGCGATATCGACGACTACCTCCGGCCGTGCCTTGTCGAGGTCGTTGATCAGTTTCTGTGCCAGCAACAGCTCGTCGGGCGTACCCCGCATCACGATCGCGTTCTGGCTCGCTACGCCATAAGCGTGCGCATTCGGCAGCACGTTGCGGATCGCCGTATTCACATCCTGCAGATCGTTTTGCTGCCACGCGTTGGTCAAATAGAAGGTCTGGACGGCTTGCTCTTCGAGCTCGCTGCGCTTCGATCGTGTATTCGCGGCAACAAAGATGGTGTTGCTGGTGATCGGCCGCCAGAACGTGTTCGAGAGTGTGCCGACGATTCTCAGTGCGTCCAGCAGGGACACATTGGTGAGGTCCACCTGGATGCGCTTGCCGGTATAGTCCGGATCGAACAGAACATTGACGCCTGCCGCCTTGCCCACCGCCTCGTAAATGACCTTTGAATCTTCCACCATGTGGAGGGTCAGAGGCTCATTCGAAACCGGCCTCAGTTGCACCGGCGCAGCAATGGTGTCGAGCGCGCTCTCTTCGCTTGGACTCTCAGGCAGGCCACTCGGATTGGCTGGAGCCTTCTCCTTGTGGAGTGCGCGAACCTTCGCAATCTCCTGCTGCACGGCCTCGTCGCTGGGATCGATCTCGCCGGCGCGGATGAACTCCATCAGCGCGCCTTGCTCGTCGCCGGTCTGCAGCAGCCTGCGACCGTTCTTCATGTGCACGGCGGCAGCGGGGATCTGCACCCGATAGAAGGCTTCCTTGTAGGTCAGCTCCTTGGGGGCCATCGAGTAGGCCTTCTGATAATCGTTGAAAGCGCGGTCGAAGTCCTCGCTCGCCTCGGCAGTCCTTCCTTGCTTGTACCAGGCTTTGGCGGACTGCGCTTGCAGCGTCGCGCTGCCGGCGCTCAGAATGGCCAGAAAAGAAAGAAACGCGATCCGTACTAATCTGGATGCGGCGACTCCGTCTGCACGGCAATTCATTGAACTCCTCGGGGTCCGGTCAGGCCCTGCATCTGCTGAGGGCCGCCCAGAGTTGGCATGGCCGGCGGTGACGGAATCTCTGCGAATCGAAACACGCATCCAACGTTGCCCCATTCTAGCAAAGCCCTGCTGGTTCTTGGACTTCGCGACGCGCGTCGGGTTCGCGGCCTGCACATCTCGGCCGCCTCGTCAGCATAATTGCTTTTGTCTCGATGCTACGATGAAGATTCGAGGTCGCTTCTCTGTGCCCCGCCAGTCCAGCCACACTATCGCTCCGCAAGAACGCTCCGGGCCGCAGAAACCCGTGCGGCCGCGCAATCCCGTGGCCAGCGGAGAGCGCGATGCCGCCCAAAATCGCACCGCAAGCCACGATTATTTTCTCCTCGAGAAGTACGAAGCGGGCATCGCGCTGCGCGGCACCGAGGTCAAGTCGATCCGCGAAGGAAAGGCCAACCTCAAGGACGCCTACGGGCTGGTGAAGGATGGCGAAGCCTTTCTTCTCAATGTACATATAGGACCTTATTCGCACGGAAACATCGCCAACCACGACGAGACACGGACCCGCAAGCTGCTCATGCACCGCGAAGAGGTTCGCAAGCTACAGTCAAAGACGCAGATCAAGGGGCATACGCTCATCCCCACCCGGCTCTATTTCAAGCATGGCCGGGTCAAGTGCGAGCTCGCCTTGGCCAAGGGCAAACAGGACTGGGATAAGCGCGAGACCGAGCGGCGGCGGGAGGCCGACCGCGAGGCACGGGCGGCGATCAACGCCAACAAGCATCGGCGAGGGAACTGATCTCCAGGCCTGCGTGCCGGCATGACGAATGTCGATTCTTCGCTGCCCTGCGGGTATCCCCAGAGTGAAATAAAATCGGTCTATGCGGACCAATCTGTCCTTTGCCTCCCCTGCTGAGGTTGCCACCGAGCTGCTCGCCGTTCTGGCCGTCGACACGCAAACCGAAAAAGGCCCAAACGCTAAGCCTGCGCCGGCACTTCTGAGCTCCGACCCAGCCCTGACAGCTGCGGCGGCGGGAGTGCTGGCCAGCGGTGAGTTCAAGGCTGGCGCCAACGAGACGCTGCTCTTGCATTCCCCGGCCGGACTTGCCGCTAAGCGCCTGCTGATTGTGGGACTGGGGAAACAGGCCAAGGCCACCGTCCACAACGTCCGCAACGCGGCTGGGACCGCCGTTCGTTTTGCGAAGCCGCGCGGCATTCGCGAGCTTGCCCTCATCCTGCCAGAGAACTTCTCCGAGAGTCTGCGGCCTGCAGGACTGGCGCGGGCGTCCGTCGAGGGCGCCTTCGTCGGCGACTTCGATCCCGACACCTACCGCAGCGACCGCAAAGATGTGAGCATCCAGGCCTTTACCCTCGTGGCCTCTGGAAATTCAGACCGTGCAGCCGTTCAAGCCGGTCTTTCCGAGGGCATCATCATCGGCGAGAGCCAAAACTTCGCTCGCTCGCTGGTTAATGAGCCTGGCAACAAGCTCACACCGAGAATCATGGGCCAGCGCGCCGCCGGCATGGCCCAGGAAGTCGGCCTGACCTGCGAGGTGCATTCCACCGAAAAGCTGCATGAGCTCAAGATGGGCGCCTTCTGGAGCGTCTCGCAGGGCTCCGTCGAACCGCCGGCCCTCATCGTCCTGCGCTACGAGCCGGAGGGTGTGTCAAAAAACGAAGGCGGGGGTCCGGTTCTTGGCCTTGTCGGCAAGGGCATCACCTTCGACACCGGCGGCATTTCCATCAAGCCCAGCGACAGCATGGAAAAGATGAAGTACGACATGGCAGGAGGCGCAGCCATGTTGGGCACCATGCGCGCCATTGCACTCCTTAAGCCCAAGGTCCGCGTGATCGCGATCGTGTGCGCCGCAGAAAACATGCCCGACGGCAAAGCCCAGAAGCCGGGCGATGTACAGATCGCGATGCCCTTGTCTCCAGACAAGCCCGGCAAAGCCATCGAGATCATCAACACCGACGCCGAAGGCCGTCTGGTGCTCGCCGACGGCTTGACCTACGCCCGCCAGCTCGGCGCGACTCACCTCATCGATGCTGCAACCCTGACCGGCGCCATTGGGGTGGCTCTCGGCCTGATCAACGCCGGCGCCTTTTCAAACGACGACGCCGCCTTCGAGAAGTTTCAGGCCGCGCTGGCGACCTCGGGCGAAAAGTTTTGGCGCATGCCGCTTGGCGACGAGTACGCCGACATGATCAAGTCCGATATCGGCGACATCAAGAATACCGGAGGGCGCTACGGCGGAGCCAGCACTGCGGCCGAGTTCCTCCACGTCTTCGCTGAAGACACACCCTGGATCCACCTCGACATCGCCGGCTTGGCCTGGAACGACGAGAACAAGCCCTTTCTCGCTAAGGGTCCCAGCGGTGTGGCGGTACGGTCGATTCTGGAGTGGGTGAGAAGCTACTCTACGCAGTAACTCGATGGAACGGTTACCGGTTCTCTCCGGTGGAGGACTTTTCGGCGTTTCTTTATGCGATCTTTATTGATCGGCGGCGGGCTCTGGGGTATGAACAAGGCTAAGGATTTGAGTTCCAAGCCAGCGGAGGACCGCCGATGATCGTACAGACGACGCAACTTTCGCCCAGCCAAAAGGCCGCTATCGAACAGAAGGTCGGACGCGAACTCACCCCCCAGGAGAACATCGTCTTCTGCTGCGGCACCCCCAAGGTCGCCAGCGCGGCAGAGCGCGAGACCGCAGTCCAGCAGATGCGTTCTCAGCTGGCCCTGCGCGACACCAGCTCTCGCCGCTTGTCGATTGCCGACAGCATGGCGGCCTTGCTAGGCGAAAGCGGAGCCGAGCTGCCCGCCTAAGCAGCGATCGCACATCCGCGCAGCGAGCTCAAACGCCGACGATATTTCCGTCCTCGTCCACGTCGATGGATAGTGCGCGCGGTTCGCGCGGCAGGCCCGGCATCAGCATCATGTTGCCTGCAACCGCAACCACAAACCCTGCCCCCGCCGAGAGAGAAGCATCACGGATGTGCAACGTCCAGCCATTCGGCGCGCCCATGCGCTTCGGATCGTCGGTCAACGAATACTGCGTCTTGGCGATGCACACTGGCATTCGACCGAACCCCCACGCGGTGTATCGGTCGATCTTGGTCTTTGCCGTGTCGCTGAAGGTCACCCCGCTAGCGCCGTAGACCTTGGTCGCCACTTTGCCGATCTTCTCTTCGAGCGTATCGCGGGCCGCATACATCGGCCGCACATCTGGGTCTGGAGTCTCATCAATCGCTGCAACGACCTTCTCGGCCAGATCAATCGATCCCACACCCCCTTTGCCGAACGCTTCGGTCACGGCAGACGCAACTCCCAGGAGCGCGCATTCGGCGTGAATCGCATCGAGATCTTGCTGCGAGTCGCTCGGGAACCGATTGATCGCAACCACCACCGGTGCGCCGAACGCCTGCAGGACCCGGACATGATGGTCTAGATTCGCGAACCCTTCAGCCAGCTCGCCTTCCCCTTGCGCCTTCAGGCTCTGTACCGTCGCCACAAGCACCGCCGCGGAAGGCCGAAGTCCCGACTCACCCATCACGATGTCGAAGTACTTCTCCGCGCCAAGATCGGCGGCAAAGCCACACTCGTTTACAACATAGTCGGCCAGTCGCACCCCCATCCTCTGAGCCAGCACCGAGCTGGTCCCATGTGCGATGTTTGCGAACGGACCCGTGTGCACGATCGCCGGTGTTCCTTCCGTCGTCTGGACCAGATTCGGCAGAATTGCATCGTTCAGCAGAGCCATCATCGCGCCGCTTGCGCCCAGATCCTTGGCAGTTACTGGCCGCCCATCGCGGGAGACGCCAACGACAATCGACTCAAGCCTGCGCCGCAGATCGGCCCTGCTCGACGCCAGCCCGAGGATGGCCATAATCTCCGAGGCCGCCGTGATCACGAAATCTGTAGCACGATTCGCACCCTCGCGACCCGGTTTGTCCTGCTCGCCCGCGCTCACCACGACATGGCGCAGCGCGCGGTCGTTCATGTCCATCGCCCGAGGCCATCCAATCTGCGCCGGATCGAGGTTCAGCTGGTTACCGAAGTAGAGATGCGAGTCGATCATCGACGCCAGCAGATTGTGTGCGGCAGTAATGGCGTGAAAGTCTCCATGAAAATGCAGGTTGATCTGGCGGCTCGGTTCTACCTGCGATCGGCCTCCGCCGGCAGCGCCGCCTTTCAGGCCGAAGACCGGCCCAAGAGACGGCTCGCGCGAGGTGACGATCGCCTTGCGTCCGATGCGTTCCAGTCCCTGCCCGAGGCCGATGGAGACCACCGTCTTGCCTTCGCCATGCGTCGTCGGCGTAGTGGCCGTCACCAGAATGAGTTTGCCCTGATGAACCTTGCGGCCATCCGTGAGCATGCTGAGGTTCAGCTTTGCGCCGAACCTGCCGACCGGCTCGTAGTCTTCGGCCGTAAGGCCGAGCCTATGTGCAACGATATCAATGGATAAGAGCGATTCAGCCTGCAGTGTTGTGCTTGCCATAGATTCAACCGGTCCGCACTATACCGCGCGAAACCTCTATTCCCTGTGATGCCCGCAACACCACATGCGACGCATCCTCACATCGCTTCGGGGCTCTCGATGCCGAGCCAACCCAGAACCGTGGTCAATTCACGCAGAACGACCGCGGCCGTCGCCAACAGGAACGTCTTCCGCACCCCGTCCTGTTCGGTCAGGATGTGGTGCTGATGGTAGAAGTTGTTGAACTCCTGCGCCAGTTGAAACGCGTGTTTGGCGAGGTACGCGGGTTCGGAGGTGGCGATGCACTGCTCCAACACGGCCGTCCGCCTCCCCGCACGCAGCCACAGCGCCCAGATGTCCTCGTTGTCGGGCCCGTTTAGATAAGCGGTCGGATCGACGGCTGAAAACTGCTCAATCATAGCTTCCGGTGTCGTTCCGCCTTTACGAAAGATATTGCGAATGCGCACCACGGCGTACTGGCAATACGGTCCGGTCTCGCCTTCGAAGCTCAGCGCGTCTTTAAAATCGAACGCGATGACCGAATTGCGCGTGTATTTCAGCATGAAATAGCGCAGTGCGCCGATGGCAATCTGTTCGGCAATCTTCTGCCGCTCGGTTTCGTCGCGGCCCGTCTGCCGCGCGTCGACCTCGGCTCGGGTGGCAGCAATGAGCTTGTCGATCAGGTCGTCGGCTTTGACGCCGAAGCCCTTGCGCCCGCTCACTTCGATGTACGGCCGACCGCGATCCTCTTCCGGCACGTCATAACCAAGCTCGATGGCGCAGCGCGGCGTCAGGGCCACCATCTCGTAGCTGAAGTGTGTGTAATGATCGGCCTCGGCGGTGTGGCCCATGCCGCGCAGCGCCTGAATTACATTCGCCTGCGGATCGGACTGCCGTGCATCGATCACGTTGTAGATCGCGTTCGCGCCGCCAAAGTGGGGATGATTCTCTTCGCCCTTTTCCGCCGAGATCCAGCACTCGTGACCGGGATAGGTGAAGAACCTCTTGTAGCCGAAGTCGCGTCCGAGCAAGCCGAACTTCCACAGGTGATAGGCGATGTCCTTGCCGACGTAGGTGACGGTCCCGTTCGAGCGGACGATCACCTTGGCGTCCTCGTCGGGGCCCTCTGGGCTCTCATCCACCCCTGTGCTCCCTCGTATAAGGGCCTCCTCATATTCAAATCGGTCTGCTGGATTCTTGTAGTCGTACGGATTTTTCCGCCTTGCCTGCGGACTTATCTTGATCTCCCTTTCCAATAAGCCCCGGCGGGTCATCACCCAGCAGCCTTTGTTCTTGCCCTCAGTCTCGAAGTAGAGAACCCCCGTTTTCTTCAACTGTTCGAAAGCCAGCGCCCAGAAGTCGAGGTGCAGAATCTCGCTCTCGCGGGGAAGAAAGTCGTACTCGATGCCGAGACGCAGCATCGTCTCCAGATGCCGCTTCAACACCGCCGTCGAGATCAACTCGGCGACTTCAGCCGTCTCGTTGCCGCCGTGCTCGATCGCATGCAGTGTGTCATACCTGAGCTTCTTCCGCGCGGCATTTTCCTCTTCCGATCCCTGCTCATACCAAGAAGACGTCCGGGCATAGAGATCCCAGCAGAGGTAATCGATCGCGTCCTGAAACCGCCCGCTCTGCATAAAGCGCTTCTCGCTTCCCGCAATCAGCGTTCGCATCTCGGCAAGCGATTTGCCTTCGAGATGCAGAAACCCGACCACGACATCCGCCACCTGCACGCCCGTGTTGTCGATGTAGTTCTGCACCATCACCTGCTGGCCTGCTGCCCGCAGCAGGCGCACGAACGTGTCGCCGAGAATCGCGTTGCGCAGATGGCCGACATGCGCAGCTTTGTTGGGATTAATGGACGTATGTTCGACGAGCGCCTTGACGCCGGAAGCCGGGATCGCGAGACCATCAACGCGCGCGACGCTGCCAGTTCCAGCCGCCCGGTCGAACCGCGCGTTGATATATCCGGCCCCGGCGACCTCGAAGCCGGCAAATCCTTCCACGGGACCGAGCGCTGCAACGATCTCCTGCGCAATGATCTTCGGCGCCTTGCGCAGCGTGCGCGCCAGCTGCAGCGCAATCGGGGTCGCCAGCTCGCCGAACTTCAGCTCCGGCGGGACCTCGAGTGGAATGGTCTCGACGATGAGATCGTATTGGGCCTTTATCGTCTCGCGAATCCGCGCTTCAAGCCGCTTCTCGAGTTCCAGGTACACCGGGAAGAACCTCAGAAATCCTTGATTTTCAACGCGATTCTATCATCCGCGATCGAGCCGGCACCTCAGCCGTCCCATGCCAAAATCTTCGCAAATCCTGATCGGATGTCGATCTTCTGCCGATAGTCACTTGGACCGTGCGCAATTCGCTCCCGCCGGCGGGAACCTGGGCAAGCGCCAGGAAGACACTAATGCGGCTCGGGAAAATACAGGGTGCGCTTGAGAAAGACGCTGCCCCAAGGGAGAACGGCGATGCGCAGAATCATGGAAGTGAAATTACAACTGGCCGGTGCGAGCTGTTACGGAGTGACCCTGTTGCTCGTCCTCGCCGGTTGCGGTGGAACCAGCCGCAACAATCCCGGCATCACCGATCCTGCTACTCCCGCGCCGACCGAGAGCATCTCCGGCACTGTGACCTACAAAGGCGCACCTCTCGCAGGCGTCACGATGACCCTCTGGATCACCAACAGCAATGCTGTCATCGCGACCACGACCACTGGCTCTGATGGATCCTACAACTTCACCGGTATCTCCACCACCGGGAACGTCTCGAGTGAGTACCAGGTGTGGGCGACGAAGAACGGATATGGCTTCGTCCCCTCGGTCGGCAGCGGCGCCACGGCAACGCGCTCCGACCATACCGGCGAATTCACCGGCGATCTACTGACTGGAATCTACTTGAACGTCATCGATTTCATCTCGAAGGCCAGTGCTCCTATCACCGGCGCGAACTTCACCGCCTATACCACCGCGACACCGCTCGTGAACCTTGGGGCCACCGGGCAGGCCGTCAGCTACGCTCCCGGCGACGACGGCGGGCTGCGGAAAGGCATTGCGTGGCCCGCGCAGCGCTTCACAGACAACGGCGACGGTACCGTGTCTGATGCGCTTACTGGACTCGTCTGGATCAAGGACGCCGGTTGCCTCGCCCCTGCTGTCTGGGCTACCGCCCTGACCGAAGTCAACCAGCTCGCGAGTGGAAGCTGTGGTCTCACAGACAATTCGAAAGCTGGCCAATGGCGCCTCCCTAACCTCAACGAGCTCGAAAGCTTAGTGGACGCCTCGGCCGGCAATCCCGCAGTCACCGCGGGCAGCCCGTTCAAGAATGTCGCCAGCGCCATCTACTGGTCCTCGACAAGCTACTGGGGGGGCGAAACCGGCTCTCCACAGGCATGGGCGATTCGCATGAGCGACGGCCGCTACATCAATGACAGCGTCAATAACTTGAAGACCGCTTCGGTCAATCAGGTTTGGGCCGTCAAAGGCTCGGGCGGCGGCTCGATCACGCTCCCCGTCACCGGCATGTATGTCGTTTTCGCACCAGGCGACGATGGTGCCATCCAATCCGGTGTCAAGCTGCCCTACCCCCGCTTCTTCGACAACGACAATGGCACCGTGACCGATCTCCTGACCGGGCTCACATGGCTCAAGCAAGCGAACTGCCTTCAGGGCGATTGGGCCTCGGCTCTCGCCTCGGTGAACTCTCTTTCCAGCGGCCAATGCGGGCTCTCGGACAGTTCTACAGCCGGCCAGTGGCGCATGCCCAACCGCAATGAGATGCAGAGTCTCCAGGACCGCATGATGACCAATCACTCG
>Ga0335073_10013098_pt1 | contig 11625 bp, 17 predicted proteins | sample Lox_Sample_22_FD_207093 | JGI IMG/M metagenome (GOLD analysis project Ga0335073, IMG submission 207093) | Soil microbial communities from Loxahatchee National Wildlife Refuge, Florida, United States - Lox_Sample_2.2 | ecosystem: Environmental > Terrestrial > Soil > Wetlands | place: USA... | reverse complement strand
ACTCAATGTTTCCCCACATGATCTGTGGTTTGACAGTACAGACATAGTCGTACCATATATCTACACATTAGTACTCGATGATTTCACTTCATACCTGCATTCGTGGTGGTAACTACTCTCCTGGTTACCTTTGACCTCTGTCGTCGAACACAGCCTTTCTTGAGAGGTTGCCTTCCTTTGACAGAAGCGTGGACCCCTCGCGGTTTTGGCCCCCCCGGTTTCACATCTGCCGGAAACTTTTTCACATGATCGTTATCCTGCTCTTTAACAAAGCTTTCACGTTTCACTATTTCCCCGTATTTCAACAGGTTGAGGGTGAAAGCGGGCATATTCGAAGATAAGGTTCAGGTATTGTCGGTGAAAAGAGGAAAGAAAGCAAGTCAAAAATTAGCCCGTCATAAATATTCGATTTGTAATCGAAAAGAGGCGAATCATGCAACAAGTAATTATCGCTTTATAACGGCCCCGAGCTCTTTCAGAATATGAAGACATCGAGTTGGTGAAGACGTTCTCCGAAAAATGAGGACTGCCAGGACTACTGGGAATGCTGTGGAAAGGTTAGCGTAACCGGAGGGTGCAATAAATATTTAACTTTTAAGGCATCAAAGAAATTTTCCGCGAGGGCCGTGAGCTGGCAGGCCAATTAGAACATCCGCGCGCGCCTCGACCCTTTGCTTGAAAGGTTTCAGAATTGGACTAAAAGCTCAGTATATAATGCACCTTCGCCAACCTCCTTCAACAGGCAATGAATGCGCGACGACCAGAAAGGATGTTACAACTCCCTGCGGCCAAAATGTGGTTTCATGCTTGGTGGATTGGATGGATATTTCTGTTGTTTTCACCACTGTTTGCTCGTAAGAGGACGGAAACTATCGAACATGATTCGACCCCTTCCACCCAGCAGGGAAACGGTTCGGAGACAACAGTCAAAGAACGGATCGAACCTCACATTGTCGAGAACGGACCTTCGGAAGCGACTTCTGCTTTGACTAATGGCAAACTCAACGAAGTTATCAACGCACTCCGGCGATGTGGAGTCGAGGAGATTCTAGACCTCCCAAAGATCGCAGTCATTGGCAATCAAAGCGTCGGCAAAAGTTCTTTGATCGAATCGATCTCTGGAATCAACGTTCCTAGATCACAGGGAACCTGCACTCGATGTCCCATGGAAGTGACCATGAGGTCTAATAAGTCCGTCAACGGATGGACTTGTCAAGTATATGTCTACGATGAGAAGACGAAGAAGACAGTACCTTTTGGGAAGGCCACCCACGACAGAACCAAAGTCGAATCAATCTTGTGTCGAGCACAACTGGCTACTCTAAATCCCGGTTGTGACGACGTCACCTTTTATGCGAACTTGGAAGATGTTGAGTGCGAGAAGTATACAGATGTTCTCAACAATGCTCCGGGAACAAACGATAATAAATGCTCACGAGGTGCGTCGAAATCTCGGGTGGCGGAACACGAGAGGGATAAGTATTTGTGCAAAATCCGATTTTCTGAAAAACCTATTGTGGTCGAGATTGATGGAGACGAGCATGATCTCACTTTCATTGACCTTCCTGGATTAATCTCCAATCATAAGGTTCATGCGCAATGCAATTCGATGCTGATAATTAAGGACGAAAATATGATCAAGTTGACGCGGAAATTGGTCAATGATTACGTGGAGAAACTGAGATGTTTGTGCCTTGTTGTCATTACTATGACTGGTACAAAATCCTGCATACCATGCTGAAATTTTAGACAATATCGAAAATCAAGAGGGCCGTCAGATTGCGCGAAAGCTTGAACAAGAAGGCAAACGCGCTGTTGGTATCTCTGTTACCAAAATAACTTCATTGACTTTGGCAGGTGTTTTGACAAAGGCCGATCTGATCCCACCTGGCGAAGAACATTTGTGGATGAAAATACTCCGGAACAATCCGAATGGGGAACATTATCTCCTTCACGGCTACTATGTCACTCGTCAGCTCGCTACAGATCAACGAGAGAGGGGAAATATCCAACGCAGTGAAGCCAAACAGATCGAACGGGAGTTTTTTGAGCGCAAAAACACGATTTGGCGTGAGACAGACCAGACCCGCCTCGGCACTGAGAATCTGTCCAAGGCTCTTAGTTTCCTCTTGGCCGACATGATCAGAGAGAGGTACAACTTCCATTGTTTAAGATAAACTGACCGCAGTATTCCCGATCTCAAGAAGAAGCTTTCCTCGGAATATGGAAAATTAAAACTCGAATCCCAAAAGTTGCCTGAACAGAATACTGAGGATCCTCGAGAGATAGTCAATGGCCTATGCAACCAGTTTTTAGCCGATGTTACCGGGAATGCCTGCTTCAGTACGACTCACCTGGATCTTTTCAACTCTTTTCAAACTCTGTTCCGTAAATTGAAAAGCGACCTCGCGAGCACCAGACCTAACTTCCCCGTGGGAGGCCAACACAATCAAAATTATAGAACCAGAGATTCTGAGTCTTCCGACAAGCATGGTATTTGCGGGGTTCACAGCACATACTCATTTATAGATGGCATGCGTTCCAAGTCCTATACATTGGATAAGATAAAGGGTCTACTTGAAGAACTTCACGGTCCTGCATTGCCGGCATACATCCCCTCGGAGGCTGTTACGTATTTGATGAAAAAGATCATTTCTGAATGGTCACCCATTTGTTTGGGATTTTTCGAGTCGGCAAAAGAGGACGCCAAAGAGCTCATGTCGGAGTTGTGTAAGCTGCACTTCTCGAGCGTAAACAGCAAGGGACTCTCCCTTGCTGTAAAGTTTGTATCCTCGATCATCTCAGACTCGCTTACGTTGTAGGCAACTCGCTGATGAGGAATTGGATCGCTTGGCCATGGAAAGGACCAAGTTGATCAAAGGATATTGCGAGATGGAATGGCGACGCCCTTTTGCCCAAGACATTGATGATTTCAAACTGAAGTCAAATGATCGTTATAACGAGCTTTCTATTAAAACCTTCGGCTCTTGCATGGAAATGAATTCATCATTCAGTACGCCTTGTTCATATGGCACCGGATCGACAAGCTCGAGTCTCCCTGCTTCCCCATATCTTCAAGAAGAACCTCCGAAAGCACTTCAGGAGGCACCGCCAATCATGTCAAGAAGAAAAGTCGCCGGCAGGAAGGCATCTTCCGAATCCGCCGGTCTCAAGAACGCAATCCGTGTAGTGGCCGATGTTGAAACTTATTTCGATATTGCATGGAGGCGTACATTCAATGTTGTCCCCATGTTTGTCGCAGAATATTATATTCAATTCAGTGACAAGTTGCGAAATACCTTGTTTCAACGGCTCGGGTTGTATGGAGAACATGGAGATGAGAAGTGCCGAGAATTTGCTGCTGAGGATCCCAGGATCGCGGCTAGGAGAGCGGAAATTAAAAGGCAGCTGAAAGTTCTGGCTGAAGCAACAAACATTTTGGATCAATTTTGAAGTTTTTGGTTTCCGGTTTAATAATAATATAGCGCAGGTCGCTGAGCAATTGATCAGAGTATAATTAACCTTGCGCGCAATTCGGAATCCATTTCTGCAGTGGCGCCGATCAACCACGGCTTTTCAATTTGCGCTTGTGTTGGCATCGCCTTCATCGCCATGGAGTCAGCGCTGGATCCTCAAATGGAGCTCACGTCTCTCAAGGTGACACATGTATACTACAACCCGTCTGACCCTCTCTCCCTCGTCTCGGCATACATGGCGCTCGTCCCACAAGCGGTCATGGTGATATACGTCACGCTCATCTACGCCCGTCGCGAAATCGAAATTATCCTCATGTTTGGCGGACAACTGTTGTGTGAACTGACGAATTGGACATTGAAACGGCTCATCAAGGAAGACAGACCGAAACGTACCTCCCACGCCCTCCCATGCCATGAGCGGTCTGACACAGTGGGGCTTTAGATATCATTGTTGATGGGTATGGAATGCCGAGTTCGCATTCGCAATTTATGACATTCTTTGCCGTATATGTCATGCTGTATATGATTCATCGGTACTTTCCCACCCTCGAAAGGAGACGGGGGTTGACTTAGAACGGCGAAAATGACATTAGTGTGGCGACTGGCGCATTGTCTTGTTGTGATTATTGCAGCGGGAGTGGTGTCGATGTCACGCGTTTATCTACGATATCATACGCCGCAACAAGTTGCTATTGGAGCGGGGATAGGTGCATGTTTAGGGGTGGTGTGGTACGTATTTGTAATGATATTGCGGTATACGGGATGGGTGGAGTGGGCATTACGTATAAAAGCGGTGGAGATGTTGTGGTTTAAAGACGGTGATATCGGGAGTTTGGAACATGATTTACAAGAAGAGTGGATGGAATGGCAACAACAGCGTCAAGAACCTCTCCAAATGGGGACCAAGAAAAGGAAATAACTGGTCGTATTACGGTATACTTTGCATAGCAGCAAAATTCATATTAGAAGATTGTGATTATTTCCATTTGAATTGTATCTCACCTAAACTGGTAATTCACCGCAATTCGGATGGAATTGGCCTATTCCTGTGAAGACAAGTCAAGTCGAATTCAATGTATTATGTTATCCTTTTGCATATTCTGATAAATACAATCAATATTGGTTTGAAAATTTTGGGAATTCCGAATCCCAAACCCGACGAAAATTAATTTGGCACTCTTGGCCAAACCGTACACCGTATCGGAGACCTCTTCCCGCCAGGAAAAACCCTGCCCCTCTTCCCTTCCCGACCACACAAAAAGCCGCGACGTGGGGGAAGCGGGGCGTCCGAATGCTCATATAATTCGGCCAGTGCGTTTGTTGGCGCCGACAATACGCTCCATTTCGCAATGCATCGCGTCAGACTGCAGAGACTCGGTTTGGTCGCAATGTCGGTGGCAAGACTTGGCCGAATACAACCTTTTCTACATTCTCGAATTCAACAACGGAATCTTTCCTTCTTGCCCGAGAAGAGTGAATATCTTCGCAAACTCCTCGACGACAGTGGATTCAGAAACTTGAAATGTGCTCTCAATGGCCTGCCGGAAGGGGGGGCTAAAGACGCCGGTGTCGGAAAGCCAGGAAAGGACTTACCCTCGATTCTACAGCAAAATCAGCAAATTCTCGAGGCAGATTGGATGATTGACCGTAGCAACGCACATATAAGTTGTACTCTGAAGCTAAGCAACAAGTCGGACAATCCCGAGAGTGCTCACCTCGTCACCATCGAGGCCGCCTACCCTGAATACGGTCCAAAGGCCTCTCCCCCGATAATACCCGCTCTCGTCGACACGCACACACCAAAAGCAGAACGCATAAGACAATTCATGAACAGCATGTGGCGTACATTCTGTGTCAACGATCTCCTAAAACTCAATGTCAAAGCAACAATGGACTCCTCAGGAAAACTACAAGTTTCAGAGTGCGATGCCATCGTGGATGAATGTGCAATTCATCGACAACCAGAGGTTTTCAAACATGTTGTACGGAATGATCTGCCTGTTGAAATTGAAGCAGAGAAACATCTCTTGGTGTACCGCAAGTACCTACCCTCCTCTCATCCAATTGACCGTCGCAGGTTCCCTGGCAATGGACGCATTGGCACGATAGGTTTGTAGAATACATGGACTTAACTGACGATAGTCAACGGCGCTGGCTTAGCCATGTCTACTTGCGATACGATTGATCTTTTACACGGGAAATCCAGCAACTTTCTCGATGCTGGAGGGAAAGCAACTCCTGAGACGATCAAAGAAGCATTCCGCATAGTGTTGAAAGACGAGAAGGTACAATTCCCCTCCCACTCTGCTAACTACAGGTCAATACTATCATTGTCAATGTTTTCGGAGGTTGTCTCCATCCTCACAATCTTTTAACCTCATAGGTGTTATTCAAGGGGACATGATTGCCACCGGTATTCTTACAGCCATGAAAGATCTCCAATTGACCCTCCCCGTCGTCGCCCGCATCCAGGGAACCAACGGCAGCCTCGGCATGAAAATGGTAGCCACCACTCTGCCCTCTGCCTAACCAACAGCTCCGTGATTCCGGATTCAAAAACCTCTTTCCCCATGAAAACCTCTACGACGCAGTCAACACAGCCGTAAAACTCAGTGCCCGCAAACACATGTCCAAGGGCGATACCCGTTCTCAAGACGCAAGATTAGCAGGTTGGTCCAAGCCTTTTCCCAACGTTTACACCCTGGTTCACACATCTCCCGCCTATAGGACCAGCTATGGACGAATAAGACCTGCAGTTGAGACGTACGCGATAAAGGGACAGGCAAATCGTCGTGTACGGCTCGCGAGATCTTTTCGGCGCGGGGATCCGTCGTTGGATATACCGCGGATAGGGCTGGGCAAGGCCAAGAAGTTGGTGGATGAACGCAGACTTGTGGAGTATGTGAATAACAGAGAAAAGTTGATTGCAGAGAGAATTGCGTTGAAGAAAGGGATAGATGTGAGAGTAGAGGGTCCTGGGGCGGCATTTTTCAATGAGAGAAATTCATTATAACAGATGGGCTATAGACTAAAGTGTTGCATTAAAGACAGCAGTTCTGGATCGTCGTATTGAGAACTTCCTTGAGAAGACTTTGGATTTGAAATTTGCGTCGATTTGAATTGCGCTTCCAGTTCTTCCGCAACACATTCCTCCCACTCCTCGTCCTTGAACTCCTGCGAAGAAAAGTTCGGTCTTCAGTGAGAACAGTCCAAGCTAGAAATACCGATTTTGAGAAGAGTCTGGCGAACGTCGTGGCTCGAGAACATAATTGTACCTCCAGGCACGATCTTCGTATGCTTTGAGATATGTGAATCCATCCAAATTCCCGCGATCAACGAGGGCCTCCACCGGCGGATTCAGAACTCCCTCCGAGGAGATGACGATCGAAATAGTTTTCGCTCTAGAAATGGCAACATTAAGCCTTGGCCGATTGTAGAGAAAGTCGAGATCTCGGCGGAGGGAAGGCACGTGCGTATGAGAAAAGAGGCAGACGACTATATCAGCCTCGGAACCTGTACTTAGCAAAGAATTGTTTCGAACATACCCTGCATTCGTTCAGTTGTATCAACCCAAATTCGAGACATTGGTGGGTGTTCCCGAGAGCGCAAGGATAAACCAAAAGATGCCAATTCTTTGGCAACCAGACTCCGTTGTACTCGATGAGGCGTGACAACGAAAATGGTTTCCTCCATGAAGGCGAATGCAAGGTCTCGAACAAGATGGGCAACTACGAGTGATTCCAGTCGAAGATGCGATTCTGCGGGGGAGAAATGATCCAATCGAGGGACCAGTTTCATGAGAAATAAGGTTGAAGCCATTCCAGTCCGTGAGATTGGAGGACGCATAACCTGCGACTGTGCCGACTGCATTACTTCTGCCATTCCCCGCATAAAAAGATTTGTCATTGAGGGCGCGGAAGACTCCAAGTATTGTGTGATCTGTTGACCCCATTTGGCAATTTCTCGACGACTTTGCATTGGCTGAAATCTTTTAGAATAGATCAATTCAACAAAATTGCACAGGTGCGGGTTCAGTCGGAAATTCTCCTCAAGTTGATAGAAGATCTCTGAAACTGGCGACGAGGGTGGCGCATCAGGGGAGAACATGGACGTGTTCCGCAGAAGACAATGCAAAATTGAGCCGAACAATGCGCAATCGGATTTCGGATACACCCCTTTCAGTATCGGCGCCAGTTGCAAATGGTCACCAGCCACTGCGGATTAGCGAGCTAAAGAGTGATGTACCAAGAAGCCGTCCGTGCACGTCCAGCCATCGAATGGCCAGTGCGGCGGTACCGACGTTCATTTGTCCACCCTCGTCAATGATCACGACATTCGCAGTTTGCTTTTTCTTCTCATTCCAATTCCACAATTGCCAAACCGTCCCCGCCATCAGCGTAAGTCGAGTTGGGGGGATATCTGGTTTCGTTCCGGCGGTCAAGCGGACGATGCTGAGAGCGTCGAGCCACCGCTTATCCAGGTTTGGAATCGCTCGAATTCGGTCACGGAGAAATTCAAATTTTTTGACGAACATTTCGATCGCCGCATTTGTTACCGCCGTCATCCACACAACCACCCTGTCATTCGAATTGAGGTACAAGATTTCCAGTAGATACAGAACTGACAAGGCAAGCGTATGCGTTTTGCCAGTCCCTGGAGGACCCCATGCAATGGTCACTTGCCGTTTAAGAATCGATTGCATCACCCGCCGTTGAGATCGTTGAAAAACGAGTTGCACGGCATCTGAGTTTCCTAAATCCCGCAATTCTCGATATAGCCCGTGGAGTCTTGATTCTTCTCTCGCGTTTTCGTATCGATTAGGCAATGCGCCTTGACCCACTTGATTCGGATCTTCCAACAATCTCAAGAAGAAATTCTTTTCCATTCGCGACGATACATCAATTTCGAGAAAATTGCGGAGGATTTTCGAGGTGTTGAAATCGACTAGTCGACGGAGAAGTCGAAACTTCTGGCCAGGGGCAATCGTGAAACTGGATGAACGATAAAGCTGAAGAGTGACGGTCGATAAATCGAGACTCACGGGGTGCGCCACGGCGAGATTTTCAAGCACAGAGTCTGGTTGAGCGGACCACTTGTCCCGACGGACGGGGAAAACCAGATTGAAAAACGACAAGTCGTCAAAGAGAATTTCCGGTGCACCATCAGTGCCAACTCTGGATAGTATCCATTCGAACAATTTCATATCGCCGCCGACGTCAATGTCCCTTGAGCCTTCGAGAATTGTAAAATGAGCGTTCCATGAGCCGTCTTGCGCGAACCCCGTGAATTCAACGATCGGCGCAGATCGAGTGGAGTCAACCCGTTCCAACCACAACTCTTTTAGAGACAGAAGTGTTTCATACTATAAAACCAGTTAGTAAAAGAGACTGAAGACTGGAATACCTCGTGCATGAAAATGAGTTTCCGCAAATTCGAATCTTGACAAAGTTGAACATATATAAGACTAATTGGATGTGCTTCGTTGATAAGGAGATTAGAGATATCGCCGCCGCTATACTCACGAAGTCGACTCCGTAAATTCTGAATGATGCGGAATATTGTCATACCTCGTGCTCGCAGTTTTAACCATAATGTGTCCAGTTCGTCGCGCGACGCAAGATTGTACATTTCCTCATCCGTTGGAACAGAACATGGACCTAGGATGTGCTTCGCACATTCAACCAGCGTCGTATAGCCCGGTCCAGGTAATGCAACAAGTTCGGATATTGCGTGATGGAGCGACACAATTTTCGGAAGTCGCCGTAAACTGGGATTGTCGGAAGTCATCGCATCTCGAAGACGATCTTGAAGGACCTTGACATTACCATCGGTCCCAAGACCAAGTTGGCTCAGATGTTGCTCCAGCTCTAGTTTCGACGCCTTTGTCCAGGATCTGTATAACGAATTTTCAAGAAGTTCAGGCTGAATTGGCGTCAATAATGCGAGTGGAACATCAACCATCGCGGCGATACAGATTCGCACTTCCTCGCTCTCTTCAGACAGCGACTCTTGGACGATTATGCGGTTGATTGCCACAACTTCTTCGGGTGACCAGCAGTACACTTGAGCTGTTGATCTGGGAGGAATCGAGGTGATGACATGAGCCAGGCTGGGGACGATATTGGTGGTTCCGTGGGCGGAAATTCCCCGTTGCAATTGCCCATTATAGAATACAGTGATGTCGAATGCCACCATGAATGGATGTGATGACAATGATGACGGGTCGATGACAAGAGATATAACGACGGCGTATTCTTCTGCACGGGGGAAGTGAAATGTCGGCTTCCTTAAAAACTAGAATTAGAGAATTGTCCCGAAATTCAATACCTGAGGCAACTTGGTCTTCGCTGCCTCTAAAACAGCACTCCGACCAATCTCGCCGCGTTTCATGCCCATCAAGGTACGAAATCGTGAGGCTGTCGTCGGATACTTTTGTTGCACTTCTTGCAAACCCCCCGAAACCAAGAGATCCAGCTCTTCAATATCCGTTGTAACTCCCTTTCTGTTGAGTTTGATGACCTCCTGCAAAAACGACGCTTCTTCGATACTAAGATCGGGAATAAGCGAGACCGTCTGTTCTTGCTCGGTGCGTTGACGACAGGTTGAATTCCACATGCAAGTGTTGCACGTCGTATTGTAATGCCATGGCACTTGGTCATGAGGAAGACGTACGACTCGCGGAAGTGTTGAGAACAGAAATGAATCCATTTGAGGCTTCAAAATTTCGGGCGAAAATGGAGTAGGTTTGTCCTCGTTCAAGAGCCATATCGAAGCCGTTGATGTCGGTACAAAAGTATCGGAAGGAAGCAGTTCTTGCAGCGCGCGCCAATAGAAGTAAACTTGTGCTTGATGAGCAATCTAACGTTAAAACTGTGATAAAGGCGCAAACGTGAAGAGCGTACGACGCTTTCGCGTCGATGACGTGATAGTCAATAACCAGCCTCCCTAGCTCCACTCTTTTCCACACCTCAATGAAATCCGGCTTGAACGTCCCGAAAGTAACAGGCGTTGTGCGTCGAGACAAATACTCATTTACAAACAGATTCCTCTCTTTGAACTCCGAGTTTATGACGTAAAAGTGATTTCGGGGATCGGCGACGACTTGAGCTTCAAATGTCGTTCGTTTGGACATTCTGAGGATCAGGTTCTCCGCATCCAGGCAGCGAATGAGACTTTTCTCCCATTGATGTCCTCTTGATCTGTGCGCGCGTGAAATAGATGACGGACTCTCGTAACGGCGCGGGACGTGTCCCTCGTGAAACGATTTCCAAAGCTCGAGCTGGCAGCCGAAATGGAAAAAGGAGTTTAGGTTGCTTGCAGTGAGGTATTCATGATCCTGCCATCCCTGCCACCGTACATCACTCATGTCGGAAGTAAGTTGCACGACGGTGTCGTCCATGAGGAGATGCGAGGGATGTGGGCGACGGGCATTCTATTTGGGTTTTAGTTTCTTTTGGCTCGCTTTGTTCGGTTAAATTTCGGTCGCGTGTCACATGATGAGTTCCCGGAAATGGATCGCAATAACCGCGCGACTACTTGGAGTGCTGGCTCGACCAAAAGTGGGCCGAACATGAATTGAAAAATATTTTCAATGAAGAACAAGTATTGGGAGAGGCTTGTTGTTCTCTTTACTCTTCCTTGTGGCTTTAATATTCACATAGCTGTGTTGTGGAGAGATGGGGGAATTGCCGGACGAACCTTGCGAGATGGAAATGTCATAGCGGAAATACTAAGGCATTTTCCGCCAGTGGTGTAGCCTGTTGCAAAGTAGTGTTCTGGCTCAAATCAAAAGGTTTTGCTCCGACAGAATTGTACTTATATCTATAAGGCCCCGTCAGTTGGAATCTATATTCAGGTTGCTTGTTTCGGGTCAGAATATTACTCCGCTTACATACACCAGTGATTAATTAACTACACAGGACTTGTAGCGTTACCATATTATTATTTGCACAACGACATAGGGGGACGGTTGCGACCATGGCAGAAACCTCTCCGACTCAGGGTTCAGTACCTACTACCAACCAGCAGCAGCCCGACAGCACTCAAGTCTGCCGCTAATACGGCAGGGTTCTAACGTTTTGGAGAGTATTACATTACCATTTTCTTGGGAATAGTTTTCGTAGCCATTGTTTTCAGCGTCTATATGTAG
>Ga0335073_10013097_pt1 | contig 11625 bp, 5 predicted proteins | sample Lox_Sample_22_FD_207093 | JGI IMG/M metagenome (GOLD analysis project Ga0335073, IMG submission 207093) | Soil microbial communities from Loxahatchee National Wildlife Refuge, Florida, United States - Lox_Sample_2.2 | ecosystem: Environmental > Terrestrial > Soil > Wetlands | place: USA: Florida... | reverse complement strand
CGCGGAAATCCGTTCCCTGGCGGCAGCGCCGACCAACACCGATCCCAGCGATGCCGGAGCCGAACAGGTCTACGTGGGAATGGCCGGCACCCTCGACGGCGGCGGCCTGATTCCCGGCCACCTCTTCACCGCGACAATCCACGACGGCTCCACCGCTTCCACGACCCACTGGACCGACCTCTACGCCTCCCCCGTCGTCAATTCCGATGCCGATGGTCCCTGGTTCAATCCCTCCTCTTATGACATATCCGACATCTTCATCGATCCCCACGATCCCACCGCGCAGACCCTCTACGTCACCATCCAGGGCATCTACGGCAACAGCCTCAATGCCAGCCAGCTCTACACCTCCACGGACGCCGGGGCTCACTGGAACAACATCACCGCCAACCTGCCCCAGGCTCCCGCCAACAGCGTCCTCGTCGACCCCAACAACGCCAACATCGTGTATGTAGCCCTCGATACCGGCGTCTATTACACCCAGAATGTCTCCGCCTGCGTTCAGCCGATTTCCGCCTGCTGGAATGTGTACGGCAGCGGCCTCCCCTGGTCGCCCGTAATGAGCCTGATGGCGTACAACGAGGGCTCGGTGCAATCCCTGCGCGCCGCGACCTGGGGCCGCGGTATCTGGCAAATCCCGCTGCTCACCGCCGGCATCGCCCCCACTACCGCTTCCTTCAATCCTTCGGCCCTCACCTTCACCGCCCAGCCGCTCCAGTCCCTCAGCGCTCAACAGACCGTCACCGTTACAAATACCGGCCGCCTCAACCTGAATGTTTCCAGCGTCACCATTTCCGGCGACTTTACAGAGAGTGACTCCTGCGCCGGACAGTCGCTCGCTCCCGGCGCCGCCTGTCCCATCGAGGTCAGCTTCAATCCTTCTCAGTCCGGAACGCGCACCGGCACCCTGACCCTCTTCGGCAACCTGCCCGGCGGCCAGATCACCGCGGCCCTCTCCGGAACCGGCCTCGGCTCTGCGATCATTCAGCTCACGCCCTCGTCTCTCAACTTCGGCGCGCTGGGCATCGCCTCCACCTCGGCTCCGCAGTCCGTCACCGTCGCCAATACCGGAGCGCAAACGGCGTCTCTCACCAGCGAAACCGTCACGGGCAATTTCCATATCTCAGCCAACACCTGCACCAGCTCCCTGCCTGCGGCGGCCAGCTGCACAGTCAGCATCGTCTTCAATCCCGCAGCGGCCGGCACGCTCACCGGCACCCTTACCGTGGTCAGCTCGCTGGGCGTCGAGGCGCTGCCTCTCTCCGGAACCGGCCAGACCGCCGCCACTGATGGCCTCGCTCCCGCCTCGCTCGCCTTCGCCGCCCAGCCCATCGGCACCACCAGCGCTGCCCAGCAGGTCACCCTCACCAATACGGGCGATCAGGCGCTGACCCAGATCGCCGTCGCCGCCTCCGGCGACTTCACCTTCGTCAACAACTGTGGCGCTCTGCTGCAGGCACACGGCTCCTGCGCGATCTCCGTCGCCTACGTCCCCACCCGCATCGGTGCGGAAACCGGCACCCTCACCGTCGCCGACGAGCTCCGCGAACAATCCGTCGCCCTCAGCGGTACCGGCCAGGCGCCCCCCGGCGTCTCCGCGACTCCCAGCTCCATCAACTTCGGCGGATACGCGGTCGGCACCACCAGCTCGCCCCAGACGGTCACCGTCACCAACAGCGGCGGCGTACCCCTCACCAATCTCTCAGCCGCCATTACCGCCGGCTTCGCCATCGCCGCCAATCAATGCCCTGCGACGCTCGCTGCCGGCGCCGCCTGCCCGCTCTCCCTCACGTTGACTCCCTCCGCCGCGGGAGCGGTCTCGGGCACGCTCACTCTTTCCGCCGGCAACCTCTCCAAACCTCTCACCGTCGCCCTCACCGGCAACGGCAACGACTTCAGCCTCTCCATCCTGGGTTCGTCCTCGGCAGTCGTCACCAGCGGCCAGACCGCCAGCTATACCCTCCAGCTCGCCGGTCTGGGAGGTACCGCCGGCAGCGTGGCTCTCTCCTGCTCCGGCGCACCGCCGAATGCCGCCTGCAGCCTCAATCCCGGCAGCATCGCGCTCACTGGCCTTAGTCCCTCCAGCGTCACTGTAACCGCCGCCACCGGCGTCACCGCATCCGCCGCGCTTCGCTTCGCCCGCACCGGGAGGAACCTTGTTTCCCTTCTTGCCGTCACCCTCCCGCTCGCCGCCCTCGGATTCCGTCGCCGCAGGCTCGCCCCGCTCCTCGTTCTCCTCGTCGCCTGCCTTGTGCTTCCCCTGGGATGTGGTGTTTCCGCCTCATCGGGCTCCGGAGGCGGAGGCAGCGGCTCCGGGAGTGGCGGCGGCAGCGGAGGCTCCTCCAGCGCCACACCCTCCGGCAACTACACGCTCACCGTCACCGCAACCATGTCCAACATCACGCACACGGCGACGCTGACCCTCACCGTCCAGTAGCGCCGTGTTTCCCACCCGCGCAGCGCTTCTCGCAACAGGATAGAAATCCAAAGACCGCCGCAAACAAAAAGGCCGCCCCAATCGGAGCGGCCTTTCCATACGCTATACCCTATACCCTACACCCTGCTCTTCTCACTCGTGCACCGTATCCACGAACGCCCGCAGCTTCCTCGAGCGCGACGGATGCCGCAGCTTGCGCAGCGCCTTCGCCTCGATCTGCCGGATGCGCTCGCGCGTCACCTGGAAGCTCTGTCCCACCTCTTCCAGGGTGTGCTCCGAGCCGTCTTCCAGGCCGAACCGCATCTTCACCACGCGCTCTTCCCTCGGCGTCAGCGTCCGCAGCACCTGCGACGTGTACTCCTTCAGATTCACGCTGATCACCGCGTCCGACGGCGAAACCGCCTGCCGGTCCTCGATGAAGTCGCCCAGATGCGAATCTTCTTCCTCGCCAATCGGCGTCTCCAGCGAAATCGGCTCCTGCGCGATCTTCAGCACCTTGCGCACCTTGGCCACCGGAATATCCATCCGCTTGGCGATCTCTTCTGAGGTCGGCTCGCGTCCCAGCTCCTGCACCAGCTGCCGCGAAGTCCGGATCAGCTTGTTGATCGTCTCGATCATGTGCACCGGGATGCGGATCGTCCTCGCCTGGTCGGCAATGGCCCGCGTAATCGCCTGCCGGATCCACCACGTCGCGTACGTCGAGAATTTGTAACCGCGCCGGTACTCGAACTTGTCCACCGCCTTCATCAGGCCGATGTTGCCTTCCTGAATCAGGTCGAGGAACTGCAGTCCGCGGTTCGTGTACTTCTTCGCGATCGACACCACCAGGCGCAGGTTGGCTTCAATCAGCTCCCGCTTCGCCTGCTCGGCGTCCATGTCCCCCTGGATCATCTCCCGCTGCGTGCGCTTCAGCTCGGCGATCGAGACGCCCGCTTCTTCTTCCAGCTTCTCCAGGTCCGTCTTGCAGTTCTTCTGCTGCCGCCGGTACTCCTTCTTCAGCTCCTCGCTGCGGCTCTGCTCCCACTTCTGGTCCAGCGACCGGATCTGCCGCTCCAGCGTGCGCATCGCTTCGACCGTCTTGTTCACCTTGTCCAGCAGCCGCTTGCGCTCCTGGTTGGTGTACTTCAGCTCGCGCACAATCCGCGACACCAGCACCTTCTCGCGTGCGATGCTCCACCGCACCCGCCGGTGTTCCTTCGGCTTCGCCTTCTGCGAGATGGTTTCCAGCTTCTCCTCGAGCTGCTGCGCCTTCTTCTGGTGCTTCACCAGCGTGTCGACCTTGTTTACCGTCGCCCGCACGCGTGCCTGCACCACTTCTTCCGTCAGCTCCTCATCGTCGAAGATGACGATTTCCTTGATGTTCCGCACGCCGCGCTTCAGGTCTTCGCCCAAAGCCACGATCTCGCGAATCACCACCGGCGAACGAGAAATCGCCTTCAGCACGCGCAGCTGCCCGCGCTCGATGCGCCGCGCAATCTCCACTTCGCCTTCGCGCGTCAGCAGCGGCACTGTGCCCATCTCGCGCAGATACATGCGTACCGGATCGTTGGTCTTTTCCAGCGTTCCCGGCGTCAGGTCCAGCTCAACGTCTTCGCCTTCCTCGCCTTCGAACTCCTCGCCGCGCTCGCCGCCCCCGATCTTGGGGCCGCCTTCGAGGATGTCAATCCCCTGTGTGCCGATCGTGGTGATCAGGTCGTCGAGATCGTCCGGCGAATTGACATCGCCCGGAATCAGGTCATTGACCTCGTTGTAGGTCAGATAACCCTTCTCTTTGCCTGTATCGATCAGCTTCTGAATGTCAGCTTCGTATTTATCGTCAATTGCCAAGCGGATGGCTCCCCCGCGTGAATTTTCGGATCTGTCTCACCTGAGGTGGACGAGGTGCGGCTAGGGCCATAAAAGGCGTATCCCGGCACGGCTCAGCGGCCGCCGGGTGATGGGCGCACGTCTCCCCGGTTCTGTAGAATACCACGAAAAATGCCTAACTCCGGCAATTTCTGCCATTTCGGGCCTTCGCCGGCCCGGTCCGTCCGTTCCCGCAGGCGCAAATCCTCCCATTTAGATGTGGAAATCTCCAATTTGTTTCATCTCCCCCTCCGCGCACCGCCTGCAAACCCAGGCCCGACTGAACGCAACCCACCGACGCAACACAATCAACCGAGGCAAACCCAACCCCCAGCCAGAAACCCAACCCGCAACCGGAAACCCAACCCGCAACCGGAAACCCAACCCACAGCCCGGGATTACAACCCACAGCCGGAATCACAACCCACAGCCCGGGATTACAAAACCCCCAGCCGGAACCACAACCCCCAGCCGGAAACCCAACCCCCAGCCGGAAACCCAACCCGCACCCGGAAACCCAACCCACCGAGGGGAACACAGCCGAAAACCCAACCCCCAACCGGAAACCCACCCCACCGGGGCCAACAGCCAGCCGGAACAGTCCTCCCCGACGCCAAGCGACCTTCCTGCCCCACCTCCGCGGAAAGGGCCAGGTTCACCCCACAGCAAGAAGCAAACGCCCTTCGCGGCCAACCGGCCACCGCTTTCGTCGTCGGCCCCAACCCAAAGTACTTTCCCCCGATCCAAATTTGGAACACGCCCGCTCAGACGCCTACCCGCCAGTCCAAGGGTAGCTTCCGCTCCCGGCTCCTTCGCTCGCCGCCTTCTCGCCGCCCGCTTTTCCGCTGCCCTGGCCGCTGTACCCTGTATCCGAACCCCCGCATGCCCGCCGACTTTACCCAGTCCGTCAAGGAACAGGCCGACATCGTCAAAATCGTCGGTGAATACGTCCGCCTCCGTAAAGCCGGCGCCCAAAACTACAGCGGCCTCTGCCCCTTTCACAAGGAAAAAACCCCTTCCTTCAGCGTCCATGCCGGACGCCAGTTCTACCACTGCTTCGGCTGTGGCCAGTCCGGCGACGTCTTCTCCTTCATCCAGAAAATCGAGAACGTCCCCTTCCCCGAAGCCGTCCGCACCGTCGCCCGCAAGTGCGGCATCCCGCTCCCCCAGCGCGAATTCACCTCGCCCGAAGAAGCCGCCGAGCACCGCCAGCGCGGCAAGCTCCTCGAGCTCCACGAAATTGCCACCGCCTGGTTTGAAGAGCAGCTCCGCTCGCCCGAAGGCGCAACAGCCCGCGAATACCTCACCGGCCGCGGCCTGAATGCCGACGGTATTGCCAAATTCCGCATCGGCTTTGCCCCCGACAACTTCCACGCCCTCCGCCAGCGCCTTGAGCCCCTCGCCGACCCCGCGACCCTCCGCGCCTCCGGCCTCTTTTCCTGGAAGGAACAGGAAGACGGCTCCCCCGGTCCCCTCTACTCCAAATTTCGCAAGCGCGTCATGTTCCCCATCGCCAACGAAGGCGGCCGCATCATCGCCTTCACCGCGCGCACGCTCGAAACCGGCGAAAAAGCCGGCCCCAAGTATCTCAACTCTCCGGAAACCCCCCTCTACTCCAAAGGCAACGTCCTCTTCAACCTCGATAAAGCCCGCCAGGCCATTCGTTCCGACGGCGGCGTGGTCCTCGTCGAAGGCCAGATGGACTGCATCTCCGTCTATCTCGCCGGCATCCCCAACGTCATCGCCACCAGCGGCACCGCGTTCACTGAAGCCCAGGTCCGCCTGCTCAAGCGCTACGCCACAAGGGTCATCCTCAACTTCGACCCCGATACCGCCGGCGCCAACGCAGCCGAAAAGTCCATCGACCTTCTCACGGAAGAAGGCTTCGACATTCGTGTTCTCACCCTCGAAGGCGGCCTCGATCCCGACCGCTACGTTCGCGAACGCGGCGCCCGCGCGTATGTCGACGCCCTTCGCGCAGCGCCCTCCTTTCGCGACTACCTCCTCGACCGCACACGGGCGCTCTTCCCGGGTCGCGACCCGAAGTCCAAAGCCGACCAGCTCAACTTTCTCCTGCCCCGTATTCGCCGGATGCCCAGCCGCATCGAGCGCGACGCCTTTGCCAATGACGCCGCTCAGGCCCTCGGCATCGACTCCGCTCTGGTCCGCGCCGAGCTCAAAGACGCCGCCGCCCGCCGTCGTGACCACCTCCCCGTCCACGAAACCCAGCTCACCCGCTCCGAGCAGATCCTCCTCCAGGCCTTTGCCGCGCCCCGCTCCGCCGAGTGCTATCTCGTCGCCGAAGGCGCCTGGCACCAGCATGAGCGCGAACTGGCCGCCCTCCGCCCCGACGTGCGCGCCATCATCGACCAGCTTCGCGCCCGCCCCGAAGGCGCCGACGCCCTCGCCTGCCTCACCAGCGAGGAGCACCGCCGCCTGCTCGCCGGTCTCTTCCTCTCCATCCACGACGCCGAGCCCGAGACCGATCACGTGGAGGAAGCAATCATCGCCCTCCGCATCGCTGCCCTCGAGCAGGAGCAGCGCCAGCTTCGCGCCGGCATCGAACGCGCCGAACGATCCGGCAACGCCGCGGAAATCCCCCGCCTCCAGCAGGCCAAGCTCGACGTCGATCGCCGTCTCCGCGAGCTCGACTGAGCCTGCGTTCCGGCCTCAGACCGATTTCATCTACCCAAGCCCGGCTCGCCGCTGCAGATCGGCAAACCGCGGATCTCCCCGCAGCGGATCGAAGTAAGGATGCACTTTCAGGAACAGCATCAGGTTTGACTGTTCCCGAAAGGCCCGCTCCATCCATACGAATGCTTGTTCCGTATCGTCGAGTCCCAGATACGCGTTCACAAGCGCGCCCGGAGGCACATACCCGCGCCGGCTGCGCTCCCTGAGTTCTGCCAGCACACGCAGCGCATCGCGCCGTCGACCGGCGTGAGCGTACGCGCGAACCAGCACCCCGAGCACCCCTGGGCTTCTCTGCGACAACGCCGCTGCCTTTTCCAGTACCGCCACCGCCTCCGTTCCACGCTTCTCGGCAATCAGCACGAATCCCAAATTCCACAGCGCCCCCACCGAATTCGGTTCCACGGCCAGGTCGCTGTGCAGCTCCCGCTCTGCTTCCGCATAGCGCCGGCCCACGAAGAGAATCCACCCGAGCCCGATCCCCGCATCCACTCCTGGCTCGAGCTCGCGGCTCCGCTCCATTTCAGCCACCGCTTCATCCGTTTGCCCCCGGCAGGAATGCAACATGCCGAGTGTCATATACGCGACGGCCGAGTTGGGATTCAGTTCCAGCGCCCGCCGGTACTCCGTCTCAGCCTCGCTCCAGTGCCACTCCGTCTCCAGAATGTCGCCCAGAACAACGTGCGCCTGCGCCAGATCCGGATCCAGCTTCAGAGCGCTCTCCGCCGCCTGCTTTGCCCGCGCCCGCGCATCTCCCGGCGGCTCCCCGATCAGATTCGACCCCAGATCGTCGTAGGCTTCCGAGATCCCCGCATAGGCCGGAGCAAATTGTGGGTCCTCCCGCACGGCACTCTGAAAACTCCGCAGCCCTTCATCGATATCCGCCCGGCTGTCGCCCCGATCGAGTGCCACCCGCCCCTTCAGATAGGCCTCGTACACCTCTGGCGCTACCGGGCGCGCCCGCGTCAGCCGTCTCTGCTCATCGCCGCTCACCGTCACCGCAACCTTATCGGCAATCGTCCGCGCGACCTCGCTTTCCAGCGCCAGGACGTCGCGCAGCTCCCGGTCGTAGCTCTCCGACCAGAAGTGTTCGTCCGTTCTCCCCCGAATCAGCTGCGCCGTCACCCGGATTCGATTCCCCTCCCGGATCACTGAGCCTTCCACCAGCGCATCCACGTGCAGCGTTTCCGCAATCTCCGGTGTCGTCATCGGTGTGTCGCGGAAGCGCATCACCGAAGTGTGCGAGATCACTCGCAAATTGTGGATGTGCGCCAGTTCGCCGGTCAGGGCCTCCGTCATTCCATCGGCCAGATACTCCTGGCCGGGATCTCCCGACAGGTTCTTGAGTGGCAGCACCGCCAGCGACCGGATCTGCGTGCCGGCCCCGGGCTGAGGCGGCATCTCCTGGCGCCGCATCCCCACCCACACGGTCGCCATCAGTCCCATGCCCACAGCTGCCCCCGCCGCTGCGATCCACCATGACCGCCGGTAGCGTCTGCCTCGTCCCGCAGGAACTGCCTCCTCCTTAGCCGCCTCTTCCCCCGCCGCATCCAGGCGCAGGCTCCGCCCCGCCCGCCAGGCATCCAGTTCCCCCGCCAGCGCATACACCGAGCCTCGCTTGTCATGGACATGCCGGTGAACCGGCATCCCTTCCCGCTTCTCCCATCGCTGCACCGTGGTCACATCCCGGTCCAGATAGGACGCAATCTCTTTCCACGACTCCAGGCGCTCTTCGCGTCGCTGCTCTGCGGGTGCCGGAGCGGGAATCCGTGGGTCCACCGCGCTTCTCCTGGGATTTATCGGGCTTTCGTCGGGTAAGTGGCTGGAATTGTACCCGACCTGCACCGCACGGCAAAAGACCGCATTTCGCGGCAGATCGCCCTTCCGCATCTTGCTGTTTGACTTGTCGCCCTGGCCCGTTCCATGGTCTCCCACAGCCCGGACCGCTTCCGATGTCCGCGGCTCGGAGGATTGCCCGATGAAGATCCGTTCCCTATTCCCGTTTGGCGCCGTCGCGCTGCTGGCCCTCGCGGCGCCGCCTGCCGTTCCCGCCCAAGTCAACGGCTTTTATGCGTTCGCCGGTCTGATCAACGACTACACCCCCTCCACCGTCAGCCCAGCCGGCCCCTGGGAAATTCGCGGTACCTGGTCGCTCCTGCTCAAAGGGGAATCCGGCAAGGCTGACTTCACTGCCGACCTCAACATGACCCGCAGCGATTACTGGGTCGTCCTGAATCCAGCATCGGTCAATAACGACACCTCGACAGGTCGCAATCCCCACACCCACCACATCTTCATGAAAGATGCCACCGTCGCCATCGCCACCAGCACCTGCTCCGGCGTTCAGGTCAGCGGCCCCGTCACCGTCCGCGCGAATGGCGGTGTTGCGCCCTTTGATGTCAACGGACCTTCTTCCCTCAGCGTCTGCGTCACCGGCGGCACCTACGTTCCCTTTTCCAATGTTGCCCTTACCTTCACCGGCCCGGCCTCGGGCCACTTCGGCTCGTCCCCGGTCCATGGCATTGTGCGTGACGTCTCCGGCCACTGACCACAATCCCGACGGCTCGCCGGTCTCTTCCTCTCCATTCACGACGGCGAGCCGGAAACCCCTCATGTGGAGGAAGCGATCATCGCCCTCCGCATCGCCGCCCTCGAGCAGGAGCAGCGCCGGCTCCGCGGCGCAATCGAACAGGCGGAACGCGCTGGCAATCTGGACGAGGTGCACCGGCTAAGCCGTGAAAACCAGGAAGTCACCCGCAGGCTGCGTGAGATGGACTGAATCGTCCGCTGTCGCGAGCGGATCGCAGCCCTCAATCCAGCGAAGCGCCCGCTAAGCGTCCACCAGCTCCATCGAGGGAACCGCTCCCGGTCCGGCTGGCCACGATTTCTGGACTGCTCGCGCTCGCGCCAGCGCCGCCTGCACGTTCGGCAGAATATTCTCGCGCCCTACTTGCTCCACAAAATCGGCCCGGGCCAGCAGCGCGGCAGGCTGGTCTCTGGCGCCGCACAACAGCAATACCCGTCCCGAAACCCGAAGCCGTTCCGCAAAGGTTTCCAGCGCGTAGAGTCCCGTCGCATCCAGTGCGGTCATATTCCTCAGGCGCAGAATCACAATCGCGGGAAACCCGCTCAGGTCCTGCGTCGCTTCGTCCAGCCGCTGCGTCGCGCCAAAGAGGAATGGCCCGTGAATCCGCAGGATCGCCACGTTTTCCGGAATCTCCTTGTCCTGCAGAATGTGCGCCTGCCCTTCGCGCAGATATTCCCTGGTGACCCGCTGCACCGTCGTCGTCTCCGCGATCCGGTAGATGTACAACAGCGCTGCCAGCCCCATCCCCACGCCGACCGCAACCGTCAGGTCCGTCACCACGGTCAGCGCGAAGGTCGCCGCCCATACCGCGATATCGGCCTTGCCCAGTTTCAGCACCCCGCCGATCTCCCGCCACTCGCCCATGTTCCATGCCACCACAAACAGCACGGCGGCGAGCGCCGCGAGCGGAATGAACCGCGCCAGCGGAGCTGCCAAAAGCAGAATCGCCAGCAGCGTCAGCGCGTGCACAATTCCCGACACCGGCGTCAGCCCGCCCGAACGAATATTTGTCGCTGTCCGCGCAATCGCTCCCGTCGCAGGAATCCCCCCAAACAGCGGCGAGACCAGGTTTGCCACGCCCTGCGCCACCAGTTCCACATTGCTGTTGTGCCGGTCCCCGGCCATTCCATCCGCCACCACCGCCGACAACAGGCTCTCGATCGCACCCAGCATTGCCACCGTCAGCGCCGGAGCCAGCAGCGGCACAATGTGCTCCGCATGCAGGTGCGGCAGCGTCAGCGGCGGTAATCCTCGCGGAATCCCCCCGAATTTCGTTCCCACAGTCTCCACCCGCAGATGAAGCAGGGCCGCCCCCGCCGTACAGATCAGCACCGCAAGAATCGATCCCGGAATTCGCCGGTTCACCCGCGGCCACAGCACAATGATGGCCAGCGTTGCGCACGCAATGGCCACCGTAGGCCCGTGCACGGTGCGAAGGTTCGCCGCCAGCAGATGCATGCGCGGCAAAAAGCTGCTCGGAACAGGCCCCGTCTTCAGCCCCAGAAAATCCTTCACCTGCGTTGACGCGATCAGCAGCGCAATCCCGTTCGTGAAGCCCAGAATCACCGGCCGCGGAATGAACTTCACCGCCGACCCCAGTCCCGTTACTCCCATCAGGACCAGCATCCCTCCCGCCATCAGCGTTACCAGCGCCAGCCCCGATGTCCCGAACCGCGCCACAATCCCCGCCACGATCACCACAAACGCGCCCGTCGGCCCGCCGATCTGCACGCGCGAACCCCCCAGCGCCGAGATCAGAAACCCCGCCACTACCGCTGTGTACAGACCCGCCTGCGGCGTTACCCCGCTCGCGATCCCAAACGCCATCGCCAGCGGCAGCGCCACCAGCCCCACCGTCACTCCCGCCCCAAGATCGTGGCTGAAACGCCGTGCCGAATACGTCCGCAGCGATGTCACCGAGCGCGGCAGCCATGCATCCGGGAAGCTCATCGCTCCCCCTCCTCGGCCCTCTCCGTCTCCTCCACCCGCGCCACCGCCTCATCCACCTGCCGCACCACGTAGCGGCGCATCAGGTCCAGCATTTCCAGGATCAGCGGATCGCGCA
>Ga0335073_10013096_pt1 | contig 11625 bp, 8 predicted proteins | sample Lox_Sample_22_FD_207093 | JGI IMG/M metagenome (GOLD analysis project Ga0335073, IMG submission 207093) | Soil microbial communities from Loxahatchee National Wildlife Refuge, Florida, United States - Lox_Sample_2.2 | ecosystem: Environmental > Terrestrial > Soil > Wetlands | place: USA: Florida... | reverse complement strand
CTTCCCCGCGCTGCTCAGCAAGGAGCAATGGACCTACTCGTTTTACCTGAACCAGGCGGTGCGGGCGCTGGTGGGTATCGTGCTGGTGTTCAGCGTCTACGTGGTGTATCAGCAATACCAGATCGTCCGGATGCGGAACCAAATGGCCGAGCAACTCCAATCGCTCGCGAAGGTGGAAAGCTTGACGGCCGAAGTCTATAAGCTGGCTGCGCTGGACCAACTCACCGGCCTTTACAACCGCCGCTCGGGCGAACAGCGCCTGGCAGAGGAAATCAACCGCGCCGTCCGGCACGGGCGGCCGCTCACCGTGATGCTCATCGACATCAATGGGCTGAAGGCGATCAACGACCGGTTCGGACATGCCGGGGGCGACATGCTCTTAAAGAATTTCGCGGAACGGCTGCAGCGGGGCATTCGCGGGTCGGATCTGGCGGCGCGCTTTGGCGGGGACGAATTCATGGTTTTGCTGCCGGAGTGCCGGGTTGAGGAAGTTTCGCGCGTGCTCTCACGCGTCGAAGGCCTCGACGTGGAATTCGAGGGGCACCGTTTCCGCTGCGAGTTCTCGCGCGGGTGGACGGACTACCGGCCGGGCGAGACGCCTCAGGAATTCCTGAAGCGCGCCGATGAAGCACTGTACGCGGACAAACGCGCTGGAAAGCGCGCCACCGACTCGATTTCCGCGATGCCGGTGCCGACGAGCGCCGTCTAGCCGCCTGAAAATTGCCCGAAACGATTGTGCGCATGGGAAACAAACGGCGAAATAATCGTTGCAAGGGGCTGGGGTGATTCGTAAGATACGCCCGAGTTACAGGACTGGATAACAATGCCTAAAGAAAAGCCGAAGGTGAATATAGGTGAAGTGATTCGGTCTTACCGGAGCGACCGCGGGTTGTCGCAGGGGGACATCGAACGGCGCACTGGGCTACTGCGCTGCTACCTTTCCCGCGTCGAGAACGGCCACACCGTGCCGTCGCTCGAGACGCTGGCCAAAATCGCCGAGGCGATGGAAATCAGCCTCGCGGACTTCTTCCCCGGCAGCGACACGCCGCAGGACCGCGAGACGCGCAAGATTCTCGGCGAGCTCTCGGAAGAAGAGATCCGGTTCCTCGCGGACATCAAGAAATATTCCACGACTCTTTCGGACGACGATAAGAAGCTGGTCCTCGCCATGATTCGCAAGATGGCCACCATCATTCCGCCGCCGCGCGCAGGCAAGCCGGGCTCTTCATCGGGCCGCCGCGCGGAAGCCTAAAACCAATTCATTGAAGCTGAGATCTTGGGCTTTGCGAATGCGCGGGCCGGCGCGGAATTGCGTCCCGCCAGCGGCACAGAATCGTGTGCAGCCGCCTGGAATCGCGCGCGCACGCCGGTTCGGGTACCGACGCGGTTTCCGTGGCGGCCGCACCGATGATTACCGCCGACATGCGGCCCGATGCGCCGGGAATTTGGCTCTATCACTGCCATTTCAGCGATCACATGGCGGGAGGAATGGTGGCGCGCTACGAAGTGAAGCCGTAACACGGGCTGCGCGGCAGCATCCATAGAAACAGGCGCGCGGCCGTCTAGCGCGACGGTGCGACGATTCGCTACAATAGGGCTTCGGAACTCGAATGACGCACGAACGTCACAAGACGGTGGGAGTCCCGGTCGGCAAAGTGCAAGTCGGCGGCGGCGCGCCCGTCGTGGTGCAGTCCATGACGAACACGGACACGGCCGACGTCGCATCCACCACGCAGCAGTGTCTCGAACTGGCGCAGGCCGGCTCGGAACTCGTTCGCGTCACCGTGAACGTGCCGGAAGCGGCCGAAGCCGTGCCGGAAATCAAGCGGCGCTTGCTCGCTGCGGGCTGCGACGTCCCGATCATCGGCGATTTTCATTACAACGGCCACGTGCTCCTGACGAAGTTTCCCGAGTGCGCGCGGGCGCTCGATAAATATCGCATCAATCCCGGCAACGTGGGACATGGCCAGCGGCGCGACGAGCAGTTTTCCACCATTTGCAACATCGCGCGCGACAACGGCAAGCCGGTGCGCATCGGCGTCAACGGAGGCTCGCTGAATCAAGAGCTCGTGATGGAAAAGATGCAGGAGAATACCGACAAGGATCTCGGCAAGACTTCGGAAGAAATCCTGAACGAGTGCATGGTGCTCTCCGCGCTGCAGTCCACCGAACTCGCTCTGGAGTGCGGGCTGCGCAAAGATCAGATCATCATTTCCTGCAAAGTTTCGCGGCCGGCGGACCTGATCGAAATTTATCGCGATCTCGCGAGCAAGACGGATCAGCCCCTGCACCTGGGCCTGACGGAAGCCGGCATGGGCGCGAAAGGGCTCGTGTGGTCGGCAGCTTCGATGGGGATTCTCTTGGGAGAAGGAATTGGTGACACGGTGCGCGTTTCGCTCACGCCGCGTCCCGGCGGCGATCGCCGCGAGGAAGTGTATGCCGCGTGCGAATTGTTGCAATCACTCGGCCTGCGCACGTTCGCGCCCAGCGTGACGGCGTGCCCCGGCTGCGGACGCACCACCAGCACCACGTTCCAGGAGCTGGCCGAGAGCGTGCAGGGCTACATCCGCGATAAAATGCCGGAATGGAAGCGCCACTTCGAGGGCGTTGAGGAACTGAAGCTCGCCGTGATGGGCTGCATCGTCAACGGTCCGGGCGAATCGAAAGCCGCGAATATCGGAATCAGCCTGCCGGGCACGGGCGAAGCGCCGCGCTGCCCTGTCTACATTGACGGCAAGAAGTTCAAGACGCTCGAAGGCACGTACGACGAGCTTTCCGCCGCGTTTCAAACTCTGCTCGACGACTACGTCGCGCAGAAGTACCACCGGCGCGAGACGCCGCTGCCGGCTTCGGCCGCTTTGCAGCCGCCTTCGCCAGCCAAAGCCTCGCTCCGCGTGATCGCTTAGGTCGCAGCCTTCGAGATCACGCCGCTCGCCTTCGCATTCGATTTCCGAATCGCCATCGCACCTTAGGCAACACGCCTGCGCGCGCGGCGCGTGAAATTTGAGGGTTCTGCGTTACACTCAGCCGAGATTGCTCGGGCGGACGATGATGCCTCCCCTTCCCGCATCACTGGAGCGCGGCGATGTCGAGTGATGCGCCGACCACCACCACGCCGCACGCCGGGCAATCTTCCGCCGCGGCACCGTCCGCCACGCCCGCGACGACTAGTTCGGGCGCCTCTCGCAGCGCGAACCCCCGCTGGCAACTGGGCTTCTGGAGCCTGATCGTCACGCAGTTTCAGAACGCCTTCAACGACAACGCGCTGAAATACCTCACGATTTATATCATCGTGGCGATGAATTTCGCCGAGCACACGCGCGACCTGCTGGTGTTCGTGGTCGGCGGCCTCTTCGCGCTGCCTTTCATCTTCTTTTCGCTCACCGGCGGATATTTTGCGGACCGTTACAGCAAGCGCAATGTGGTGATCGGCGTGAAGCTGATGGAAATCGGCGTGATGGCCGTGGCGATCGCGGGGCTCGCGATCCATAGCCTGCCGATCGAATGCGCCTCCGTGTTCCTCATCAGCACGCAGTCCGCGCTTTTCGGCCCGTCGAAATACGGGCTCCTGCCCGAGCTGCTGCCGGAGAAAAGGCTGTCGTGGGGCAACGGCATCATCGAACTTGGAACGTTCGTCGGCAGCATCGCGGCGGTGATGGCGAGTGGCTACCTCGCCGAGAAATATCACGGGCGCGAAGCCGTAGCAGGAGTTGTCCTGTTGGGCTGCACCTGCGTGGGACTGCTGACGAGCCTGGGAATCTCGCGAGTGCCGGCGGCCGATCCTGCGCGGAAATTCCGCTGGAACCCGTTCAGCGATTTTTACAGGCAGATGAAGACGGTACGCGCCGACCGGGTGCTCGGTTGGGCCGTACTCGGCAACACGTACCTTTGGTTTCTCGCGGCGCTGCTGCAATTCACCATCGTCATCTACGGGCACGACGTCTTGCGCGTGGGCGACGCCGAAATCAGCTGGTTGCAGGCCGCGGTGGGAATCGGCATCGGCCTGGGCAGCTTTGCTGCCGGGTATCTCTCGGGCGGAAAAATCGAATACGGCTTGATCCCGCTGGGCGCGATCGGCATGACGCTCTTCGGCGCCCTGCTCTATTTTCCCGGGCCATCGGCCGCCATCGCGCACTGGGCGCAATCGTTTTTGTTCACTGGGGCTGGCGCGTTCGCCGGAAAAGTGATTGCCGTTTTCAGCTGGGCGATTCGCCTGCGGCTGCCGGATTTGTGGCTGCTCGGTTTCTCGGCGGGATTCTTCGCTGTGCCGCTGAACGCACTGATCCAGCACCGGCCCAAGCCCGCGGAAAAAGGCGGCGTGATTGCCGCAGCGAACCTGCTGTCGTTCGTCGGAGTCTTCCTGGCGGCGGGCGCCTATTTTCTCTTCTCAGGCGTCCTGCACCAGACGCCGGCTGGAATTTTTCTGGATGGCGCGATCCTCACGCTGGTCACCACGGCGTATTCGATTTACCTGTTGCCCGATTCGATGATGCGGCTCGTGCTCTGGATGGCGACGCACTCGATCTACCGAATCCGCGTGGAGGGGCGCGACAACATACCGGAAACCGGAGGCGCGCTTTTCGTCTGCAATCACACTTCGCTGGTTGACGCGATGTTGCTGATCGCATCAACCGACCGCCCGATTCGCTTCCTGATGTTCAAGGGCATCTACGATCTGCCCTACATCAAGCCGTTCGCAAAAATGATTCGCGCGATCCCGATTTCTTCCGAGTTGCGGCCGCGCGAAATGCTCCAATCGCTGCGCGAAGCCGCCAGCGCGATCCGCGCCGGCGACGTGGTCTGCATCTTTGCCGAAGGGCAGATCACGCGCATCGGCCAGCTGCTTCCCTTCCGCCGCGGCTTCGAGCGAATCATGAAGGGCGTGGACGCGCCGATCGTGCCCGTGAATCTGGACGGCGTGTGGGGCAGCATTTTCAGTTTCGAGCGCGGACGCTTCGTCTGGAAAGTCCCGCGCTCGTTTCCCTATCCCGTCACCGTGAGCTACGGCAAGCCCATGCCTCCGACGTCCTCGTCTTTCGAAGTGCGCGAGGCCGTGCAGCAGTTGCAAACCGAAGCGTATCGCCATCACAAGAGCCGCATGCTCACGCTCCCAAAGTCTTTGATTCGCACGGGCCACCACTTCCCATTTCGTTTCGCGATGGGCGATAAGCGCCGGCCCCGCATGCGCTGGGGCGCGGCCTTGCTCGCTTCCATCTTGATCGCGCGAAGGCTCCGGAAGACGTGGGCCGGGCAGGAAATGGTCGGGATTTTGTTGCCGCCGTCCGTTCCCGGCGCGCTGGTGAACTTCGCGGCCACGCTCAGCTGCAAAGTGCCCGTCAATTTGAACTACACGTCGTCGAACGAGACGCTCGCCTCCTGCGCCGCGCAGTGCAAGCTCGAAACCGTGATCACCACGAAGCTGCTGCTCGAGAAAATTCCGATCGAAGTCCCGGGCAAGGCAATTTTCCTGGAAGACGCCATGGCGTCGCCTCGACTCACCGAAAAGCTCGCGGCGCTGTTCCTGTGGTTTACGCCGGCGTGGTGGATCGAACGCGTGCTCACACGGGGGAAAAGGCGCACGCTCGACGATCTCGCCACGGTGATCTTTTCAAGCGGCAGCACAGGCGACCCGAAGGGCGTGATGCTCACGCATTACAACATCGCGTCGAACATCGAACAGATGGGCCAGACGTTCATGCTCAATCGCCACGATTGCCTGCTTGGAGTCTTGCCCTTCTTCCATTCCTTCGGCTTCACGGTCACGCTCTGGCTTCCCGCCGTTCTCTCGATCGGCGTGGTATATCACCCGAGTCCGCTCGATTTGACCGCGGTCAGCGAACTGGTGCGCGATTATCGCGTCACGTTTCTACTTGCCACGCCGACGTTCTTGCAGGCTTACATGCGCCGCTGCACACCGGAAGATTTCGGCAGCTTGCAATATGTGGTGGTCGGCGCCGAAAAACTGCCGGAGCGCGTCGCGGTCGCGTTCGAGGATCGATTCGGGATTCGTCCGCTCGAGGGATACGGCGCCACGGAGTGCTCGCCGGTCGTCGCGGTGAACACTCGCGATTTCCGCGCGCCGGGTTTTCGGCAGGTCGGTTCGAAACGCGGACATATCGGCCATCCGCTGCCGGGCATCAGTGTGCGAATCGTTGATCCCGAAACGCGCGAGCGGCTGGGCGTCGGCGTTCCCGGTTTGCTGCTCGTCCGCGGGCCGAATGTGATGAAGGGCTATCTCGGCAAGCCCGAAAAAACGGCCGAAGTCCTCCAAGACGGCTGGTACGTCACTGGCGACATCGCCGCCGAAGATGAAGACGGCTTCCTGACGATCACCGACCGGCTGAGCCGCTTCAGCAAAGTGGGCGGCGAGATGGTGCCGCACATCAAAGTCGAGGAAAAGCTGCACGAGCTCGCCGGCGCAACGGAACAAAAATTCGTCGTCACCGGAATTCCAGACGGCAAGAAGGGCGAGCGGCTCGTGGTGCTCCACAATCTCTCGCCGGAAGAATTGAAAGCGACGCTCGAAAAGCTTGGGGCGTCAGGTCTGCCGAATCTTTGGATCCCGCGCGCCAACCAGTTTTTCCACGTCGAGGAGTTTCCGCACCTCGGCACGGGCAAGCTCGATCTCCGCAGCGTCAAGAATCTGGCGCTACAATTCGCGCCTTCGGAAGCTTGACCTAGAATTCCCGCGCCGTGCCCGCCCAGTAGACCCACAGCCCCGTGCAGATTCCGATCGTCACGTAGGGGCTCACGAACGCGCCGACCGTGGCGAGCGCGTAGAGCGGCGGGCCGAGCCGCCAGCTTTTTCGCACGCAGTCGAGGGTCTCCCGCGTCACATCCGGCTTGCGCGTGCCGGCATCGCTCACTACCGTGCGCAGCAACAAGCTGAATCCGAGGCTGATCAAGACGAACGTGCCGCCGTAGACGGCGCACGCCATCTTCGCGCCCGGAAGCCGCAGGTATTGCGTCACGAGCGAAGTGGCAAACGGCACGGCCGTCGTCATCATCAGCACGTAACCATTGACAAAGAGCAGCCGCGCGCTGGTGCGATGGATGAGCTTGAAAAATCCGTGATGGCTCACCCACATGATCAGCACCGTGAAGAAGCTGGTAACGAACGCCACGTACGACGGCCACTCGCGGGCCAGCGCCGCAGCCAGCTCGCGCGCCGAGTGATTCGCGGAAGGATGCGGCACTTGCAAATCGAGCGCGAGCAGCGTAATCGCCACGGCGAAGACACCGTCGCTGAAGGCTTCGACGCGTCCCGTGTCGCTTTCCTCGATCGTGGCTTTTTGAGCTTCGTCCATGTGTATCGCGAGCCCGCCTTTCCTTAACCGATTCGCATCGAGTATCGCGGCTGGCAGCGCGGACGCCGCGAAGCCCGCCGCATTCTACTCTGAGGCGCGCTCAATGTGAAAAATCGCGTTTCATCCGACTCTGGGCGCCGTTCGCCAGTTTTTTTCCCCCGTTCGATTGCTTCTTGTTGCCACCTTCACGTGCGTTCGCGTATTTTGGCCGCAGATTGGAGCAGTTTCGGCATGAACCTTAGTGACTTTCACAATTCGATGCGCTGGCGAGTGGCGTTGACGCTGCTTCGGGATTGTGGCCGGACCTGGTCCATCCCCTCGCGGTAGCCAACTCACTCGAAAGCCCAAACAAAACAACCGCTTCTGCACTCGCCGTCTTTGGTGAATTTTGCTCGCGAAGCCGCAGCCTTTTCGCGCAGTCGTCGATCTGCGTCGAGCCGAAAACGGCGGCGGGGTGTCTCTAGAAGGCGCCGCGGAATCGGCCAAACGAACGCGCGAGCGCGGCACGTTTTGAAAATTTCAGCGAAAGGAGGAAATCCATTGAGCGTTTACATCAAAGGTGGAACGCCGTTGCACGGCACTTCGAAGTGTTATTCGTGCATGCACGCGCACGTGGTGAAGGGTTACCGCGAGAGCGACGAGCTCGTCGTCTGTCGCTCGCTCTATCCCGAGCGCCCGATCGCGTTTCCGGTTCGCGAATGCTCGAGCTACTCCGAGGTGAAGCGCCTCACGCTGAAGCAAATGGAAGAGACGGCGTGGATCCTCACCGAGCGCGGCAAGCGCACAACCGGGTTCGGTTCGCCACCGAAGGGCGAGAAGGCCAACGAAAATGAAATCGAGTTGATCCTTTTCCGCAAGCCTTCGGAGGACGACGCCTCATAAGGCGGCCGGACGATCTTGTCGAGGAGCCCAACGGGGAAGGTTCGCGCTGCGCAGCGACGTAATGCTAGCTAGCTGCGCGGCCGAACCACCTCGGCAAGCTGCTCCATCGTCGCGCTTTCGACGCCCGATAAAACATGTATCGGACTGCGCGTTTCGCGAAATCGATGCGCGCTTAGAAGACCGCCAGCTTCACGTGCAGGAATTTTTTCGGGTTCTGCCGGAAGTCGCTGATCATCAGCCTTAGGTCGCCGGCCAGCCCGGTCATATTGTCGTAGAGGGCCGGGTCGGAAAAGAATTTCCCTGCCGTGCCCTGATTCGAGTTGAGCTTTGCAGTCGCCTCTTTGATATTCGCCGAAGCATCGCGAGCGTTGTTGTAGAGAGCGTCGTCGGTGGCGAGCTTGCCGAGCGTGCCTTTACCTTCGCGGATGTCGGCCAGCATGGCGTTGCCCTTTTGCGCGATGCCCTTTACGTTGTCGGCCATTTCAGGGTCGTAGACGAGCCTGCCCGCGGTCCCCTTCTGCTCTTTCACGGCAGTGATTACGTCATCCATGTGCGAGACGGTGGCGTTCACGTTTTTGTAGAGCTCGTCCGTAGCATAGAGCTTGCCGATACTGCCGTTGCCCTGCTGGATTTCGGCGATCATCGCGTCGAGCTTCTCGGCGGTGCCGTTCAAGTGCTTGTAGAACGAGGGATCGTTCATGAAAAGGCCCAGCGTGCCTTCACCCTTGTTCACTTTGGCGACGATTTCGTTGATTTGCCCGGAAAGCGTGCCGAGGTTTTCCACCACGTCCATGCTCCTCGCCACCACGTCTTTCACTTCGGCAGTCTCTGTGCCCGGTATGGTGCCGTTTTGCGGAATCACGGTGCCGGTGAGGCCGCGGGAGATCGAGACGAAACGGTCGCCGAGCAAGCCCTGCGTTTCCAGAGAGACGGTGGAATCCGTGCGAATCTGATCCTCGAAGCGCTTATCCACGCGCATCGCGAGCTGGATATTGTGCATGCGGTCGGTGGGATGCGGATTCAGCGCGAATCCTGCGACGGTGCCGATCTGAATGCCGTCCAAATCCACGGGCGCGCCGTATTGGAGGCTCTCCACCTCGGGCAGGTAAGTGTAGAGGCGATATTTCGGCCGGAGAATAAACTGGCCGGTCACGTAGAAAATCGCGATCGCCAAGAGCAACAACGCCGCGAGCACAAACATTCCCACCCGCAGCTCCGTCCAGGAAAGATGCTTACGTTGCGCCATGACATTTCCTCCTGAAAGATTCCTACATGAACTCTATTCCGCCGCTGCCAGATATTGCTGCAAATACGAATCCGTCGTCTTGAGCAGGTCGTCCACGGCCCCCTCGTAATAGATGCGGCCGCCCTTGAGGACGATCACGTTCGTCTCCGCCGTTTCGCGGGAGTAGGGCGCACCGGCCGGCGCGGGCGCGTGGCCGTTGCGCGGCACCACGCGGCCAGACGCTTCATCGAAACTGTAGCGCGCGAGGCCGAACGCGTCCTGCACTCGATGCGTGGCCAGCAGCGAAGTCACGCCCTGCAAATCCCGGCCGCGCAGCACGAGCGTGATGATCGTCTGCGAAGTGACGGGATCGAGCCCGGCCGTCGGCGAATCGTAGAAGACGATCGAAGGCCGATCCACCAGCGCGCGCGCGATAGAGACGCGCCGCCGCATCCCGCCCGAAAGTTCCGACGGATATTTCTCGATGGCTTGCTCCATCTCCACAAAGCGCAGCACTTCGCGGGTGCGCGCGTCGATCTGCGCTTCATCCACGGCTTCTTCGCGCAGGCGGAAGGAGACATTCTCCGCCACGTTCATCGAGTCGAAGAGCGCGCCTTCCTGGAAGACGAAGCCAAGGTGCCGCCGGAAATCGAGGAGCTCGCGCTCGGCCATGGCCACCACGTTTTCACCCATCACCCAGATGCGGCCTTCGTCTGGACGCAGCAGTCCCGCCGCCATTTTCATCAGAAGCGTCTTGCCGGAGCCGCTTTCGCCCAGAAGAACCTTGGTTTCGCCCGGCCACACCTGGAAGGAAACGTCGCGCAGAACGTCCGCGCCCTCGTAGCTGATGTGCACGTCTTTGAACTCGATCAGCGGCTCGCCAGGGATGATTCCTGTCATGGCGTCCACGGGGCGCGCGAGGGAACCCGACGCAACATCCCGGGATTATAGATGGATTTTGAGAAGTCTGCAGCGTCCGTTCGTAGTGGGTGGATTGGCGGCGGGGCTCGCTGCTGGGCGGGCTGCCGGCGAGACCGTCCGGAATTAGTGCCGGAAGACCCAGAGGAAAAGCTTGGAGAGGAAAAGGTCGCTGATGATCATCGTGACCGACGAAATCACAAACGCAGCGATGGTCGCGCGGCCCACGCCTTGCGTGCCGCCTTTCACACGCAGGCCCTGGTAGCAGCCCACCGTCGAGATGATCAACGCGAAGATAAACGGCTTGGCCATCCCCTGCACCACGTCGCCGAAAACCAGCGAATCCACGGCGACGTGCCAGAACTGCACTGTCCCGATGCGCAGTGTGAAGTAGGCCGTCACGGAGCCGCCTATCAGGCCGACAAAATCAAACGTCGCAACCAGCAGCGGCAGCATCAGCACCATGGCGAGCACGCGCGGCGTCATCAGCTTGCGGATCGGATCGGTGCCCAGCGCGCGCATCGCGTCCACTTGCTCGGTCACCACCATCGAGCCCAGTTCCGACGCAATCCCGGACGCGTTTCGACCCGCAATCAGAAGCGCCGTGATGGTTGGCCCGAGCTCTCGCACGAGCGCGAGCGAGACGCCCTCGCCGGTGAGCTGCGCCATGCCGAATTTTTCGAGTTGCGCCGCGGTGTTGATCACCAGCACGCCGCCGATAAAGAACGACGCAATCGCCACGATCAGCAGCGACCCCACGCCGATGATGTCCATCTGCTCCAGCGTGTCCACCCAATAGCGAGGCGGCGTGAAAATGTTGGCAATGGATTGCGCGGCTAGAAGCGTGTAGTCCTGAAACGCGAAGATTTGGTTCTTCAGCCCGTCCAGCAAGGCCGAGGGGAGCGATTCAACTTGAACGTCTTCGGGCATTTGAACGCTCGCAAGATGGCGCGCTTGCAAGTCCTCGGAAGCCTAACGTTCACTGTGGATGGCGTCAAGCGGACTTGCGCGGGGCAAATCCCAGCGCACAGCTTTGCGATTCTGGCGCCGACGCATCCTTTACGCGAGCCGAGGCGTCCGGTAGAATCCTCGATTCGGTCTCGCGCGCGAGGCCCCTCAGATCATGTTGCGATTCGTCACTGCCGGAGAATCTCACGGGCAAGCGCTCGTCGCGTGGCTCTCCGGACTGCCCGCAGGAATGCCGGTCGACGTGGAATTCATCAATCGCGAGCTGCACCGCCGCCAGCTCGGCTTCGGACGCGGCGGCCGCCAGCGAATCGAAAAAGACCAGGC
>Ga0335073_10013095_pt1 | contig 11625 bp, 9 predicted proteins | sample Lox_Sample_22_FD_207093 | JGI IMG/M metagenome (GOLD analysis project Ga0335073, IMG submission 207093) | Soil microbial communities from Loxahatchee National Wildlife Refuge, Florida, United States - Lox_Sample_2.2 | ecosystem: Environmental > Terrestrial > Soil > Wetlands | place: USA: Florida... | reverse complement strand
AAATCCGTGCGCCGTTAGCGATGGCAAAGCCCATCGTCACCTACCAGTCCCGACCGGCATGTCAATGCGGATCGGGAGTCATCGTCTCATTGGGGCAGTGCCGCCGAAGGCAAACTTATGTTGCGCCACCTGCATCGAAACCGCCCCAAAGCTCCCGGGCCGGGAGTGAAAGCTAAGGTTGCGCTTCTGTTTGCTGACCTGGGCGCGAGTGCTTCCTAAGATGACCAGCGCCGCACCTGGCAATCTGGGGTGGCGTGCACGGCTGACAGGAGCTGCGTGAGGAAGCCAACCGACGGCGCGACCGGCGTCGCATCGCCCGGCCCGGCCGGGACCGCTGTGCTCGAGGTCCGCGACCCGGCCGACCAGCGTTGCGTTGTCGCCGAGGTGCCCGCGATGGGAGCGGACGACGTCGCGGCGGCCTACGAGCGGGCCCGCGCCGGCTTTGCGGCCTGGCGACGGGCGAGCCCGCTCGACCGCGCGGCGGTGCTCTCCGCCGCCGCTGGCCTGATCAGGTCGAAGGCCGAGGACGGCGCCGTCACCCTGGTGCGGGAAAACGGCAAGACGCTGGCCGAAGCGCGGGTCGAGGTGGCTAAGACCGCCGACTTCCTCGACTTCTACGCCTCGTTCGCCCGGCAGCCACTCGGCGAAATCCTGGCCGACGCGCGTGCCGGGACGCAGACCACCGTGCGGTCCGAGCCCGTCGGGGTGGTGCTCGCGATCACCCCGTGGAACGACCCGCTGCTGACCCCGGCCCGCAAACTCGGGCCCGCGCTCATCGCCGGCAACACGGTGGTGCTCAAGCCCGCCCGCCAGACGCCGCTGATCGCGCGGTGGCTGGCCGACCAGCTCGCGTCCGCCGGGCTGCCCGGCGGGGTGCTCGGCCTGGTGACCGGGCGCGACCAGGACATCTCGCAGGCGCTCCTCGGGCACCCCGACCTGGACGCGCTGACCTTCACGGGCTCCACGGCGACCGGCGCCTACCTGCGCAAGGCACTGTCCGGCCGGAACGTCCGGCTGCAGACCGAGACCGGTGGCAAGAACGCGTCGGTCGTGCTGGCCGACGCCGACCTGGACCTGGCCGCCGACACGGTGAGCGCGGCCGCGTTCGGCCAGGCCGGCCAGCGGTGCACCGCCACCAGCCGCCTGATCGCCGACTCCGCGATCGCGCCCAAGCTGCTCGAGTTGCTGCGCGGCCGGTCCGCGGCCGCGGTACTCGGCCCCGGGCTCGACCCGGCCAGCACGCTGGGCCCGCTGGCCACCCCCGAGCACCGCGACGGGGTCCTCGCGCACATCGGCCGGGCCACGGCCGACGGGGCCGCCGTGCTCGCCGGCGGCGCCAGGCCGGCCGCCGAAGCGCTGCGGCACGGCTGCTACGTCGAGCCGACGATCATCTCCGTCAGCCCGCGCCACGCCCTGTGGCGGGACGAGGTGTTCGGGCCCGTCGTGGCCGTCTGCCAGGCCAGCGGCTTCGACGAGGCGGTCACGCTGGCCAACGACTCCCGCTACGGCCTGTCCGCCGCGGTGTTCACGACCAGCCTGCGGTCGGCCAGCGAGTTCATCGACCGGGCCGAAGCCGGGCAGGTCGCGGTCAACCTGCCCACGTCCGGATGGGACGTGCACCACCCCTTCGGCGGCTTCCGCGACTCGGGATCCGCGTTCAAGGAACAGGGCGCCCCCGGGCTCCGCTTCTACACCCGCCTCAAGACGGCCGCGGTCCGGTTCGCATGGTGACGCAGCCCGGCCTGAGGTACCCCGTCGGCATCGTTGGGGCGGGCCTGATCGGGCTGGCCGTCGCCCGGCAGCTCGCGGAGGCCGGGGTTCCCGTGGTCGTCTTCGAGAAAGAGGCGTCGGTCGCCCGGCACCAGTCGGGGCACAACTCCGGGGTGGTCCACGCCGGGATCTACTACCTGCCCGGCTCGGCCAAGGCGACGCTGTGCCGGCGGGGCGTGGAGTTGCTGAATGCTTACTGCTCCGAGCGGGGCCTGCCCTGGGACGCGCGAGGAAAACTGGTGATCGCCCGGGACGAGGCCGAGGTCGGGCGCCTGCGGGAACTCGAGCGCCGTGCGATCGCCAACGGCGTCCCCGGCGTGGCATGGCTGGACGGCCCGGCGATCAGGGAACTCGAGCCGGACGTCGCCGGGCGCGCCGCGCTCTTCTCGCCGACCACCGCGATCGTCGACTACCCGGCGATCGCGCGCTCGTTCGCCGGCGACGTGGGCCGCCACGGCGGCCAGGTGCTGACCGGCGCCCCGGTGTCCGGGGTGCGCCGCGACGGCGACGCGATCGAGGTCGCCACGGCGGGGCGGGCGCACCGGCTGTCCCGGCTGGTCATCTGCGCCGGGCTGCAGGCGGACCTGCTGGCCAAGGCGGCCGGGGACGAGCCGGCCCCCGAGATCGTCCCGTTCCGCGGGGAGTACCTGAGGCTGCGCCCGCATGCGCGCTCCCGCGTCCGGCACCTTATCTATCCGGTCCCGGACCCCGCATACCCGTTCCTGGGGGTACATCTGACCCCGCGGGTCGACGGCGAGTCGGACCTCGGGCCCAACGCGGTGCTCGCCCTGGCCCGGGAGGGCTACCGGCGCCAGGACGTGACCTGGGACCAGGTCTCCCGGCTCGCCCGGTCGGCGGCGTTCCGCAGGCTGGCGCGGCGCAACTGGCGGGCGGGCGTGCACGAGATGCACGGGTCCCTGTCGCGGCGCGCGTACCTCGCCGAGGCCCGCAGCTACCTGCCGTGGCTGGAACCCGGCGACGTGATGCCCGCGCCGGCCGGGGTGCGCGCCCAGGCCGTCGACCCCGACGGGTCGCTCGTCGACGACTTCCGGATCAACCGGATCGGGCCGGTGACCACCGTCCGCAACGCACCCTCACCCGCGGCGACGGCGTCACTGGCGATCGCCGAGCATATCGTCGCGGGACTTTCGCTCTCGCTTGGCACAGGAAGGTAGCCACAGCCGTGTTCATCGTTGATTCACAGGTTCACATCTGGCGGGAGGAAACCCCGGACCGGCCCTGGGTTCCGGGCGCCCGGGAGCGGCTGCGGCTGAACGGCCACCGGGAAGAGGCGTTCAGCTACGAAGAGTGCATACGGCTGATGGACGAGGCGGGCGTGGACCGGGCACTGATCATCCCGCCGTCCTGGGAGGGCGACCGGATCGATTACGCGCTCGAGGCGTGCGAGGCGTTCCCCGGGCGCTTCGGGATCATGGCCCGCATCCCGCAGAACAAGCCGGCCGAGGGCGAGGCGATGATGCGGGACTTCGCGCAGAACCCGCACGTGCTGGGGACCCGGCTCACCTTCCACCGGCCGGTGGACCGGAACTGGATGATCGACGGCACCAACGACTGGTACTGGCCGCTCGCCGAGGAACTCGGTATCCGCACGATGGTGCACGCGCCGATCTGGAAGGCGGAACTGGGCGCGATCGCGGACCGGCACCCGGACCTGCGGATCATCATCGACCACATGGGAATCATGGCAAGGTGCGTGGACGACGCGATCGGCTACTGGGTGAGCGAGACCGCCGACCTGGCCAGCCACCCCAACATCTACGTCAAGGTCTCGGCCATTCCCGGGTACTCGACGCACCCGTTCCCCAACGTGAACATCGCGCCGTACGTCCGCGAGATGGTCGACAAGATGGGCCCGCAGCGCTGCTTCTGGGGCACGGACCTGACCAGGCTGATGGGCCACGGCCTCACGTACAGCGACACGATCGAGCAGTTCACCACCTACTTCCCGTTCACCGGGGACGAACTGGAGTGGATCATGGGACGGGGGATCTGCGAATGCCTCGACTGGCCGATACCCGTGACGGCGTGAGATGACCGCGCCGGACGCTGACGGCGGCGAGGCCCTGCTGCAGGCGTGCGCCGACCTCGGGGCGGACTACATCTTCTCGTCGGCCGGGTCGGAGTGGGCCCCGGTATGGGAGGCCCTGGCACGCCGCGATGAGGCCGGCGAGGCGGCCCCCCGGTACCTGGACCTCGCCCACGAGACGGTCGCGGTGGGCATGGCCACCGGGTACGCAGCGGTGACCGGCCGGGTGCAGGTGGTGCTGCTGCACGCGGGCGCCGGGCTGCTGCAAGGTGCCAACGCCGTGCACGGCGCGCTGCTCACCGGCGTGCCCGTCGTGGTGTGCTCCGGCGAGTCCACCGGGTATGGGGACGCGGCGGGGCGGAACCCCGGATCGCAGTGGTACCGGAACCTGTCGATCGTCGGCGGGCCGCAGGGGCTCGCCGCCCCGTTCACCAAGTGGGCGTCCGCCGCGGCCGACCCCGGCGTGCTGTACGACACGGTCAAGCGGGCCGGCGAGCTCGCCGCGCAGCCGCCGGCCGGGCCGGTGTACGTGAATACCCCTGTAGAGATACTGCTGGGCCCCTGGCAGCGGCCGCCGGCCGCGCACCCGGCTCCCCCGCCGCCGCGCACCGTCGCCGCCGATGAGGACGTCGAGGCCGCCGCCCGGCTGCTCGCCGCCGCACAGCGGCCGGTCCTCGCGGTCGAATCCGCCGGCAACGACCCCGGCGCGTTCGCCGCCCTCGTGGAGCTCGCCGACCTGCTGGCCATCGCCGTGGTCGAGCCGCAGTCGGCGGTGTGCACGAGCTTCCCGCGCACCCATCCGCTGCACCAGGGCGGCGACCTGGCCGCGCTGGCCGCCGACGCCGACCTCGTGGTCCTGCTCGGCTGCCGGGCGCCGTGGTACCCGCCCGGTGCTAAGCCCGGAACCGCCAAGGTCCTGGTCATCGACGAGGTGCCGCACCGGCCGTCCATGGCGTACCAGGTGCTGACCGCGGACCACTACGTCGGCGGCGACGCCGCCGCCACGCTCCGCGCGATCATCGCCCGGCTGCGCGGCCTCGGCCAGCCCGCCGACGCCGGGGCCGTGGCGGCACGCAGGCAGCGGCTCGCGGCCGCCCACGCCGCGGCCGACGCGGCGCGCCAGGACGCGGAGCAGCGGGCGGCAGGCTCCCCCCAGGCCCCCGTCGACCCGGTCGCCGTGGCCGCCGCGCTGCGCCACCTGCTCGACGCGGACGCCGCCGTGGTGGACGAGACCATCACGCACAGCCGCACGATCGCGCGGCACCTCATGGCCGACGCCCCCGGCCGGTACCGGTACGTGCAGGGCGGCCTGGGGCAGGGCCTCGGCGTGGCGCTCGGCACGAAGCTGGCCATGAAGGGGGCTGGGGAGGCGGGCGGGGGCATGACCGTGCTCACCGTCGGCGACGGCTCCTGGCTCTACAACCCGGTGCTGCCGGGCCTGATGGCGTCCGCCGAGCACGGCCTGCCGCTGCTCGTGGTGATCTTCAACAACGGGTCGTACGCGTCGATGAAAAACAACCACCTGCGCTCCTACCCCGACGGCGCCGCCGCCCGCAGCGGCCGCTTCCGCGGCGTCGACCTGTCCGCCCAGCCCGATGCCGGCGCCGTGGCCAGCGCGGCGGGCGCCGCCGGGATCACGGTCCGCGCCGCCGGGCAGCTCATGCCAGCGCTGGACAAGGCGATTACCACCGTCCGCGGCGGGCAGACCGCGGTGGTCAATGTGCTGCTCACCCGGTAAGAGTTACCGGCCAGAACGCGACGGAAGGCGGCCAGTCTTATGTCCACCGGAACTGTGCCGGCGCGCGGCTCGAAGGTGCTGGTCAGCGCCGGCGACCTGCGGGCCCTGACGGCCGGCATCTTCGAGGCGCGGGGGGTCGGCGGCGCCGACGCCGCCGCCGTGGCCGACGCGCTGGTCTGGGCCAACCTCCGCGGCATCGATTCGCACGGCGTATCCCGGGTGCCGCGCTACCTGGAGTTGTTCGACAAGGGCCAGTCCGTCCCGGACGCCGCCGTCACCGTGGAGAGGCCCCGGGCGGCGATCGCGATCGTTGACGCGCACGCGGCGCCGGGGCCGGTCGCGATGAACCGCGCCGCGGACGAGGCCGTGGCCGGCGCGCGTGACTGCGGCATCGGCTGGGCTTCGGTGCGGGGCACCGTGCACACCGGCGCGATCGGCTACTACACCAGCCGCGTCGCCGCCGCGGGCATGGCCGCGGTCGGCGTGGTGGCCGGCATGCCGAACATGGCTTACGCGGGGGCGCGCGGCGCGGCCGTCGCCACCAGCCCGCTGTCGGTCGCGGTGCCGGCGGGCCGCCATGAGCTCGTGGTGCTCGACATGGCCACCGCCGTGATGGCGCTCGGCCGGATCGCGCAGCTCAAGGCCGCCGGGACGGAGCTGCCGCCCGGCGTCGCGGTGACCGCCGACGGCGAGCCCACCACCGACCCCGCCCTGGCCGCCGTGCCGCTCCCGGTCGGCGGCGCCAAGGGCTCGGGCATGAGCCTGGTGTTCGAGCTGCTCGCCAGCGCCCTGGTGGCGAACCCGATCCTCCCGGGCTATCACGCAGGCTCGAAGGAGGGCCGGCGGCACCGCCAGAACGGCTTCATTCTCGCCGTCGACGTCTCGGCTTTCCTGCCGCTGGAGGAGTTCACCGCGACGGTTGACGCCACGATCGACGTGATCAAGGCGCTCCCGCCCTCCGCCGAGGCCGCCGAGGTGCTGGTGCCCGGGGAGCGCGGCCGCCGGTGTGAGGCCGAGCGCCGTCGTGCCGGCGTTCCGCTCGGGCCCAAGCCATGGCGCGAGCTGACCGCACTCGCCGAGGCACTTGGCGTCCCCGTTCCGGCTCCTCTCGAGGGGTAGGGCCCGCTGTCAGCAGACCTTCCACCTGCGTATCTTGCGCGCTAACGTTGCATAGCTGACTCTTGGTACCGGCCTTGCCGCAATGCGGGCAAACCTCAGCGGCGAAGGGTGTGTGATGGACCGGCTTACTCTCATGCGCAGCTTCGTGGGCGTGACGAAGTCCCGCAGCTTCAGCCAGGCTGCCCGCGCTCTGGGGATCTCCGGATCGCTCGTCTCCCGGCATGTCGCCGAGCTCGAGCGGGACCTGGACGTCCGCCTCGTCAACCGCACGGCGCGGACCGTCAGCCTGACCGAGGCGGGCACCCGCTACGCGGACTTCGCGGCCAGGATCATCGAGGAGATCGACCGCGAGGAGGAGTCGCTGCGCGGCCTCCGGGACAAGCCCGAGGGCACCCTGTCGATCATCAGCCCCAAGTGGATCGGCAGCAGTGACGTGGGCGACGCGATCGTCGCCTTCTCCACCCGCTATCCCAAGATCCGGATCCGGTTCGAGGTAGGCGGGATGTCGGAGCGCACGTACGACTTCCTCGACCAGGGCTTCGACGTGGCCTTCCACACCCGTCACGTCCGTGACTCCAACCTGCTCCTGCGGAAGATCGCGGATCTCAACTTCACGCTGTGCGCCTCGCCGACCTACCTGCACCGCGCGGGGCCGATCGCCCAGGTGACCGAGCTGACCGAGCACGACTGCCTGCTGAACACCAATGACCCCATCTGGCACCTCAAGCACGCCGGGCACGACGTGCACCTGAAGATCAGCGACCCGGTCTACTCGTCGAACAGCTACCTCACGCTGCGCAAGGCGGCGCTGGCGGGCCGTGGGGTTGGCCTGCTGCCCGTCCGCGTGATCTCGGCCGAGCTCGCGGACGGCAGCCTGGTCGAGGTGGTTCCCGGCTGCGAGGTGCCGGACCGGCCGCTGTATGCGCTGCACGCCCCGGGCGGCCAGACCCTGGCCCGGGTGCGCCTGTTCCTCGACTTCGTCACCGACTGGTTCCGCCGCCAGGCCGCGGACCAGCGGGCCGGGCAGGCCAAGTCGGCGTGATCGCCGCGGCGCAGCAAGCCGCCGCCACGTGCGCAATGGCCAGCCCGCCGCCGCCACGTGCGCAATGGCCAGCCCGCCGCCGCCACGTGCGCAACGGCCAGCCCACCCACGTGGCTGACGTGACTAACGGTGCGGAGGTTACCCGGCCGCGATGGTCTGTGCGAAGGTGGTACGGCTCCAGCCGTACTCATCCCACACAGTTGCCCGAGCCTCGCCGAGGCGACACCGCCGACGGTGTCGCGGGATGCAAGAAAAGGCTTCGCCACCTGACGGCTCGGCCCACCTATGCTGCGAGCGAGCCATCTAGCAGCTGAGGAGTCCGCTCGGCATGACGGTCATGCGCGTGGAACGGGTCGTGTACGGCGTGTCCGACCTAGAGGAATGCACGCGCTTCTTCGCCGACTTCGGCCTGGAAGCCGTAGAAGCGCACGGTGGCGTCGTCCACGGCACCGACCACGGTGGTGGTGGTCCTGTGCGGTTCGCGACGCGGACCGGCCAGATCGTGGAGCTCAGGGCGGCGGACGACCCCGGCCTCCCCCCGGCGGTCGAGGAGGGATCCACCCTGCGGGAGGTCGTCTGGGGCGTGGACACCGCCGAGGCGCTGGACGAGCTGGCAGCGGCCCTGGCCGCTGGCCGGGAGACGCGGCTGGCCGGCGGCGAGGTGCACACCGTCGACGAGACCGGCTTCGGTGTCGGCCTCGCGGTCAGCGCCCCAGCGGCCGCCGCCGCCGAGTATCCGGGCGTCAACCGGACCGGGGCGGTGACGCGGTGGAATCAGCCGCTCCAGCCGCCGGGGCGGGTGCGTCCACTGCGGCTGTGCCACGTCGCGGTCAACATCCGCAGCTCCGGGCGGGAGCGGGCCGCCGCGTTCTACACCGACCTGCTGGGCTTCGTGCCCACCGACCGGGTTCGCGACATGGGCGTGTTCATGCGCTGCCCTGGCGACACCGACCAGCACACCCTGCTGCTGTGCCACCGGCCGGACCGGGCCGGCGTCAACCACACCGCGTACGAGGTGGCGAACGTCGACGAGGTGATCGTCGGCGCCAACGACATGATCGACCGCGGGTGGAACGAGGCGCGCCGGCTGGGCCGGCACACGGTCGGCTCGAACATCTTCCGCTTCATTCACGCGCCCTGCGGCGGGCGGGTGGAGTTCGCCGCCGACATGGACCGCGTCGACGACAGCTATGGCCCCAACGATCACGCGGAAACGCCGCCGCACCACATCTGGACGCTGAAGAGCTCACGGGAGACCTCATGAGCACCACCGCCGTCACGGAAGAGGCCCGGCTGGCCGATTACCCCGACGTCGCGATGTCCATCGGCGGCGAGTGGGTCCAGGGCGCGGCAGGCCGCGGCGACGACGTCGTCAACCCGGCCACCGGGCAGGTGCTCGGCCGCGTCCCGTTCGCCGAGCCCGATGACGTGGACCGGGCCATCGAGGCGGCGCGCGGCGCGTTCGGGGTATGGCGCGACGCCGGCCCGGAGGCCCGGTCGGCCATCCTGCTCCGCGCATCGGGCCTCATCCATCAGCGGGCCGCGGACATCGGCCGCGTGATGACGCTCGAGGAGGGCAAGCCACTGCCCGAGGCCACCGGCGAGGTCCACCGCGCCGCCTCTTTGCTGGCCTGGGACTGCGAGGAGGGGCGCCGGGCCTACGGGCGCATTATCCCTAGTTCCGCGAACGAAGTGCTCTCCGTGCGGCAGGTGCCGGTCGGCCCGGTGGGTGCGTTCGTGCCGTGGAACTTCCCGGCGGGCGGGCCGATGCGCAAGATCGCCGCGGCGCTGTCGGCGGGCTGCTCGATCGTGATCAAGCCGTCCGAGGAAGTTCCGGGCACGGTGTACCTGCTGGCCCGGGCGTTCGAGGAGGCTGGCCTGCCGCCCGGGGTGCTGAACCTGGTCTACGGGATCCCGGACGAGATCTCCCGCCGGGTCATCGCCTCGCCCGCGATCAGGTTCGTCGCGTTCACCGGCTCGGTGCCGGTCGGCAAGCACATCGCCGGGCTGGCCGCGGCCAGCATGAAGCCATCGATCATGGAACTGGGCGGCCACGCCCCCGTGATCGTCTGCGCCGACACCGACCCCGTGGCTGCCGCCAGGTCCGCTGTACGGGCCAAGGTGGTCAACGCCGGGCAGGTGTGCACCTCGCCCAGCCGGTTCCTGGTCGACCGCCGGATCCTGCCCGCGTTCACCGACGCGTTCGTATCGGCGATGCAGGCCATCAGCGTCGGCAACGGGCTCGACGACGGCGTGCAGATGGGGCCGATGGTGAGCGAGCGCCGGCGGGCCGGGGTGCACCGCCTGGTGACCGACGCGGTCGGGCGCGGCGCGCGCGTCATGCTCGGCGGCGAGCCCTCGCCAGGCCCCGGCTTCTTCTACCCGGCGACCGTGCTCACCGACGTGCCACCGGACGCGGCGCTGCTGCACGAGGAGCCGTTCGGCCCCGTCGCGCCGATCAGCGGGTTCGGCGACATCGACGAGGCCCTGGACGTCGCCAACTCCCTGCCGTACGGCCTGGCCGCGTACGGGTTCACCGACTCCGCGGCAACGGCCGAGCGGCTGATTGCCGGCTTCGAGGCCGGGATCCTGTCGATCAACCACTGCGGCGGCTCGGTGCCGCAGGCCCCGTCCGGCGGGGTCAAGGACAGCGGCTACGGTCGCGAGGGCGGCCACGAAGGCCTGTCCGGCTACCTGGTGACCAAGCGCGTCTCGCACAAGCTGGCGCCATGATCTGGTGCCGCTTCGACGACGGCGGGCGTCCGCGCTACGGGCTGGTCGAGGGGAACGACGTCACGGCGGTGACCGGCGGCCCGTTCACCAGGCACCGGCGGCTGAGCCGGCCGCCGCTACGCCGGGACGACGTGCGGCTGCTGCCGCCCGTCGTCCCGGGCACGTTCTTCTGCGCCGGGCTGAACTACAAGGGCCACGCCGAGCGCGCCGTCGCGGCGGGCCATGGGCAGGCGGTGCCCATCCGGCCGGAGATCGGGTACCGCGCGAACAGCGCGCTGATCGGGCACGGGGAGCCGATCGTCCGGCCCGCCGACTACCGCGAGCCGCTGGAGGCCGAGGGCGAGCTTGTCGCCGTGATCGGCACCACGGCCCGCCACTGCAGCAGGGCCGAGGCGGTCAGGGCCGTGCTGGGCTGGACGATCGGCAACGACGTGAGCGCCCGCGCCTGGCAGCACTCCGACCGCACGTTCTGGCGCTCGAAGAACAGCGACACGTTCAAGCCGATGGGCCCCTACCTGGTCACCGGCCCCGACCCGCTGTCCGCGACGACCACCGTGCGGGTCGACGGCGCGGTGGCGGCCTCGTTCGCCACCGGGGACATGCTCTTCGACCCGTTCGACTACATCTGCGCCATGTCCCGCTACATCACCCTGCACCCCGGCGACGTCGTGTGGCTGGGCACCGACGAGCCGGCCGCGATCGTCCCCGGCCAGGTCGTCGACATAACGATCGACGGCCTCGGCACGCTCGCCAACCCTGTCACCGAGGAGACACTGCCGAAGGAGGAAGGGCCATGAGCAACCGGCCTGCCTACATCCACCACGTCAACTTCCCGACGACCGACCCGGAACGGACCAAGGAGTGGTACTCGAAGGTCTTCGGGCTGAAGTGGATCCCGGCCAAGAGCAACACCCGGGTCGTGCTCATGACGCGCGGCAACTTCGACCTGCACTTCACGCCCGTCGAGGAGATGGACCGGATGGCGCCCTACCACTTCGCGGTCGAGGTCGAAGACTGGGAAGGGTTCCTGGCCCACCTCGGCGAGCTGGGCATCCGGCACACCCGCCCGATCACCCGGCCGGAGAACAACTCGATGTTCTGCTACATCCACGACCCCGACCACACGATGATCGAGATCGTGTACCACCACCGGCGCCAGTTCCCGCCGCCGATGGA
>Ga0335073_10013093_pt1 | contig 11627 bp, 12 predicted proteins | sample Lox_Sample_22_FD_207093 | JGI IMG/M metagenome (GOLD analysis project Ga0335073, IMG submission 207093) | Soil microbial communities from Loxahatchee National Wildlife Refuge, Florida, United States - Lox_Sample_2.2 | ecosystem: Environmental > Terrestrial > Soil > Wetlands | place: USA... | reverse complement strand
GGGGCTCACGTCGGCTACCCGTCGCCAGAAGCCTCCACGGCCGGGGCGACCGGCCACTCCTTGCGCATCGACAGGGGCGCCACCAACCCTCGGCGGACCAGGTAGGCGCGCACCGCCATGGCGGCGGCCGCGCATCCGAGCAGGAGGACGGCGAAGATCCGCAGCGTGGTGTCGAAGGCGTCCGACGCGCCCTGGCCGTGGCGCTCAAGCCCGCCGATGATCGCCGCGGCCGCGGCGACGCCGACGCCACCCATGGTCACGAGGACGGAGAGCACGACGCCCGATGCCTCCCCCGCCCTCTCGGTGCTGACCAGCTCCTGCGTCGCGACGTTGGCGAAGGTCCACCCGGTCCCGAGGCCGAGGCCGCAGACCCCGAAAGCCGCCACGTAGGCCCACCAGTCGACGACCACGGTGAGGCCGATCAGGGACACGCCCGCGACCAGCGCGGCCCCGGCCATGATGGCCGCCGGTCGTGCCTTGGGCGCCAGCCGGGCGCCGAGCGGACCCGAGACGGCGACGGCGATGGAGGGCGCCAGGAAGACCGCGCCGGCGGCCAGCGGGCTCAGTCCCCGGGTGTCCTGGAGCGAGAGCGACGCGACGAAGATCGTCGCGGCGTAGGCCATGTTCGAGGCGGCACCCATGACCGTCACGAGGTCGTAGGGCAGGTTGCGCAAGAGGTGGAGGTCGACGAGGGGATGCGCCGACCGCCGCTCGTGCACGAAGAAGGCCACGATCAGGCCGGCGGAGCCGGCGAACGTGACGATCGTGGCGGCCGAGAGCCAGCCCCAGCTCGACCCCTGGTCGACGCCGATGCTGAACGCGGCGATCCCACCGGCGATGAGGGCGCCGCCGAGGTAGTCGATCTTGCGCGGCGCGCCCTGCTCCCGGCTGTCGGGGACGACCCGGAGGGCGATGACCAGGGAGGCCAGGGCCAGCGGCGCCAAAAGCCAGAAGATCCAACGCCAGCCCGGGCCGTCGGACAGGCCGCCCCCCACGAAGGGGCCGAGGGCGGTGCCGGCGCTCGCCAGCGCGAACAGGAAACCGAGGGCGCGGGCCCTCCCCTCCTCGGGGAAGGCGTTCGAGACGACCGCGATCCCGACGGGGAAGATCAGCGCCGCGCCCACCCCCTGGAGGATGCGAAAGCAGATCAGGCTCGCCAGGTCGGGGGAGAGGGCGGCACCCACGGAGGTCGCGGCGAACAGCGCGATGCCCGCGAGGAGGACCCGTCGTCGCCCGAAAAGGTCGCCCGAGCGCCCACCGACGATGAACATCGACCCGACGCTCAGCATGTAGGCCGAGATCGTCCACTGGGCCGCCTGTGTCGACGCATCGAAGGAACGGGAGATGTCGGGGAGGGCGAGGTTGAGCGCGAAGAAGTCGAGCTGGATGCAGAAGAGTGCCAGCGACACGGCCGCGAGGACGGCGCGGCGCGGCACGCGCCCGGCGGAGTCGCCCGCCGCAGCGGTCGGCGTCATCGCCGGTCAGTCCCCGACCGGAGGACCGGCTGGTCGGCGCGCCAGCCGTTGCCGAAGTCCTGCGCGGACCTCCGGCCAGTCGCCGGCGGTGATGGCGTAGTGCGCGGAGTCCCGCACCGTGCCGTCCGCACCCGGTCGGTCGGAGCGCCGGATCCCCTCGAAGGTCGCGCCGAGCGCCTCGATCGCTCCCCGCGAGCGCAGGTTGCGCACGTCCGTGCACAGCTGGACGCGCCGGACGCCCCAGACCTCGAAGGCATGGGTCAGCATCAGCAGCTTGGCATCGGCGTTGACGCCGCTCCGCCAGACCGAGGGGACGAGCCAGGTCGCGCCGATCTCCACGGAGTCGGGGAGCCCGTCCGACCGGCGCTGCGGATGATCGGGGGGCCACCGCCACGGGGTGGGCTCGAGGAAGCTCGTCGTGCCGACCACCCGGCCGTCGTGCCGGCGCACCACGACCAGTGGGATGGCCTCGCCGCGGGATCGCCGGTCCTCGGCCGTCTCGAGGGAGTGGTCGAAGGCCGACCGCGTGCGGGGCACGAACGCGAACTCGAGGGGCGGCATCTCCGCCGCCGCCTCCCACAGCCCGGCGGCGTGCCGCCGGGCGAGGGGCTCGAGGCGCACGAGGCTCCCGGCCAGCGCCTCTCGGAGCAGCACGGGACCGACCCGCTCGACGGTCTGCAGCGGCTCGACGGGCGGCTCCACCTCCCCCTCGAGGTCCCGGTAGAGGAGCGCGAGGTCGAGGCGGCGACCGAACTTCTCTCCGACTGCCGGCAGGATGCCCGCCTCCCGGAAGCCGGCGTCACGATGGAGGGCCAGCGACGCCGTGTTGGAGGCCTCGATCGCGGCGACGAGCACCGCCTTGCCGATCCGGCGGCCCCGCTCGACGAGCTCCCCGAGCAGGAGGCGTCCGGTGCCGAGGCCACGGCGTTGGCGGGTCACGTAGATCGAGACCTCCGCGGTCGGCCGGTAGCCGGGGAGCGGCCGGAAGTCGCCGAGGCTGGCGAAGCCCACGACTCCGTCGCCGTCGACGGCGACCAGGACGGGGTAGCGGCGCTCGGCCTGCCGTGCGAGCCAGCCCCGGCGCTCTTCGAGCGTCACGAGCTGGTCGCGCCATACCGCGGTCGTGTGGGCGATCACGTCGTTGTAGATGTCGACGATCGCGGCGAGGTCCCCGGCGGTGGCGTCCCGGATCAGCACGTCGATCGCCCGCGCCCCTCGTGCGCAGGGCGCGCCCCCCCGGTCAGGCGGCCGAGGGGGCCCGGCCCACCTCCGGCACCAGCCAGCCGTTGCCGTCCGGGTCGCAGAAGGCGAGGAACGAGTTGGAGTCCCTCCGGTCGGGAGAGCCCGGAGGGTTCACCTGCACCACGCGGAAGTCCTCTCCGGCCCGCTGGTCGACGATCAGGTCGCATCCGGCCCGGTCGAGGCACAAGGCCTTGGCGCGGTCCACGTCGGAGACGGGCACCACGATGAGCTCGAGCTTCCAGTCCGTGATCGGATCTTCCTTCGTCGTCCCCGGTCCACGTCGCCGGGAAAGAGGACGGTCGAGCGTGCGAGATCCCATCGGCGGTCGGACGGCGATGGCGGCCGGACCGCTGAGTTTGTCCCCGGCCGGTCGTCCACACCGACATGGACGGCATCGCTCCCCGGGCCCGGGTCCTCCTCGAGTGGCCGGACGGTGTGGCGGTGACCATGCTCCTCGAGGGCGACGATCGCCCCGACCTCCGCACCGTCGAGGGCCTGGCCCGTCTCGGGCTGGCGGCCCGCCGGGGGGGGTGCCGCATGCACCTCCGGGAGGTGTCGGCCGCGCTGGCGGAGCTCCTCGAGCTCGCAGGCCTCTCGAGGGAGCTGGGCGCGCCGCCCGGGTCAGCTGGGGAGGTGGTCCGGCAGGCCAAAGGCGGGGAAGACCCGCTCGGTGTCCAAGAAGGAGTGGATGCCGGAGATGAGACCACCTGAGACCTCGATGACCTGCAGGGCCCAGGGTCGGTGGCCACCGTCGGGATCGACGCGGTACTGGGCGTAGGCCCGGGTCCCGTTGGCGTCGACCGGGAGCAGGACCGAACCTCGGCAACCGGAGCCGGGCCCGAGCATCCACCGCCCGATGTCCTCGGCCCCCCGGAGCCACATGACATAGGGCGGCATGGTCTGGATCGCGTCCTCGCGTAGCAGGGACACGAGGCGCTCGACGTCGTAGCGCTCAAAGGCCTCGACGTAGCGGCCGAGGAGCTCGCGCTGGTCATCGTCCAGGTCGCCGAGGGGCGGTCCGCAGTCGACCGTCGCGAGGGTGGCTCGGGCGCGCTGCAGGGCCGAGTTGACGGCCGGCACGCTCGTGTCGAGCAGCTCCGCCACCTCGGAGGCCCGCCAACGCAGCACCTCGCAGAGGATCAGCGCCGCTCGCTGCCGCGCGGGGAGGTGCTGGAGGGCGGCCACGAACGCCAGGCGGATGGATTCCCGCTCGACCGCCACCTCCGCCGGGTCGGCCTCGGGGGGCAGGACCCGGTCGTCGGCGATCGGCGAGACCCAGCTGCCCTCCGGGAGGACCCCCTCGAGCGACGACTCCACGGGCGGGCGCGGCGACCCGAGCTCCATCGGCCTGGCCCGACGCTGCTGGCCCCGCAGGGCGTCGAGGCAGACGTTGGTGGCGATCCGGTAGAGCCACGACCGCACGCTCGAGCGGCCCTCGAAGCTCTCCGCCGCCCGCCAGGCCCTCACCATGGTCTCTTGGACCGCGTCCTCGGCGTCGGAGCCCGAGCCGAGCATGCGGTAGCAGTAGGCGGTCAGCTCGCGCCGGTAGGTCTCGAGCTGGGTCGGTGAGAGGGCATCGGAGCTCAGCGCCACTTCGAAGCATGCTACGGCGGGCTCCACCAGGCTTGTCGACACAGGGGTAGGACGTGGCGGCCCGGCGGGACTCATCGGTCCGGCCCGGTCGCACCCGTCGAACACGCCCGGACCCCGCAGATGCGGCCCGGCGGGCTCCTCAGCTGGCCGCGGGCGACCGCTCCATGCTCTGGACGTCGAAGTAGATCGGCAAGAGGTACTTCACGTAGAAGGCGTGCACCGTGAGGCCGGGATAGACGAGGTCCTCGTAGCGCTTGATCTGCACGCGGTCGTCCTTCTCCGCATAGCGGTCGCAGGCGGTCAGCAGGTCGTCGACCTCCTCGCGGGTGTCCTGGAGGAGCCCGAGATGGTCGTAGCCGGGGGACGACATGGGGCGCTTGCTCTCGGCCAGGAGGATGAACTGGTCCGGGTCGGGCATGAGCAGGTGGCACTGCTGCCCCACGACCTCGGTGTCGCTCGCCTTCCAGCCGAACACCGAGCAGTAGAAGGCGTCGATCTCCTCGCGGAACTCCTTGGTGAGCGTGCCCACGGGAAACGTGAGCTCCATGTGGTTGAACCGCATCGTTGGACCCTCCCCTGCGATGGTGGCCGACCGCCCGAGGGCGCTCGTCTCGTCGACCGGCATCTTACGGCGCCCCCCGTCCGGGAGCCGGGTCGAGGGCCCTATGCGGCCGGGATGGCCCCGCGGTAGGGGAGGCACGGCAGGCCACTGGCCCCGGTGCCGTCGATCCGGAAGACCCGGCCGGCGTCGGGCTGGCGCAGCAGGGCGATCTCGTCGAGGCCCTCGCGGGCGCTCGTGACGAAGAGCGAGGTGAGCCGTGGCCCGCCGAAGGCGCACGAGGTCGGCCGCTCCACGGGGAGCGGCACCTTCGAGACGAGGGTCCCGTCCGGGGTGTAGCGCGCGATGGCGCCGCCGCCCCAGAGCGCCACCCAGAGATGGCCCTCGGCGTCGACCGTCAGACCGTCCGGCGCCACGCCGGGCTCGACGAAGTGCACCAGGGTCCGCTGGTCGTGCAGCTCGCCCGTCGCGTGGTCGAAGTCGAAGGCGAAGATGCTGCGGGTCCCGCTGTCCGCCAGGTACATGGTCGGCTCGTCGGGGCTCCAGCCGATGCCGTTGGAGATGGTCAGCCCGGTGAGCACCGTGGCGCAGGAGCCGTCGAGCTCCAGGCGGTAGAGGCTGCCGGCGCCGGGCGACTCGTCGTAGGCCATGGTCCCGGCCCAGAACCTGCCGGCGGGGTCGCAGGCCCCGTCGTTCATCCGCACGTCGCGGCGGCCGGCCTCGGGTTGGGCGAGCTCGCGCACCTCGCCTTCCTCGTCGACGTAGAGAAACCCGGTGCCCGCGGCGAGCACGTACCCCCCCGCGGCGGCGGGGGCCACCGCGCCGATGTGCCGGTCGACGGCGACCGTCGCCACCTCGGTCAGCGCGTCGTCCCCGTCCAGCCGGCCGCGATGGAACTTGGCACCGAGGATGTCCACCCAGAGGAGCTCGCCCCTCTCGTGGTGCCACCGCGGCCCCTCGCTCAGCACCCCCGGTGTCCCCGACCACGGTGCCACGCGTGGCGTGGCGGTGGCTACGGCCGTGCCTTCTCGGTCAGCGATGCCTTCTCGACGGGGGCGCCGTCCCGCGGCGGCTTGACGGCCCGCCGGTGCGGGTCGCCGACCGGGCGCCGCGCCGAGAGGCGGCGCGACTCGGTGGCGTAGACCAGGAGGCCCACTGCGGCGATCGCCACCGGCCACATCGCCCACACGCCGGACACCGCCTGCGTCACGACGGCCGCGAACACCGCCATCGCGGCGAGCGCGGCGATCGCCGGACCGCGCGCCCACGCCATCGCTCCGTGGCGATGGACGAGGGACGAGCCGGAGTCCTCGGTCGGGAGGTCGGCGACGAGATCGTCGAGCTCGCCCCGGTGGCGTGCGCCGAGGGCGGCGCCGATCCGCTCCCTCCCCTCGTCGAGGGTGAGGCGCCCCACCGCGATGGCGTCGGAGAGCGTCTGGGTCGTGCGATCGCGCTCCACGTCGGAGGCCAGCACCGGGGCGATCGCCGGCGTCTCGGCCGCCTCCAGTGCGGCCATCCCCTCGGGGGTGGCCTCGTTCGACGTCGCCGGGGCCAGGGCCGCGGATCCGCCCGGAGAAGGGAGGGCCAACGCTTCGGAGGAGGCCTCCTCGGTGCTCGCCGTGCTTGTCGAGGAGGAGCGCCTCGTCCACTGCTGGCAGCAGCGCACCCCCGCGGAGAAGAGCGCGATGAGGGCGGGCCCGGCGAAGAGCACGAAGAGCGACACCAGCTGGTGCCATTGGTGGTCGGGTGCGTCGTAGGGGCCGTAAGGACCGTAGGGACCGCCGGCCATCACTGCGATCATCGCCACCACCTGACCCTGTAGCACGCCCCGTCCGATGCCACTGTCCCCATGATACGCCTCGAGGGCCGGTCCGCCACCTCCGGTCGGGCGCCCGCGAGCGGAGGCCGATCACTCTGCGCTGAGGGCGCTCAGGACGCCGAGCCGGCAGGCGCGGCGGGCCGGGAGGACCGCCGCCAGGATCCCCGCTCCGGCGGCGAGCACCAGCAGCACGAGGAGCGTGCCGACGGGCACCGAGAGCACGAACCCCGAGCCGACCAGGGAGCGCGTGATCACGGCGGCAAAGGCGGTCCCGACGACCAGCCCGATGACGGCACCGATGAGCGAGGTGATCATCGACTCGTACCGGATGACCCGGCGGAGCTGGCGCCGGCTCATCCCGATGGCCCGGAGCATGCCGAGCTCCCGGGTCCGCTCGTAGATCGAGAGCACCATGGTGTTGACGATGCCGAACAGCGAGACCACCACGGCGAGGGCGAGCAGGACGTAGATGAGGGCCAGCAGCGCGTTGACCTGCTGCGCCTGGTTCGCCTCGAACTGCGCCGCGGTGAGCGACTTGGCCTGGGGGAAGTCCTGCCGCAGGAGCCGGTCGACGGCGGGCTGTACCGAGGCGTCGGAGGCGCCCGGGGCGTACCCGACGAAGTCCACCGCGTCGTTGCGCTGCCCGAAGGAGCTCTGGAGGAGGGCGCGGGTCGCGGTGAGCGAGCCGAGGAGCCGGGCGCTGTCCGTGGCGACGCCGCGCACCTGGAGACGGAGGGACTGTCCCGACGGCGTGAGCACGGACAGGGTCTCGCCGAGCCGCAGGTGGTTGGCCGTGGCGAAGGACTCGGTCGCGATCACGCCGGTCCGGCCCAGCTCGGCGTACACCGCGTCGGAGCCGTGGTCCCACCGGACGCGGTAGAGCTTGGGGAACGAGGCGGGATCGATCCCCGTCACCGACTGGGTCCCCGAGATGCCGGCCACCCGGGCCTCCGAGAACGAGACGGGTGCGACCGTCGCCACGCCGGGCACGGTGTGGAGCGCCGGCGCGACACCGGCCGGGATGCCCGCGCTGGAGGCGGTGGAGGAGCTTTCGACGATCAGGTTGCCGGCGAACGAGCTGTCCACCGCGGCGTCGATCGAGGCGCTCGTGCTGGCGGCGACGATCGAGACGAAGGCCACCAGGGCCAGGCCGATCATGAGCGCACCCGCGGTCACGGCGGTGCGGCCCGGCTGGCGTCTCGAGTTCTCCCTCGCCAGCACACCGGTGATCCCCCTCCAGGCCACGAGGAGGCCCAGGGCCCTGGCGAGTGCGGGCACGAGGCGCGGGCTCAGGGCGGCGACACCGAGCAGGACCACCAGCGCGCCGAGGCCGAGCAGCGCCGCCCCGCCGTAACCCGCAAGCCCGCCCGCCACCATGAGGACGCCCGCGCCGAGGGCGCCGAGGGCCACGGTGAGACCCCGGCGCGACGGCCGGTCGCGATCGGGGCCCCCGCCGACGCGCAGCGCCGCCACTGGGGGGATGCGGGTGGCCCGGATCGCCGGAGCCAGTCCGGCGAGCACGGACACGATGATGCCGGCCAGCAGGGACACGACGATCGTGCGGGGTTCGAGCACGGTGCCGCTGTCGGGCAGGTCGGCGCCGAAGCTCTTGAACAGCTGGTCCAGGCCCGGAGCGGCGAGCACGCCGAGAGCCAACCCGACGCCAGAGCCGATCACGCCGAGCAGAAGGCTCTCTCCGATGACCGAGGCGAGGACCTGCCGGCGAGAGGCCCCCATGGCCCGGAGCAGGCCCAGTTCCCGGGTGCGCTGGGCGACCGTGATGGAGAACGTGTTGAAGATGATGAAGGCCCCGACGAAGAGCGCGACGTAGGCGAAGACGAGCAGGAAGGTGCGCAGGAACCCCAGGTTGCTGGCGATGTCGCTGCTCTCCTGTGCCGCCTGCTCCGAGCCGGTCCGGACGTCCACGCTCGAGGGGAGCGCGGACCTCAGGCGGTCGCGGAGTTGGGCCGGGGCCACGCCCGGGTCGGCCGCGACGTCGATCGTGTCGTACCTCCCCGGTTCGCCGGTCACGCGTTTGGCCTCGTGGAGCGGCAGCACGGCGACGCCGGCGCCGCCAAAGGACTCGCTGCTGGCGAATTGGACGATCCCGACGATGCGGTACCTGCGCGCCGGCACGGATCCCGCGACCTCCAGGGAGTCGCCGACGACGAGGTGGTAGCGCTGTGCGGTGGCCTGGTCCAGGGCCACCTCGGTCGAAGTCGACGGGAACCGTCCGGTCACGGGCCGGAAGGACTCGAACGGCGCCGGCTCCACGCTGCTCACGAAGCTGGGCGCGGCGGTGTTGAGCCGGGTGCCGTGCCCGTCGAGGAGGGTGGCCTGGCTGAAGACGGCGCCGCTGGCCTTGGCGACGCCGGAGACGCCTCGCACGTGGGCCACCATGGCGTCGGTGATGGGCGACACCTGCGAGGAGTTGCTCTGGCCGAGGGTCTCGTGCGGCGAGACGACCACCGAGTCGCCCGCGGTCGCCGTGCGGAAGATCCCGGCGAACGACGCGTCGATCGTGTCCGTGAGCACGTAGGTGCCCGCCATGAGGGTGACACCCAGGGCGATGGCGGTCGCCGTCAAGGCCACCCGCACCTTGCGCGAGCGGAAGCCCCGCCACAGGACTCGCAGCATCAGCCGACCGCCTTCATGAGATCGAGGACGGCATCCATGTGCTGCGCGGCGCCGTCGTGCACCACCGACCCGTCCGCGAGCACGACCAGCCGGTCGGCGTAGGAGGCCGCGTGCGCGTCGTGGGTGACCATCACGACGGTCTGGCCGAGGTGGTCCACCGCCCTGCGCAGCAGCCCGAGGACCTCTTCGGAGGATCGGGAGTCGAGGTTTCCGGTCGGCTCGTCCGCGAAGACGACGACGGGCCGCGACACGAGGGCGCGAGCCACGGCCACCCGCTGTTGCTGTCCGCCGGAGAGCTCCGCCGGCCGGTGGGTCAGTCGGTCCCCGATGCCCATCGTGGTGACCAGCTCGTCGAACCAGTAACGGTCGGGACGCCGGCCGGCGATGGAGAGGGGCAGCAGGATGTTCTCCCGCGCGTCGAGGATGGGGAGGAGGTTGAACGACTGGAACACGAACCCGAGCTTGTCGCGCCGCAACTGCGTCAACCGGCGCTCGTCGAGCGAGCCGAGGTCCACGCCGTCGATCACGACCGTCCCCGAGGTCGGCCGATCGAGCCCGGCGAGGAGGTGCAGCAACGTCGACTTCCCGGAGCCCGACGCGCCCATGATCGTGGCGAACTGCCCGGCGTCGAGCAGCAGATCCACTCCCCCGAGCGCGAGCACGGAGGCGTCGCCGGAGCCGTACCGCCGGGTGAGTCCGTGGGCGGAGACGATGATCCGTTGCCTCATTGTCCGAGACCTCGATTCTCGGAGTCGGCCTGCCTGCGGGACCGGCGGCCCCTGGCCCGGCGGAAGAGCCACACGCCGCCGACGCACAGCACCAGCAGCCACACGCGCGGGGCGGGCACGGCGGAGACGAATGCGGCGAGCACCAGCGCGACGGCCACGATGGCCACCAGGCGCGTCCGCGCTCCCTTCGCCTGGGCCTCGTGCGGGGGGCTGCCGGGATGCGGGAGGTCGGCCAGCACCGCCCTCAGCTCGGTCCGCGTCTTGGCGTTGACGGTGCGCTCGAGACGGGCGTCGAATTCGGCGGAGTCGAGCCGCCCGTCGGAGAAGTGGCGGGACAGGAGCTCCGAGACCTCCGACCGGTCGGCGTCGGAGACCCGCAGCGCCCCCTCGGGCACGCTGCGCGGGGGCGACCAATCCGCGCCCCCCGATCCGGTGTTGCCGTGCACGGGCCAGCCCTTTCAGTTGGACTGCCGGGGCCGCAGCAGGCTCTCGGCGACGGAGACGTCGGATCCCTCGTCCGGGATGAGGAGCCAGCCGGCGAGGTACAGCGGGATGCCGAATCCCCCGAGCACGCAGAGCACCGCCAGGACGAGGCGGACGACGAGGACGTCGAGGCCCAGGTGCTCCGCCAGCCCGGCGGCCACGCCGGCCACGAGGCGCCCGTCCCTGGGTCGGCGGAGCGCCGGGGTTCCGAGCGCCGTGCCGGGGGAGTAGGGGGGCGGGTCGGGATGTGTGGTGGTTTCCATGCCGACGATCGTGGGGGATCGGCGGGCGGCTGACCATCGGGAATGACCCGGACAGATCCCTGAGACACCCCCCGAGGTCACGGCCATCTCGGGGACATTCCGGATGCCGGATCGGACCCGCAGGCGCGATCATCGGATCATCGCCCAGCCGATGACACGCCCAGGATGGGAGGCCCGAGACCCGAACCGGGGAGGTCGGGCTCGCCGGCGCGGCCCCCGCCGACCGGTCCGCCGCAGCAGCGAGAACCGGATGATCGCGGGCGTCGCCGGCGGCCTCTCCCGGCGGACCAGGATCGACGCCACGATCATCCGGGTGGTGATCGTGCTGGCGGCCCTGGGCAGCGGCGTCGGGCTGGCCCTCTACATCCTGGCCTGGTTCCTCATCCCCCTCGACACCGAGGACCAGAGCATCGCCGCCCGGGCCACCTCGGATCGCCGGGGCATCGCACTCGCGGTCGCCTTCCTCCCGGCGATGGTGGCCGTCCTCGTGGTGGCCTCGGCCCTGAGCATCGGCTACGTCACGTCGGTGACCTGGGCCGTGTTCGTGGCCGGGGCAGGACTCGTCCTGATCTACCGCAACGCCGACGGCGCCGAGCGTGCGTGGCTGCACCAGGTGGCCGAGCCGGCCTTGCACCTCGGCAAGGGCCAGTACCGCTCGCGTCGGGCCCTGATCCTCCGCCTGGCCGTGGGCGTCGCGCTGCTCGTGGTGGGGCTGGTCTTCCTGGTGAAGGGCCACACCCGCGTGTCGGCCCTGGCTCCACTCGCGGGCGCGGCGCTCGTGATCGGTGCCATCGTCGTGTTCTTCGGGCCCTGGTGGCTCCGGATCGG
>Ga0335073_10013092_pt1 | contig 11627 bp, 8 predicted proteins | sample Lox_Sample_22_FD_207093 | JGI IMG/M metagenome (GOLD analysis project Ga0335073, IMG submission 207093) | Soil microbial communities from Loxahatchee National Wildlife Refuge, Florida, United States - Lox_Sample_2.2 | ecosystem: Environmental > Terrestrial > Soil > Wetlands | place: USA: Florida... | reverse complement strand
CATCAGCCACTGCTCGATCTTGCCCCATGGCGGAAGGAAGACGCCGCCGTTGTGCTGGAACAGCCAGTGTGCATGGCTATAGGAGTCCCGCACGTCGAGGAAGTCCCGGAAATTGCGTACTGGCCTAGCGGAGAACACCACGCAGCCCTTGGCGCCGACGGACACGACTTGTGCGTTCAGATTGTTCCGCGCGATCTCGCGCTCCAGCCCCTCGACCGCTCGCAGTCGCAGCTTCTCCAGCCGCTCGTACGCATCGGGGGTCGCTACCTGCGTGAGCATGGCACGGCACGCGGCCATCGCAAGCGGGTTGCCGTTGAAGGTGCCGACCATCTCGTAGTCCCCATTGGCTACGTGATCCATGACCTCCGTTGTGCCGCCGATCGCGGCCACCGCGATGCCGCCGCCGATGGCCTTGGCCAGGCAGACGATATCCGGGGTAACGCCGGTAACGCGGGTTGCGCCGCCCGGTCCTGCGGTCAGGCCGGTCTTCACCTCGTCGAAGGTGAGTAGCGCGCCGTGGGCATGCAGCAGTTCCTTCAGCCCGGCAAGGTAACCAGGCTCGGGCTTGATGATGCCAGCGTTCATCATGATCGGCTCGAGGATCATTCCGGCGATCTGGCCGGGATACTCCGCTAGCCGTCGCCGGACAGCGTCTAGGTCGTTGAAGCCGACGATGAGCGTGAGGTCGGTGATCGCCTTCGGGATGCCGGCGCTGGATGGAACGCTGTTCGGGTGGTCCGCGGGGCCGCGGTCATCGTCGTCGTACTCCGGGCACACCGAGACCTGCACCGAGTCGTGATGGCCGTGGTAGCAGCCCTCCACCTTGATAATGAGGTCCCGGCCGGTGATGGCGCGCATCAGGTGGACCGCGTCCATCGTCGCCTCGGTGCCGGAGTTGGCGAATCGCCACTGCGGCAGGCCGAACCGCCTCGACAGCTCGGCCGCCGCTTCGAGCGCGGCCTCGGTGGGCTGGGCGAAGTGGGTACCGCGTTCCACCTGGGAACGAACGGCCTCGACGATGGCCGGGTGGCCATGCCCGGCGAGGGACACGCCGTAACCGCCGTGCAGATCGACGTATTCGTTGCCATCGACGTCATAGAGCTTTGAGCCGCTGCCGTGACTCAGCCAGACCGGCTGTGGGCGGGAGATCTGCCAGCTGGACACGACGCCGCCAGCCAGCGCGCTGGTCGCCGCCTGTGCCAGCCGTGCCGACTCGGGCTGACGCCGGATGAAGATCTCTTCCTGAGCGTCGATGATCTCGGTGAGCGTAGGCCTGCGCCCTGGCGCGGCCGTGGCGGCTGAGCTGGCGGGGGTAGTAGCGGTCCGATCGGCTGTACTGGCCTGTGTCGTGGCCATAAATATCGCGCTCCCAACGCGGTTGACTGAATGTTCAGTCTAAGCGTGGCTCAGCTGGCCTGGCAAGGACCGGCAGGCGGGCGGTCACGTCGCGCGCGCAGACTCCACCTGAGTCCCTATGCCATAGAACTTTTATAGGGATTTGGCTTCCGTTGGCGAGCCAGACGGCTTACTTTCGCTATGGCGCTTTTAGCTTCCCCGCACGGGCCGAGGCCTAGCCTCGATCAGCCTGTCGTCAGTGACGTGGCCGCTAGGCGGAGGCGGCCACGGCAGGGCGGCCGGGAGGGCGGGGCGGTGTGCTGGCTGCCCCGCCCGACACCCGGTTAGCGGGTAGGCCAACTCGGCCGTGTGACCGAATGGCTCACGACTCGAGGCCGGGCGCGGCCGGGTCCGCCCGGTGTTCGGTCTTCGTGGGCAGGACGGTCAGCTGAACGCCGCCGCGCGGCACCGGGACCGGCAGCGGCAAGCTTCGATCGCCACCATGGGCAGATACTGCCCGCAGGTGATAGGCCTCGAGCTCGGCGGCGAACTCAGGGTCACGGTACGGCCGACCGTCTACGACCGGGCCCAAAGTGCCATTGATAATTGCCGTCACGTCCTGCCCGCTGATCGTCTTGTGCACCTCAAGTGCGTGGCCGACGGCCAGCACGCTGGCCCGGTTCTCGGTGAGCAGGCCGGTCGTGCGATCTGCCAGCGAGGCCAGGTTCGCCTCGACTCGGCGGCCGAACTCCGTCTCCAGCACGTTCCTGTCGTTCCCGTCCACAACCGGATGGGCATCGTGCGGCGCTCTGGTCGCGGCATAGGAGCCGAACTGGCCGCCCATGCCCCACAACCCTTCCATCGCCAGCGAGATCCGGGTGGCATTCTGCAAGTCACCGGAGACGCCCGAACTGGAGTCGCCCTCGAAGAACATCCGTTCGCCGACCAGGGACGCGAGGCTGACCATGATGTCCGCCTCGTACTCACTGCGCCACGAGGTGAACTGCTCCTCGATCGGGATTGGCTTGACGAAGCCGAGGTAGTCGGCGCCCTTCTGGATGGTCGCGGTGTCGATGACGTTGCGCTTCTGGACCCGGTGGCTGACCACCGCGTGGCACGCCTCGTGCAGCGCGACCGCATGCCGCTCCCGCTCGATGTACTCCACGCCCTCGGACGGGCCCACGCTCTTGGCCAGTTTGGCCTTCAGGACATCGGCCCAGGTGATGACCGTGCGGTTGTCGCGCAGGGCGACGATGAGGGATTCGTTCACCAGATCCTTGATGGTGGCCCCGGTGGCGTACGGCGTGATGGTCGCCAGGTGATCGATCTGTTCAGCATCGATCTCATGCGCCACCTTGGCGAAGTAGCCCTCGTAGGTGCGCTTCCGGCCTTCCTTGGACGGGTAGCCGACCCGGTACATGCGGTCCAGGCGTCCGGGCCGCAGCAGCGCCTCGTCGAGTGCGCTCGGCATGTTCGTGGCCATCACGATCAGGATCCGGTACTTCGGCGGCGGCTTCGGCCGCATCCCGAGCGTCCGGCGCACCACCCGGTTCACGAACCCGCGCGGCTTCTTCAGCCCGGACATTTCGGTGAGCAGTGCCTGCAGCGTGCCCATGCCGCCGCCCATGCCCATGCCGGCCGGGATCATCTGCCTGAAGCGGCCGGGCGGCCGCGGTGCCGGGTCCGCGCCAGCCTGGCCGAGTGCCTGCGCATACAGCGCCGACTGGGTCTGCGGCGCCAGATAGCTGAAGCCGTGGCAGGCTGCGAACAGGTCAGCAGGCCCAGGCTGATGCTGGTACCCAGGGCGGCCGCCGCCCTGACCGCCGACGCTGCCGCCGCGGCTGCCGAGCGAGTCGGCTTCGTCGAAGAACACGATCACCCCGCCGTACCGGACCGCTAGCTTACGCAGTCGGCGGAACAGCGACTTCACCTTCAGCACCCCGATGCCGAAGAACATGTTGATGAACGCGCCTGGGTCAACGAAGACGTACGGCTTGCCGGTCTCGCCCGCCATCGCCTCGGCCATCAGGGTCTTGCCCGTGCCGGGCGGCCCCCATAGCAAGATTCCACCCGGAACGTACCCGCCGTGGTCCTCGATCTGCTCGGGGTCCTCCAGGAAGAGGATGTTCTCTTGCACTCGCGCCAGCACGTGATCCTGGCCCCACACGTCGGAGAACCTGGTGGTTACGTCGCCTGGGTAGTACACGTCGACGCCGCCCTTGGACAGGAACCAGAAGATCGCGATGAACTGGCTGACTCCGAGCAGCATGATCGCCAGCGCATACAAGATGATCGGTAGCGCATGGTAGATCGACGCCGGAGCGTCGAACAATCCCTGGACTGGCGTGGTGTGATAAACGAGGCCGAGGATGATCGCCACGATCGCGATCACGATGACGATCTTGATGACGCGGGCCAGCCGGAACCGGGTGTAATCGCTCAGCTGGTGAGTGACCTGGTCGCCGCGGCCGAAGACGCCAGTGGACGCCCGGTAGTAGAAAGGTGAGCGTTCCGCCAGCAGGTAGCTCAGCTGGCGGAGCACCTCCAGCCCGAGCAGCAGGACGAGCCAGCGGCCCGTGCCCGAGTTGACTTGCAGCTGCTGACGTGCGGCGTCGGTGAAGCCCAGGATCGGGTCCAGCGCCATCTGGTACCAGACGACGATGAACCACAGCCCGATAAACAGCACGCTGAACTTGAGCCGGTCCCACAGGGCCTGCGGCCGTCGCAGATGCCGGCCTACGGCGAGCAGGCCGTAGTCCTTACGCCACTCACGGCGTGCTCGCCGGCCTCGGTTGCTCGCTGGGTCTGACATCAGGAACCTCGCACTGTGAACGAGTCCACGACCTGCTTGATCTGCGCCTCGTGCGCGAGGAAGCAGCTCTGGTAGCACTGCACGAGCAGCAAGTACAGCTTCGTCGTCGCGGCGTTGGTCAGCACGGTCTGATCGAAGGCATCGAGCTGCCCGTCGATGTCGTACTCGAACAGCTCGTTGATGCCGCGGGCGCCGTCGCCCGTGGTGATCTCATTGCTGTAGGCCAGGCTGAAGCCGGAGAGCTTATCGCCCGCTGCGGCAGCTTCCTGGCGGTCCTCGGACGTCACCGGGAACAGCATGTCGCGCATTTCGTCAAAGGACAGGCTGGCGCGCAGCGAGTCGGTGATGTTCTGGACGCTCGCGTACACGACCGGACTCTGCGATCCGCTCAGCAGGGCACTAGGCGGCGGGTTTGCCGCCGCCGCGTAGGCACGCGACCAGGCGAGCTTGCCGCCCGGCGGACCAGCTGCGGAGTGGGTGAGAAGCACTGCCTGCGCGTCGGCTAGCGAACGCGAGCTCACCTGCTGCCAGCCCGAGGGAACTTTGAAATAGGCGTGATCGTGAGTATCGGAGGCGTAGGTATAGGCGGGTGAGGCGCAGCCTGCCAGGCAGGTCACCGTCAGTGCGGCGGCCACCGCTGCGATTGCGGTCGCGGTCCGGCGGAGTTGCCGCATCTGCCTGGCGCCTCCCGTCCGAGCAAGCTGCCAGCCCCCGGCCAGCGGCAAGCCTCCCTAGGAGTATGCGGTCACAACGGCCAGGTGCGTCAACCCCGCCACGGGCCAGTGCGACGTGAGTGGCGGAAGTGACGGCCAACTTGCGCAATCACGCGCCAGCCGAGGATGAAAAGCGCCAGGAACGCGAACGTCACCACTATGAAAGCAATGGCCGTGCCCTGACCTGCCAGGACCCGGATCACCATGCCGGCGCCGGCCGCGCCGACCCACGCACCGATGCCAGCCGGCCTGATCGCGGCCGGCTGCCGCCAGAACCTGACGGCCAGCAGGCCGATCGCCAGCCCTGACAGGAACGGCCACGCGGTGTGCCAGATCCCGGCCAGGCTGTCGCCGTCGCCGTGGGTATGCCGGCCGATCGCCACGAACGCAATCACGCAGCACGCATCGAGCAGCGTGCAGATGACGACGCGGCGCATCGGGCTACGGTAGCCGACCCGGTCCATCCGCTCTGCTAGCGCCACCTATCGGTCCATCCGCTCTGCTAGCGCCACCACCGGTGCATGGACGTCGCCCAGCGTCAGCGCGGTTCCGCTTCGGAGACAGTTTTGTCGGTGGCTATCGATACTATTTTCGATAGAAGCCCCGGCGGTGGGCAGATGCCTGGACGGTGAGGAGGTGGCCGAGATGACGGATGCAGCGAGTACCCCGGACCCGGCTGCCGAAGGACCGGGCAGGTCGCAGGATCCCGGCGGCTCGCCAGATCCCGGCGGGCCGGGGTTGTCCGGTGGGCCGGCATTGCCTGCGGACATCCCGCTGTCAGATGAGGACCTGCTGGCGTTGCTGGACGGCTTCGGAGTCGCGGGCACGCATGACCCGGAGGAAGATCAGGAGGCGGTGGCCGCGGCCGAGTGGGATTCCCGGCAGACGCACGAGTTCGGTGCCGACGACGAGGACGTCGAGGGTCGGACTGTGAGCCCGGTGCGGGTAGCCGAGCACTTGCCGGCCGGGCCAGGGCTAGCTGCGATCCTGGCACACGACGCTCCCGCAGGCTCGTCGGACTGGGACCTGCCAGGTCTGGCGGCGGGTTACCGGCGGCTTGCCGCTTGGGCACAGGCTGGTGAGCTGGCCGCGGCCGCTGAGATTGCGTCCCGCCGTGCGGCGTCTAACCCGAAGATCGGCACGACCGAGGACGGGCAGCCTGCCAGCTTGCCGCCCGAGGCGGCGGCTGAGGTTGCGCTGGAGTTGCGGATGTCGCAGTGCGGCGCGTCGGCGTGGACGTCCCTGGGCTGCCAGCTCCGGTGGCGGCTGCCTGCGACGGGCGCTGCATTGTCCGCCGGGACCATCGACCTGCTGAGGGCGCGGATCATTGCTGAGGCCACCGCCGTGCTGTCCGACGAGCACGCCGCGCAGGTGGAGCAGCGGGTGCTGTCGCGCGCAGCCGAGCAGACGACGGGGCAGTTGCGCGCCGCCGTACGGCGGGCAGTTCTGGCTGTCGACCCTGAGGGTGCGGAGCGGCGCCGGAAGGACAGCGAAAGGCTGGCCAAGATCTCCCTCTACCCAGGCGAGGAGGGCACCGCGACGCTGACCGGATCATGCCTGCCCGATGTTCACGCTGCTGCCGCGATGGCGCGGGTATCTGCTATGGCTCGGGCACTCAAGTCCGCTGGCGCCAGCGGTGGAATCGACCTGTTGCGCGCCCACGTCTTCCTCGGCTTGCTGCTCGGCACCATGCCGCTCATCCCCCCGCCTGCGGGTGGTCCGTTCGATGAGCCGCCTGCGGGTGGTCCGTTCGATGAGCCGCCTACGGGTGGGCCGTTCGATGAGCCGCCTGCAGCCGACGCCACTGACGGTCCGATCACTTACGGCGGCGCCGGGGGCGCGCCCGACGACAACCGACCGCCTGGAATCTCGCCCGGTTACGAGCCGGGCAGTTCCGAGAGCGGCTGGGGTAGCGGCCTGCCAGATTGCCGGGGCGGTGATGACAGCCCGCCTGCTGCCTGGACCGACATACCATGCCCGCCGGATGAGAGCGCACCGCGAGATGACGAATGTGATGTGCCGGACTGGCGCGGATTGCCGGACTCGGCGGAGGACGCCGAAGAGTGCGATAGAGCGGCGGAGTCACCGCCCCCTGACTGGCCGCCGCTGCCAGCTCATGTGCCGTCTCCGTTTATCGGCGCACCGCCGCAGGCCATGACACCGGGCGAGGCCATGACACCGGGCGAGGCCATGACACCGGGCGAGGCCATGACACCTGGCGAGGCCATGACACCTGGCGAGGCCATGACACCTGGCGAGGCCATGACGCTGCGGCCGCCGATCGGCCTGCTCGACATCGTCATGGGTTGGTCCGCGATCACCGGGCAGACCTTCGAGCCGGCTCACTTGAGCCGGATCGGCCCGGTAAGCAGCGGGCAGGCCCTTAACCTTCTAGTTCTCGCCGCGCGCAGCCCAAAGACCGAATGGCGCGTCGTCGTCACCGCCGACGACGGACGTGCGATCGCCGTTGAGCGGGCTCGACTTAGCCGTCGGCATTGCACCCGCACCGACGAGACGGGTCTCACTGGGCTCGTCGGACGGGTCACGATCGCGATCACCGAGAGTGGACTTGCGAGCGCACACACGGCCGCGCCGCGTGGTGTGTCGCCTATCTGCGACATCGCCGCCGCTGTGCTTCGGGCTGCCGACCGCGCGGCCGCACGAGCACAAGCCGAGCGTCACGCCAGTGCCGGAGCGACAGGTTGCGCGCACACGCTAGCCTCCAATTCGTACCGGCCAGCGAGACGCGTACGGGACTTCGTCGCGGCTCGAGATATCACCTGCCGGTTCACGACCTGCGGGCAGCCCGCGTGGCGAGCCGACCTAGACCACACAGTGCCCTGGCACATGGGCGGCCCCACCTGTCCGTGTAATCTCGGCGGCTTTTGCCGAACGCACCACCAGGTAAAGCAGCTACCAGACTGGCGAGTTGACCAGCCCGAGCCTGGCACGTTCCGCTGGACGACACCTGCGGGCCGCAGCTATCTGGTCAACCCCGACCCTTATCCCGCCTAGGAGTCCGCCTCCGCGGCTGGTATCCCGCCTGGAAGTCCCCTCCGCGGCTGGTATCCCGCCTGGAAGCCCGCCTCCGCGGCTGGTATCCCGCCTGGAAGCCCGCCTCCGCGGCTGGGCCCGTTGCGCCTTGGGCCGTCATGACCTCGGCCGATGAGCAGTCTAGGCTCGGCGTGATGCCCACGTTGCTGATTGTTCATCACACGCCGTCGCCCGCGCTCCAGGCGATGTTCGAGGCTGCCGCAAGCGGCGCGCGAACCGATGAGATCGAGGGCGTCGAGGTTGTTGTCCGGCCGGCCCTGACCGCCACCGTCCCGGACGTGCTGGCTGCCGACGGCTACCTGCTTGGCACGCCGGCCAACATCGGCTACATGTCGGGCGCACTCAAGTATTTCTTTGACGGCATCTATTACCCCTGCCTGGAGGCGACCAAGCGGCGGCCCTATGGGTTGTATGTGCACGGCAACCTGGACACCGGCGGCGCCACCCGGGCAGTGGAGTCGATCACGACAGGCCTGGCCTGGCAGCCGGTCAGGCCAGCGGTCGCCGTCACCGGTACGCCGGAGAAGGCGGACCTGGAGGCGTGCTGGGAACTCGGTGCGCTCGTTGCCGCCGCTGTCGCCGGGGAGGTAACCGGGTGATCGTCACGGTCACCCTGAACCCAGCTCTGTACGTGCACTACCAAGCGGACCGGGTAGTGCCCGGAGCGGTGAACGCAGTCGGTCGGGTGCGGCACGAGGCCGGTGGCCGCGGGCTGGCGGTGGCCAGGCTGCTGCAGACCTTCGGACACGATGTCGTGGCGGCCGGCCTGGCGGGCGGATCCGCGGGAGAGCTGATCAGGATCGAGCTGGCCAGAGCGGGCGTGGCAACGCAGTTCACCCGGATCGCCGCCGAGTCGCGGCGAGTGGTGCGGGTCGCCGATGCCTCGGCCCGCCTGGTGACGAGTTTCGAGGAGCCAGCGCCCTACATCACCACCGAGGAGCTCGGCAGGCTGGCCGCCGACTACCGTGCGCTGCTCGATGGCGCGACTGCTGTCGTACTGTGCGGCAGCCTGCCCGCTGGCCTGCCCACTGAGATCTATGGGTCGCTGACCAGTTACGCGACCGGAGCCGGGGTACCAGTCATCCTGGACGCGGGAGGCAGCGCACTGCGTTACGGCGCGGCCCGTGGTCCCGCGCTGGCGATTCCCGATAGCCGCGAGACAACCGGTTTCGACACCGACGATGCCAAGACGGCGGAACGCCTCGCGGGTGAGCTAATGGCGATCGGAGCCGGCTCGGTTGTACTTCTCGCTGAGCGCGGTACCCATGCTGTGACCGCTGCTGGGCGGTGGCACGCCGCGATCATGACGCCTGGACTCCGCTCGGCTGGCGAGCCGACGCTGGCTGGCGAGCCGACGCTGGCTGGCGAGCCGACGCTGGTTGGCGAGCCGACGCTGGCCGCGCGCCGAGACGCGCTCGTTGCCGGATTCGTGCCCGGAATCGCACTCGGCTGGTCGTGGCCAGACATGCTCAGGCATGCTGTGGCGCTCTCGGCGTCGGTGACACCCGACGCCGAACCGGACCTCGACTCTTACGAGAAACTGCTGCCCGAAGTGATCGTGGCGGGACCTCAGCTCTGAGTCGGGCGCGAGCGCAGGTCAGTGCGCCGTCCAGGGCCGGAGCTTTTCCGGGTTGCGTACCGCCCAGACATGCTTGATCTGGTCGCCCGCGACGTCGAACGCGAGAACCGTGACGGTGACGCCGTCTTGCTGAGCCACCAGGCCGGGCTGGCCGTTGACCGTGCGCTCCAGAATCGTCATGCTGCTGGGCGCCCGGCTGGCTATATCGACGAGATAGCGCGCGATCTCCTCGCCGCCTTCTATCGGGTGCAGCGCGGCGGTGACGAGGCCGCCGCCGTCAGCGATCACAGTGGCGTCGGGGTCGAGCAGGCCAACTAGGGCCTCGATGTCCTGAGCTTGCCATGCTCGCTTGAATTCCCTGACAATGCCGGCTTGGCGGGCCGCGGGGGCCGCAGGAGGCTGGGACGCGCGGACGCGGCGGCGAGCGGAGGAGGCAAGCTGGCGGCAGGCCGCCGGCGTACGACCGGTGATCTCGGCTATCTCGGCGAAGGAGTAGCCGAAGACGTCGTGCAGGACGAATGCGACACGCTCGGCCGGGGTCATGGATTCGAGCACGACCAGGAACGCCATGCTGACCGACTCATCCAGGGTGACCCGGTCAGCAGGGTCGGCCATGATGGCGTTAGGCCGCCCGCTGATCCACTCAGCCGGATCGGGCAGTGGTTCGGGGACCCATTCCCCCACGTAGCGCTCTCGCCGGGCCCGTGCGGAGCCCAGCACGTCCAGGCAAATGCGGCTGGCGACGGTTGTCAGCCAGGCGGCTGGGGAGTCAATATCCTCCTGCTGCTGGCGGGACATGGCATACCAGCGTGCATAGGTCTCCTGCACGGCATCCTCGGCCTCGGCCAGAGAGCCCAGCAGCCGGTAGGCGAGATTGATCAGCTGACGCCGTTCGCTCATGATCGCGCTGAGGCCTGGGTCGGGCTGGCCGTCTCCCAGGTCGGATTGGGTACTCATGAAGCCTCCCTTCCCGGGTAGCTCTGTCCTCACCAGTTCGACGAAAGAGCGCACCGAACTGTGAGGCTGGCGCCCGCGTCACATTCCAGGGTGCTGTGTCGTCGTACTTGCTGAAAGACAACACACCACCTAGCGGTCCGCCGGCCTCGGCTGGGTTCCGCGAAAACGGCAAGGAGATGACGATGGAACCTCGTCTGGATTACCTCAGCAGCCCGACGGTCATGAAGATCGTCAAGCACATCAACGCGGCAAGTGCGGTGCTCCATGATTCGGGCCTGCCCACTGCGACGCAGGAGCTTGTGAAGCTTAGGGCCAGCCAGATCAACGGCTGCGGCTTCTGCACTGACATGCACAGCAAAGACGCCCTGCACGCTGGGGAGAGCCAGCAGCGGCTGAACATGGTCGCGGCTTGGCGGGAAGCGAAGGTCTTCACCGAGGCTGAGCGGGCCGCGCTTGAACTCGCTGAGCAGGGCACCCGCATCGCCGACGCTGCGGGCGGTGTCACCGATGACGCCTGGGCGAACGCGACCAAGCACTACGACGATGAGCAGCTCGCCGCGCTAGTCACGGTCATTGCCCTCATCAACGCCTACAACCGCATGAACGTGATCGTCCAGCAGCCCGCCGGCGACTACCAGCCCGGTCAGTTCGGATGACAACGGCCCGCACCGGCCCGGCCGGCTGCTCAGCCGGCCGGACTTGGCGGCGGATGGCGTCGCGCGAATCCGCTAACACTGCAGCGACCTGCGCGCCGTCCGCTGGATAGTGACCTGATCGACAACCTCGTTGAGGTCGCTGTAGGTCGTGAGGGCCATCGTGATCGGAGCTGTTTCGCGCCGCGGAGTCACAGCCCCAGCCGACGTGACAGGTCTGAGGCCATGATGCCGGCCGGGTCGAGCTCGGCGCGCAGGGTGCGGAACTCGGCGAGCCGCGGGTACATCGCTGCCAGTGAGCCAGCCGGGACCCGCGAGTCTTTCGCCAGGTAGACGCGACCTCCTGCAGCAAGCACATCGTCATCGAGAGCGTTCAGCAGTCTAGCCAGACCTGGGGACCGGGCCGGGAAATCGAGCGCTAGCGTCCACCCCGCCATCGGGAAGGACAGGAATCCGTCGTCGCCCGGCCCGAAACGCTTTAGGACAGTCACGAACGATGGCGCCCGCGCCTGACTGATCCGCTC
>Ga0335073_10013091_pt1 | contig 11627 bp, 13 predicted proteins | sample Lox_Sample_22_FD_207093 | JGI IMG/M metagenome (GOLD analysis project Ga0335073, IMG submission 207093) | Soil microbial communities from Loxahatchee National Wildlife Refuge, Florida, United States - Lox_Sample_2.2 | ecosystem: Environmental > Terrestrial > Soil > Wetlands | place: USA... | reverse complement strand
TGGCTCGACGCGGTCGGCGTCGCCCAGGAGCGTCCGGTCCTCCGCCTGCGCGAGGCCATCGACGTCGTCCGGCACCTGTTCTCCGGCCGCGACGAGGCCTACCAGGGCGAGATCTTCCAGGTCCAGCCGGGGGTACGGCTCGCCTACCGGCCGCTGCGGCCGGAGGTCGACCTCCTGCTCGGGGCGTGGGGCCCGCTCGGGATGTCCCTGGCCGGCGAACTGGCCGGCGAAGTCAAGATCGGAGGCTCCGCGAACCCGGCGCTGCTGCCGCCCGCGCGCCAGGCCCTCGCGCGTGGCGAGGCGCGCGGCGGGCGCCCGCCGGGCACGGCCGGCCTGGTTTGCGGGGCCGTCACCGTGGTCGACGAGGACGGCGCGCGTGCCCGGCGCCTGGCCCGGGCCGAGGTGGCCACCTACCTCCCGGTCGTCGCCGGGCTGGATCCGGCGCCCGGCCTCGGCGCGGCCGACCTGGCCGCGATGCAGCGCCTGGTCCGCGCGGGTGACCACGAGGCCGCCGGGCGGCTGGTCCCGGACGCGGTCTTGGACCGCTTCGCGTTCTCCGGAACGCCGGACCAGGTCGCCGCCCAAGTGCAGGCGCTGTTCGAGGCCGGCGCCACCCGCGTCGAATTCGGGACTCCGCACGGCCTGACGGCCGCGCACGGCATCGAGCTCCTCGGCCGGCGCGTGCTGGCCGCGGTCCGGTCCGCCGCCCGCTGATCCGGCGGCTCCTCCATCCGGGTTCCATTGTGGGCACACCCTGATTCCGCGCCGCCGCGCTATCAACGAATCAGGTACAGGGGGTGACGTGATGCCGTGGTTGATCGTTTTCGCCGCGGGCGTGTTCGAGACCGGATTCGCGGTGATGCTGAAGCTGAGCCACGGGCTGACCCGGCCCTGGCCGACCGCCGGGTTCGCGGCCTGCGCGCTGATCAGCTTCGCCTTGCTCACCCTGGCGCTGCGCGAGCTCGAGGTGGGCCCTGCGTACGCGGTGTGGACGGGGATCGGCGCGTCCGGGGCGGCGATCGTGGGCATGGCCTTCCTCGGCGATGGGGTGTCCACCCTCAAGCTGGTGTCGATCGGGCTGGTCCTGGCCGGGGTGATCGGACTCAACCTGTCCGGTGTGACGCCCTAGTCCTGGTGATCATGGCCCGGATCCGCCGGATGGCCTCGATCATCCCGCTGACCGCGACCGTGATCGCGAACGCGACGCCCAGGCCGATCCAGGGCCGGTCCTCGAACGCCTTACCGCCGAGCCGGCCGATGAAGAACGCGTAGCAAGCCCAGATGACCGCCGCGACCGCAGTCGCGGCGACGAACCGGCGGCGCGAGTAGCCGACGAGCCCGCAGCTCAGGGTGACGGCCGTCCGCCCGCCCGGAATGAAACGGCAGACGATGATCAGCTGCGTGCCGAAGCGCTGCAGGGAGTGCTCCGCCCAGTCACGCCGCCGTCGGCCCTTCTCGGTCGCGAAGAACCGGCGCTCCACCGCGGGCCCGAACCGCCGGCCGAGCAGGTAACAGAGGTTGTCACCGAGGAAGGCGCCCGCGGCGGCGCACGCCACCAGCAGCGCGATGCGGGGGTCGGCGCTGCCCGCGGTCGCGACGCCGAGCGCGATGACGGCGGTCTCGCTGGGCAGTACCGGGAAGACCGCGTCCAGGGCGGGGATGACGATCGCGATCAGGTAGGAGATCGGGGAGTCCACCTGCAGGCTGGTCAGCACGTTCAACCAGGCACCGGCCCGTCCTGCCGCTGCGCCGGGCGCGGGTGGGTGCGGTCGCGCCACAGGCTGGCGCCGACCGCGCCGGCCACGACCGCGGCCATCACGGCCAGGCTCACCGTGACCGGCACGTGAACGACCCCGGAGACGAGCATCTTCACGCCGATGAACACCAGCAGCACGGCCAGCCCTTGCTTGAGGTAGCGGAACCGGTCCATCGAGCCCGCCAGCAGGAAGTAGAGCGCTCTCAGGCCGAGTACCGCGAAGGCGTTAGAGGTAAACACAACGAATAGGTTCCGGGTCACGCCGAAGACGGCCGGGATCGAGTCCAGCGCGAACACCAGGTCGGTGGTCTCGATGGCCACCAGGGCGACGAACAAGGGCGTGGCCATCATCTTCCCGCCCGCCCGGGTGAAGAAACGACCCCCGACGTAGTCGCTGGTCACCGGCAGCACCCGGCGCAGCGCGCGCACCGTGAGGTTCTTCGCCGGGTCGGTGGCCGCCTCGCCGCGGAACATGCGCGCGCCGGCCAGCACGACCAGCGCGCCGAAAACGTAGAAGACCCAGCCGATCTGGTTGAGCAGCGCGCCGCCGGCCGCGATGAACGCGCCCCGGAGCACCAGCGCGCCCACCACCCCCAGGTACAGCACCCGGCGTTGCTGGGCGAGCGGGACCGCGAGCGAGGTGAACAGCAGCACGAACACGAAGATGTTGTCGACGCTGAGCGCCTTCTCCAGCAGGTAGCCGGCGAAGTACTGGCCGGCCAGGGCCGGACCCTGCCACAACCAGAGGACCCCGCCGAAGGCCAGCCCGGCCGCGACCCACAGCCCGCTCGCGATGGCAGCGGCGCGCAGGCCCTGGCCGGCCCGGCGGGTGCCAATCAGGTCCACGAATATGAGCAGGGCGAAGACGGCCAGGACGGCGATCCAGGCCCACACGGGCACGGTCATCTCAGGCCTGCGAACGGCCCGACAGGGCGGGTGCCGGGCCGGCCCCGGCCTCGCAGCGCGGGCAGTAGCGTCGCTCCGGAACGGCGGCGAGCAGGCCGTCCGGGATCGGTGACTCGCATTGCTCGCAGTAGCCGAAGGTTCCGGCCGCCAGCCGGCCCAGGGCCTCTTCGACGTCCGCGAGCTTCCGGCGGGCCACGATGGCACGGCACAGCAGCTCGCGGCACATCAGTTCGCGGCGCAACAGCCGCTGCCTCCCCAGCGGGCCGGGCTCGCCGTCGCCTGGCTCCAGGCCAGCCGGGCCGGCCGGGCCAACTGGGTCGGCGGGGGTGGCGAGGTCGGCGGTGGTGGCGAGGTCGGCTGGGGCGGCCGGGTTGGCCGAGGCGGCCGGACCGGCCGACGCGGCGGCGTGATAGGCCAGCGACAGCTCGGTGACGTCCCGCAACCGGGCCTGCCACCGGGCCTCCAGGAGCGCGCGCCAACGGGGGGCGCAACTGCGGTCGGACGCCACGGGGGCTACCGCCACGGGGATTGCGCGTTCTTCTCGGGGCATTGTGTTTCCTGGTCGTTGTGAGACCGTTGTGATGGCCTCGCCGCGCGGCGCGCACGCAGCAGCCGGATGCAGACCACCGACAGCCCGACGGCAAAGATGATCCACGGTGCCGCCACGATCAGGTCAGTTCCGGTCATCCATGCCACCTAGCTGTCGGTGCTGTCATCATCAGTGCACCCGCTGGTCGTGCCCGTCCGGTGAAGCTGTGATGGTGGCGATATGGAGGCGCGAACGGTCGGCCGCACGGCCGGCCGGGAAGAAGGCAGGTGAGCTGCGATGCCGGCGACGGTGCTGCTGGTCGAGGACGAGCGGAAGCTGCGAGACTTCGTCCGGTCCTATCTGGAGCGCGCCGGATTCGCCGTGCTGTCGACCGGTTCCGGGGCCGAGGCCATCACGATGGCCGCCGAGGCCGCGCCGGACCTGGTCGTCCTCGACCTCGGACTGCCGGACGTGCCCGGTGAGACCGTGGCCCGCGAGCTTCGCGCCACGGCGGCCACGCCGATCCTGATGCTGACGGCCAAGACCGCGGAGGAGGACCGGATCCGGGGGCTGGAGCTCGGCGCCGACGACTACGTCACGAAGCCGTTCAGCCCGCGCGAGCTGGTATTGCGCGTCCAGGCGATCCTGCGCCGCGGCGGGCCATCGGCCGAGCAGGGCGTGACCAGTTACGGCGGCGGCGTCCTGGTCATCGACGAGCCCCGGCACCTGACGACGGTGCGCGGCGAGGCGGTGGACCTGACGCCGACCGAGCGGGGGGTGCTGCTGGCGCTGGCCACGGTCCCGGGCCGGGTGTACTCGCGGTTCGAGCTGATCAACCGGGTCCGGGGCTACGAGTTCGAAGGCTATGAGCGCACCGTCGACTCGCACGTGAAGAACCTGCGCCGCAAGATCGAGGCCGACCCGGGCAATCCGCAGATCATCCAGACCGTCCACGGCGGTGGTTACCGCCTGGGCCTGTTGCGCGACGACTGACGCCGCTCGCCGCTCTCCTTCGCCCTGTCACCGTCGCGGCCTCATACCGCCTGCCGCCACGTCTTCGCATCGTCACCCGCCGTCGTGGCTTCGGACCGCCTCCGCGGCGGCCCGGCCGCCTGCCGCGGCCCGGCCGCCTGCCGCGGGGCGGCCGCCTGCCGCGGGGCGGCCGCCTGCCGCGGGGCTTGGACCATCTCCGTTGCGGCGGCTTCGCACCATCTCCATCGCCGCAGCGTCCCGCGTGCACGGGCACTGGCTTAGCTGGGACCGGCCTCACGGCCGGCCCGGCACACCCGGTGCCTGGCGTACGACAGGGAGTTTCGGCAGATGAGAGTGACAGGACGAGCCCGCCGCGCGGGCCTGGCCACGGCGGCGGCGGTCGTCATCGGCGGCGGCGGAGTGATCGTTGGCGCGACGGCATTGGCCCCCGCTCCAGCGGGGAACGCGCCGCCCGCGGTGGCCGACGTCGCATCCTCGGCCGCGACCGCAGCGTCCGCCCCGGCCAGCTACGCGGGCGTGGTCCGCCAGGCGCTGCCCTCGGTGGTGCTGATCCGCGCCTCCGAGGGACTCGGCTCCGGTGTAGTCCTGGACCGGTCGGGCAACATCGTCACGAACGCCCACGTGGCCGGGAACGCGACCACGTTCGAAGTCCAGCTGGCCGGGGATCCGACTCCGCGCACGGCCCGCCTGGTGGGCAGCTACCCGCCCGACGACCTCGCGGTGATCCGCGCGGACGACCCCTCGGGCCTGCAGCCGGCCCGATTCGGTGATTCGGACCAGGCCCAGGCGGGTGACGTCGTTCTCGCGGTCGGCAACCCGCTCGGGCTGTCGGGCAGCGTCACCGAGGGAATCATCTCCGCGACCGGCCGCGCAGTCACCGAGCCGGCCACCGCGGGATCGGCCGGCGTGACGCTGCCGGGCGCCCTCCAGACCAGCGCGCCGATCAACCCCGGCAACAGCGGCGGCGCGCTGGTCAACGTCTCCGGGCAGGTGATCGGCATTCCGACGCTGGCCGCGGCCAGCCCGCAGGGCGGCGCCCAGGCTCAGGGCATCGGCTTCGCTATCCCCTCCAACCTGGCCCGCGACATTGCCCGGCAGCTCATCGACTCCGGCCACGTCACCAACTCCCACCGGGCCGCGCTAGGCGCGCAGGTCGACACGGTGATCGGGCCGGACGGCGCGCCAGGCGGGGTCGGAATCGTCGCCGTCACCGACAGCGGCCCGGCCGACCGGGCTGGACTGCGCGCCGGCGACGTGATCCAGTCCGTCGGATCTATGCCGACGCCGGACGTGGCGGCCCTGTCCCAGGCCCTGGCCGCCGCGCACCCCGGAGATCAGGTCACCGTCGTGGTCACCCTTGCCACCGCGGGGACGAACCAGGAGATGACTCAGGAGCGCACCGTCCGGGTCACGCTCGGGGAGCTGCCGGGTAGCTGACCGTGGTACCCACCACTCCCTCCCGCTCCGTCAAGTCCTCTCACTCCGTCAAGTCCTCTCACTCCGCCTGCCTCTCCCGTTCCGCTGGGCCCGGTCCCGTTCCGCTGGGCCCGGTCCCGTTCCGCTGGGCCCGGTCCCGTTCCGCTGGGGCCGTGTTCCCGTTCCGCTGGGCCTGCCGCTCTGCTGGGCCTGCCGCTCCGATGGGTCTGCCGGCTCTGCTGGGCCTGCCCGCTCCGCCGCCTCCATCCGGAGCGCACAACGCGTGCACCCGGACTGCAACCTGGCCGAGTTCCATGGGCCAAAGGAGGCAGACATGCCGAGCACACACAACCCGGTCTGCCCGCTCTGCGGGCTCCAGTACGCGAGCAGGCCGCTTCTCGAATTGCATTTCCGCGAGGACCACCCGCCGCGGAACCGCCCTCCGGGCCAGATCACGAATGAGATGATCACCATGACCGCGACACCACCCCCCGGCCAGCCCGGTTCCCCCAGCCAGCCCGGTTCCCCTGGCCAGCCCGGTTCCCCCGGCCAGCCCGGTTCCCCCGGCCAGGCCGATTCCCCCGGCCAGCCTTACTCGGGATGGACGAGGACCGCCCTGCGCCGGGCAATAGGCCGCCTCAAGTCCCTGAACGACGAGTTCGTCCGTGGGCAGGAAGCCATGTTCCGCTCGATGCGCGCGCCGCCACCTGGCACCCGGCCAGAAGCGCCTGCGAGCAAAGACACCCCGGCCGCTTAACCGCAGCAGCCGGATCCCACAGCGGCGGGCGCGCTCGATAGGTCGCGCCCGCCGCTTCACGTTGCCTGTGACCCCTCGGATTCCATGATCATCTTCATCTTTTCACGGGCTCGGTGGGCATAATCCGGACATATCATCCCAGGAAATGACTGAAACGCGTGAAAAGTGCCTGATGATCATGAAACAGCGACCCGGGGAATGGACGGTCGAGCGTCCTGCCGCTATGCCCCGGGAGGCGAGGGCGGCCAGCCAACCCGCGGAGGCGGGGGACCGGCCAGTTGACTCGCGGAGGCGGGGGTCGGCCGGCTAGCTCACGGGGGCGGTGGCCAGCCAGCGGAGCGTTTCGCGGCCGTCCAGCAGCCCGAGATGGCGTTCCACCTCGGGCAGGGCCTCGGACTGGCTGGCGTGCGCGGCCGTGGCGGAACGCTGGACGGCGCGGGCGGTCGCCGGATCGGCGCCCAGATCCACCAGCCGTGCACCGCGGACGCCCGGCATCGTGCGCGCAACCGCGGGCACGCCGGCCAGCCTGGCGGCGGCGCGGGCGGCCCTGGCTACCACCGCGTCGTCCGAACTGTCACTGGCCGCCGCAGCTTCGTCCGAACTGTCGCCGGCCGGCGCGGCTTCGTCCGAACTGTCGCCGGCCGGCGCGGCTTCGTCCGAACTGTCGCCGGCCGGCGCGGCTTCGTCCGAACTGTCGCTGGCCGCGCCAGCGCCCGGGCGGTCGGCCGCCGGGTCCACGATCAGCAGGAGGTCCGGGGCATGCCAGCGGATCTCGCGCTGCACGAGTTCGGTGAGCTCCGCCAGCAGGCTCCCAGTGAGCCTGCCGTCGGGGTAATCGGCCACGGTGAACGAGGAGATGCCGATCACGGCCCCAGCCACGAGCAGTTCCCAGGGCCGCCGGGTCTCCAGCCGCTCATTCGTGGAGTTCAGTGGCGAGGCCTCGCCCCGGGTCACGCACAGCACCACCAGGCTGGCTCCGCCGCGCCGGAAGGCGTACAGCAGCGCGCCCAGGTCTGTCGATTCCTGGCCAGGGCGGGCGATGACGGCCAGGACCTTCTCCGCCCGCGGCAGCGGTCCACGGGCGGGCGGCTCGGGCGCCGCGGGCGCGGGCCGCAGCGGGGGGAGTCCGCGCGGGCTGTGGTCGATCCCGGCGGTCACATTCTGGATACGGGACATGGTCGGGGCTCCTTGCGCCGGGCCGGCCACGCGGGCCGGCCCGGCGGGCCGGGCAGGTTCAAGTCGGCGAAGCGTGCGCTGCCGCGCCCGTCGGCCCGGAGCCGTCCGGCGGTCATGAGGTCCGCGGGCTCCATCCCTGCCGTGCGAATCTGGAGTCCTCAGTACATGCGCCCTCCGTGTCGGGCTCGTGAAGGCGTTGTGGCGGAAGCGTGGAGCCGCTCAGGGATGCGCCGCGATGATCAGGATCAGCACGACCACGGCCGCGATGCCGACGATCCAGATGCCGTGCCGGGTGCGGTCATGACGGTAGGACTTGAGCTGGCCTTTGCGGACCGGGATGCCGCGATGGGCCCCGCGCGCCTGGCTGACGTGCCAACCGACGTAGCAGGCCACAGCCAGCCCGAGGATCACCAATCCCATAGTTTTTGCACTGTATCGCGCGGTGCATCCCCATGTCGCGGCAGTTACCCGCGGCGCGCCGGGACGGCTTAACGAACGCTGAGGGCACGCCCGGCCTGGTCAGCCAGGGTCACCGCGACCAGGCGAGCCTGCAGCGAGGGCTTGGACTCCGGCTTGGGGCGAAGCATGAACCGCCCGTAGTACTGGCCGTTCCCGAACGTCCGCAGCTCGATTTCCTCGGAGGGAAGGCCAGAGTCCTCCACGTCGTGACGGTGGTGGCCGACCATCACGCTGCCGTCCGGTTCCAGCCGCGGCGGGTGACCCAGCAGAGCCCCGTACTCGAACCGGCATCCGGACAGGTCCAGCAGGCCGATGAGCTGCTCCCGGACGTGGTCGACGACCACGTCGGGGGTGCGGGCCGTGTGGGCCAGCTCCGCGGTGTCGTGAATCTCGGCCAGGTAGCGCGCGTCGGTGACCGCGATCACCTGGAGCCGCCGGGCCCGGGCGGCCAGCTGGGACACGGCCACGCCCACCACGAGCAGCAGCACCGCGGTCCTGATGTCAGCGGCCTGGGCGATCGTGAACCGGTCGTAGGGGAGGGTGTAGAAGAAGTCGAACCAGGCCGCCGCCGACACCGCGGCCAGCACGCCGGCCCACCGGTTCCCGATCGCGGCCACCGCGACCACCGTGACCACCAGCACCAGGGCCATGTTCGTGTTCGACCAGCTCGAACGCAACGGCAGCAGCACCACGGCCACCGCCAGCGGCAGCAGGACCCCGGCCGCGATCGCGACGCGATCCCGGGTCAGGTAGCGAGCCATCGGCACCTCCCACGCTGCTCCCATCTTCGGTCGGCGGCCTGGCCTGCCCGGCCGTGCTAACAGGATCTGAACGCCCCGGCCGGGAATCCTGACGGCGTCAATACGCCCCGTGCCGCGGGACCGTCCCGACCCGGCTCAGGCGATCTTCGTAAGCTGGGATCATGACCAGCAACACCGCCGCACGTGACCTGCTCAGCCGCCATCCGATTCTCGACGGGCACAACGACCTGCCCTGGACCATGCGCGTATCGGACGACGTCGACCTGGATCAGACCGACCTTTCCGGGCCGGTGCCGGCGGTCCAGACCGACCTGCCCCGGCTGGCTCGCGGCGGCGTCGGCGCGCAGTTCTGGTCGGTGTACGTGTCGGCGGACCTCGAGGGCGAGACGGCGGTCACGACCACCCTGGAGCAGATCGACCTGGTCCACGAGCTGATCCGGCGCTACCCGGACGCCCTGGAGCTCGCGCTGACCGCCGCGGACGTCGAGCGGATCACCGCCGCGGGCCGGGTGGCCTCGCTGATCGGCGCGGAGGGCGGGCACTCCATCGGCGGCTCGCTAGGCACGCTCCGCGCGCTCTACGCGCTCGGCGTCCGCTACATGACGCTCACCCACAACCTCAACCTGCCCTGGGCTGATTCGGCCACCGACGAGCCGTCGGCCGGCGGCCTGACCGCGTTCGGCCGCGAGGTGGTGCGGGAGATGCAGCGTCTCGGCATGCTGGTCGACCTCTCGCACGTGTCCCCGGACACCATGCGCGATGCGCTGGACGCCGCCGAGGGACCGGTCATCTTCTCCCACTCGTCGGCGCTGGCGATCTGCGATCACCCCCGCAACGTTCCCGATCCCATCCTGGCCCGGCTGCCCGGCAACGGCGGCACGTGCATGGTGAACTTCGTCCCGGCCTTCGTCTCCCAGGCCTGCCGGGACTGGGCGCAGGAGTTCACCGAGGACATGAAGCGACGAGGGGTCGATCTCCATAACGTGCCCGGCCGGGGTCAGATGCGGGCCGAGCGCGCGGCCTGGGAGGCCGGGCACCCCCGGCCGAGGGTGACCCTGGCCGAGGTGGCGGACCACGTCGAGCACGTCCGGGAGGTAGCCGGCGTCGACCACGTCGGTATCGGCAGCGATTACGACGGCGTCGACTGGCTGCCGGAGGGCCTGGAGGACGTGTCCTGCTACCCGGCGCTGATCGCCGAGCTGTTGGACCGCGGCTGGAGCGAGGCCGAGTGCGGGAAGCTGGCCAGCGGCAACGCGGTCCGGACGTTGCGGGACGCGGAGGCGGCCGCGCGGGCGATCTCGGCCCGCCGCGGGCCGTCGCGGGCCAGGATCGAAGAACTGGACGGCCAGCCGGCGGCTCAGCCCGCTAGCTGAACGGCGTCTTCGGCTTGTCCTGCAGCTCGCCGTCCAGGTAGACATCCACCTTCTCGTCGTAGAAGCAGGCCAGCCCGGCGATCTTCTGGCTCTCCGGCAGCGGGGCCCGGTAGATCCAGACGAAATCGGCGTGCTCGCCCTGGCCGGCGTCCACCGACCAGTAGTTCGCGGTGCCCTTGTACGGGCAGTGGCTGGTGGTGTCCGACGGCCGCAGCAGGTCCATCCGGACGTCGGGGAGTGGCAGGTAATGCCGCGGCGGCAGGCCGGTCTCGAACAGGATCCGCGGCTGGCGCGACTCGGCGACGGTGACGCCGTCTATCTCCACGCGCACGTGCCGCGAGCTGCCCAGGATGTCGACCCGCTTGTACGGGTCCCGCGGGTGGGTGTAGACCGGCTCGTCCTCCTCCAGCCACTCGTCCATGGCGTTCCAGTCGATGCGGACCAGGTCGCGCAGCTGCCCGATCGGCGAGTCCGGGTACCGCAGCGCCGCCCCCTCCGCGGTCGCGGTGGCCACCTTCACGTGCAGGACCTCGCCGTCCCCGCGGCTGGGCGAGTGCTTGGTCTCGTCCGCGGGGATCAGCGCGGCGAGCACGTCGGACGCGGGCAGGTAGTACGTGGGGTAGTAGGGATGCTCCCAGACCAGGAACGGCGTCCTGGTGTCGGCCACCAGCTCGCCGTTCAGGTAGGTGCGGACCCTCTTGCGCCCCTGCTCGACCTTGACGCTGCCGCGTGCGCTCTCGGACATGCTGCCTCCCGATATCCCGGACGCTTCCGAACATACCGTGCGGTCCGGGCACGACCGCCGCGGCCATCTCGTCCGGGATGTACCCGCTGGCAGGTAGCGTCGAAGTATGCGGTTGGGGGTCCTGGACGTCGGTTCCAACACGGTCCACCTGCTGGTGGTCGACGCCCACCAGGGGGCGCGGCCGCTGCCGGCGTTCTCGCACAAGGCCGAATTCCGCCTCGGCGAGTACCTGGACTCCGCCAACCGGCTGACCCAGGACAGCGCGGTGCAGCTACGCGACTTCGTCAACGAGGCGCTTCGGATCGCCGAGGACAAGGGCGTGCAGGAACTGCTGGCGTTCGCGACGTCGGCCTTGCGGGACGCCGCCAACGGGGACGAGGTACTGGCCTGGATCAAGGCGGAGACGCGGGTGGACATCCGGGTGCTGCCCGGGTCGGACGAGTCCCGGCTGACGTTCCTGGCCGCGCGGCGGTGGTTCGGCTGGTCGTCCGGGCGCCTGCTGGTGCTGGACATCGGCGGCGGCTCGCTGGAGATCGCGTCAGGCGTCGATGAGGAGCCCGGCGTCGCGCTCTCGCTGCCGCTCGGCGCCGGGCGGCTGACCCGGGACTGGCTGATCACCGACCCGCCGGCGGCCGACGAGGTGCGCCAGCTCCGCAAGCACGTCCGGGCGGAGATCGCCGGCACGGTGGGCATGGTCATGCGGGACGGCCGCGCTGACTACGCGGTCGCGACCTCGAAGACGTTCCGGCAGCTCGC
>Ga0335073_10013090_pt1 | contig 11627 bp, 9 predicted proteins | sample Lox_Sample_22_FD_207093 | JGI IMG/M metagenome (GOLD analysis project Ga0335073, IMG submission 207093) | Soil microbial communities from Loxahatchee National Wildlife Refuge, Florida, United States - Lox_Sample_2.2 | ecosystem: Environmental > Terrestrial > Soil > Wetlands | place: USA: Florida... | reverse complement strand
CGTCGTCGACCGGAACGGCGATCGTCGGACGATCGAGGTGAGTTCGGTGCCGCTTCTTCGCGGGAAGCGAGTGGTTGGCGTCTTCGGCCAGGTCACGAGCGAGCGCGGCACCGCGCCGCTGCCACCGCATCCGCATTTGACGCCGCGCCAGTCGGAGGTGTTGCGAATGCTCGAACACGGCCGCTCGACACGACAGATCGCTCACGAGCTGCATCTGAGCCCCGAGACCGTGCGCAACCACGTCCGACACATCCTGCAAGGCCTCGGCGTTCACTCGAGGCTAGAGGCCGTGGCGTTGGCGCGGCGTGAGCACCTTTTGGCGACCGGACGCATGTAGGGCACGTCGGCGACGGGCGTTCGTCGAGCACGTCGAGTGTCTGCTTCGACGGATCGCCGCCGGTGCTCTCGCGGCCGCTGTCGGAAGTCCCTTGCCTGTTCGAGCGCAGCGAGCGGGAAGACGCGCGCCTCACCGGGAATGCCGTGCCGCGGCGAGGCTCCTATGCTGATCACCTGCAGCCGACCGCCAAGGATCCCGACATGGCCCGGCCGATAACTCGAAGGCGCTTCGTGTGGCTACTGAACAACACCCTGAACCGGGTGACGAGGCGCATAGCGCGCTCCGGGCACGGCCCGTTCTCGCTCATCCGCCACATCGGACGAAAATCGGGCCGCATCTATGAAACGCCAGTGATCCTGGCGAGGGCCCCCGAAGGATTCATCGCCGAGCTCACTTACGGCGAGAACGTCAACTGGTATCGCAACGTCGTTGCCTCCCGCGGGTGCGTTGTCGTGCACCATCGCGTCCAGTATCGCGTCACCGCCGTAGAGGCGTGCAGCGCTCAGCGCGGACGTAGCGCGTACCCGGCCCCGTTCAGACTCGTGTTGAAAGCCCTCGGCCGTAACGAGTTCCGGCTCCTTCGCACCGAACGCTCGCAACCACCCTCCTAGCGCAAATGCACTGTTCCACTGGCTAACGGTCCTTCTCGCGGGCGAGCCAATGGGTGACCTTGGGGGGACAATTCGGGTCGGTCATAGCCCTTATCTGATCCAAGCGCTCCTGGTCGCGCCGCGAGACTCGTTCGTGCTGGAGCAGATGCTCATCCCACGAGCCGACGACGAACTGCTCCAGAACGCGACCGGGATCCGTGGCGTCACGCCACACGCGCCAATGGATCCCGCCCGTGCGACGCCGGGAGTACCGCGCGGTGTGCAACGCCTCCAGGAGATCCCGCTCGCGCCCGGGCAAGGGCCGATATTCGATGCTCACCAACACCGGCCCGTCGCCGCCCGGAGCGACGACCAGCCGCGGGTCTGGCCAGTCGCCCGCGGGCAGGAGATCGTCGGCTGCGATGTCCTTAAAAGGCAGCCACACGCCCGTCAGTGCGACCAGCGCAAGTCCGATCGCGGCTGCGACCAGCGCTCCCGTCAGACCAGCACGCTGGGCCACGACTCCGAAGGCAGCGCTCCCGACCGCGCCGCCGCCCTGGAAGATCACGAGGTAGTAGGACATGCCGCGCGCCTTCGCCCAATCGGGCAAGGTCGACTGATACTGGGAGTTCAACGTGGAGAGCACGAGGATCCACGCGACTCCTCCGATCACGAGCGCCAGCCCTGCTAGGGCGCTGGCTCGGACGTAGGCGAGCGACAGCGTCACCGCGGCAAAGACGATCGTGCCGCCGAGCATAAGCGTCGTCGCCGAAGCCCGGGCGCGTAGCTGGGGCAATGTCGCCGCACCGATGACCGCTCCGACGCCCACGCCGCCGAGCAGCAGCCCATATCCGCCCGAGCCGAGATGCAACCGCGAGTGCGCGACCAGCGGCAACAGCGCCCAGATCGAGTTGGCGAAGACCATGAACAAGCCGGCGCGCAACAAAATGACCCGTAGCGCCGGGCTCGCTGCGACATAGCGCCCGCCGGCACGAATCGCCTCGACGACGTGCTCGCGGGCAGCAGCAGCCGGCGAACGGGCGCCCCCGCGCCAGCGAGCCACGGCGCCTATCACCGGCACAAAGCTCAATGCATTGACCAGGAACAGCACCCCGGCGCTGCTCGCCGCATACAGCGCGCCCCCGATCGCCGGCCCGATCGCCCGGCTCAGGTTCTGATTCACCGCCCCCAGCGCGATCGCCTGCGTCCGGTCGGCCGGCGCGACAAGCTCCGGCTGCAACGTCTGCCACGTTGGCGATGTCAGCGTCTGCCCGGCCCCGACCGCGAAGATCAGCGCGAGCAAAACAAATGGTGTCACCAGGCCCGCGAACGCCAGCGCCGCCAGCACCGCGGCGGCGAGCAACATGAACAACTGTGACGCGATCAACAGCCGACGGCGATCGACAACGTCACCGATTGCTCCGGCCGGGACTGCGAGGAGCACCACAGGCAGGCCGGCTGCGGTCTGGATCAACGCCACGAGCGTCGCCGACGTCGTCAGCGTCAGCATCAGCTCCTGAGCGCCAACGGTCTGCATCCAGCCACCAACGTTGCTCACGAACTGTGCCGACGCCATCCGTGCGAAATCCACAGAACGAAACGGCGCCCATGGGGACGAGGCGGACCTTGGCTTCACCCCGCCGTGCGAGCCGGAACCGTCGACGGAGGCCATCATCGATCCGAATGCTCGGATACGACCCGCGGGGGGAAAGGCCGGTTAGCCGGGTTCGTGACCGAGGATCGCGCGCTCCCGGTCCTCATCCTCTGGGGTGACCTGGTTGGCGTGGCGGAGGATGAGCCTCCACCCTCCTCGCTCGTGACGGTAGGCGTGGGTCGCGCGGAGGGTCCGCGCGTCCGCCTCGCCCTTCACCTCGCGGGTCATCCGCTCGAGTGCGACGGACACCGCGAGCTCGTCGGCGGTTAGCGTGACGATTGTCTCTACCGAGACGCTCGTCCAGTCGAGATTTTCGGCGGCGGCGAGGAGGTGGGTCTTGACGTCCTCCCATCCACGCGCGTAGCTGCCGATCGCGCCGAGGATCGCGACGTCGTCGGCATGTGACCAAACCTCCAGAAACGGCTCTGAGTCACCTTGGACCTGGTGGCGCAGCCCCTCCTGGCATCGGTGAATGAAGGCTTCGAGGTCCGTCGCCTCGGCATTGGGTCGGCTTGTTTGGTGGGTCATGCTCGCGTCTCCTTGCTGGGGTCTCGGCGGCAGCGAAGTGCAGTGATGGCTACGAGCGCCCGGGACGCCGATGACGGTCGCGTAGCTGGGCCCCGCAACGTCCAGAAGCGGGGCGGCAGAGTTGCGGAAGGCGGGCGGGCATCGTTGCGACTCAGTAGCAGCCGTGGTGTCCTTGGCGGACGACGTCTGCGCCGATCTCACCACGGCCTTCACGCCAGATTCGATGTTCAGTGGACTCCGCGACGGCGTCGGTTAGGGCCTGTGCCTGCCTGACCCCCCGGGGCGGGGACTGCTGGTAGGCGCCGTAGTGCGCGATCGGGCTCCAGGAGAAGGGGATCGGCGGGAGCGGTGGAGCGGTGTCCTCGTACTCGCCTGCCGAGTAGACAATCCGGCCGTCGACCACGGTAAGCAGCGACTCGATCCGCGAGATGTCATCCTCGGGCACGGTGAAGTAGTCGGCTGAGAGGACAGCGAGGTCGCCATACTTGCCGACGCTGATCGTGCCCTTGACGTCGCTCTCGCCGGAGAGGTCGGCCCCGGCGGTGGTGTACATGTCGAGCGCCACTTCGCGCGACACACGGTTCTCGGGCGGGTAGAGCAGGGCGCCACCAACCGTGCGGCCGGTCACGAGCCAGGCTAGCGACACCCACGGGTTATAGGAGGAGACGCGTGGTGCGTCGGTGCCCGCGCCGACGCGCAGCCCCAGGTCGAGCATCGCCCGAATCGGCGGTGACACGGCGGCTTGCTGGGCGCCGTACCGACGGGCGAACGCCGAGCCCTGGTAGGCCATCCGGTGCTGGACCGAGATCGCGCCGCCGAGCGCCTTGATCCGCTCGAGACTCCGCGGGCTGACCGTCTCGGCGTGGTCGAAGATCCATCGGATGCCCTCCGACCACGCGCCGTCGGCCTTGATTCGCTCGAACACATCGAGCGCGGCGCGGATCGACTCATCGTAGGTGGCGTGCATCCGGAACCCCCATCCGTTCCCGAGCAGCAGCCGAGCCGCCGTGTCGAGTTCGTGCGTGGCGTTCGGCGGAAGCTCGGGCCGGGGTTCGGCAAAGTTCTCGTAGTCGTTCGTGGCCCATACCAGGTTTTCGCCCGCCCCGTTGCAGCGAAGCCAGCGGTCGCCGTCTCCGGGGCGGACCACCTGCATCCAGCGCTTGAAGTCCTCGAGCTCCTGGCCCGGCGTCTGTGGGAACAGGTAGTACGCTAGCCGCAGCGACAGCTCGCCCTGCTCGGCCAGCTGCATCACTGACCTGTAATTGTCGGGGAAGCTCTGAAACCCGCCGGCCGCGTCCATCACGCTCGTCAGGCCGAACCGGTTCAGCTCGTTTAGCAGGTACCGCGTCGAGACGAGCTGCACGTTGGGGCTCGTGTCGGGGGTCCTCGCGAGCGTCGAGTAGATGATCATCGGGCTCGGCGTGGCGAGGAGCAGCCCGGTCGGGACGCCGGCGTGGTTGCGAACAAACTGTCCTCCAGGGGGGTCCGGCGTATCGCGCGTGTAGCCGAGCGCGTCAAGCGCCGCGCGATTCAGAAGCACCGCCTGGTAGGCGTGGGTCACGGCGACCGGGGTCTCCGGCGCCGCCTCGTTGAGCTCGCCGATTGTCGGGATCCGCTGCTCGGCGAACTGTTCGCTGGACCAGCCCCCGATCACGCGCACCCACTGACCGGGCGGGGTTCTTTCGGCCTGCTCGCACAGCATCCGCAGCGCGACCCGCAACGACGCCACTCCGTCCCACCGAAGCTCAAGCAAGTAGCGAAGCCCCGTACGGATAACATGCTGGTGCGAGTCGTTCAGACCGGGGATCACCCGCCGACCGCGAGCGTCGATGATCCGCGTCGCCACCCCCACGTGAGGCGCGACATCCGACTCCTCCCCAACCGCGACGAACCTCCCGTCACGGATGGCCGCGGCCGACGCGGTCGGGTGCGCGCGATCACCGGTGTAGATCTTCGCGTTACGAAGGACCAGCTCAGCTGGTCTTCCCAGCCCCTCGATCGGGGTCATCCCGGTTGAGAGGATGCTCGGCGTGCCGGCCATGGTCACCGCGCGTGCTCCACCGCCCAACGCAAGGCGTAGTCGGCGACTTCCTCCCAGCCGTCCTGGCCGATCGTGAAGTGCGAGCGCCCGGGGAACTCTCTGTACTCGGTGATCGCCTCGGACTTGCCCTGCTCGCGGGCCATCTGGCGATCCACCGCGGCCGGCACGATGTGGTCGGCGCCGCCGGCGATCACCAGCAAAGGCGCCCGCTCGGCGTTGTGGAAGTCGACTTGGTCGGGCGTGTGCCGGTTGAAGTTCGCAAGCGCGCCCTGCCACAGAACGCGGCCAGGCCCCGGCACCGCGTAGCGCTCGTAGGCGCGATCGGACTCGTCATCGCCCATCGTGTTGGTAAACGCGTAGTGGAACTGCTCGGCGGTCAGGGCGACCGCGCGGTGGCGGTTCGCGGGGCTCTTCAGCACCGGGAAGGCCGACTTTAACGTCGAGAATGGGAGCTTGGTCACGCCCCGCACCGCCGCCGCGTCGATCGCGACTCCGGCCGCGCCCAGCCCGCGGTCCAGCAGGATCTCGGTGAACGCGCCGCCGAACGAGTGGCCGATGATGATCGGCTCGCGGTCGAGCCCGCGGATGATTCCGTCGTAGTGATCGACGATGTCCTCGATCCCGAGGTTTTCGATCGGCTGCGGGTCGCGCCGGAGTTCCTCGATGTCCCGCTCCATTCCAGGCCAGGCCGGCGCCAGCACCTCGTATCCGCGAGTTCTATAGCGCTCGATCCAGTGCTCCCAACTCAGTGGGGTCATCCAGAGACCGTGGATCAGCACGATTTTGTTCGTCGCAGCGGTTCGGTCTGCGCTCATGTGCTCTGCTCCTTCGCGTCGTGTGGTTGCCCGGCCAAGACGCCCCTAGGGTCGATCCGCCCCCTCGCGCGCAGCTATGCCGTGACAACGCTCGTCTTGTCGAGCTTGATCGCCAGCTCGTTCCCGAACGGTCCACCACGCTCGAGCGCGATCTCGATCATCCCTTGCGATGTGTCGGTGCGGTTCCAGTCGCGCTGAAGCTCGCAGAGCACGCCGATCCAGCTCACCGGCCGTGCGCCCGCCTGGATGACGCGCTGGATCCCGGACTCGTGCGCTTCCCGGCTGGTGCCGGCGACGCAGTCGACGACCGCGTAGACCTCGAATCCTTCAGCGAGGGCTGAGATCGCCGGGAAGACGAGGCACACCTCAGTCCATAGCGCGGCCATGATCAGCTTCTTGCGGCCTGTCGCGCGGACGGCTTCGACAAAGTCCTGGTCTTCCCAGGCGTTGATTGCGGTGCGGTCGTAGGACGTTACGCCGACTAGCTGCTCTCGCAGCTGGGGGATCGTGTCGCCGTTGAGCCCAGCGCTGACCTGGGCCGTCGATAGCACGATCGGCAGATCGAACAGCTTCCCAACCTTTGCCAGGCTGACCACGTTGCGGACCAGGAAATCTGGCTCAGACGAAATCGAGGTGTAGATCTGCGCGGGCTGGAAGTCGATCAGCACTAGCGCCGAGTTCTCGGGCGCGAGGAGATCGTCGTCGAGCGGGTTACGAGGGGGCAAGCTGGTCATCGCAAGCGGTCCTTTCGGTGAACGTGTTCGTTTGGTCGAGGCCGACGACCTTGGGGATCAGTTGGTCGCGTGCATTGGCAGCGTCTCGTCGACGGGTGTGAGCTGCTCGGCGTGCCGATGAAGCAGCTTCCAGCCCCCGTCCTCCTTGCGATAGACGTGCGTGACCCGCAGCGTCATCTCCTGCCCGTCTCCCGAGCTGGTGTACTTCTCCAGTTCGACGCTCGCGGCAAGGTCAACACCGTCATGAGTCAGAAGCGTCTGGGCGCTGTAGGTGTCGGACCTCAACCTCTGCGAGACCCACCGCAACAGCTTGCTGACTTCATCGAAGCCGACGTGGTAACCACCCACGGCCGCCATGATCGACGCGTCCGCAGAATGCGACCACAACTCGAGGAACGGCTCGGTGTCACTACGCGTGGCGTGGCCCTTGAGCTTGTCGTGGAGGTCGTCCATGAACCTCTGAAGATCAGTCGAGACCGGTGTGCTTGTAGACACGGATGTCACTCCTTTCTGTGCTTGATCGGTCAATGCGGTTTTGACCGACGCGCCGGTCCGATGCGGACACGCGATCAACCAATGCTTCGAATCGCACTCAGGATGAGCTCTGTAACCGCCTGGGGACGGGACACGAGCGAGGCGTGCGACGCGTCGATCTCAACCGTGTGCGACCCGGCCCGAGCCGCCATGAACTCTTGCGTCGCCGGTGGGATCGCCTTGTCGTCGAGACCGACTAGGTACCAGGAGGGAATGGTCCTCCATGCTGGCGGCCCCGATGGCTGGGTCAACGCCACAAGCGAGATCGGTCGTTGCGTCACGGCCATCAACGCGGCCTGGTCGGGCGGGACGTCGGCGGCAAAAACGGCGCGGAATTTCGCGGGGTCGATGTATACGTCGATCCCGGATCCGTCCGTCCCCTGCGAGTACGGAACCTCGCTGATCGCCGACGGAAGCAAACTGCCCGGCTTCTTGGAGGCCAGCTGGAGCACGCTCTCGCCGGCGTCGGGCACGAACGCGTCGATGTAGACCAGAGCTTCGACGTTTGGGTTGCCGGTTGCGGCGTTCGTGATCACCGCCCCGCCGTAGGAGTGTCCGACCAAGACGATCGGACCCGGGATCGACTTGAGCACACTGGCGATGTACGCGGCGTCCCCTAGAAGGCTCCGAAGGGGCGTGGCCGGCGCGACCACGGTGTAGCCATCGCGCTGCAGGCGGCTGATGACGCCGTCCCACGACGACGAATCAGCCCATGCGCCATGAACAAGCACGACCGTCGGCTTGGCGGCCGCGCTTCGAGCGACCGCGGGCGTGCGCGACTCCGCCGAGCTGCCCGCCGCAACCGACGCGGCAAATGCGACGGCGCCGGCCGCACCCACAATCAGAATGGCTGCCCGGAGACGGCGGGCCGAGAAACGCCCTGTCATTTTCCTCATCTCCCTCGAGGCCCAAACATGGAATAAGAGGAATAGACCCGCCCGGGCGGATTTACATCAGCGCGTTGACTGTCTTATGACTGCTTCGCGCAGCAGCGCCGTCGGTGCCAGGATGCTTGCTCCCGATCCTCCCCGACGCGGTGGTGCATCAACGGTGCGGTCGTCGACGGGGTCTACGGAATCGAGCTCAGAGCTGCAGGTCCCTAGTCCGATCGCGGCCAGCGCAGTTCCAACGCCGACGCGAGCTCCGACCGCGAGGTGATTCCGAGTTTGGGAAAGATCCTGTAGAGATGCGAGCTGATCGTCCGGTGCGAGAGATACAGCATCTGTCCAATCTCCCGGTTCGACAGGCCGCTCGCGGCCAGCTGCGCGATCTGGAGCTCCTGCGCGGTGAGTTCGTCCGAGCCAACGCGCTCGCGTCGATGGCTGGTCTCGCCGGCAGCTCGGAGCTGGACCCGCGCGCGCTCGCTCCAGGCACTCGTCCTCAGCGCATCGAACGCGTCGCGGGCCGCGCGCAGCGGCGCTCGCGAGTCAGCGTCTCTCCTTCGCCGATGCAGCCATTCACCGCACGCCAGTTGCGCGCGCGCTTGGAGAAACGGCCACGCCGCGGTGTCGGACGCCGCCGTTTCGAACAGCTCCTCAGCGCGATCGTCGCTCGCCAGTACCGCGCGCGCATAGCTCAGCCCGGCGACAAGCACCGGCGAGGGGGTCCTTAGTGCAAGCTGGTCAAGCTCGGATACCACCGGCAGTACGTCCTCGAGCTGCCCGCTTCCGGCTGCCGCATCGACCAGATCGGCGACGTTGAATGCGCGCAGAAAGGAGTGATAGGCAGGATCGCTCGGTGTGTGGACCCGCCGGAGATGCTCGTAGGCCTCTCCGTTGGCGCCCTCACCAAGGGCTGCGATCCCGCGTGCGTGCTGCACCAGCGCCAATAAGGCCCGCGCGTTCCTTGAGGCGCCGAACTGAGCGGCGTCGTTGGCTCTGACTTCCGCTGTGTCTCGGTCGCCTCGTAGCGCCGCGACGATCGCCTGGATTGCGACGGCGATGAAGTGCATGGTGGGCTGCTGCGTCTCAAGTGTCAGCCGCACGGCCTCGTCGGCAACCGGGACCGCCAGGCCAAGATCTACCCGCTGCGCGGCGCTCCAGGCCTCTTGGTTCAAAGTGCGGGCCAACAAACCGAGCCGTCCTTGCCGCCGCAGCGCCGCGACGGACGCCGCGAGCGGGGCGGCCGCCTCGTTGAACGCGCCAAACGCGTTCGCGGCAGTCCCAACAACGCGACCGAGATCAGGATCGTGAATGATTCCGCTGGTCGCCCGGGACAGTTGTGTGGCCACGGTCGAACCCCGGTCAACGGGAGCGGCGTAGGCCAGAATCACCAGACGCCTCGGGTCTTCCTCCTTCGCCCGGGCGCGATCCGCGGCCTTGACGATCTGCGTCTTCACCTCCGTCCCCGGGTCCGACCACCAGCATTGCATCGAGGTGCTCCACAAGATCTTCAGCGCCATGTCGTCCTCACCGTTCTCGATCAACGTCGTCGCGGTGTCCACCATCCAGTCGAAGCGGTGGGCGCCTCCGGCCTGCTGACCGTCGAGCACGCCCCGCAGCCAGCCGAGCTGCGATCGCTCCAGCAAGCCGAGCTCGAGCCCCTCGGCCTCGGTGATCAGCCGGTTAACCCTGTCGGGGTCGCCCACCTCGAAACCAAGCTCAGCTGCACGAAGGAGACGCCTGCCCTGGGCAATGGGTTCATCGCTGAGATGCCCGGCGCGCTCAAGAGCGGCCACCGCGGCGGCGGTCGCTCCCCGCTCCTGAGCCCTCGCTGCCATCGTCTCGAGCTCAGCGGCGACACCCTCGTCGGGGCCTATCACCGAGGCCGCTCGATGCCAAGCTCGCCGCTCGGGTTGCGTAGTGAATTGCTCGGCGAGGGCCCTCTGGGCGACGTGGCGCTCCGACACGCTCGCCTGTTGTCGGATCGCCGAGCGCATGAGAGGGTGACGGAACTCGATCTCGGAGTCCCCGATCTCGATGATCCGTGCGGACACGGCCGGCGTCAGCTGATCAACCGTGGCAGGCTCGCCGATCACGGCCCCACTCGCGGCCAGCACCTCGCCCAGCGACGGTCCGTCGTTCAGGGCGGCCACCAAGAGGATCGTCCGCGTTGCCGCAGGTAGATCGTCCAAGCGGGCGGCGAACGCACGCTCAAGCCGGGTAGTCAGCGGCAGCCAGGCTGCCGGTCGGGGCTGCGTTCCGAGCTGGCTGAAGGCACCTGGCAGTTCCCTGAGCGCGAGTGGATTGCCGGCCGCTTCGACCAGTACCAGTTCGCGCACAGCCGGCGCGATCACAGGCGCGGTGCCGTCGAGCAGGTGCCAGGCGGATGCCGGATCCAGGGGCCCCAAATTGACCACCCGGAGGCCCGCCTGCTCAAGCGGGCTGTCATATCCCTCACGCACTGCTGCGAGCAGCAAGATGGGTTCGAACTCGAGCCGACGGGCCACAAACGCCAACACGTCCGCGCTCGACCGGTCAAGCCATTGAGCGTCCTCCGCGATCACGAGCAGTGAGCTCTTGGCCGCAGCGTCTGCCAGCAATTCGAGCGCCGCCAGCGAGGTGCGGAACAGGTCCGGTGGGGGCGCTTCAAGCATCCCGAACGCGGTCCCAAGCGCCACCCGCTGCGGCTCGGCTAGCTCGTCGATGCTGCGCACCAAGGGCTGCAACAGCTGGTGCAGCCCCGCGAATGGCAGCTCCGCCTCCGACTGGACACCGGTGGCCTTGAGAACCCTGAGCCCACGCTCGCTGGCGCGTTCCGCCCCGATCGCGAGGAGCGCCGACTTGCCCACCCCCGGATCGCCGCGGATCAACAGCGCGCCGCCGCCGCCCCGTACCCCGTCGATCATGCCGGCGATCAACTCGATCTCTGCATCGCGCCCGACCAACGCCGCTCCGGTGATCACGTTCTGCTCCATGGTGGTTCCCCGGCGACCCCCGCACATCTTTCCACGGTCACAGCGGTGAGGAGACGCCTAGCTCGCTCCCCCACCGGCCCGGCCTGCACGGCGTACTCCACCAGCCGTGGACCGAACGGGCCTACCACTGCCTGCGCCGCATCAAAAACCGACGTCGACCCCGACAACCTCATCCGCTCAAACCACCCCATCCAGCCCGCGATGGTCCGCGCCGCGCGTCATTCGCTGAGCGGTTGGAGTACTACATCGTCGGACTGGTCGTTGAGGCGAATCCAACCGAGGAGGAGCAGGCTATGAGCGCGGAACCGTCGGATCTCGACGTCGTGGCGTCTCGTCGGGCTGTGCCGGTGGGCAAGCGGCGCCCATCGGAGCTGCGGGTGGCGTTGATCACGTTGGTGTTGCCCTTGTACGTCTCGGTTGGTTTCGCCGCCAACTTCATCGGTGCGCTGCATTCACCTCAGCCGCATCACGTGAAGGTGGCGGTCGTCGGCGCGCCCGCTGCGACGACTCGTTTGGCGCGCGGGTTGTCGGTCAAGGC
>Ga0335073_10013089_pt1 | contig 11628 bp, 9 predicted proteins | sample Lox_Sample_22_FD_207093 | JGI IMG/M metagenome (GOLD analysis project Ga0335073, IMG submission 207093) | Soil microbial communities from Loxahatchee National Wildlife Refuge, Florida, United States - Lox_Sample_2.2 | ecosystem: Environmental > Terrestrial > Soil > Wetlands | place: USA: Florida... | reverse complement strand
GCGAGCGCCAACGAGACGACACGCGCGGTACTGCGCGAGCTGATCGACAGGACGATCGAGGACGCCGAGGACGCCGCAGATGCCTCTGTCGTTGCCGCATCGGACGAAGACCGCGCGATAGGCACCATCCCGATCCCGTGGTCTCAAGTCAAAGCCGACTTGGACCTGTGAGCGAGCACTACGAGATCCAGGTCGAACCGCGGGCCATAAGGAACCTTGCCCGTATCGACCCGTGATCCGTCGCCGCATTGCCGCGAAGATTAATGATCTCGGGACGGAACCCGAACCGCCGGGCTGTAAGGCTCTTAAGGGGCAGAAGCCGCTAGTGCTGCGCATCCGGGTGGGCGACTGGCGCGTTCTCTACCGCGTGCTTCGCGACGAAGCCATCGTCCTGATCGTCGATGTCGACCACCGAGCGGACATCTACCGTTGAGGCAGCGGCGAAAGGCGCCAGCACGACGCCGACCAGTCGGCCATCCGGCGGTTGTTGTCGAAACCGCGCTGGGCGTGCCATGCGCCCGTCGGCCGTGGCGCCCCAAAGGCGCGCGGCATGACACCATGTGTGGATGCGACGACAAGTCCTCATCGGCACCGCAGCGGCAGGGGCCGGCATTCTCGGCTACGCCTCGGTCATCGAGCGCAACTGGTTTGCTCTGCGCCGCTACGACGTCCCGGTGCTCCCCGCTGGCGCCCGCCCGCTGCGGCTTCTGCACATATCCGACATTCATCTGACCCCCGGCCGGCACCGGCTGCTCTCGTTCATCAGGTCCCTGGACGCCCTCCAGCCCGACCTGGTGGTCAACACGGGTGACTCGATTGCCCACCCGGACGCCATCGAGCCGCTCATGGACGCGCTCGGCCCGCTGCTCGACCGCCCGGGCGTGTTCGTCTACGGGTCGAACGACCTCTACACGCCGAAGCCACGAAACCCCGCGCGCTACCTGTGGCGCGACAGCTCCTTGCGGGCACGCGACGTGCCAGACCTGCCCTGGCCCGAGCTCGGCGCGGGCATGGAGGCGGCGGGCTGGATGAACGCGAACAACAGGCGCGGCATGATCAAGGCAGGCGACCTGAACATCGCCGTGGCCGGCGTACATGACTCGCACATCGACTACGACCGGTACGACGAGATCGCCGGCCCGGCCGACCCAGGGGCCGACCTGCGGCTCGGCGTGATGCACTCGCCCGAGCCCTCGGTCATGGATAGGTTCACCGACGACGGCTACGAACTCCTGCTCGCCGGTCACACCCACGGCGGCCAGGTCTGCCTGCCCTGGTACGGCACTCTGGTAACCAACTGCGGCGTTGAACCGGAACGGGCGCGGGGTCTGCACCGGCATCCCGCGGACGCCACCGACCCGAAGCAGCCATGGCTGGAGGTCTCGGCCGGCCTCGGCACCTCGCCGTGGGCGCCGTTCCGGTTCTGCTGCCGCCCAGAAGCCTCGCTGCTGACGCTGGTTCCGCGGATCAGCTGAGCGCACGACCGCTCAGCGTCCGCTAGACTCTGGGAGCGGTCGGCGGGGTGTAGCGCAGCTTGGCAGCGCGCTTCGTTCGGGACGAAGAGGCCGCCGGTTCAAATCCGGCCACCCCGACCACAAAACGGCAGGTCACGCCGTATCTGGCGACCTGCGGTTCGGGTTCAGGCGCTCCCGGTGTCCGATTCTGGGAGCCAAATGGGAGCCGATCCAGTGAGAGCCGATCCAGTTTGGACGCTATCGGCAAGCACCTTCACGACGTCCGGGCTGACGGCAGCATGCCTTACCTATCCGGCGAGGACAAGCTGGAAATCCTGCAAGTCGTAGCCCAGCGGATGCAAGACGGCCCGACAGGGCTGGCCGGCAACCGCAGCGAAGCAAGCACTGCCCACCGAGTGGCCAGGCGCCGAGGCGCTGCTGCGCGACTATGCCACGACCGACCCAACGAGGTCCTCCGGCGCGTGGCCACCCAGGCCCTGGCCCACGTACGGCCAGGCGATCCTGAGACCAGGGGCTGCGGGAATGGAAAGTGCCTGGCCCGTTTAGCCAAGGATTTGAGACTTTCTTTTTGCCTACGGCATTCTTCACTTAGGTGTTGCTCGCCACCAGGCGGCTTCGCCCGGCGGCATCCAGCTCCAAGGTGACCCAACGGTCGCGGGGAGCCCGGATCGTCTGCGCAGCGCAGCGTCTTGTCTCCGGGTTCCCGCTCTCGACGTCGCCGCGCCTCGGCTCTCGGCTCGGCGGGTCTGCGCTGCTCGGGTGGTCTAGGGTGGGTGGTGTCATGGGTGCCGCTCATCTCAGCGGGCCCGAGTCGGCGAGCCTGCGCGGGCGTCGGAGCGAGTGCGCTGCGTGTGACGCTCTGGTTGCTGCTGTGCGCCGGGGCGAGAGTCGCGTACTGGTGATTCGCGGTGAGGCCGGCATCGGGAAGTCAGCGCTGCTGGCGTATCTGGTCGGGGCAGCCTCGGATCTGACCATAGTGCGGGCGATCGGTGTCGAGTCCGAGATGGAGTTGGCATTCGCGAGTCTTTATCAGCTTTGCGCGCCAATGCTCGATCGTCTGGAGCGGCTTCCGGCTCCGCAGCGCGACGCCCTCAAGATCGTGTTCGGGCTCGATCAGGGGTCCGCGCCTGATCGATTCCTGGTCGGGTTGGCGGTATTGAGCTTGCTCTCGGAGGCCACGGGAGAACGCCCTGTTTTGTGCGTGGTGGATGACGCGCAGTGGCTGGATCGGGCGTCGGCGCTGACGCTCGCGTTTGTGGGGCGCCGGTTGCTTGCTGAACGTGTCGGGCTCGTGTTCGGCGCGCGGGGCGTAGGTGATGCGTTGCGGGGGCTTCCGGAACTGGAGATGCGCGGGCTGGGTGTCGGGCACGCTCGTGCTCTGCTGACATCGGCGGTCCGCTTCCCGCTCGACGAGCAGGTCCGAGACCGGATCGTAGCAGAGACGCGAGGGAATCCGCTGGCCTTGCTGGAACTGCCGCGTGGGTTGACCGCAGCACAACTGGCTGGCGGCTTCGGGTTGCCGGGTGCTCAGGCTCTGTCGGGGCGAATCGAGGAGAGCTTCGCTCGCCGACTCGGGACCTTGCCCGAGCAGGCGCAGCGATTGTTGCTGCTCGCGGCCGCTGAGCCGACGGGCGATCCGCTGCTGGTGTGGCGCGCGGCCGAGCGGCTCGGGATCCCCGTTGCGGTGACGGCCGACACCGAGACAAGCGGACTGCTGACCCTCGGCGAGCAGGTCGCGTTCCGCCATCCGCTGGTTCGCTCGGCGGTATACCGGTCGGCGGCAGCGGAGGAACGCCGGGCGGTGCATCTGGCACTCGCGGATGTGACAGATCGGCAGATCGATCCGGACCGGCGTGCCTGGCATCTCGCCGCGGCGACAAGTGGGCCTGCCGAGGAGATCGCGTCCGAGCTTGAGCGCTCCGCGGGGCGCGCCCAGGCGCGCGGGGGGTTGGCTGCGGCGGCGGCCTTTCTGCAACGGTCTGTCGCCCTGACAGGTGATCCCGGTCGCAGGGCGGACCGCGCGCTCGCAGCCGCACGGGCGAATCTGTATGCGGGCGCGTTCGACACCGCGCTGACGATGCTGTCGATCGCAGAGGCGGGATCGCCCGACGAGTTCCAGCGCGCCCGGGCGGAGTTGCTGCGTGCGCAGGTCGCGTTCTCCTCGAATATTGGAAGCGACGCGCCGCCGCTTCTGCTCAGCGCGGCCAGGCGACTGGAAAGACTCGATCCGGAACTGGCGCGAGAGACCTACCTGGATGCCTGGGGGGCGGCGATGTTCGCCGGACGTCTGGCCGCGGCGGGCGGTCTGCTCGAGGTCTCCCGTGCCGCCAGAGCGGCCCCTGCGCCGGCGCATGCCCCGCATCCGTCGGATCTGCTCCTGGACGCGCTAGCGCTCCTGATCACCGAAGGCCGCGCGGCAGCCGCCTCAGCACTGAGACGTGCATCGGAGGCCTTCGCCGCGACAGACGATCCGGCCGAGAATCAGTTTCGATGGACCTGGTTGCCGCCCGTTCCGTCCTACGTGCTGTGGGATGACAAGGCCTGGTACGCGATCAACGCCCGTCAGCTGCAACTCGCCCGCGATGCGGGAGCGCTCGCCCGGATGCCGATGGGGCTGATCACCCAGGCTGTAATCGACGCATGGTCGGGCGAGTTCGCAAGCGCTGCCGCAGCAACTGCGGAGGCCGAAGAGATCACCGAGGCGACCGGGATCGGCATCGCGCCCTACGGAGCTATGCTGCTCGCCGCTCTCCGCGGCCGGGAAGCCGACGGCTCGCAACTGCTCGAGCCCGCGATTAACGCCGCCGCCGCCGTTGGGCAGGGGTTCGGCGTGCAGTGGGGCGATTTCGTACAGGCGATCCAGTTCAACGGGCTCCGACGTTACGAGCAGGCGCTGGCCGCCGCTCAGCGGGCCAGCGACGACACACCCCAGCTGTTCATAGCCAGCTGGGCTCTGGCCGAGCTGATCGAGGCGGCCAGCCGGAGCGGTGAACCCGAACTCGGCGTCAATGCCCTGGAGCGTCTTACGGAGGACGCGAGCGCAGCCGGCACCGATTGGGGAGCAGGAGTCGCGGCCCGGTCGCGGGCCCTGCTGTGTGAGGGCGCAAAGGCCGAGTGCCTCTACCGCGAGGCAGTCGAGCGGCTAGAACGCACACGGTTGCGTCCCGAGCTCGCCCGCGCACACCTGCTGTATGGCGAATGGCTGCGCCGCGAGCACCGACGCGTGGACGCCCGCGCGCAGCTTCGCACTGCCCACGAGATGTTCGGTGCAATTGGCATGGAGGCATTTGCGGAGCGTGCCCGCCGCGAGCTGGCAGCGACGGGCGAGACGGTCCGCAAGCGCACGGTCGAGACATCCGACGACCTAACGCCCCATGAGATGCAGATCGCGCGGCTGGTCTGTGAAGGGCTGTCGAATGCAGAGATAGGGGCGCGCCTGTTCATCAGCCCACGCACAGTCGAATGGCACTTGCACAAAGTCTTCGAAAAGCTCAGCATCAACTCCCGCACACAGCTCGCGAGGGTACTGACGCCTGCCTGAGCGCTCCTTGCGGTGAAGGCGGCGGCTTGCCGTCGTCGGTGGCGGGGGGCATCAGTTGCTGCGAGCTTGGACGCGCTGGCCGTGCGAGCGCTTGCGCACCATCATGCTGCTCGCCGCCGCTGCGGCGAGCGCGGCTATCACACCCAGAAACACCAGTGCGGTGACGTGCAGGCCGTAGCGGGTGACGGCCACCCCGGCGATCAGTGCAGGGATGCCGAATGCAAGGTAGTTGACGGTGAAGATAGCTGCGATGAGGGCAGCGCGCTCACCGGGTTCGGCCAGCGCGCTCAGTGTGCGAAAGGCACCGAGGAAGGCCAGGCCGAAACCGACGCCCGCCACGGCGATGCCGGACAGGAAGGCGGCGGCCGAGATCGCGGCGACGGCGGCGAAGGTCACCGCTGCGCCGGTGAGCAGGATCAGGCATCCAGCCAGCATCGCCGTGGGTGCGGCGAGGCCGCGGAACGCGACAGTGGCCGCTGCCCCGATCCCAGTGAGCAGGAAGACCACGAGGCCGCCCCATAGCCGGTTCGGCGAGACGAGTACTTGCGCGGCCAGCGATGGCCCGAGCGACAGGCACAGGCCGGCCAGAGCCCACGCCGCCTGCAAGCATGGCACGGCAACTGCAAAGGTCCCGCGCGCCCGGGGCGGCACTTTCACAGTCGGCCGTAGCGAGGCCAGCGCGCCGGGACGTCGTGCCGCGGACTCGGGCATCACGAGTATTCCGGCGATGGCCATGGAGAAGGCGCCGAGCAGCAGCCACCACACCAGATGAGTCGGCGCCGGCCCGTACTGGACTAGGCCACTGGCGCCGAGCGCACCTGCGGCCAGGCCGAACATGGTGGCCCCGGTGTTCACGACAGGCGCGAGCCCACCACGGTTGGGTTGCAGGTCGATCAGCGCTGCGCCAAGCGCCCCGGTCGCTGCGCCGACGGCGATGCCTTGCAGGACGCGGGCGGCGAAGAGCAGAACGACGCCCCGGGCCGTCAGGAACAACAGGCACGCGCCGATGTTGAAAGCCAGGGTGGTTATGATCACGGGCCGGCGACCCAGGTAGTCCGACAATGAACCGAACATCAGAAGCGTGATGAGGACGACGAGGGCATAGACCGCGAAGATCGCGGTCAGCGTAGCTGCCGAGAACCGGAACTGAGCCTGGTAGACGCCATATAGCGGCGCCGGGGCGCTGGCCGCGGCCAAGGACAGGAACAAAACGGCAGCTACCAGCCAGAATGCCGCCACGCGCCGCGCTGCCGACGGCGATTGATCCTGGTCAGCTCCGGGTGCAGGCCGATGTGGCCGCACATCGCGGCCCGCCGGTTCGCGGCCGGTCTTCGAGCCGAGGATGGTCATCGCGGGCTCCCGATCGACTCATGCGGCCCGGACCTGAGGGCGCGCGCCGGCGGACTGTCCACGTCGAGCGGCACGGACGCGGCGCTGATCACCCCGAACGATGTCGTTTCCGCAGGCGTGGCTGTGTTCAGGACCCAGTCGGCGAGGACCCGCGCTCGGTTCCCTGACATGGCGGACAGGTGGTAGCCCCTGGTGACGGCGCTGGCGACCGGCCCTGACAGCGGGAGGTTCATCGGGTTCGCCGCAGCAGCGCGGCCGCCCAGGTCGACCAGGAAGCCCTCGTTGTGGTGCTTGTACGCGCGCGCCCTGCCCGTGCCCAGTGAGGCAGCGACGTTCCTGGCGACCTGCCTGCCCTGCCGCTGGGCGTGCTGGGCTGTCATGCCGCAGACCTGCCCAGGGCGGGTCAGGTCGGGCACCGCCGCGCAGTCCCCACAGGCGTATATCTCCGGGGCGCCGGGCACCGTCATGAACTCATCGACCACCAGCCGGCCTCGGCTGGTGGCCAGGTCCAGGCCATCCACCAGCGGGTCGGCGCGGACCCCGACGCACCAGATGAGCGAATGGGTGGGCACCTTCTCCCCGTCAGAGAGCCGGACATAGCCGGGCACGGCCTCAGCGACCGACTGGCCGGTACACACCTCGACACCGCGTCGGCGCAGCACCCGCTCAGCGGTCCTCGACAGGTGCTCATCCAGTTCGGGCAGCAGCCGCGGCGCAGTGTCCAGCAACATCCACCGGATCGGCTGCCCGGCCAGGCCCGGCAGCCTTCGAACCAGCCGCCTGGTCAGCAACTGCCCTTGCGCGGCGACCTCGGTACCGGTGTAGCCCGCCCCGACAACCACGAAGGTGCACCGCGCTGCCCGCTCGGCCGCGTCAGCGGTCTCCGCGGCCAGCTCGAGCTGGCGGACTATGTGATCGCGCAGGTAGATCGCTTCGGTGAGGTCGCGGAAGCCGTGCGCGTACTCGGCCACCCCGGGGATCGGCAGCAGTTTGTTCACACTGCCCGCGGTGAGGATGAGCCGGTCATAGCCGACCTGCCCGGACTCGCCCTCAGGGCTGGCCCAGCTGACCACCTTCTGCTCAGCATCCACGCGCTGTACCGTGCCCAGCACGAACTGGACCTCGCGCAGCCGCCGGGGCAGCGAGACACACACGTGTCGCGGCTCGACCACCCCCCCGGCCACCTGCGGCATCAACGGCAGGTACAGGAAGTAGTCCGTCGAGTTGATCACCGTGATTTCGGTCGTGGCACCGACCCGCCGGGTCAGCTCCCGCGCGGCGTTGAAGCCGGCGAAGCCCGCCCCCACAATCACTACACGCTGTCGAATCCTGGAGTTCACCATCTTGACCTCTTCTCGCTAAGTGAGACGGGGGACGATCATGACCGACCTTCCCCGTGCCGCCTAGACGGCCAGCTGTTCCGGTCGCGCCGATCTCCTTCGGCGCCGGGCTAGCTACAGCACCCACGATCGCGTTCCAGGCGATCCCCTCGCGTCCGTGAAATCCCTGGTGGCACACCGGCCGATTCGACATCTCGACACCTGGGAGGGCGGCGCGGTGGGGACCGGCGCCATCAGGACCACCACGACCGCGTTCGCAGAACGTGCACTACAGGCCCAGAACTGGACGAGCTGCGCGCCTCCGGGCGCTCAAGATCAACCCGGATAATCGACGTGATTCGGCAGCGGCCTGCGCCCGGATCATCAGCGAAGTCGCCAAGCCAGGCATGCGGACGGTCCCGCTGCGATATCAGCACTGCCGAGCACGGCGCCGAGCGGTTGCCCAAGCTGGCCGAGATCATCACAACGGAGGTGTGCGCGCTTTACCGCGCATTTCAAGAATAGGCCGCACCAGCGGCCGTCCGCAAGCTCTGAAAACGCCGGGAAACGTCACTCAGGAACTGGTGAACCGCGGCTAAGAATACCGCAGGACCAGAGAAACTCGGGGATCGCCGACGAGGCCATAATTAGATATGATTGCGGCGATTCGATTGGGAGCGACCAGGGAGATCGGCTTTTCTTGAAATCTCTCTTATGCAGAATTGTTGCTGAGCTAGCCCAACCGGATGCCAGCCTGTCCCATCACAAATTTAGTGTTGCGCCACTCTTCCTCGCCCTGCATCTCCCCCGCCAGCTTGTCGAGCCGCTTGCTAATCTCGTCAATCTCGTGTTCGAGTTCTTGGCGCCGAGAGCCCCAGCACTGCTTTACCTCATCTTGCTTGCTCTGGCGTTCTTTAAAAAGCCTATTGTACTCGGCATATGCAGCGCCGGACATCATCATCACTTCATTTCGTCGGTTCGCCTTGACGCTGAGCCAGTGTTGATTCGAGCCCTTCTCACCACCGTCACCGATCACGGTACCTCTGGCGCTGCCTCTGGCGGTAGAGACCTCGGCGTTCGACCTACCTCGCCGTTCATTCGCTCGGGGGACTGTCGGTCTGAAACTTGACAGGCTCTGGGGAGCGGCGGTAACCGGCCCGCCGGGGAAAGAGGACTGCATCGTCCACAGCACTTCATCGGCGGTCCGCGGCGACCACACCGCCTCGTCAAACCCGAAATCAACCGGGCTGCGCGGCTCCGGGTCACCGCCGAGGTGCCACTTGCCCCACATCCCGGTCGCATACCCCGCATCCGACAGCGCCTGCGCGATCGTGACCTCTCACCGCGTCAGGGCCACCAGTAATCGGCACGACCTGCGTGCCCGAGCGAAGAGGGGTTGCCTGTCACTCATGCCATGCCCTCGCGTTCCGTCAGGTTCCAGCAGGAAGCGCCGCACGACGCCGCACGGGCATCTCATCAAGTGACAAGCTGGGTGACGATCGCCTCGGGGGCAGCTTCGGCATTCCAGGTCATACGACGTACCGTGGTTAGGCGATCTGCAGAAGGGTTAGCCGTCGTGGGAGTACCGAGCCCATCGCAGGATGCTGAAGGTCAGGCGCAGGCCCGGGCCGGGCTGCGGTCACCGATGAACTTCCGGAACGCGGGGGGCGTCATCGCGTTTTCGGTGCTGGCGGTGCTCGGCATTGTTGGACTGGCGACGGGGCATGAGCGCAGCGGGCTTGTTGCTCTGGTGATCGGCAGCCCCGCGCTGATCTTTATGATCGCCAGGCTGGCTGGCCGTAGATGACCAGCCGGAAGCCTCACCAGCCGGACCCGCATACAGAGCCCGGGTACGAGACGGCAGCGGGGGATGGTCGCGGCCGAATGCGGGTGTCCCACGTCGACCGCGAACGCGTGATCGGCACCCTCCAGGCGGCCTATGTCTACGGCCTGGTGACCAAGGATGAACTCGACGAGAGAGTCGGCCAGACGTTCGCTGCGCGCACCGGCGCCGAGCTTGCCGTAGTCACCGCCGACATCCCGCCCGGCCTGGCCCTGCCGCCGGTCCCGCCAAGTACAGCATCGGCTAAGGTCAGGGCCCCGGCAGCCGCGAGGGACCGCACGATCATGGCCACCGCCATTCTCGCGGTCCTGGCCTGGGCGGCCTCCATCGTCAGTCCGGTGGCCGGGCCCGGGCCGTCGGTGGCGGGGGCGCTGTCGGCTTTGCTGTTTGTCGGCGGGACCGGAAGCGCTTTGCTGTCCTTGTTCCTGCTCGGCATCCAGATGCGCTCGCAGCGGACACCGCGTCCCGGCGGTCAGTTGCCGCTGCGGTCGCGGAGAGTTGCCTCTGGCACGAGCGCTGCTCACAAGACGACATCTGCCACCTCGGCAGAACGGCTCGCCCGCGGCGTCCACTGACGAGAGTCAAGGCGGCGCCGCTCCTGGCGCTGGGCTTGTTAAGGTCCAAGGAAGCGAGGAGGTCGGCTATGGCGCGGAATATGCCGCTGCGAATCGGGGCCGACGCCAGCTGCAGCGATGGAGCGTGCGGGCAGCTGAGCCGCATCATCGTGAACCCGGGCGCCCGGGAGGTCACTCACCTCGTCGTCGGGCAGCAGCCCCGTAACGGCACAGGGCGGCTTGTTCCGGTTGATCTTGTGGAGGCGACAGCGGGTCAGCTGCGGATTCGCTGCAGCCGGGCAGAGTTCCAGGCACTCCCACCCGCCCAGGAGACCGAAGTCGTGCCCGACCTCGACCCCACCGGGCACCAGGCCCCCCAGCAGGACACTCCCCGCGGCGGCAGCTTTGCCGTTGGGGGGCCCGGCGTTTTAGGCGCATTCGGTGCCGGGCCCGTCCGCGGCCCTGACCGGCCGGGAGCCCCGCAGGAAGTCACCGTCGACTCCGTCCCGTCCGGCGAGGTAGAGATACACCGGGAACTCACCGTCTGCGCGACCGACGGCGAGATAGGGCAGGTCCGCGGACTGATCGTGGAACCAGGCGGCCGTTATGTGACCCACGTGCTCCTAAAGGAGGGGCACGGATGGGGCCACAGGGAAGCGGCCGTCCCGATCGGCGCCGTGACCAAGATCGGGACCCTTCTCATCCATCTCAGCCTCACCAGGCATCAGGTGAAAGACCTGCCGCCGGTGGACAGCGATCACCCGGCCGGGCAGGCCTGATGCGGGCGAACGAGTCCAGTGTCAGGCACGGCGCTGGCACCACCTGACATCCGTTGGTAAGAAGCATCCATGGAAGGGCTCAGCGACAAGATCGCGGTCGTGACCGGCGCCGGCCAGGGCATCGGCAAGGCGATCGCCGAGAGGCTGGCCGCGGAGGGGGCGACCGTCGTCGTCACCGACCTGGTCGAACGCAGCGCCATTCAGACCGCGGAGGGACTGCCGGGGGCCGTCGCGCTCGGCGTTGACGTCACCGACCGCCAGGGCGTGCAGGCCATGGCCGACCAGGTTGCGCAGCTCTTCGGGCGCATCGACGTCCTGGTCAACAACGCCGGCTGGGACAAGGCCAGCCCGTTCACCGACTCCGAGCCGACCGACTGGGACCGGGCGATCGCCGTCAACCTGTACGGCGTGCTGCACACCTGCAAGGCGGTTCTGCCGATCATGGCCGCGCAGGGCAGCGGGGCCGTGGTGAACCTGGGCTCGGACGCCGGCCGGGTGGGATCGTCCGGCGAGGCCGTCTATTCGGCGGCCAAGGGCGGGGTCATCGCGTTTACCAAGTCGCTCGCCAGGGAGATGGCGCGCCACCAGGTCAGGGTCAACTGCGTCTGCCCCGGCCCCACCGACACCGCGCTGTTCGCGTCGTTCGCCGGGCCGAAGCTCCGGGAGGCGCTCACCAAGGCGATCCCGTTCCGCAGGCTCGGGCAGCCAGCCGATGTCGCGAACGTCGTCGCGTTCCTCGCCTCGGACGAGGCGTCCTTCGTCACCGG
>Ga0335073_10013087_pt1 | contig 11630 bp, 11 predicted proteins | sample Lox_Sample_22_FD_207093 | JGI IMG/M metagenome (GOLD analysis project Ga0335073, IMG submission 207093) | Soil microbial communities from Loxahatchee National Wildlife Refuge, Florida, United States - Lox_Sample_2.2 | ecosystem: Environmental > Terrestrial > Soil > Wetlands | place: USA... | reverse complement strand
CAGGAAGATCACCGGAACACCGCAGCCGTCCTGGCGCAGCCGCCGCACCACCTCGAAGCCGTCGGTGTCGGGCAGCATCACGTCGAGGACGACCAGGTCGAACGGGCGGCCGCGGGCCGCCCGCAGCGCCTCGGCGCCGTTCTCCGCGGTGGCCACCTCGTAGCCGAGGAAGCGCAGCGAGGCGGCCACGGCGTCGCGCAGGAACGGCTCGTCGTCCACGACGAGCAGGCGGCCGGCGGTCCCCGGTGCTCCCGACCCCGGTGCCTCCGACCCCGGTGCTCCCGACCCCCGTGCTCCCGGCCCCGGCGTTCCGGCTCCCGACGGCTCCACCGCGCACCTCCTTCGCCGCGCCCATCCGACCATCCCTACCGCGAACAACGCGCTGGAGTCGCGTGTGGGTTTCGTGTGACACGGAACCCACACGCAATCCGCGCGGAGCCCGGAAGCGCGCTGCCTACGTTGCCTGGCGTGGCCGGTTGCGGCCATTCAGACCCTACGGAGGGAAACCGCATGAAGCGCATCGCGGCGATCGCCGCCCTGGTGATCACCATGCTCGCCGTCCCGGCGGCGGCCGCCATGGCCAGCACCGGCGGCGGGGGACAGGGACCCGGTTACGGCCGGCCCGGACCGGCCCTGTGGCTGGCCTGCCCGCCAGCTCACCACAAGGGACGCGTCCAGGTCGTCTACCGGCTGCTGCACCGGCGGCATGGCAAGCCCGTGACCATCCGCCTGACCTGCCCGTTCATCCCGGCCAAGCCGGTGCCTAAGCCCGCCTGCCGACCCGAGGTGCTCCGGTTCGATATGGCCACCGGGAGCAGCACGCTGACCGAGGTGTCAGGCCCGATCCTGGCCCCGACCCAGGAGTTCGCGTATGACGGCGCCACCTACACGATCATGAGCATCAACCCCGGCGCGAACAGCTTCACCGTCTTCAAGGACGGCTTCCTGTTCGTGAACAAGGGGGCCGCCATCACCGACGGCACCGGCTTCATGACCTGCGTCCGCTGAGATCGCGGGGCACGGGGCCCGGACCTCGGGCGCCGTGCCCCCGGCTCAGGAGGCCGATCCGCCCGCGCTGGCCTGCCGGGTGGCCTCCCTCACGCTGAAGTACCGGATGCGGGCGGTCTAGGCCTCGTCCCCGTTGACGTGGGCCAGCTGGACCAGGTCGAGCACCAGGCCCGCGCCGCTGCCGGGCGCGGTGATCAGGGTCAGCGAGTGGCCGTGGGCGGCCAGCTGCCCGCTGACCGCGTACAGCGCCCGGACGCCGGCGCTGGCCAGCTGGGTGACGCCGGACAGGTCGGCGACGAGCGGGATGGTGCCGCCCCGGCTGACCGACAGCAGCCGCCGGGCCAGCTTGTCGGCGGTGGTGATGTCGACCGGCCCGCGGACCGTGGCCCGCGCGGTGGCGCCGGCCGTGACCGAGGTGCTGACGGCGAAGGGCGGCTCGTCCGGGCGGGCGGCGTGCTCGTGATGGCCCGAGGCCAGGATGGCGGGGCGGCGCAGCCGGTGCCGCAGCGCCACCGTGGTGCCCCTGGCTTTCTGCCACGGGTGGCTGACCAGCAGGCGGTCCACGACCTGGCCGGCCACCATCAGGCCGTGGCCGCGGTCGGCGTCGGCCGCGTCGGGTGGCCGCCAGGTGCCCTGGTCGGTCACCAGGCACTCCACGTAGCCGTCGTCGCCCAGCCGCGCGTCGAGCTCGACGCTGCCCGGCTGGTCGTGCGGGTAGGCGTGCTCGATGGCGTTGGTGAACACCTCCACCATGGCCAGGTGCAGCGCCTCCCAGTCGTCGGCGGCGGCGCCGAGGCGGCTCAGCCAGCCGGCGAAGGCATCCCGCGCCTTGGTCAGGCTGGGGCGCCGGCTCGGCAGCTCCAGGTGCAGGGCCGGGACCGGATCGGCCAGCCACTGCGCGGCCAGCGTGGTGATGTCGTCGGCGTGGCCGGCCCGGGTGAGGCGCTCCACGGTCAGCTCGCAGACGCGCTCGGCCGCGACGGGGCCGGGACCCTGGGCATCCGGCTGGACCGAGCCGGGCCCCGGCGGCGGGCTAGACGGGCTGGCGGCCGCGTCCGCCGCCACCGCGGCCAGCTCGGCCATGCCCTCGGCGATGGTCTGGCCCGCCCGTTCGATCAGGCCGTCGCTGTACAGCAGGACGATCTCGCCGGGGGCGAGCCGGTCGGCCGCCAGGAGCGGAGCCGAGCCGGTGCCGAGCGGCCCCGTCCCGGTGCGCTCGAGGTACCTGGCCGACCCGTCGGTGCCGATGACCAGCGGCGGGGGATGCCCGCAGGTGGTGTAGCGCAGCTCGCCGTCGGCCGGGTCGAGGGCAACCAGGGTGAGCGTGGCGGCGCGCAGGGTCGGCATCCGGGCCGCGAACGCATCGGCGCGCTTGAGCGCCTGATCCAGCCCTTCCTCGGCGGCGAGCAGCTCGGCCAGCACCGCGCGCAGCTGTCCCATCGCGGCCGAGGCGGCCACTCCGTGCCCCACCACGTCCCCGACGACCAGCGCGACGCTGCCGTCGGCCAGCGGGATCGCGTCGAACCAGTCGCCGCCGGCCGCCTGCTCCTGCCCGGCCACCAGGTACCGGGCGGCGATCCGGGCCTGCGGGAGCACGGGCAGCGCGGTCGGCAGCAGCGCTTCCTGGAGCTCGGCCACGATCTGGCGGCCGTCGTCGGCCACCAGCCGTTCCGGCTTCCGGTCTTCGTGCGCAGTACCTGGCACCGCCGCCTCCTGATTGGCCCCGCCCCTTGGACCCGAGAACTACCCAGGTGACGCGGGCCAAACAGATTACGGACCCGGACCAAATCGGATTAGAACCGGATCCCCAGGGCAGAGGGGGTGCGGGTACGGAAGTCCACGAGGGAAGGAACGGCCGTGAGTGCTACCGACAAGGCCAAGAACAAGGCCCAGGAAGTCAAGGGCAAGGCCAAGGAAGCAGTCGGCAAGACCGTCGGCAACGAGCGCCTCGAGGCCGAGGGCAAGGCCGATCAGGTCGCGGGCAACGCCAAGCAGGCCGGCGAGAAAGTCAAGGACGTAGGCAAAAGCCTGAAGCCGTGAACGGGTGTGGACCGCTGATTCGCGGGTAATCGGATCGGCGTCCCCCCTGGCGGCGGTTGTAAAGAAAGAAGGAAATCAGCTCATGGGTATCATCCTGCTCGTTCTCCTGCTCGCCCTCATCCTCGGCGGGCTCGGCTTCGCGATCCACATCCTCTGGTGGATCGCGCTCGTCGTCCTGGTGATCTGGCTGATCGGGTTCGTCGTGCGCGTCGGCGAAGGCGGATCGCGCGGTCGCTGGTACCGCTGGTAACTGAGCCGCCGCCGCTAGCCGGCGGTCGCTACCGGCTAGTCCGGCTGACTGGCTCCGGGGTCGCTCGCGGCCCCGGAGCTTTCGTCGGCTAGGGCCTCGTCGACGCTGTCGTACATCGGCAGCCGGTCGGCCAGGCCGGTGATCCACAGCGCCTTGACGTAGCGGTAGCGCGCACCCGCGATCCGGAACGTGCCGCCCGCCGCCACCAGCCGGCGCCAGTGGCCCACGATGACGGCCAGCGCCGTCGTGTCCATGAAGTCCACCCGGGACAGGTCCAGGATCACCTGGTCGCCCTGCTCGGCGGCTTCCGACAGGCAGTCCTCGAACCGCTGCTTCGACACGACGTCGAGCTCGCCCTGGATGCTGACGACGACGCTATCGCCGTGAGGTTCCAGCGACATGTGGAGCTCGGGCACTGCGCGCTCCCCCTGGGTTGACTCGGACAAGGTGGCTGGACCGGCGGAGGTCATCCAGAATCGTATTCCCGGACCGGGCATCTCGCTGCCATAGCCCCGGATGAACCGTTACCCGGATGTACTGTTGGGCGGTACATAAGTAACCGGCAGCCTGACGCGGGGGAAATGCGCACCGATGGATGTTGATACCAGCCAGGGGCGGATGGCCGTGTTCGTGCGCGACCACCAGGACAAGATTGTCGACCGCTGGACCGAGATCGTGGTGGCGGGCCTGCGCGGGCGGAGTTCGGCCACCGAGGTCAGGCGCGAGCTCGACGACCTGAGCACGCTCGTGATCAGGGCCATGTCCGGCGGCGGCGAGCAGGCGGCCGGGGAGCTCAGGGCGACGCTGGCCGAGCTGTCCAGGTCCCGGGCCAGGAACGGCTTCACGCCGAGCGAGACGGCGCTGGCGGTGTTCGCGCTCAAGGACGTGGTGTACGAGCTGGTGGCCGACACCACCGACCTGGTGCCCGAGTACCTCCTGTTCTCCCGGATGATGGACGACCTGGGCCTGCACACCTTCGAGACCTTCGCGGCGGCCCGCGAGCAGATCATCGCCGACCAGTCCGCGGCCATGCTCGAGCTGTCCACCCCGGTGATCAGGCTGTGGGAGGGCATCATCGCCGTGCCGCTGGTCGGCACCCTCGACTCGGCCCGCACTCAGCTGGTCATGGAGCGGCTGCTCGATACCCTGGTCGCGACCGGCGCGGAGCACGCGGTGCTGGACATCACCGGGGTGCCGACGGTGGATACCGAGGTGGCCCAGCACCTGCTCAAGACGGTGAGCGCGGTCCGCCTGCTCGGGGCCGAGTGCATCATCAGCGGCATCAGGCCGCAGGTGGCGCAGACGATCGTGGCGCTCGGCATCGAGTTCGGCGACATCGCCACCAAGGCGACGCTGGCCGACGCGCTGGTGCACGCGCTGCGCCGCTCCGGCCGCCAGGTCGGCACCGCCTGATGGAGCGGGTGCCGATCCTCCAGATCGGGACGACCCTCTTCGTCTCCATCCAGATCGACCTGCAGGACGAGAGCGTGCTGCGGCTCCAGGAGGACCTGGCCGAGGAGCTGGCCGCCACCGGCGCCCGCGGCGTGATCATCGACATCACCGCGGTGGAGATCGTCGACTCCTTCATCGGCCGGATGCTGGCCACCATCGGGTCGATCTCGAAGCTGTTCGACGCCGAGACGGTCCTGGTCGGCATGCGCCCGGCGGTGGCCATCACGCTGACCGAGCTCGGTCTTTCGCTGCGCGGCGTGCGCACCGCGCTGAACGCGGAGAAGGGCCTGGCCCTGCTGAACGGCAGCGACTGATGGAGGAACTGCCGATCAGGACCGGAGACGACGTGGTCCGGGTCAGGCAGCAGGTGCGGACGGTGGCCGCCCGGAGCGGTCTGTCCCTGGTCGACCAGACCAAGCTGGTGACGGCGGCCAGCGAGCTGGCCCGTAACGCCCTGGTGTACGGAGGCGGCGGCACCGCCCGGGTCGAGGTCGTCACCTCGGGGGCGGGCAAGCCCGGCGTCCGGGTCGGCTTCACCGACGACGGCCCCGGGATCCCCGACCTCGACCTGGCCCTGACCGACGGCTGGACCTCCGGCGACGGCCTGGGCCTGGGCCTGTCCGGAGCCCGGCGGCTGGTCGACGAGTTCGAGCTCACCTCCAAGCCGGGCAGCGGGACCAGCGTGGTAGTCACCAAGTGGTCCCGCTGAACGCGAACTGGCCGCTCCAGGCGCCGCCGCCGCAGGACCTGCGGTGGCTCCGGGTGGAGGACGTCAGCGCGGTGGCGGCCTGCCGCAACGCCGCGATGAGCCTGGCCGAACGGCTGCGGTTCCCCGCCGCCCGCGCCGACGAGCTCGCCCTCGCGGTCACCGAAGCGGCCTCCAACCTGCACAAGCACGCCGCCGCGGGTGCGCTGTGGCTGGGCGTGAACCGGGACGGCGACCCGCCGGGGATCGACCTGGTCACCATCGACGCGGGGCCCGGCCTGCCGGACGTGACCGCGGCCATGCGCGACGGGCACTCCACCGCGGGCACGCTGGGCATCGGCCTGGGCGCGATCCAGCGGCTGGCCGACTCCTGCGACCTGTACTCCCGGCCCGGCCGCGGCACCGCCCTGGCGGCCAGGTTCTCTGCCACCAGGGGGACGGCCCGCCCCTCCAGACCCCCCTGGGCCGGACTGATCCGGCCCATCGGCGGCGAGACCGAGTGCGGTGACGCCTACGCCGCCGCCTACGCCGGCGACGCGCTCGCCGCGGTGATGTGCGACGGCCTCGGTCACGGCCCGCTGGCCGCCGCGGCGGCGGCCGAGGGCGTGGCCGCGTTCCTTGACGACCCGTCCGGTGACCCGGCCGCGCTGCTCGAGCGGGTGCACCGGCGGATGTCGGGCACCCGCGGCGGGGCGGTCGGGGTCGTCCGGCTCGGGGCCGGCGTCGCGCGCTTTGCCGGCCTGGGCAACATCGCGGCCTCGATCCTCGCCCAGGGCCGCCGCAAGAGCATGATCTCCATCCCCGGCATCGCCGGGCACCAGGCGCGGACCATCCGCACGTTCGAGTACGAGCTGCCGCCGGGCGCGGCCGTCATCCTGCACTCCGACGGCATCAGCGCCCGCTGGGAGGCGGCCGCCCTGCCCGGCCTCGAGACCAGGGACCCGCTGCTCGTCGCGGCCGTGCTGCTGGCCGAGGCGGGCATCCACCGCGACGACGCCGGCATCCTCGTGCTGAAGCCATGACCAGCCAGCTCGCCCGGCTCGAGGTCCGCGACGCGGACGGCGTGTTCGCCGCCCGTCAGTTCGGCCGCGGCCTGGCCGCCCTGCTCGAGCTCGACCGCCAGGACCAGGTACGGGTGGCCACCGCGCTCAGCGAGATCAGCCGGAGCGTGGTCACGGCTGGACTACGCAGCGTAATGACGTTCGTTATCGACGAGGCCGATCTGGTGGTGACGGTCACGGTGGACGGGACCCCGCCGTCCGACGCCGTGGCCCCGGCCGGGCGGCTGATGGACCGGGTCACGGTCGAGGGCAGCGTGGTGCGGATGACCAAGCGCCGCCCGCCCGGCGTCCAGCCGGACCGGCGGCTGGTCAGCAGGCAGCTGGCCGCGGCCCAGTCCCAGTCCGCCCTGGACGAGCTGCGGCGGCAGAACCAGGACCTGATCGGCGCGCTGGACGACCTGCGGCAGCAGAAGGACCAGCTGGTGCTGCTGAACGCCGAGCTCCTCCAGACCAACCAGGGCGTCATGGCCATGTACAACGAGCTGTCCAGCGAGCTCGAGCAGACCAACCGGGGCGTGGTGGCCCTGTACGCCGAGCTGGACGAGACGTCGGAACGGCTCCGCGCGGCCTCGGAATCCAAGGACCGGTTCTGGGCCAACGTCAGCCACGAGCTGCGCACCCCGCTGAACTCGATCATCGGGCTGACCCGGCTGCTGGCCGAGCCGAGCCCGGAGGGCGGCCTGGACTCGGAGCGGCTGTATCAGGTCGAGCTGATCAGGAACTCCGGCGGCACCCTGGCCCTGGTCAACGACCTGCTCGACGTGGCCAAGGCGGAATCGGGCCAGCTGCACACCGATCCGGCCCAGGTCGACCTGGCCGCCCTGCTCGGCCGCCTGCGCGGGCTGGCCCGGCCGATGGCCGCGGACAAGGCGGTGACGGTGACCGTGAGCGCGGATGACGCGCCCGCTACGATCCTGACCGACGAGGTTGCCCTGACCGGCATCCTGCGTAACCTGCTGTCTAACGGAATCAAGTACACCGATCGCGGCGAGGTCCGGCTGAGCGTACGGGTAAACGGCCCGAGGCTGGAGATCATCGTGGCCGACACCGGCATAGGCATACCGGCCGGCCTGACCAGTCACGTCTTCGAGGAGTTCTACCAGGTGCCTGGCGTCCGCCGGGGGGGCACCGGGCTCGGCCTGCCGTACGCGCGGCGGCTGGCCCGGATCCTGGGCGGCGACCTCACGCTGACCAGCGAGCCCGGCGCCGGGACCACGGTCGTGCTCGACCTGCCGGTGCGGACCCCGCGGGTCGGCACGGTCCTGCTGGCCGACGACGACACCCGGTTCCGGGCGGTCGTGCGCGGCCTGCTCGACGGGCTGGCCGGCCACGTGCTCGAAGCCGCCGACGGCGCCCAGGCGCTGGCCCTGGCCAGGGACCACCCGGTCGACCTGCTCCTGGCCGACATGCGGATGCCCGGCCTGGACGGCGGCGCGCTGCTGGCCCGGCTGCCGGCCGCCATCCCGGCCATCATCATCACCAGCGCGGACGTGCCGCCCCCGGCCCGGGCGGCGGCGGTGCTGCGCAAGGACGAGCTCACCCGCGAGCGGCTCGAGTTCACCATCCGCACGGTCATCCGGGAGGTGGCGTGACCGAGGCCCAGGCGCGCATCCTGCTGGTCGATGACGACGAGGCCAAGCGCTACCTCATGGGCACCTGGCTGCGCCGGGCGGGCCACGCGGTGACCGAGGCGGGCACCGGACGCGAGGGACTGGACCGTGTCGGCGCGGCCGAGCTCGTGCTGCTCGACGTCAACCTGCCCGACATGACCGGCTACGAGGTCTGCCAGCTGATCAAGGGCAACCCGGCCACCGCGGCCATCCCGGTCGTCCAGATCTCCGCCACCGCGGTCCAGGTCTCCGACCGCGCGCTGGGCCTGACCCAGGGCGCCGACGCCTACCTGACCGACCCCAACGAGCCCGAGGAACTGCTGGCCGTGGTGATGGCCGCGCTGCGCTACGCGCGGGCCCGGCAGCGCGCCGAGCGGACCGCGGCGCTGCTGACCGCGCTGACCGAGGTAGCCCTCGAGATCAGCGCGGCCGCCACCTTCGACGGGCTGGCCCGGGCCGCGGTGGCCGGCGCCGCCCGCATCTTCGCCGTCCGGGCGGTGCTCATCCTCCAGATGCCCGACGGCCAGATCCGGCGGACCGCGGCGTCGCCCGGGCAGCCGGGGACGCAGCAGCGCGGCGCGCCCGCCGGGCTGGCCGAGCAGGTCGCCGCGCGCGTGCTCGGGACCGCGCCCCGGTCCCTGGCCAGCGCGGCCGTGCCGCTGCCGAGCGCGGACTGGCTGGGGCTGGTCCCGGACAGCACGCTGCGGTGCGACGTGTCGGTGGCCGTCATGCGGCCGATGGCGGACCGCCCCCCGGTGGCGCTGGCGGTCGACGCGGCGGGCCTGCCGGGCGCGGAGGAACTGCAGATCCTGCGCCAGCTGGTGCAGCTGGTCGCGCTGGCGGTCGAGGCGCTGCGCTCCTACGCCGAGGAGCACACGATCGCGCTGACCCTGCAGCGCAGCCTGCTTCCCGCGGCCCCGCTCGAGGTGCCCGGCCTGGCCATGGCGTTCCGCTACATCCCGGCCAGCGACACCGCCGAGGTCGGCGGCGACTTCTACGAGGCGCTGCGGTGGGGGGACCAGGTCCTGGTCGCGATCGGCGACGTGCAGGGGCACTCGCTGAGCGCGGCCACGGTGATGGGCGAGCTCAGGCACGCGCTGCGCGCCTTCGCGGTCGAGGGCCACTCGCCGCTGGCCATCACCGGACTGGTCAACGAGGTTCTGACCCGCTATCACCCGGGCATCATCGCTACCGTGTGCGTGGCCCTGCTCGACCCGGCCTCGGGCGACCTCCAGATCGTGAACTGCGGGCACCTGCCCGCGCTGCTCGTCGCCGGGTCCGAGGCGAGCTATGTTGGCGAGGGCGGCCTGCTGCTCGGCCTGCCCATGCACGAGCCGCACGTGGAGAGGGCGTCGCTGCCGCCGGGAGGCACCCTGCTGCTGATGACCGATGGCCTGGTCGAGGACCGGCATGTCATGCTCGACGACAACCTGGAGAAGCTGCGGCTGGCGGCCCAGGAGGCGGCCGGCGCCGACGTGGAGGCCTTCAGCAACCACCTGATGTCCGCGTTCGGACCCCGGGGGGACGACGTCGCCATGATCGCGCTGCGTAGGCTGGGTAGGCCATGACCGAGACTCCGGATCAGGTCGCCGGGCTGAGCGCGCGGTACGCCGCGCTGCGTCAGGCCGCCGGGTCTTCCTCCGCCGACCGCGGCGGCGTCCTCGAGGCCGCGTTCACCGAGCTGGAAGAGGCCATCGACCTGCTCCGCGGGGCCGAAGCGGCGCCCAGGGACGCCCGGGCACCGGGCGCGCCCGCCGACAACGCCGAACGGACCTTGCTGCGCGCGGTCTTCCAGGACGCCCCGGCGCCGCTGTTCCTGGTGGCCAGGGACGGCACCGTCCAGCGGGTCAACCGGGCCGCGGGCGACCTCATCGGGGCCAAGCCCGGCTACGCGACCGGACGCCCGTTCAGTGCGTTCGTCGCCATGGCGTCTCGCGCGGCGCTGAACTCCCAGCTGACCGCCGTCGGCCGGACCGGCAAGCCGCGCCGCCTGCGGTGCAGCCTGATCGCCGAGCACGGCGAGGTCCCGTGCGAGCTGGTCATCGGCCGGGTCGGCCTGCGGGGGGCCGGCGACGACGCCGGGCCGCTGGTCATCACCGTCCGCGACGCGCTGCCACCGGCTCAGGAAGCACGGCCCGGCCCCGAGGTGACCGACGGACTGCCCAAGCTCGGCGCGATCCAGGCCATCACCCGCCGGCTCGACCTGGTCACGGCGGTGGCCCGGCTGCTGCTCGAGAACGAGGGCTTCAGCGAGACCAGGACGCTGCAGCGGTGCGCCCGGCTGATCGCCCGCGAGCTCACCGCCTGGGTCATCGTGGACATCGAGCGCCGGCACCGGGTCCGGCGGCTGTTCGTCACCGGCCCGGACGACCCCCGGCTGGCCGAGCTGGCCAACGTGGTGGCGGCGGTCGACCCGCCGCCCGGCTCGGTGCCGTGCGCCGTGCACGAGTCCGGGCACGCGGCCCTGATCGCGCACGCCGACGACGCCGACGCGCTCGGCGCCAGCGCCGACGGGACGCCGCTGCTGCCGCTGCTCGACGCCACCTCGGTGCTGTCCGTGCCGCTGGTCGACGGCGAGGTCAGGTACGGCGTGCTCACCCTGGCCCGGCGGGCCGCGGACGGGCACTTCAAGGTGGCCGACCTGGCGCTGGTGCAGGACCTGGGGGAGCAGATGGCGCTGGCCATCCGGGTCAACCGGATGTTCAGGCGCCGGTCCGACACGGTCGACGCGCTGCACGCCAGCCTGGTGCCCCGGCGGTGGCCGGACATCCCCGGGGTGCAGGTCGCGGCGACGTACCTGGAGGCCACCGAGGACCAGGACATCGGCGGCGACTTCCACGACGTCTACCGGACCCCGGACGGCTGGGGCCTGGCCGTGGGGGACGTCTGCGGCGTGGGGGAGGAGGCGGCCGCGGTGACCGCCGCCGCCCGGCACGCGATCCGCGTGCTGGCCCGCCGCTGCGCCGACCCGGGCGAGGTGCTGGCCGGGGCCAACGAGATCGTGCTGGCCGACGAGCTCGCCCTCGACGGCGGCTTCGTGACGGCCAACATCGCGCACCTGACCTGGCAGGACGACAAGCTGCGGGTGGTGCTGGGCAGCGCCGGCCACCCGGCCGCGGCGATGCTGCGGTCCGACGGGCGGGTGCTGATGACGGCCGGGGGCGGGCTGCCGCTGGGGCTGTTCCCCGACGCCCAGCCCGCCACCCAGGACCTGCTCCTGGAGGAGGGCGACATCCTGTTCCTCTACACCGACGGGGTGGCCCAGGCCCGCGGCCCGGGCAACAGCTACTTCCAGGACCGGCTGGCGGAGGAACTGGCCGACCTGGCCGGGCAGCCGCCGGACGAGCTGGTGGCGTCGATGCGCCGGGCCATGAACAGCTTCAGCGGGGGCAACCTGGTCGACGACGTCACGATGATGGCGCTGCGGGTCGGCCGGGTCAGCCGGGGCGGCGGCCGGGACCGCCGCGGTACCGCCCGCACGGGCGTCAGCACGGGCGCCAGCA
>Ga0335073_10013086_pt1 | contig 11630 bp, 6 predicted proteins | sample Lox_Sample_22_FD_207093 | JGI IMG/M metagenome (GOLD analysis project Ga0335073, IMG submission 207093) | Soil microbial communities from Loxahatchee National Wildlife Refuge, Florida, United States - Lox_Sample_2.2 | ecosystem: Environmental > Terrestrial > Soil > Wetlands | place: USA: Florida... | reverse complement strand
GGAGTGGATGCTTCGCAATGCCTCGACCGGGCTCCCTTCCTGACGCAGAAAGACGTCGCATCGGCCGAGCTCCACACCAATTCCAAGGGCCATCCGACGATCTTCCTCACGTTCCACGAAGACGCCGCCCTGCGCGAGCTCGACATCACCCGCCGCAACGTCGGCAGCCGCGTTGCGATCGTGGTCAACGGCCGCATCGTTGCCGCTCCCGAGGTCGCATCCTCATCGCGACTGCTCTACATCGACGGCAATTACACCGAGAAGCAAGCTCAGTCCTTAGTCTCCGCCTTCAACAGGCTCGCAACCGCCAAGTGATGTGGGGCAGGTTTGCAACCTGCGGCCGATTTTCAATCGGCCTTTTGGCTTGCAAGAGGTCAACTTTCGTGGCGCACGCCACATTCCGGTCTCAACCTCATCCCCGCAGGATGGTCTCAAACGGCATGATCGCCCAGAATGTGCTTCCCTGCCCGAGCACGCTGCGCACTCCCACCGATCCGCCCTGCGCCTCCACGATATGGCGCGTCAGAGCCAGCCCCAGTCCGGTGCCCTGCTCCGCCTTGCGGCTGTTGGGAAGCTGCTGGAATTCCTGAAAGAGCCGGGCCACTTCCTCCTCCGAAATGCCGATCCCGGTGTCGGCCACCTCCACGCGGAATTGCCGCGTGTTTTCCCGCGCCATGTGCACCGAGACGCGCCCTTCCTTGGGTGTGAACTTCACGGCGTTTGACAGGTAGTTGTAAAGCACCTGCTTGAAGCGCGACGCATCGATGAAGGCCTCGATATCCGGAGCCAGATCCATCGCCAGCGTCAGGTTCTTGCGCTCCGCCAGCGGACGAATCACGTCGCGCACCTCGTAGACCAGCTTGCCGACGTCCACCAGCTCCGGCCGGAATTCCATTTTGCCGGCCTCCACCTTGGAAAGATCCAGGATGTCGTTGATGAGCTGCAGCAGATGCCGCGCGCTGGTGAGAATGTCCGCCAGGCAATCTTTATGGTCGTCGGAGATCGGGCCCAGCCGCCCGTCGTACATCAGCTCGGAGAATCCGATGATGCCGTTCAGCGGCGTCCGAAGCTCGTGGGAAACGCTCGCCAGGAAGCGGCTCTTGGCCATGGTGGCCGAGCGCGCGGCCTCCAGCGCCCGGCCCAGTTGCTCGTTCTTGTTGCGCAACTCCATGGCGTACTGCTCCACTTTGCGCGCCGCCATGGCCGCCAGATTGCGCTCCGTCACATCCATCAGCGACCGGCAGGTGCCGGTGATTGCGCCGCTCTCCGAACGAATCAGCCGTTCGCGGACTTCCACCGAAATTCGCGAGCCATCGTCCAGCAGGTAATCGCATTCGAACGGGCCGGTTTCCGTACCCGTCGCGATCCGCTCCATCATCGCGGCGCGCACCGATTCCTGCTGGTCGGGGTCGACGAATTCCCACGCGTTGCGCCCCATCACCTGATCGGGAGCGCACTTCAGCAGGCTGCAGATAGCCCCGTTGAAGCGCTGCACCACGCCTTGCGCATCGGTCTCCTCGTAGGGTACGGGAGCGCTTTCGAAGAGATCGCGATACCGGCGCTCGCTTTCGCGGAGTTCGCTTTCCCGCGCGCGCAACAGCACCGCCGTGTCCTGAATCTGCTTGGCCAGAGACGCGATCTCGTCGGTGCCGGGCCGGAAGGGTTGGAGCGGCAGTCCTTGCGCCAGGCGGCGGGCGTTCTCTTCCACTTCCTGAATGCGCTTCACCATGCGGCCGGCCACCAGCAGATGGATGAACAACGCCAGCAGCGGGCCCAGAATTCCGCAGGCGATGATGGTGGTGAACAATCGCTGCCGCGCCAGGTCGCTGTCCGCGCGCGCGCCGTTGAACAGCCCGTCGGCCTCGGCGTTCACCGCCAGAAGACGGCCTTGCAGCGCGATGGTCAGGTCTTTGCTGCGCGCCAGGACCTCGCCCGCCCTGCCGCTGTTACCCCGATATCCGTTGGCGGCGGTTTCGCGAAGCAGGGCGATATCCTCGCCGCCCAGGCGCGAAATGTCGCCGGACGCACGCACGGCTTCCGCGCTGGAATCAGGCAGGGCCGCGTAGGCATGGAGTGAATTTTGCAGATTATTGGCGGCTTCTTCCAGCCGCCCCGTGCCGCCGGTCCCCGATTCCAGGAATTCGGTCAGGGCCACGCTGGCATCAAACAGCGAACCCTGCAACCGGACTATTGCCGAACGGGCGCCGAAAGTCCGGGCCACTACCTGCTCGGTGTTGTGAAGCCGTCCTTCGGCGAGGTAGATGGCCAACATGGCCACCACCAGCACCATCATCGGCACGAGCATCACGCCCACCCCCTGCGCGGTGAGCGATACGCGCGACCACTTCCGCTTGATTGACGGCCCGTGAGTCTGGTCTGCCATCCGGTTTAGGAGCGATTAATCCTTCATTGTAAGCTTTCAGCCGCAAAGTTCACAGCGTTTGAGGGATCAGCGTTCCGTTATCGGCTTTCAGTTATCAGCGGTCAGCTTTCAGCTTGCCGTAGACCGATCGGCGTTCAGCTAAACGTCGAGGCTGCCCTCCGCGCGGGTATAAAGAAGTTGCGCCGAAGGCGCGTCCTCAAGCCGACAGCGGACCGATGAAGGCTGATAGCTCCTTAACCGTGCTATCACTAAGAACTGGATGGATCGCATCGGGCGATATAAAGTGGTTCGCGAATTGGGCCGTGGCGCCATGGGTGTCGTTTATCACGCCATCGACCCCAACATCGGCCGTCCCGTTGCTATTAAGACCATCCAACTGGGCGAGCGGCGCACTCCCGAGGAGCAGGAACGGCTGCGCGAGCGCCTGTTCCGCGAAGCGCGATCGGCGGGTATTCTGTCGCATCCCGGCATCGTCACCGTCTATGACGTGGAGCAGCAGGACAGCCTGGCCTACATCGCCATGGAATACGTCGACGGTCCGACGCTCGATCAGTGGCTTTCCGAACAACAATCCATCCCCGCCGATTGGATGTTCAGCATCCTGGCGCAGGTCGCCAACGCGCTCGATTACGCCCATGGCAAGGGCATCGTGCATCGCGACATCAAACCCGCCAACATCATGTTGGCCGGCGACGGCACCGCCAAGATCACCGATTTCGGGATCGCCAAGATCAACACCTCGGAGCAGTTCACGATGACAGGCTCCATCGTCGGCACGCCGCACTACATGTCGCCGGAGCAGGTGCAGGGGCAGGCCGTGGACGGCCGGTCGGATCAGTTCTCCCTGGCCGTCATGACCTACGAGATGTTGACCGGCGAAAAACCGTACACCGGGGAGCATCTCACCACCGTCGTCTACAAGATCGTGGCGGAAGACCCGGTGGCGCCGCACCGCCTCAATCCGACTTTGAGCGGGCCTATCGAGTTGGCCCTGCGCAAGGCGATGTCGAAGAAGCCGGACGGGCGTTACCGGACATGCCGCGAGTTCACCGACGCTCTGGAAAAGGCCTGCGCTGGAACCAAAGGTTGGAAGACCATGCCGCGCGGCGGCAGTTCCAACGAACCGACCGCCTTCGACAAGCCGAAGCCGCCCGGAGCGATGCCACCGGCCCGGCATCCCTTGCGCGTGGAGTCGGTGACCGGCGAAAAGGCCGTGCGGCGGCGGATGGGCTTCATTCCGTTTCTCCTGGCCATTCTGCTGGTGGCAGGAATCATCGCGCTGGTGGCCTTGGAGTACCCCGCCTGGACCAGCCACAAGGGGTTGGGGCAGAGTGATAAGACCGAGTCGGCGGACACGACGGCGGATAAGGCGGCGCAGAAGACTCCGCCGAACGCCAATCCCGACGACATGAAGCCGAGCCCCATGGCGCCCCCCACCGGCGATACCTCCAAGCCGGACGACAAGCAGCCGGCGACAGACACGTCCCAAAAGTCCGAACCCACGCCGGCGCCGACACCATCGCCACCGCCGCCGCCAACTCCGGCTCCTGAGCGTAAAGTGACGCCGCCGCCGGCGGTCGCGACTCCGCAACCGGTACAGGTGCTGACCAGCCCCGGCGGAGCAACCGCCATCCTGGATGGACAGCGGAGCACCGCTTGCACGACGCCGTGCTCGCTATCGGCCAGCCCCGGCCATCATACCGTGACGGTTTCCCTCCCCGGCTACCAGATGGAACGTCGGGAAGTAGACGTGGGCACCGATCCCGTCGAGATGGCGCCGATTGTGCTCAGCGTGCCGTTTGGAAATCTCATGCTGTCGAGTGTTCCAGCGGGAGCGACCATCGTCGTCAACGGCAAGCGCAGTCCGCAGATGACGCCGGCGCAATTGAAGCTGGCGCCCGGCACGTACGTCATCACGGTGGAAAAGGATGGCCGCAGCGGCACTAGAACCGTCGTCGTCCATCAGGATGATTTTCAAACCCTGCAGGTGATTCTGAATCAATAGGGCGTCAGATCGTGGCGCAGGCACTCTTGCCTGCCTCATCGGCACTCATGCCGATGCGCTCTTTCGTGCCGCGGCGGCAACAAGCGCCGAGATGCGTCTCGGCGCGGCAAGCTGAAGCTTGCGCCACAAGCTCGCCGGGAACGCTCTACGCCTCAACCCAGTGGGTGCGTTCGATGATCGTCCGCGGCTCGTAGGTGTGGCCTTCCAACAGCCGCTTTTCCTCACGCCGCGCGCTCCAGAGCAGGATCGGCCCGAGGATCTGCGTGACCACGCGAGAGGCGAAACCGAACTCCCGGCCCACGTCCTGGCGCAACTTGCGGATCTTCTGGCTCACGGTTTCATTGACGCCCGCCAGGTGACGCTCCATCGCCCACAGGGCCGCGGCGTATCCGTCGCGCAGCGACCGGGCTTCCCAGGCGAAGCGGGCGCGAACGCGCGCGTCGGGGTCGTTCTTGTAGCGGCGCCATCCTTCCAGCGTGGTGCGGCAGATGCGATAAATGCTGGGGCCGTTGCGTTCGAAGTCACGACGGAATGCCCAGTCGAGCCAGCGTTTGGAATCCTCGCGGGAGATGGCTGCGTGCTGGAAGTTGAACTGGTGCTGCCCGTGGATGTCGGCCAAATCGACGCCCTCCAGCATGCGGCCCTGTTCGGTCATTTCCTCAAACAGCGGCGTTCCCGGAACGGGCGTGTACAGCATGAACTGGTGGAAATCGGTGTCGTGAGAGATGGCGTGCTCGATCTCGTCGTGGATGTTCCCCGGCGTGTGATGTTCCAGGCCGACGATGGTCGATCCCAGCGTCTTGATCCCGTGGCGGCGAAGCTCGGCCGTGAGTTTGCGCGTGTCGGCGCCGTGCAGTTTGGCGTAGGCCGAATTGGCGGATTCGAGCCCCATCCAGATCCAGGAGACGCCGAGTTCCACCAACTGACGAATGGAGTATTGGCGGATGGCATTCGCGGATGAGAATACATACAATGCCCAGGCTTTTCCGGAAGCCTTCATTCGCTCGAGAAGATCCAGCGCCCGCTTTTTGTGCAGCAGGAAATTCTCATCCATCATGAAGAACGATTTCACGCCCAGACGCTCCTCCATTCGCGACATGATACGAAACAGTTCCTCGCCGGTGTTGTAAAAATTGAGGAATTTTCCTTTGCCGCCGAAGAATGCCGAGGTGGTGCAGAAGTTGCAACCCATGGGGCAGCCGACCGACGGGATGATGGTGGCGGCCGTCGATCCGGAGCGTTGCGGCAGCTTCATCCCCAGCGTGCGGGCATCGAAGCCGGAGATGATCTCCGGGTGTTCGATGGGGGCGTTCTCGTCTTCGCCCAGGAAGCGGCGCATCCAGGAAATGCCGTCGCCTTTGACGATGAAATCGGCGTCGATGAGGTGCTCGAGCCCGGGGATAGCGGCGACGTGTCCACCGATGACGATGGTGGCGTTGGGCCGCAACCGGCGCACGATGCGGCACATTTCGCGCACCTTGCCGACGTTGACGATGATGGAGGAGATGCCCACGATATCGTAATCATGAGCCTGCAATTCCGTCTCGAAGACTTCGCGCGTGGGGAAATCGAGGACCGTCGTGGGAGCCGAGATATTCTGCTGGATCATGACGATTCCCCAGGATCGATGGAACATGCGGAGCGAGAACGGGCCTTGTTCCCGTGTCACCTGGTTGTGGTACAGCTCCATGGGGTTGATCTTGCGGCTGCCGAACTCGTCGTCCTGCGCGTAGGGTCCGAAAACGGACGAAAGCAGAATGCGTGCGTGACTACCCTTCGGATGTTGTTGTGGCATTGCGGATATTGAGTGCCGAAAGAATGATTCTAACACGTAGCCTCGTCAAATCTGCGCGTCAAACGAGGGGATATCCAAAGGGAGGGCGGCGGCGCGGCCAGCGCGCGTTGGCAACTCGCGCGCCGGTTGGCCACCGGCCCCACATCCGGACATCGGGTGTACCGTTTGCGGACAGTCCGGCGGGGCGAGGATGCGGTTGTTGAATCAGATGCAGTGGCCTGTCACGTGCAGCCGGTCGGCCATGCAAGACCTTCTGTATGCTGTCCGTGTTCTCCTGAAGAAGCCGGGATTTGCGGCGATCGGCGCCCTCACGCTGGCCCTCGGCATCGGCGCCAACACCACCATCTTCAGTCTTATCGATGGCGTGCTGTTGCGTCCGCTGCCGTATTCGCATCCCGAACGCATTCTGAACCTGTGGACAAGCTATCCGGCCTCGCAGGGGCAGCCGGACATCTTTACGCCTCCGAACTACCTGGACGTGGCCGCGCGAACGCGCACGCTGGAAGCGGTGGGAGCCTACGATACCGGCAGTTTCACTTTGGCGTCGGCCGGCGAGCCTGAAAATCTCGCCGGGCTGCGCATGTCGGCATCGATGAGCCGGGTGCTGGGGGTCGATCCGGCGCTTGGCCGCTGGTTCACCCCGCAGGAAGATGACGCCGGCGAAGCCGTCACCGTGCTCAGCGACGGTCTCTGGCGCAGCCGGTTCGGCGCCGACCCGGCGGTGCTGGGCCGTTCGCTGGTGCTCAACGGAAGACCGTTCCGGGTGGTGGGCGTGCTTCCGCCGGGCACGGGATTTCCGTCGATCGCCACCAATCTGTACGTGCCGATCAGTTTCTCGGCCGGCGATCGCGCGAGCCGCGGCAACGTGACCATCAACGCGGCGGCGCGTCTGCGGCCCGCGGTCACACAGGCCACCGCCGAAGCCGAACTGCGGACCATCGCGGCGGCGCTGGCGGCGGCCTATCCGGAAGATCGCGGCATTCAGATGGGAGCGGTCTCCATGCGGGAAAATCTCATCGGCAACGTTCGGGGATTGCTGATCGCGCTGTGGGCGGCGGTGGCGCTGATGCTGGCAGTGGGCTGCGCCAATGTCGCCAATCTGCTGCTCACGGATGCGGCCGGACGCCAGCGCGAGTTCGCGGTCCGCCGCTCGCTGGGCGCGACCAACGGACGGCTGATCCGGCAACTGTTGACGGAAAGCCTGCTGCTGGCCGGCGTGGGCGGAGTGATGGGATTGACCATCGCCCTGTGGGCGGTGCCGCTGGTGGCTTCGAGGCTGCCGCAATCCTTTCCGCGCCTGCACGACCTGACGGCCGATCCGCGCGTGTTGTTCTACACGTTGGGCGTGACGTTGCTGACGGGTCTGCTGTTCGGGCTTGCGCCGGCGCTCGGCTCTTCTCGCGGGAATCTGGCGGCGGCGGTCCGCGAGGGCGACGTCCGCGGCGGACGCAGCGCGGCCTACCGGCGATTCGGCAACGGCCTGGTGATCGGAGAGATCGGGCTGGTGCTGGTTCTGATGGTCGGCGCCGGATTGGTGGTGCGCAGCCTGGTGGCGCTGAGCGGCGTGAATCCGGGGTTCCGAGCTTCGGGCCTGGTGGTCTGGCAGTTGTTCCCGCCGCCGGCGCGCTACATGGATGACGCGGCGCGAAGGAACTTCTACCAGCGCGTGGTTTCGGACGTCACGAGCATGCCTGGAGTCCGTTCGGCGGCGCTGGTGACTCCGCTGCCGTTCGGGCCGGTCGACATCACGATTGACGGCGGGTTCCGCATCGCCGGCCGGCCCGACCCTTCGCCGGAGCAGATGCCGCAATCGCTACGGACGCGGGTGAGCCCGGGATACTTCGCGACCATGGCGATCCCGCTGCGCGGGCGCGAGTTCACGGATCGCGATACGCAGAACTCGCCTGGCGTGGCGATTGTCTCGGAGACGCTGGCGCGTCGTTACTTCCCGCGCGAAGACGCGCTCGGGAAGCATCTGTTACTGGGGCGGCAGCGGCTGGACTTCGAGGTTGTCGGCGTGGCGGGCGACGTTCGACACATCAGCCTGCGGGCGGATGTGCGTCCGGAGTTGTACATTCCGCTGGAGGCGTTCACGCCGCAGATCGCGGGGCTGGTGGTGCGTGGAGCGGGAGATGCGGTCGCGCTGCTGCCGGCCATCGAGCGGCGGGTGTGGAGCGTGGATAGTGGGATGGCAGCGAACCTGGCAGCGCCGGTGGAGAGCCTGTTGCATGCGTCGCTGGCGCCATCGCGCATCGCGGCGGTGCTGCTCGGGATTTTTGCGGGGACCACGCTGCTGTTGGGGCTGGCGGGGATTTACGGGGTGCTGTCCTATGTGATCAGCCAGCGGACGCGGGAGTTCGGCATCCGCATGGCGCTGGGCGCGGCGCCTGGGGACGTGCTGCGAATGGTGTTGGGTGAGGCGATCGGGTTGGCGGTGGCGGGAGTGGCGGCGGGCGGAGCGGCCTCATTGGCGTTCACGCGGTATTTGAACAGCTTGCTATACGGGGTGCAGGCGTCCGATCCGGTGACGTATGGGACGGCGTCGCTGGCGGTGGCTGTGGCGGCGCTGGCGGCGGCGTGCTTACCGGCTATGCGGGCGACGCGGGTGGATCCGGCGAGGTCGTTGAGGGCGGAGTAGGGTTACCTGCAGATCAGATCCGCGGCAGACGACGAAAAAACGATCGTCTGCCCCACGGCTGCAAGCAGATTACTTCTCTTTTTTGAGCTTCTCGCGCTGTTCGCGGAGGACGGCTTTGCGGCTGAGCTTGATCTTGTTGCCTTCGAGCGCCAGAACCTTCACGAGGATCTGATCGCCCTCTTTCAGCTCATCGCGGACGTCGCGGATGCGATTTTCGGCGATTTCGCTGATATGCAGCAAGCCATCGGTGCCGGGGAAGATCTCGACGAAGGCGCCGAAATCGACCAGGCGGACGACTTTGCCGAGATAGGTCTTGCCGACCTCGGCGGTGGCGGTGAGATCGCTGATGATCTGGATCGCCTTGTTGGCGGAAGCTTCGTCGGCGGAAGCTACGTGCACGGTGCCATCGTCTTCCACGTCGATCTTGACACCGGTCTGCTCGATGATGCTGCGGATGACCTTGCCGCCAGGTCCAATCACGTCGCGGATCTTATCGGTGGGAATATGCAGGGTGTAAATGCGCGGCGCGTATTGGGAGACGGAAACCCTGGCACTGGGCAGGGCCGACAGCATCTTGTCGAGGATGAAGAGACGCCCGCGGCGGGCCTGCTCCAGGGCTTCCTCCATGATCTTGACGGTTACGTTGGGCACCTTGATATCCATCTGCAGGCCGGTGATGCCATCGCGCGTGCCGGCGACCTTGAAATCCATGTCGCCATAATGATCTTCGGCGCCGGCGATATCGGTGAGGATGGCGTACTTGTCGCCTTCCTTGACGAGGCCCATGGCGATGCCGCCGACGTGACTGGACATGGGAGCGCCGGCATCCATCAGCGCCAGCGAAGCGCCGCAGACGGTGGCCATGGAACTGGACCCGTTGGATTCCAGGATGTCGCTGACCACGCGCATGGTGTAGGGGAAGGTTTCTTCGGTGGGAATCAGCGCGGTGAGAGCCCGTTCGGCGAGAGCGCCGTGGCCGATTTCGCGGCGGCCGGGACCACGCATGAAGCCGGTTTCGCCCACGCTGAACGGCGGGAAATTGTAGTGGAGCATGAAGCGCTTGGTGGCTTCGCCGGGCTCGAGCAGCTCGATGCGCTGCTCGTCTTCCTTGGTGCCGAGTGTGACGGTGACCAGCGCCTGGGTTTCGCCGCGGGTGAACAGGGCCGAGCCGTGGGTGCGCGGCAGCACGCCGGTCTCGATGGTGATCTGGCGGATCTCGTCGAAAGCGCGGCCGTCGGGACGGCGGCGGTTCATCAGCATCTCATCGCGAAAGATGCGTTCCTTGAGCGCGTCGTAGCAATCGCCGGCCTCTTCCTGCTGCTCCTCGTCGGTGAAGGCTTCGAGAACCTGCTTCTTGATGGAATCCACCAGCGCGTAGCTTTCGAGCTTCTCGTGCTTCTGGGTGTTGAGGGCGTCGGTAAGATCGGCGCGGGCGGCCTTGGCGACCTGGTCGTAGATTTCCTGGTTGAGAACCGGCGGGGTAAATTCCTTCTTGGTTTTGCCGGCCAGTTTCATCAACTCGCGGATGGCGGCGCAGATCTTTTTGCAGCAATCGTGGCCGAATTCGATGGCGCCGAGGACATCCTTTTCGGAGACCTGCTGGGCGCCGGCTTCGACCATGACGATGCCGCTTTCGGTACCGGCGACCACGATGTTCAACTTGGATTCGCGGCCCTCGGTGTAGGTCGGGTTGGCCATGTACTGGCCATCCTTCATGCCGACGCGGACACCGGCGAGCACATGTGCGAACGGAAGATCGGAAATGGCCAGGGCGGCGGCGGCGCCGACGATGGCGAGCGAATTGGGGTCCTGCTCGGGATCGGCCGAAAGCACCATCGCGATAATTTGGGTTTCGTTGAGGAAGCCTTCGGGGAACAGCGGACGGACCGGCCGATCGATGAGCCGGCTGGTGAGAATCTCTTTTTCGGAGGGACGTCCCTCGCGTTTGATAAATCCGCCGGGAATCTTGCCGGCGGCGTACGTGTATTCCCGATAATCCACGGTGAGCGGGAAAAAGCCCGCGCCGGGTTTGGGTTCGTTGGCCATGCACGCGGTAACGAGCACGACGGAATCTCCGGAGCGGACCACGACCGCTCCATTGGCCTGTTTGGCCATTCTGCCGGTTTCCAGGGTAATTTTCCGGCTACCCAAATCCACTTCAACTATATGCGACATTGTTAAATTTTCTAGCCTCCAACCTCGGCCGCGGGAAACAGATCCCGATCGACCGTATGAGACTGGAGTTGACAGGATGTGGACTGGCATCCGCGCCGGGGCCACACGCCCCGACACCGACGAGCCCTATAGGTATGAATCGGAAGCATCCGCCACTCGCAGGAAGCTCAGCTTCCGAGCGAATGGAACTAACGGCGAATGCCCAAACGTTGCAGAACTGTTTTGTAGCGCTCCGGATCCGTATCGCGCAGGTAGGTCAGAAGCCGGCGCCGCTTGGCGACCAACGTCAGTAATCCCTTGCGGGAGCCGTGGTCCTTGCGATGCGTCTTGAAATGCTCCGTAAGCATGGAAATGCGTTTGCTTAACAGGGCAATCTGTACTTCTGGCGACCCGGTATCGGTTTTATGGCGCTGATTACTGGTAAGGATCTGCCGCTTTGCTTCTAACGCCAGTGCCATTCTAGGGGTAATGCTCCTTGTCTTCTCTTAATCTCGTTTCGGTACGATGAATATGATAGCACATACGATTGGGCGGCCGAGGATGGAGCGCCGGTCGGTGGGCGCGGCTGAGCGGCGGGCACGCCAAAATGACGAAACGAACCCAATTCCGAGGGTGGGTAGACCGGTAAGGCGAT
>Ga0335073_10013084_pt1 | contig 11630 bp, 13 predicted proteins | sample Lox_Sample_22_FD_207093 | JGI IMG/M metagenome (GOLD analysis project Ga0335073, IMG submission 207093) | Soil microbial communities from Loxahatchee National Wildlife Refuge, Florida, United States - Lox_Sample_2.2 | ecosystem: Environmental > Terrestrial > Soil > Wetlands | place: USA... | reverse complement strand
AACTGCCCGCCAAGGTGTGGATCAACGAGCCGCCCGCGACCATCGAGACCAGCCCATCACCACAAACCACACAAGCAGCCTGATGTCTCATTCAGTTTGACAGGCTCCGAGCGGACGGCCCCCCGCCGCTGGGACCGACGCGGCTGCATCTGACCAAGCCGGTGATTGCCGCCATCGAGGGTGGAGCGTTCGGCGGAGGCATGGAGTTGGCGCTGTGGTGCGACCTGCGGGTCGCCGCCGACGACGCCGTGCTGGGCCTGCTCAACCTGCCTAAAGGCATGCCGTGCCTGGACGGCGGCAGCGTACGGCTGCCCCGCCTCATAGGCCATGGCCGGGCACTCTACCTCCTGCTTACAGGCCGCCGCATAGCCGCCGGCGAGGCACTCCAGATCGGGCTGCTGAACCGCCTCACTCCTCCCGGTACCGCTCTGGCCGCCGCGATCGAGCTAGCTCAGCAGATCGCCGCGCTGCCGCAAGACGGACTGCGCGCCGCCCGTGACACGGCCATCAGCCAGTGGAGCCTCAGCGAGGACCAGCGCCTGCTACACGTGGCGTTACACGGCCGGTACACGCGAGGTTCCACTGGCACAAGTCATATTTATTCAGCATTCACGGCAAACGTTAGCTCGTCTGCACCGGGCCGGGTGAGGAGTGATCTGTGTGGCTGCAGGCACGCACCGGCGTCAGGTACCGGCCGGGTTTGCGCTCGCGCAGGCAGCGGTGGCGCAGGACCTGAGCGCCGGGATGATCGCGGCGCCAGCGCGCCCGGGTCCCCCGGGCAGCGGTGAGCTGATCCTGGAGGCCCGGGTGGTGCCGGGCGGAGGCCGGGTGCTCCCGGTGTTCAGCAGCGTCGGCAAGCTCGCCGGAGCGCTCGGCCAGTGGCAGCCGTGGGCGGTTCTGCCGCTGGAACGGGCAAGGGCGCTGGCTGGGGCGGCGGGCGTGGAAGAGGTTGTGCTTGACCCGGTGCTGAGCCCGCAGGCATGGAAGTGGAGCCCGGCCGACTTGGCCAGTCTGGAGCAACGGAGGCAGGCGAGTGGGTGACATGGCTGACGGGTTCGAGGTGGTCCTCTCGGACCTGGAGTCGACGTCGGCGACGTTCGCGACCGAATCGGTGAAGGTCAGTGACGCGGTACCGGGTGACTCGCTTCAGCCAGCCGGCACTGGCAGCGGGCCCTGCACCTCGGCTCTGACCGACGCCCTGCAGGCGGCCAGGCTGACGACAACCCAGCTTGCCGCGGTGATAGACGCACACGCAAAGAAGCTGCACACCGCGTACCAGAACTACAGCGCCACGGAGGAGACGAACACTCTGCTGTGCCAAAAGCTGGTAGCGCTGTCGTGAACCGTGAGGAGGATCATGGCCGGGGTCCGGACGCCGCTGCCGCTGGCGCCTTTTTCTGACGACTGGGTGGGCGGGGACATCCGCGGGTTGGCGGCGCTGGCAGGAAAGTGCTACGGCATCGCGCCGCGGATCGGCGCGGTGTGCTCGACGCTGAACACCGCGGTCGCCGACGTCACCGGCGGGATAGACGGCCTTTCCGGTACCCGGGGCTGGAGCGGGACAGCGGCGGCCTCGTTCTCATCGGCCTGGGGAAAGGACGCGGCTGCCGCTGGCGAGCTGGCCGGGATCTGGGGCCAGATCGGTGGGATCGTCGACGTCCTGGCCGCTGAACTGGCCAGGCTGGAGAACGAGTGGGAGCAGGAGGCCCGGGCCGTATCGGCAATCTACGCGGTGCTGATCGACCCGCTGACAGGTTCGGTCTCGTCCCAGCCGGCGATATCTGCTCCTCAGGGGTCGGCCCCTCCTGGCACATGTGTACCCGGCGACATGGCCCCGCAGGCGGCACGCGGCTACGAGATCTTCGTCGGGCAGATCCTCTCCCAGGCGCAGCAGGCTCGTACCGCGGCTACCGGTGCGCTAGAGGCCATCACCCAGGCACTGCTGCCCGCTGCCTTCGACTCTGGGCAGCTGACGAACGACCTGGACGGGCTTCGGTCGCTGTGGGCCACGCCCACTGCGATCCGGCAGGATCTGGAGACGGAGCTCGGGGAGACGGCCGGCAGCATCGCCCGGATCAAGGCTTGGTACAGCATGTCGGGCCGGGGCACGCCGTCTGAGGCCCAAGCCCAGCTCGACCGGCTCTTCGAGGAGCAACAGCAATCCGAGGGCGTGCTCCTCGGCGCGATGTCCCGGGAAACGCCGGCATCCGCCGCGGCGGCCGGTGACGCGTCTTTCTTCGATGGCCTTCCCGACGCCGTCGGCGGCGTGCTCAAAGCCGTGCCGTATGTCGGCACCACGGTGGGCGCGGGCCTGACCATCTGGCAGGACCTCGAGGCTGGTGACGGCCCATCTCGTGCTGTTGCCGACGGTGAAGTCTCCGGCGGCGCATCTCTTTGGGTGGGCGTCGTTGTGGGCAGCGCCGTCACAGTGGCGGTTGCCGCTGTGGCGCCGGAAGCGGTAGCCGCCGCGGCGGGCGTCGCCGCGGGCGGCGTGTCCGCGGTCGGCGTCGGAGACTTCGTCCACCACCTGTTCCAGGAGAACTGGACGCTGGACCGGCAGCAGTACGGCGTCCTGGGCGGCACCTGGCACGGCGTAGCCGATAGTTACGACCAGACCCGGCACGATCTTGCGCACGACGCGGACGATCTCAATCCTCTTAATTGGTGAGGTTGTGATCCCAGCGAGATCCGGCGTCGCCGAAGGTGTCTGATTCATCTGATTCATCCTGACTCATACCTATATTGGGAGACACGATGAAATTCGGGGTGCTGGGGCCTTTGCGAGTGATAGCCGGTGATTGCGGTGAGCCCGGTACGGTCTCGGCGGCCCGGCTGCGGGCGCTGCTGGCGGTGCTGCTATGGCGGGCGGGCCAGCCGGTGCCGGCTGATGAGCTCGCCGAGCTGGTATGGGACGGCGCGCCTCCCCGCCGGGCGCCGGACGCGACCCGCGTCCTGATCATGCGGCTGCGGCGGCAGCTGGACGAACGCGCTGCGGCGCGGATCGTGACGCGTGCTCCTGGCTATGTGATCGAGATCTCCGGCGACGAGCTGGACGCCGCACAGTTCGAGGCACGGACCCAGGAAACGGGCGCGGCGGTCCGCGCCGGCCAGTGGGTGCAGGCCGCGCGGACCGCATCAAAAGCGCTGGGATTGTGGCGCGGCACGCCGCTGGCGGATGTCCCCTCGCAGCTGCTGCGGGATAAATGGGTGCCGCACTTGGAAGAACTGCATGCGCAGTCGCTACAATGGCGCATCGAGGCCGACCTGCACGACGGCCGCCACGAGCAGCTGATCCCCGAACTGCGGGACCTGGTCACACGTCACCCGCTGCGGGAACACATCCATGGCCAGCTCATGCTGGCCCTGTACCGGTGCGGGCGCCAAGCCGAGGCACTGGCCGCCTACCAGGACGCCCGCGCTGGCCTGGTCACCGAACTCGGCGCCGAGCCAGGACCTGGGCTGCGGGACCTGCACCAGCGGATCCTGTCGGCCGACCCGGCCCTGACCACCGCTGAGCCGACGCGACCGTGCCGCAGGCCCGCCGACCCTTAGACGCACTGGCCCGGGGCGCACCTGATCCAGCCCGCCGGGCCAGGCCGGTACGGCATACATGACCTGCTGCGGGGCTACGCACGCGAACTGTCCGCCACCGTGGATACCAGCCAGGAGTCACCGCTATCGCGGCCGCACAACACTGCGCCGCGTCCGTCGTCGGCGTCGACATCACAGCGCTGCTGCTCGCCGAAGCGGCCCGCCGCGGTGAGGCTGCTGGCGTCGATGTCCGGTGGGTGGAGGCGGACGTAGTCTCGGTGCCGCTCCCGGATGCCTGTGCCGATCTTGTTGTCTCCACCTTCGGACTTATCTTCGCGGCCGACCCCGGACGGGCCATGGCCGAGGCGCTACGGCTCACTCGACCCGGAGGCCGGGTCGTCTTCACCAGTTGGTCGCCTAACGGGCTGTTCGGGGGCGATCCGGCAGGTCATGGCCCGGTACTTGCCGGACGCCCCCACTCCCTGGCACGAGTCCCCGGATGGCATCCGGGCGATTGCTGGCTTGGAAGCCGACGTCAGCGAGCAGGCTTTCCGCCTCACGGTCGGCTCGCCCGAAGAGTTCGTCGGTCTGATGGAGCGCTACAGCGCTCCGATCATGCTGGCTACCCAGACACTCGGGGAGCGGTGGCCAAGCGCCCGCGCGGACCTCCTGGCGACCGTCGAAGCAGCCGGCGGACCGGACGAGGGCGAGGACGGGGGCGGCTTCGTCGTCCAGGTGCCCTACTGGGTCACCACTCGCGCCGTCGAAGCTGACCGATGACCCGGCACTTGCCTGAGCACTCACTGGTTCACATGCGCTCGCTGTCCGTCGCGGTCGAAGATCATGATCAGCTCGGCCGGGCCGTCCAGCGCGGTGATCGCGTGCGGGACCATCGTCGCGAACTCCGCTGCCTCTCCCGCGTCGACGTCGATCTGCCGCTCACCCAGCCATAGCCGTGCGCGCCCCTCTAGCACCAGGAACCAGTCGTGACCCGGGTGCACCCGCTGGTCGGGCGGTGTGTCGGATGCCTCGAAGCGCATCTTCATCGCGACCGTGCGCCCGTCTGGACGGCTCAGCGGCCACGTCGTCCGTGCGCCGCTGCTGTGCGCGACCGGACGGATGACGACGTCATCGTCGGTGGGCACCCCGAAGAGCACATCGAGGCTCACCTGAAGGGCGTTGGCCAGTGGCACGAGCACGTCCAGGCTCAGGGTGCGCTTGCCGGTCTCGACCCGGCTGATGGTCGACGGGCTGAGGTTGGTGCGCTCAGCCAACTCGTCGAGCGAATATCCCAGCGTGGTGCGCAAGCTCCGCAGGCGCGACCGCGCCAACGCTTCGACATCGGCGGCTCCGCTCACCTGGCCATCCTGACACGCCTTGCGACTTCCGCAAGCACTCTTGCTAGAAGCGCCTGACGCCGTCGAGTCGAACTCATGAGCGAGCAACCCGCGCAAGGCCAGCACTCAGCCCTTCCCAAGCACCCAGAGCGCGGCGGCCCTGTCCAGTACCCCACCTTGGAGCGCCACTGCGACGTCGCCGTGATCGGTGGCTCGGCCGCCGGTCTCGCCGCTGCGCTGCAGCTTGCCCGACAGCGGCGCAGCGTCATCGTGGTCGACGACGACACCCCCCGCAATGCCCCGGCCCCGCACATGCACGGCTACCTGGGACGCGAGGGCACGGCTCCCGGAGAGCTGACGAGGATCGGGCGCGCGGAGGTGCGCAGCTACGGCAGGGAGGTACTCACCGGCCGGGTCACGGGGGTGCGCCGTCGCGACGACGGCAGGTTCGGGCTCGACCTCACCGGCGGCCACACGCTGGTCGCCCGCCGGGTCCTCGCCGCGACCGGCCTGACCGACCAGCTCCCTGCGATCGATGGCGTCGCCGAACAGTGGGGGCACGGCGTGATCCACTGCCCGTTCTGCCACGGCTTCGAGGTCCGCCACCAGCGCCTGGTGCAGATCGTCACCCACCCTCTGAACCCACCCGACCCCCTGTTCCGGCATCTGACCGACCGGCTGACCGTCGTACTGCACGATCGGACCGGACTCGATAAGGGGGTCGTCGACGCCCTCGCCGCCTCCGGCGTCGTCGTCGAACACAACGAGGTCAGCCGAATCCTCACCGGGCCGGACGGCGAGGTGTCCGGTGTCGAACTCGGCGACGGTCGCCTCCTCGACGCCGACGCCGTCGTGGTTGGGTCGCGATTCCGAGCCCGCGCTGACGTGCTGGCCGGGGTCGGGCTCACCACCACCCCGCACCCCACCGGTGCCGGCGACGCCCTCGCGGTCGACCCGCGCGGCGAGACCATCGTGTCCGGGGTCTATGCGGCCGGCAACGTCACCGACCCGAGCCTGCAAGTGCTGCCCTCGGCCGCCCAAGGCAGCCAGGTCGGCGCCATGATCGCCGTCAGCCTCGCCGAGGAGGACCTGCGCAACGCCGCTCGGCTCTCCGGCGAAGAAGCCGACTGGGACCACCGTTACAGCGGTATAGAGCGAGGATGGAGCAGCAACCCCAACGGCACGCTCGTCCACGAGATCACCGGCCTGGCACCGGGCCGGGCACTCGATGTCGGAGCCGGCGAGGGCGCCGACGCCCTCTGGCTGGCCGAACACGGGTGGAAGGTCACCGCCACCGACATCTCCGGCAACGCGCTCGCCCAGGTGCGCGCCGAAACCGTTCGACGCGGACTCGCCGTCGATCTCCTACGCAGTGACGCCAACGATCCCGCACCCTTCGGCACCGAGACTTTCGATCTGGTCTCGCTGCAGTACGGCTCCTTCAAGCGCACGCCCGACCAGCGCGGGCTGCGCAGTCTGCTCGATGCCGTCGCTCCCGGCGGCACGCTCCTGGTCGTGCACCACGACCTCACCCCATTCAGCGAGCCATTCGACGTGGCGACCCAGACCCGGATGTATGACCCCGAGGCGTTCGTCGGCGTCAACGAGGTAGCCGTCGCCCTCACCGCGGACCCTGAAACCTGGCACATCGAAGTCCACGAAACCCGGCCACGGCCCCCAGGTGCGGCCAGCACCCACCACGTCGACGACGTCGTGCTGCGCGCAACGCGACGAGCGATCTGATCGCGCCGCCCGACCTCTCCAAATACCCAGCGGTATTGCGGAACCGGTCCATGACGCGCTACCGATGAGGTTCACCTGACGCACCCTGCGCGGGGCGCCGCGGCACATGGCCTGATACTTACTCGGGTATCACTCTGGTCGCTGCTGGGCGCCGACGACCGCAATGCAAGCGTTCAAGGTCGTTGATGCCTGGAGTGGCACAACCCCGGCGCTGGAGTTCCTCGCCAGCCCGCTAGGCACCCAGATCCTCCGCGACATCGCGGCCGGGACCCACGAGGGCAACATCGCCCGCAACAAGTTCTACCCACCTTGCCCTCGACCAGGACGGCAAGGAACCCGGAGAACCGGAGACGAGCGCCTAGTCCCGGCAAGTAGCCGCTGCCCCCTTACCTGTATCCGGAGCGGTGGCGCAAGGGCCGGTTCATGGTGTCTGCGGGGTGGCTGAAGGCGGTCGCCAACGCCCTCGACCGCCTGACCGCCCTCGGACAGGCGCAGCTGACAGTCGGAACCATGAGGAGGCCGCCACCTCACGCCACCGACCGAAGATCACGAAAGATCGAGGCTAGAGCATCTGATGGTCGGCTGAACCTGATCCGGGACTCAGCGGGACTCGGCGGGACAAGATCCAGAACCCGCACAACGCTGACCAGGGCCTCTCTGCCCTCACGGACAAATGGCAGACAGAAAACGCCATTTGCGCCGCCGTCATTGGAGATCCCGCAGGTCAGTGGCCATTCCGATGGGCAGGGAGAAGCGGTCTCTAAAACCGTCGGCTCAGCCTACGTTGGGAAAGCGCCGGGATAAACCGGCGTGGAGGAGGAGATGGAAGAGCTCTACGCTGAAGGGCTAGCGACCCGCAGCGGCCCCGAGTCATGCGTCGGCGACCCGCGAGGGCGTGGCGAAGCGTTGGCGGGGGCACGTGCAGGCCGGGCTGTCGAGCCGCGAAATGGCGAATCCGGGGCGCCCACGCTGTCCAATGGGCGGAAGGCAACATCGCTGACAGCGCTATCGCGAGCGGTCAGCGGGCCCCGCGCGGTCAAGGAACCAGGGCATGTGCGGAACCTCCATGCGCGAGAACCGGGAGAGCCCGTGCCTGCCCGCCTGGCTGATCACCAGGCGGGCCGCTCAGGGAACGCCGAGGCGGTAATCCTGGGATGAAGGGGCACGGGCAGTCGGATCGCTCCGTAGTACCTGCGAACCCGCTGAACAAGGCTGCGGCTGCGGAGGCGGGGGAGGAAAGGGAGCGAGCCAAGGGAAACACGGACAGCAAAACACGCCCCGGACACAGCGCCGGGCCAGGTGTGTCACGTGCGCTGGATCGTGTGCGGCAAGTGGCAGTACGAGATAAGGAGGCACGGTTCACCGCGCTGCTGCACCACGTCAGCCTCGCGCGCCTGCGGTGGGCGTACTGGGCGATCCGCCCCAAGGCCGCGCCGGGGGTAGACGGGGTGAGGTGGGCGGCCTGCGGGCAGGACCTGGAGGCTAACCTCCAGGGCCTGCACGAGCGGGTCCAGCAGGGGCGCTACCGGGCGTCGCCGAGCAGGCGGGCGTACATCCCGAAGGCGGACGGGCGGCAGCGGCCGCTCGGCATCGCCACGCTGGAGGACAAGATTGTCCAGCGGGCCGTCGTCGAGGTGCTCAACGCCGTCTATGAGGAGGACTTCCTGGGTTTCTCCTACGGGTTCCGGCCGCGGCGCGGCCCGCATGATGCGCTGGACGCGCTGACGGCCGGGATCTACCGGAGGAACGTGAACTGGGTGCTGGACGCGGATATCCGCGACTTCTTGGATCCATGGTCATACTGCTCCTTTGCTGATTGTGCGGCTTAGAACAGGCCCTGTTGCGGGGCGGGGATCTCGATACGCAGGCCTTTCCTGCGTCCGGTGCGGGTCAGGACGGCGCGCAGTTCGCCGCGCTTGACCTTCTGCAATACGGTCTGGCGGGAGATCCCGAGTGTCTGGCTGGCGTAGCCGAGGGGGACCCAGCCGTCGGGGGCGTGGTCAGTGAGCATGCCGTGCAGCTGATCGGTGAGGCGGATGCGCCAGGGCGCGCCGGGGGTGATCTGCTCGCCGGCGACGAAGCCGTCGTTGAGCCAGCGCAGCAGGGTGGACGGTGCGATGTTCAGCTGGCGGGCGGCGGCGGTCACGTTGAGCAGCTCTCCTTCCGGTTCCTGGCCGCTGGGCTGGTGGCAGGGGATCTTCCAGTGGTAGCGCAGCGAGGCGACTCTATTGGCGGTGTATGACAGTCCGCGGGCGGTGCGGCGGCCCTGCCGGTTGAGGATGCCGGCGATGACGGCGTCGGGGTAGTGGGCGGCGAGGCGGCGGATCAGGTCGATGGTGTCCTCGCTGGTGCGGATGGCGGGCTGGCGGCGGCGCAGCGGAACTGTCAGCTCGCTGATCGCGCCGCCTTTCCAGCGCAGCACCAGGGCAGCGTGCGGGCTGGGGTCGTCGCGGTGCAGCGTGATGTTCACTTCCTCCAGCAGGGTGCGCAGCAGTTGCTTGCGGTCTTTGTCAGTGGTGGTCGGGGCATCCCAGACGGCGCCGAGGTCATCGCCCAGAGCGAGGATCGCCTGCTTCTCTTCCGGGGTCAGGGGCTTGGGGCGCGCGGTCTGGCGGCGGGCCAGCTCAGCCTCGGCGTCGGCGAGTTCGCGGAGCGCTTGTTCCCAGGCGGTTTCGAGGCCGCGGGCGACCAGCCTGTTGTCCGGGTCGACGGCCAGGTAGCGGCGTTCGGCCCTGGATGCGTTGTAGCGGGCCTGCTCAACCTGGCGCTGGTGCTGGGCCAGGGCGGCATCGTGGCCGTGCTCGAGCTGGCGGGCGGCTTGCAGGCAGGCATCCAGGGCTGCGGGGGCCAGCGCGGCCAGGAACGTGGCGGCGACGGCGGCGTCGATGGCCTGCCCGCCTACGCTCATGTGCCGGGCGCCGCGGCCGTTGACCAGCTCGGCCGATCCCTGGCAGTAGTAGTTCGGCACGCATCTGGCCGGGCCGGTATAGAAGATCGCCAGCTTGCGGCCGCACGTGCCGCAGGTGGCCAGGCCTTGCAGCAGCGCGGAGCCTTCCCGGACCGCGCCGGTGCCCGGCTGGCTGGCCTGCGGGCGGATGTTGGCGCCGATGCGGGCCTGGCTGGCCTGGTAGGTGTCCCAGTCGATGAACCCGGGGTGGTGACCGGGGATAAGGACCTCCCACTGATCGCGGGGCAGCCGGCGGCTGCGCTGGCGCAGCAGGCCGCCCGGGTCAAGGTAGCGTTCCTTGCGGGTGCGGCCGTAGACGTACGCGCCGGCATACGCCGGGTGGGTGAGCGTCGTGTGCACCGCGTGATAGGTCGGCTCCACCCAGGTGATCTCCGGGATCCCGCTGCCGCGCCGGGTATAGGCCACCTTCTGCAGCGGCCAGCGCAGGCCCTGCCCGCGCAGCCACAGCCAGGTGGCGCGCGCCGACCCACATGCGGCGAACTGGCCGAAGACCGCGGTGATGACGCCGGTGACGGCCTCGTCGGGGTGGAAGCAGATCTCCCCGTCGGCCTCGCCCCAGACCAGCCCGACGGGCAGCCCGCGGCGCAGTTCGCCGCGAGCGGCCTTGTTCTTGATGCCGCCCTCCAGCCGGGCCCGCAGCACGTGGAGCTCAGCCTCGGACATGATGCCCTTCATGCCCAGCACCAGCCGGTCGTTGAACAGTGCCGGGTGGTAGAGGCCGTCGGCGTCGGCGACCAGGGTGTCGCATACCCCGGCCAGGTCGAGCAGCCGGTACCAGGCCGCGTTGTCCCGGGCCAGCCGGGAGACCTCCAGCGCCAGGATGATCCCGACCTGGCCGAGCGCCACCTCGGCGACCATGCCCTCGAACCCGTCCCGCTGCCCGGTCACCGACCCCGACACGCCCAGGTCGCCGTCGACGACCCGGACCGCCTCCCGCGGCCAGCCCAGCTGCTGGGCACGGCTGACCAGGTCGTACTGGCGGGCGGTCGATTCAGTGTTCCGCTCCACCTGGAGCAAGGTGGACTGGCGGACGTAGATCACCGCTGCACGCGACAGGTGCGAGGCGGTGACCTTCCCCGGCTCACTCATCGCCGGCCTCCTCCGCCATCGCGATCGCGGCGGACTGCGCTCTGGCGATCAGGCCCGCCAGCAGCGTGATAGCCGCGGCGAGGTGGGCTTGGGGAAGCTGGGCGATCAGGTCCGGCTCTGCTGCCGGAACCTGTTCCGGCAGCAGACTGAGCTGGACAGGCTGCACGATTATCCTCCCTGGCAGGCGGGTTTCGTGCAGCCTGCTCCCGGCACCGGGCCGAAAGAGCCGAAACCAGCACGGACAAGCCCAGCAAGTCCGCCACCGTGCCCAGCGTCCCCGTGCCCGGGTCCGGGCCGTCGTGCTGGCTGGTCCACTCCGCCGGGATCAGCCGCTTACTGCCGTCGGGCAGTTCCAGCATCAGCTCCAGACGGCCGAGCCGGCGCATCCAGCCCAGCACGCGCAGCTCACGGCCCTCCAGCGGGTGCTGAGCCTGAGTGATGACCGCCGTAGCCGGCAGCGCGGGCCTCACCGGCACGTCTCCGCTACCACCCGCACCCGGCGTCCGGCGGCATGACAGATCGCCTGGGCGACCCGCGCGGCGTTCGCCGCGTCCAGGCACAACGCTGCCTCGCGCAGGTCAACCGGGATGCCCTCGGCGATGCTGGCCGCGACCAGCAGCACCTGCCGCTCGCCGTCCGAGCACGGCAGCACGCCCTGCACCGCATCCGCCGCTGCGGCGAAGTCGACCGCCGCGACCTGCCGGTCCCGCAACGGCTCCCACCCGACCTCGACCGCCACCTGCAGGAAATCCTCCCGCAGCAACCAGGCACGATGGGAGATCAGCAGCTCAGCGGCCGCCTCGGTGGGCAGCCACCCCTTCGCCCACGCCCGGACCGCGTCGGCAAGGTCATCGAAGCACGTAGTAAAGCGGGGAGTCCTTCGGGTCGCTCGACCATGAGGTGATGCTCGCGACCCTGGCGGAGAAGATCCACGATGGCCGGTTCCTGCAACTGGTCAGCCG
>Ga0335073_10013083_pt1 | contig 11631 bp, 10 predicted proteins | sample Lox_Sample_22_FD_207093 | JGI IMG/M metagenome (GOLD analysis project Ga0335073, IMG submission 207093) | Soil microbial communities from Loxahatchee National Wildlife Refuge, Florida, United States - Lox_Sample_2.2 | ecosystem: Environmental > Terrestrial > Soil > Wetlands | place: USA... | reverse complement strand
TTTATATACTGTATTTACTTTAGATTAAACATTTTGAAGCTAATATTTGTAAATTCATTGTTATTTGCCCTTACGGAGAAAAATGTTGCTTTATTATTTCACATATACAAAATCGATCTTCTACTATTTGAATAAAACATGAATTATTGGTTAATTAAAGATCCTGAATGCAAGAAAGCGTTGTAAAATGTTTATTTTTGATATTGAGTTTATACCAGCCAAATCCAAATGGAAATCATTTTATTATAATTATTAACATTTATTCAACATCACTATGTAAAAACATTCCGAATTCTACACTATCTCTCATAATACCTTTCGCCTCTTCTAAAGTAATTCCTTCAAAATCTTCAGAAATAAGTCTAATACAAACTTCAGGAACTAGAACTTGATTAATGTATTCCGTAACAGTCAATGGAGATGCCATTTCTTTTGTAAGAATACCTTGCGTGATGAAAAAGTCGGAAATTATAGCTGTACCCTTAGGTCCATAATAACCGGGCTAATTAATTATTAATATGTATGTCAATTAGTAAGAAATGAATGCAATGATTATTATTATAGATAATATTATTTAACCTGAAATGATTCGAATCTATTTATCATAAGCATTGGGTTTTTCGACTTTCTTTGACCGACTTTACTAATTACATCTAATTCTTCGTCCAAAAATGAGCTTGTTATTTTCTTCTTTATTATTGACTTTATTTCCGGTAACAACTTTTCTACTCTTTTAGAGAGATTATCAAAATTAATATTGGATGGATAATTATTATCGGTGCCTTTTGGTATAATGCGAGCTTCTCCTTTGTGTAAAAGACAAAACTCGGCTTGCTCTATTACTCCTTTCAAATCTTTGAGTACTGATATTTCAAGACCTTTCAAATATTTATTAATACGTTCGGAAAAGGGCTTTTGAATAACATCATCGCATAATGGGCAAACTTGTGTATCATTATCATCATCAGAAATTACGATAACAGTTTTCTTTTTTTTCTTTACAGCTGGAATTGTTTTCGTTTTTCTTTTCTTAGTAAAAAAGTCGTCTAATTCTCTTTGTTCTGTTTGCATGATATTATGAGAACTTAAATTTTTTTTCTAATCAGAAATACTTCATATTCTTTTCTTGTTTTATTTTGTATTATTAATTTGATTATTACGTCATATTCGTCATGTACCTTAAAATGGAAAAGGTGTTCATGTGATCATGCATTCAAGGTATATAACTATATATCAGTGAAAATAAAAAATATTATTTCTTCAAATTTGAAATTTTTTACAAAATGTTAAATCAAAATATCTCGACGACCTGTGATCAGAATTTAACAATCTATGGCTTGTCGGATTCGCCATAACAAATTGCATTTAATCGAAGTGTTTTCATGTCTTTTAGATCATTCGATCAAAAGTTATTTCCAGATGTTTAAAAACAGTAAAATGCAAATAACTTGCCATCCGTTAATCCTAAAGGCATGAAAATATTAGATTTATTGCACATTGACAAGACAAATCTAATAACCAAGTTTTATCTTTGTAGGATCCATAGGGAACGAAGCGTCTTGAAATACCTGTCCAAAGTAATGAAAGCCAATAGTATCGGCATTACGATATTAAGTTTAGCTGTAAAAAAAACCTGTGTAACATCACAGAATGTTTATAAATCGGATATTTTTATCCTACTTCGTAAGACTGTTAAAGATGAACGATTTGAACTTAGAAGAAACAGAAATCAAAATAGTAGATGATATAGTTAAATTGTGTACGAAATACAATATATCCATTCAAATTGATAAATTTGGCGCTAAAATTACTGATTGTTCGCAAGCATTATCAGAAGTATCTGAAGATACAATTACCAGTGAAGATAAAAACTACTATTCCGATGAATATGAAATGTATTATTATTCATTTTATTTTTATTTTTCAAAGAAGGCTATATTAATTTATATTTTTATGATAGGAAATTAGAAGAGGTTAAGAAAGATAATGATGAAAATGAAAATTCCGAAGAAATGTTAGTTTTATTATGCAAGGATAAAATTTATACAATATTAATTTTATATTTTTGTCATAGGGATTTTAAAAATAAAAAGAGGTTTTTTCAAGAATTAATTGATCAAAAAAAAGAGAGATCAGAGACTGAAGAGAGATATAAAAAAAAAAAAAAAAAAGTAAAAACTAAAAACAAGCAACTTTATATCATCCTTTAATTTTCGTTTTTGTAATTCATCTATTAATAAAGTATAAATCAACGACAATTGATTATTATATTCGGTTGTATATCTGGTTTCTAATCAAAAAAAAATTGGTGCAGTTCTCCGAATAATGGTCCAGATGAAGGACCTGCGCAGTACATGTAGTTAAAATGAACTTTCTTTTGATTTTTATTAAGAATGAAACAATTACAAATGACAAGATAGCAAAATGCATGTACTGTACTGTATTATAATCAAAATGTAGAAAATATTTCGTTTTTTACTAATATCATCAATTACAGATTTACGCTTTTCAATATTCAAGCCGAACCCACGACCTCCGTTCTTCATTTCTGCTATAAAGTCATGTATTGATGTTACAGCCGACGATATTACCCATCCCCATGTATCTTGTTCAACACCAAAAGTCCCATGTACTATATCACGTGATATTAAAAAAATAAAAACTGTATAATAGTGATAATGTACTAGTCAGGCTACTCAGGCATCTCATAGGCTCATAGCAGATAGTCTTCTTTTTATACGGAAAAAATAATGAAAGAATTATGAAGCGCCATTGACACAGCTCAACAAAAAGTATCGACCAAAAACTAGTTATTTACTGTTATATAAACTATTTGAATTCAGAGAAAAATTTTTGCGATGAATAAAAATTTATATTTTTTATTACGAGGTCGTTGAGGATTTGAGTGCGATTTCCAACCTCAGATGATCATCATAATTGGTTCGGTCATATGATGATAGAAACGTTTAAAATTGAAATTTTTTTTTTAAATTGTCTTATAACGTTCATCTTGCATTTAAAAACGTGGGTAACATTTACGATTTTATACTAAATATACTATGTAGAAAAAGCTATTATCGTTATGTATTATAATAAATTCAGTTATTCCGCGGTTTGATAAAACTATGTCAACATCGTCAACATCCCAATACTTAAGATTTAAAAATCTAAGAGGCAACTACTGCAAGAATGTACAAAGCATGTACAGTACAAAGAAATATTCGAATCCACTATCTACTATCTACTTCAGTTGTTTACAATTTCGTTGTATACTTTTGATCGAACCGTCACGATTATAGGTGAATCTATCAAAATAATCATAACGGTCGTCGCTGTTATCATTCCAGATTGATAATGACCTTAATTTGGCCGCAGGAGTGATGGCAAGGTTGCGACATTGTTATAATGAATAAGGTCATTATTCGATAAATCGGTTTGGACAAGCTTCATATTTTCCCTGAAATAAAAAAATTGTAAGTTTCGGCGTATGACGCTCGTGAACTCAATTCGCAAAAACGAGAGCCCTCGACCATATCCTACTCCTTACCTAATTTTCTGAGAGTATTTTAACCTTCTATTGTATTTTTTTAAGTAATAGGAATTATATTTACTTTTACGAGATTTATTTGGATTATTTGGAATCGAAGATACCAACTCTCCATTAGACTTGTTAATAATATCTCGAATTTTTTGCCTTTCTCGTCGAGTGCAAACCATATTTAATAGACGGTATTCGCGAAGAGAATTAGAGAAATGAGAACTGATGAAAGCTTTATTATATAAATAAAATCTCTCCGATTATTACTTTTAATGGTAAATTTTTAACTCATATTATCCACAAAAACTTATTTGAAATTTCTGCGGCGGCATAACGATAATAAAATTCATATGGAAGAATTACTGTAACAATTTATTATTGGTGATTATGTAAGATATGGAATTGGCGTAGTTGTTCAATTAATTTATAAACAGGTTTATAGCTTAATCTTGCACTTAAACACGAGTACATCTACCATAATTTGTAAAACTTATAAACATGTATGCATACATCGAATATTTCATCTATTCAATTATCTCATTCTATTTAGAAACATGCTATCAGAGGACTTGCGCGTGGGAAGTCACGAAAGAGGATAGCGAGTTCGGAAACTATACGAAATCATATTACTGTCATTATACATTCGTATATGACAGTTTAATATATCAATCGATAATTGTAGCTTTATATACATTGATCGTTTACATGATATTCTTTGAAGAGAAAGAAAAGATTATCATGTATGTCGAGATTTTGTTATTAAAACTTGCAAAACAATTGACGAGATTCGGTCCTATATATTATTCAAAAATCGAGAGATTACGTGAAGAGCTTACCAACAAAGAGAAAATAATCAAAGGTGATCCAAAGAAGAAATATACAAGTAACACCACCAAAAGAAGGACTATTTACTTCCTTTTATATATAATTTTATTACCTTTTAATCTTGTAATAAACTTTTTACGAAAATTATACTATTCAGTTAATTGGACAGTATTATTAACCTGTATATTATCGATAGAATTAATAGTAATCGGTTTAATTTGGACGTAAGTTTCAAAATTACTTTCTTACTTTCTTTTATTAAATTCTTTTACATATTAATGCTTATCGTTATTTACCTGCAGAGTCAGACGAAATCAATATACATATGCGTACGTCGAACCGTACGAAGCAGTAGTACATGGGACTTTTGGTGTTGAACAAGATACATGGGGATGGGTAATATCGTCGGCTGTAACATCAATACATGACTTTATAGCAGAAGTGAAAAACGGAGGTCGTGGATTCGGCAGTCCAAGTTATGATGGTTTCGTGCCGATATAATTGTTTAATAATTAAAATATAAAAAACATTCGAGTTTGTATTAATAAACTATTATCATATTCTATTTTAAATAAATTTAACATGAACAAAGCAACCTATAAGTATTATAATATTTAACGTTTTGGATATAATGATGTGTTTTGTGTTGAAATTTTGAAATCACGTGATCGACAAAATGATCGACATGCACACTACCATAATAGCTTAGATTGGACCCATATTTTTCATTTACTTCATTTTTTATTTAGACACTATTAACAACATTCAAATAAAGGCTTTTCTAAAAAACTTTTAAGTACTAACACTGGGGTGAGTGAGTGCTGGGAAAAGGGACCAAATTGAAAATTTTTTTAAAAAATTGTTCCTAAGTGAAATAGATGTAGATTTGGTTATATTTTGTATGAGTGAAGAAAGAAATGTTACGGCAAATTTTATTTTGTTGTTTTGCTTTACTTTTATTAATTTTTATTAATGTAAACGAAAATGTTATATTGAGTAAAAAAGAATTTCTATACCACTATACTCCACTATACTATGGTTCTTTAATAATCCAAAAATAATATTTAAATTTTTGATTTGCACCTCCCGCACGCATAAAAAACATTCTATAATAATTTACATTTAACATGATAATTTTCGAGAAAGAACTCGTAATCATCATCGTACCATTCCCTAAATTTGCGGCCTTTTAGTATATTTTATAGATTTTGATTTACGCCACTATTTTTTGTTACTATAATACTCACTTCCTAAACCCTACAATCCCATATAAATAAAGGCTTTTCTAAATCTATTAAAATTTTAAATACTAACACTAAATAACTTTTTATATTAAAGAGTGAATTTCCCATCAAATCATTTTGTGATCTAATCTCAGAAAAAAATCATGTAAATAAAGAAGTTTTGAATCAGGATGTATTTCCTAAGTTTGCAGCTTTTTGATATAATTCAAATGCCTCAAATGCCCAAATCTTCTTATTCGTTTTTCTTTTATTTTTAAAGGTTAAGTTGTGAATTATCGGCATGATAAGTGTAACACCTCCCACACACCAACACGCACAAAATTATTGTCAAGGGAATCAAGAAATTGTAAATATAGTCAGTGATTAAAACCGGAAGACCCTAAATCATTTTGTGCATTACTATGATCTTTTTCAGCACAAGTTTGCTAATTTTTCCAGCATAACGATAACAAATTTTTTTTACACCTCCCACACGCCGACACTAGGAACGAATCAATATTAAAGTAGTAAAAAACAGATCTTAATTGCGGATTATATTTTTTTCTGATGACATTTTTTATAAAGAAAGAATTTTTATCGGTAGAAGAGTACCGACTTTAAACTTAGTTCGAGATTTAACGTTAAATTTTTGTTGTGAAGTTATTTCAAATCTTTCATATCAAAGTCTCACTCAAACGCTCATGCTGCCTTTGAGGTATCGCAGGTGTATATTCATATGACTTAGTCATATATTAAAGTAGTATAAAACAGATCTTTTTAGTTGATAAATTCAAAGACCCAAGAGCCAAGATCATTTGATTCATACCATTGTCGTCGATGTAGGTTGTTTTCGATCTGTACGATATACGAGGGCTTTGTTAAGGAATGTGTGTTTTCGTCGGTGTTGACGTGTGATCTGTTATATGAGGTATGAGGTGATTTCGATGTTATTCGTAGTTTAAAGGAAACTACACGCCTTTGAAGAATATGATAATAATTTACATTTAAAACATGATAATTCTCGAGAAAGAATTCGTAATCATAATTATCATCGTCCCAAAAAAACTGAATTGCGTGTAAATTTTTGATTTACACCTCACGCACAAGAATCATCATTCTAATGTTATATTCATAATACATATTACTTTGCAGGTCTTATTTTAGATTAGGTCAATAAATCGTGCCGCATAGTAAATGTAGGTTGTTTTCGATCTGGTGTACGACAGTTGTTTTTCGATCTGGTGTATGAGGTGATTTCGATGTTATACTTTGTTCAGAATTGAGTATTTGAGGTTGGCTTTGCGAAATGGAGGATGTAAAGACATTTCTCCATGTACTGAATCGTATGAATACCATTTTTCTATAATAATCCCGACCTAAATATCAAAAATAAAGAACTGTAAAAAGGTTAGTCTCTTGTATCCTACATACGATGAAATTCACAGGTATCTGACATTTACGACCACCATTCAACTAGTATATGGCTGCTCTACCAATAATCATCATATGTCACCATATCACTAGGTCAATGACCTTCAATGAACCATTACTCTTTCAGATTGTTGCTGAGGACCGACAGTCCAAACCCTTTCGAGGACTAGTAAGATACCATGTAAAACATGCGACTATGTGAACCGATATAAAAACACCGTCTCACCTTCATAAATATCAAAAACAACTAATAGAAATGAAAGTGCCCAAGCATGATTTGAAGTTGGTGAAGATCCTTTCTCTATTAAATCGATTGGTTATTTATATCAAAATCCCTTGCGTAAATTTCGTATAATCTAATCTGAGAAAAAAATCTAGTTTTTAAATTACATTGGAGAAGTGGTAGGTGTAGAAATAATATAGAATCCTTGTCCCGCATTTTTCCAATTTGCTCGATAAACTTTTCCAAATCCTCCAACGCCATAATCTTGTTTAGCTGTACGATTCTTTGATAATCAGAAATCAGTTACAATAAGAGTTGAGCAGTTGAGTATGTTATATCAGCGGAGTTGAATTTGCGAGAAGATTATTATGATCCAATCTTTATGCAAATAGCTTCATCTTTTTTAATATCTTTTACCTATCAATTCTTTACCCATTTTAACTATTTCTATTCTATTAATGAGTAAAATCTCTAAAAAATGATTACTAAACGTCGAATACGTTTTGGATTGTTCGTCAATTATGTGCTGTTGGGTAGCCTCTTTGCGTTCTGCGTTCTTGAGACATTTTGTTATTGATCCTTCGTTCTGATGATCATAATATTATAATACCATCATCTATATCATATTTAATATTATATAATTCAGAAATAAGCTGATCTATATTGTTATTAAAATCCTTTATTATTTTATTTAGGTCAGTTTTTAATTGAAATAGATAAGAACGAGTATTATCTATTTTTAAATTATATAAACGATGATTTTTTGCAATACTAGACTCAATAGAATTAAGTTTAATTTGAATATTAAATATAAAAATAAATAATAAGAAAATTAAACCAATATAAATAATATGAAAATTGAATTTTCGTTGAGGATTCTGATGAAAATCAGCCGTTTGAGTCGGCACGGTCGAAGATGATTTTGACGAAGAGTTATTATTATTGAATAACTCGTCGTATCGACTCTGTGTAATCGTTATATTAGAATCGGAGAGAGATTTTTCATCATCCGGATAGAGCGATTCGTCTCCCAGTTGATTATTTGAGTACCTGTATTCGCATTGTTCTTGAGACATTTTTTTTACTATTAGAAATTGAAATTAAGAAATTGAATATTTGATCGGAAAATTGTATAACAATTGACGAGATTCGGTCCTATATATTATTCAAAAATCAACCAAATTAAGTAAGGTGATATGATACGTGAAACACTGAAGTTTAGTCAAGATCCATCGCGTCACAGAAGTTGGTTACGCGAAAGGAGTTGAGGACAGGAGAATTTGCTCCGTACACTGACCTAGCATAATCTTGCACTTCACGAGCACATCTACCATAATTTGAAACATGCTATCAGAGGACTTGCGCGTGGGAAGTTACGAAAGAGGAAAGATTTTCATTATTGTTGCGAACCAACACGTGACTTTTATTAAGAATTTTGGCGGTGACCTTTTTGAAAATTTATTATAACCTCGAACCATGATTTGCGGTAACCCCTGTTAGAAGTTTTCCAGGTCCTTATAAAACGGCTTTTCATCCCAAAATGATAATGATCGTAGGGCAAAACGTCTTGACGTTTTTCCCTACGATCATTACCTATTATATTGGAATCTCTTACGACAGAGAATCATGTCTTCGCTATAGAAGCAAGAAGAAGAGCCCAGTTCAATATAACCTGGGCGACAGATTGGTGTGATAAAGCTGATGATTGGGTTAGAAGACACCTACGATGAGAGGCCTGCTAAAGATCATGCAATGGATGATCGAGAGAAAGTCTTCAAATGTTTAAAGGATTCAATTTAAATCAAATAATAATGAATTAAAAGTTGAGTTACTTTCAAAATTAAATTTATTTGGAATTAAGGCATATGGTGGGTTTTCATTATCTATTATTTCTAATATGAACAAATTTTTGCATCATCTTTAGAAACGTATATCGAATTTTTTATTTGTGATATGCGATATTCTTCATTTTTACGATGGATGATGAACCAATTCCCGTTCCAAGTAATAATTTACTTAGTTAATTCATCATCTACTGATCTCTTCTTGACGTTGATTGAGTTGATTGAGACATATCGATATTTGATAATCTCTTTCTTTTAATATTTTCATTACCCTTTATGGAAATGCATACTTTTCTCTATCATGTGACAATAAGAACATCATTTTTAATTTCAGTTCTCAACTTCAACAAATTCAATAATTAATTTTTTCCAATAAGAATCATCTAAATTTAATTGTACTGTCTTGTGGAGATATATTGGGATCAAGTTTAATGACTTTCCAAACTCGCTCGGTCTTAGAAACTTCAAAATAATTATATTTTTGATCGATAATATCATCGTACTGTTCGGAATTACGTGTATACAATAATTAAATATAACAAATTTTAAATTTTATTGTATTTGAAAATACATGTGGTATAACACTTATATCAGATCGAAATAATGAACAAGACTAATAACGTTTGTATAAATCGAATAATGTTAAAGAGAGGTCGGAGGTCGGAGGATGATAAATAGATAAATAAGGGACGAATCCTTCATCATCAACTACAATTTGTCTCAGTTCAATGCCTATCCCTAGTGAATTTATTAACTCGTGGCGTTTAAAAGTTCATACATATAATATTATTATTTCAAAGACTTCAAAAAGGAATATAAAAAGGTGAATATGTTTATGTATTAATTAAGTCCAGGTTCGATTCTGAGGACGTCCCACTGTACCTGGAGGCTAAGGCCTTTACCGTCCTGGCTCTTTTAAAAAGAGTATAGCGAATGGTTAATATATGGATGTATTCACTCAGTTTACTGATCCTCATCTATATTACAGGCAATCCAATTGGTTAAAAAACCGAGAGAAAATTAAAAAGAAAATTCGACGTAAAAAAATCGCTCAAAAGTTAAAAGAGGATAAAGAGGATACTCATCTTTATATTTTGATAATAATTTTAATAATAATTCTAAATTTAGTGATTTATAACGATAAGCATTATTTCGATGAAGCAGAAAAAGTATTTATTTATTAAAATAAAAGGTCTTTTTCCTGTAGACTTGTACTCTATCATTCATTAATATAATGACTAAACTATTGCAAAAGCTATCTTAACATTCGAAGCAGTTTTTAACAACTATTATTAACTAATAAATATTGTGAAAAAGAAAATTAAATTAATATATAAAAACTCCTTTGTGGTGGATTTTTACGAATCTAGGGCTTAGATTTTCGGCGGCTAATAGGTTTAAAGTAGATGATGAGTTTGGACTGCCAGTCGGTCCTCAGCAACAATCTGAAAGAGCAATGGTTCGTCATTGACCTAGTTGAATGGTGGTCGTTTTGTATTCATACGATTCAGTACATGGAGAATGTCTCAAATTATCTTTACATCCTCCATTTCGCAAAGCCAACCTTAAATACTCAATTCTGAACAAAGTATAACATCGAAAATTCGAAATCACCTCATACACCAGATCGAAAAACAACCCGACGAAATAGTGGCTCATACTGTCGTACACCAGATCGAAAACAACCTACATCACGATTTATTGACCTAATCAAAATAAGACCTGCAAAGTGATATGTATTATGAATATAACATTAAAATGATGATTCTTGTGCGTGAGATGTACAGTATATCAAAAATTTACACGCAATTCAGTTTTTTTGGGACGATGATAATTATGATTACGAATTCTTTCTCGAGAATTATATGTAAATTATTATCATATTCTTCACAACAAGATTTAAAATATTATTAAATAACCCAAAGTATAGTGATATAGAAATTCTTTGTGAAGATAAGAAGGCGTGCGGAATAATACTATTAAAGTTTCGATGACTCGAAACTAATTCACAATAAAAACCTTAATATTTTCTACGATCTTATCACTTGGCTTGGTGATAATGGATCCTTTTGCCTGGTTAGAGAATAGTTTATGTTGCCATTGCTATTAAAAACGGTCTGATTCAACTCAGATGCGGAATTAAGCACCAGTGCAGTATGCTATACCTACTAATCAGACCTCCGTCCAGACGACCATAAAGGCATGCCCCGCGTGGTGGTAGCTTCAGGACCTACCTTCATTATGCCGCCTCTTGGTTTTCTATCCTTGACCGATGGTTACGTTTAACCTTAGGTGCATAACTCTATCCAGGATAAAGATACCTGGGGGGATAGATGTAGTAGGACGTCAAGTTATAGGGTTGAGCCTACCGTCGTTGATACTTGGTTTTGGTTTTAATTAGATGTTCCGTCCAGACGACTATAAAGGCATGCCCCGCGTGGTGGTAGCTTCAGGACCTACCTTCATTATGCCGCCTCTTGGTTTTCTATCCTTGACCGATGGTTACGTTTAACCTTAGGTGCATAACTCTATCCAGGATAAAGATAC
>Ga0335073_10013082_pt1 | contig 11631 bp, 10 predicted proteins | sample Lox_Sample_22_FD_207093 | JGI IMG/M metagenome (GOLD analysis project Ga0335073, IMG submission 207093) | Soil microbial communities from Loxahatchee National Wildlife Refuge, Florida, United States - Lox_Sample_2.2 | ecosystem: Environmental > Terrestrial > Soil > Wetlands | place: USA... | reverse complement strand
GTTCCATGCGTCTACCCACTCCCGGGCAAACTCACGCACAAAAGACGATCGCAAAGGAATCGAAGCATTTTCCATGCTCACAAGCTTCTCACAATAATTCCAAACGGAAGTGTTTTCTCCGCATCGGCTCCCAGCACCATCCCGCTTATAATCTTGCGATGGAAGAAGTACGTACCACTGTTTCGCCGGCCGTCCGGCTGGACCGGCAGGAACCCTATCTTCGTCTACTGTGCGTGAATATTTTCGTACGGAATCAGGACCGCAGCCTGCAGTTCTATGTGGAGAAGCTTGGGTTCAAGGTCGTGATCGACGAGAATTATGAATCCGGAGGTCGTTGGATTGCGGTCGCGCCGCCGGATGGAAACACGGTGCTTGCACTGATCACTCCCAAACGCAATTCCGAGGAATACAAACTCATCGGTCGCTGCCGACATGCCATGCTGGTGACCGAAGACGTTCCCGCAAAGTACGAAGAATGGAGAAAACATGGAGTTCGCTTTCACCATCCGCCGCAGATGACGCTGTGGGGAGGCATCTTCACACGGTTTGAAGATTTGGACGGAAATGCGTTTGTTCTCGCCAGTCGAGACGATTTAGTTCGTGAAATCGAGGCTGAGCGGCGGGCCGCGGCCGACAAACTGGAAGCGGAGCGGCGCACTGCGCAGGAACTGGAGATCGCGAAACAGGTGCAGGCGAGGCTCTTTCCGCAAAAATTGCCGCAATTCAAAACGCTGGACTACGCTGGTGTCTGCATTCAAGCCCGAGAGGTTGGCGGCGACTATTACGATTTCCTGACGCTTGGCGAAGACCGGCTCGGACTCATTATCGGCGACACCTCGGGAAAAGGAATCGGCGCCGCTCTCTTGATGGCGAACCTGCAGGCAAACATCCGAAGCCAAAGCGCGATGGCTCTCGATCACCCGCAGCGCTTCTTGCAATCCGTCAATCAGGTCTTCTACGAAAACACGACCAGCAGCGCTTACGCCACGCTTTTTCTCGCCGAGTACGACGACCGCAAAAGAAACCTGCGCTACGTAAACTGCGGGCACTATTCTCCTCTGCTTCTGCGTGCTGATAAAACGTTGGAAAGCCTCGCTTCCACAGCGACGGTGCTCGGATTGTTCGAGGAATGGAATTGCGATGTGGAGGAGCGACAGCTATGCCCTGGAGACGTCCTGGCACTCTACACGGACGGCGTGACCGAAGCTTTCAATGATGCGGGGGAAGAATTCGGAGAGGAGCGCCTCATCGAGGCGGTGCGCCGAAACTGCGAACAATGCTCCGAGACAATAGTCGCGGCCATTGTAGAGGACGTCCGGCGCTTCAGCCCGAGCGAACAGCATGATGACATCACGCTGATTGTGGCCAAATGCCGGTGAGGGCATCCTACGCGCTCTTCGTGTCCTTCGTGCTCTCCCCGCTATGCTCTGGATTCATTCCCGGCTCGGGGAAATCCGAATCTGCGTCTTTGATCAGCGGATCCTGGTCGCGATGTCCTAGCTGTTTCTGTAGCCCGACGTTTCCCTCCGGCTTGTTATGTTCTATTTCACTAGCGCCTTTTTGCACGTCCTGATCGATGGTGATGGGCATGATTTCGACCTCGCTATAAATGGGAGCAACCGCAAAGGAAGCAACGCCCCTGCTGCCAACTTTACCACTGGAATTTTGCCGAGGAAATAGCTATAAACGGAGGAAACTTACTCTCACCGAGGATTTATGCGACATGCAGTTTGTCTTCTTCTGCTTATCTCATGCTTCAGCCTGTTCGCCTCAGCCACGCAGCCGCACGCTCACCTGGTTCGGGTCAAAGCGAACCACCATCACGTTGTCCATCATCACGCCCACAAAGCGACGAAGCATCACGCGGCCAAACACCATCACGCGGGATAGATCTGGCGCACCCAGCATCCAAGATGGCCCCTCCGGGGCTGAAGCCCTTGGACGATTGTTCGCCGGACGGCTCGGCTAAAGGCCGCGCCCTTCAAAGAATCGCCCTACCCTTGTCGTCTCGCCGTGGTCGGCACGCCCAGCTTGCGCAGGCGATCGCGCGCCTGCAGCGCTTCTGGCGAGTGCGGATAGCGCTGGATCAAGTGCCGCAATTCGTCCACGCCGTCGTCCTGCTTCCCAAGTTCGATCAGCGCAAAACCCTTTTTCAGCTGCGCCGAGGCTGCCTTGTTCCCGCTGGGGAAATTCTGCAGCACCTGATCGTAGCTCTGCACCGCCTGCTGATAATTCGCCTGTTTGAATTCAATCTCTCCCAAGTAGAAATACGCATTCCCGGCCAAGTCGGTATTGGGATAAAACTGCACATACTGCGAGAATTCCTGCGTGGCCAGATCGTTGTTGCCGCTGGTGTAATCGCGAACTGCGTTGTTGTAAAGCACATCGGGCGGCGGGGCGTTCTTGGCCGCGTCAGCTGCCGCTTGTGTCGCAGCCAGCGATGCCGCCTGCGTCTGCTGCGCCGCCTGCAAATCCTGCAATTGTTTGGAAACCTGCGTCAACCGCACTTTCAGTTCGTCGATTGAATCGTTGAGCGCCTGAATCTGTCCTGAAAGCTGGTCAGATCTTCCGCTTGCGTCCGACTGCTGTTTCTGCAGCGTGCCCTGTAGCGTATTGAGCGCAGCGGTCGCTTTATTGGTCGCGTCCGTGCTTTGCTGCACCAGATTGTTCATCACGCCCATGCGCTCGTCGAAGCTGCGCTGCATGGCGGTCATCTGCTCCTGCAGTTGCTGCACCTGCGTCTGCAACTGCACCATTTCTTTGCTTACGCCCCAGGCCGGTGCTGCGCCCAGCCAGAGTCCTGCCATCAACACTACGATTGCTGCAACGCGGTTTGTTTTCATAACGATTCCCTGATTTAACAGATTAGCTGATTTCGCACGTTCCCGAGACAAGATTCGATGCTGTGATTGTCCCATAAGGATGGGTCGATACGCAGAGAAAGCGCGATGGGAACCGGGAAACTTAACCCAGGTGATAGGCTTCACCCGGATTCCACGCCATACGGCGCTAGTATCGCGTCAGTCTGGGCGGCTGTCGTTACGTCGGGCCGCCGGCAATGCGGCGTTATCCGTGGCTATTTTTGACAGACTACGGCGTCATCCTGCGCAAAGAATGCAAGGGGACGCCCGTGGCGTCCCCTTGCCGATGTTACTTCGAGTAGACGAAGTGATCACGCCGGTTCTGCTGCCAGCACTCTTCGTTGTCTTCGGTGCAGAACGGCTTCTCTTTGCCGTAGCTGATGGTCTTGATCCGGTTGGCATCGATGCCGCCAGCCACGAGCGCATTCTTCACGGTTGTGGCTCGCTTATCGCCCAAAGCAATGTTGTACTCGGTCGATCCGCGATCGTCACAATGACCCTCAATCGTGAAGTTCATGTTGGAGTGCGCGCTCAGGAACTGGGTGTCGCCGCTCATCGAGGACTGCTGATCCGGACGGACATCGAACTTGTCGTAATTAAAGTAGATGTCCTTGATGTTCTGATTGAACAGGTCCTCGTCGGAAACGCTCGGCGGCGGCGGCGGCGGTGGTGGTGGCGCAGTGACCGTCAGCCGAGCCGTGGCTTCTTGCGTTCCACCCGAGCCCTTGGCGACGAGGTGATAGGTGGTGGACTCGGTCGGTGAGACGCTCTGCGAGCCGTTGGGCTGCACCGCTCCGATTCCGTCAATCGAAACGTCCGTGGCATTTGTCGTCTGCCAGCTCAAGGTGGCTGATTGGCCCGATTGAATGCTGGTAGGATCGACCGAGATCGATGCTGTCGGCGCTGCCGGCGGTGGCGGCGGCGGTGGGGGCGGCGGGGCCGCTTTCTTGTGGCAAGCTCCAAGGGCCAGAATTGCGCCCAATGCGAGTATGAGCAACAACCATTTCGTACTCTTGTGCTTCACGTTTGATCCTCCCTGCGACCTCAAAGCATAGCTTCAAAGTCAGACGAAGCGTATTTACTTGTTTAGTTACTCAGTACAAAAAAAGACGATTGCATGAATGCGTTATGAAAACGCGCTACAACGCCACCACAAAAACCCTGCCCTTCTTGCCGCCCCGGGCAGAGTGTACTTCACGCTTGCCTCCACCAGACTACTACTTCCAACTCCAATTGGGCTGCGAGTTGCGGCCCGAGAATGTCAGTTGCTGGGGATGCGATCCATCCGCGAGCATCGACCAGATCTCGATCGTTCCGGTTCGATTCGACTGAAACACGATGTGCCGTCCGTCCGGCGACCACGACGGAAAATCGTTTCGCCCGCCATCATGGGTCAACTGCACCCACTTTTTGCTGGCAATGTCCATCAAATAGATATCCGAGGAACCCGGATCGCCCGGACCGTACTTCCGCACCCAGGCGAACGTAAGGAACTGTCCGTTCGGTGACCAGTTCGGCGAGACCGCGTAGCCTTCATCGGTCATACGCTGCTGGTTGGTTCCGTCGATTCCCATCGTGTAAATCTGCGGCAAGCCGGTTCGCCCGCTCACAAATGCGATCTGTGCGTTTGTCTTGCGGTTCCATACAGGAGAAACATCCGGCCCCTTGGAATCGGTCAAACGCTTCGCATTTGCGCCTGACGCGTCCGATACAAAGATTTCCGGCGAGCCGCTGCGCGACGAAGAGAACGCGAGCTTCAATCCGTCCCCCGACCAAGCCGGAGACAGGTTGGTCCCTCCGGCGAAGCGAGGGAAGCTCACCATCCGGTTCAAGTCGAGCGAGTACATCATGATTTCCCATCCCACCTTCGTGAGCGAACTAAAAGCGACCCGGGAACCATCGGGCGAAACTCTCGGTGAAAGGGAAATTGTTGCCTGATGCGTAATCTGGTGCTGGTTCGCTCCGTCGTAATCCATGGCCCAGATTTCTTTATGTCCGCTGCGATCGCTGACGAAGTAAATATGGCTTTCCGCAATACCGGGGATGCCGCCGCCCAGCCGGAAAATGATCTCATCGGCGAATTTGTGGGCCATCACGCGAGCCGCCGCTTCGCTGGGCGCATCATCGGCATACTGCTTGCCGAGAATCAGCGGAGACGCGGTGTTTTTCAGGTCATAAAGCCAGCCTTGCACGGTGAGCCGTCCCGCAGGATTGATCCCCAAGTTGCCAAAGGCGAGCATGCCGGCGTTCGGAGGCGGCACATTCCAGGCCAGGAAATTCACTTCGGCGGGCTGCGAGGGAACTTGCAGCGGATAGAAACTTTTGGAGACCAGCTCGACGATGCCGGAGACGTCCAGATCGTTCCACAGCGTATCGTTGAACGTCTTCAGCAGGGCTGTGTTTTGCGGGTTGGTACTGGACGGCTTGAAATCTGCGACAGCCAGGCGAGGCTTCTCCTGCCCCAGGTTCGTTCCTGTCTTAACCCAATCTTGTGCGGAAGAGAAAGAAGCAAGAAGAACACACGCAAGAACAAGCATCAGTCCGGGAATAATCGCCCGTAAACTGCGCAACCGCCAGACTTCACGTCCTCGGTGTAGGTGCATCCTTGATTTTAAGAGAAAACGTACGCTATACGACAGTATCGTATCACGATATGAATTGATGAACAAGACCTCTACCTCTGATTCGCACGAAGAGCTCTCCGTGCGTTACTTGACCGAAAACTTTCACTGGGGTCCCACTCCCTAAGCGTCTCTCTCAGCAAGGGGTGGGAGTTGATTGTCTGAAAGTAACCCGCCACTGGTTACTTCTTGTAATCGAACCAAAACTCGACCGATATCTTCCCCCCCGGATAATCCGGCGGCAAGGGTCCGAAAGTATCAACCCGCCGGACCGCATTAAGAGCGGAATTGTCGAGCGATGGCACACCGCTCGATTGCTCGATGCGCACGTTCGAGGGATGTCCGTCGCGCGCGACATCGAACGTGACGTACACACGCTGGGCGTTCGTGATCCTGGGATCGATCTCATATTCGAGCCACTCTTGCGACACTCTCCGTTGAATAGCCTGCACATAATAGGCATATTTCGTTCCGAAATCTCCGCCCCCGCCCGTGATTCCGAATCCGCCCTTCGCCCCGGCGGCGCTGAATGTGCCATAGGGCCCGCTGACAGGACCGCCTTCGCCGAAGGCGACCTGGTTGGTGTCTTCCGTTTCCTCAGTCGGAAGCGGCTTCTCCTTGGTTATGGTCTCTTGTTTTTTCTTGGGCTTGATCTTCGCATTCCTGCCCTGAATTTCGATTGCGTCCGGCGCTGGTTTTTCTTCGACCTTGGGTTGCGACTGGGTCACTCCCTTCGATTCATTGGCCAGCACATTCTTGGCTTCCGGGTTCGCCGGCAGGGGCACGGTCGTTACCAGCGTCGCGCCAATGGCTTCGCCGCCTCCACCGGCGCCCCATTCGTTTCCGCTGGGGCCGCTGAAGACCGCGACGTAGATGAGCAGCAGAGCAGTGAACGCCACATGCAACCCCGCCGACCAGGCCAGCGGCTTGCCCCAGCGCTCGTGTTCAAAATAAATATCAGCGCTTGCCGCCATGTTGCTCCAGCGGTTGGGTCACGATGCTGACGTTATTGATCCCGGCCTGCTTGACCGAATCCATGACGGTCGCAAACGCGCCAAACGGAACGTTTTCATCCGCGCGCACAAAAATGAACTGATTATGCGGATCGCGAATCTTCTGCCGCAGCTTCGCCGCGATCTCGTTGATGTTGACGGGATCGTTTCCCAAAAATACGCGCTGCTGTTTATCGATCGTGATCACCAACCGCTCTTGGGTAATCTCGCGTACGGTGCGAGTTTTCGGCACGCTCACGTCGATCCCTGACTGCAGCACGGGCGCGGTCACCATAAAGATGATCAGCAGCACCAGCACCACGTCGACCAGCGGAGTGATGTTGATATCGGCCAGTGCCGTCTGGGTGCGTCCGTTACCCATGGTGAACGCCATTAGCGCCTCACATCCGCGGGAACCTGGACCGGCGCCTGGCTGAGTTCGACGGCATTCAGGACCTCGAGCGCGAAATCATCGGATCTGGCTGCAAACTCGCGGATTGACGATCCAATCAGGTTGTAGGCAATCACCGCTGGAATGGCGGCAGCCAGTCCGGCCGCGGTCGTAATCAAAGCTTCAGAAATACCTGGGGCGACCGCGCGCAGAGTCGCGGCACCCGCAGTTCCTAAGCCTTGAAACGCATCGATGATGCCCCACACGGTTCCAAACAATCCTACGAAGGGCGAGACTGCGGCGGTAATCGCCAGCCACGGCATATTCCGTTCCAGCCGCGTTATTTCCTCGGAGGCGCCGATCTGCATTCCGCGCTGTACGGCCAACAGATTCCGCAAGCTGCCGATGGCAGCGAGTTGCCGCTTCAGTTCCTCGAATCCGCCTTCGAAAACACCCACCAGCGGACTCGGCCGGAACTGTTCGGCCACGGCGGCTACGTCCTGCAAGCGCTGCGCCTTACGAAACGCGCGCACAAAGCGCCCGCTCTGCAACCGCGCCCGCCGTAAAAGGCTCCACTTGGTGAGGATGATTGCCCAGGAAACAATACTGAAGGCCAGCAGGATCACCAGCACCAGTTTTGCGACCGGACCAGCGTTGGAAAGCATTTCAGCGGCCTCGCCGCCGATCAGGACTGCCAGGAAGGGGAGAAAATGCATCGGTTTTTATGGAGAACGCCTGTTGGAATTATAGATGAATTTTGCTCGTCATTCTTCGTCACGTACCCGATCCGGCAATGAAAAATTCCAATGGCACACAGAAGTTCATCATTCGCGTGCCCGTCTTTGTCTGGCAACTTTCGCGGAGACTGGGATTTTTTGGACTTTCGCCAAAACACCGCTTCGCCGGTCAGCCTAAGAGAGAAACTTCACAGTGGCTTCAACCAACTCAGCGGTGGGTTTGTAGGGATCTCCGGGTGCGTCATATTCCATGGAACAATATCCTCTATAGTGGTGTTTCTTGAGGATCGAGAAAGTGCGTGCCAAGTCGACGTGCACGGCTTTGCCCTGTTCGTTCACTTCCCCATCCTTGACGTGGCAAATGCCATAAGCATGCGCGAACATGGCCTCCATCGCCCGAAAATCGAAGTCTTCGTCGTGGGCAGCGAGCGAGTTGCCAAAATCGGGCAGCGCGCGCAGCCAGGGACTGTTCACTTTATCAATCACCTGCACGATAAAAAATGGATCTTCGCTGACCGGATTGTCATTTTCGAGGTGTACGACGACATTTTTCTTGGCAGCGTACTCCGCAACCTGCACAAGTGTCTCGGCCGCCCGGCCCACGTCCGGGGCCGAATCCTTCGCGCGGTCGATGTGCGTGCGAATGCTCGGCGAACCGAGAGCTGCACCAACATCAATCCATTGCTTGCTGCCCGCCAGGGCTTTGGCGCGCTCGGCTGGATCTTTCGCATACTGGCTGTGGCCCTGATCGACGGCGATGTCCACGACGGACGAATCCGCCTTTTCGACTGCAGCCCGGAACTCTTCCAGGTATTTCGGATCGGTGGACGGAAAAATCGGGCTCCATGGCTCGATGTGATGAATATTAAATCTCTCTACAACATGAGCGGCGAAATCCTTGAACTCCATCTGCCGCGACTGCGGAATCGGACTTGGTGTCTTGCCGTCCCAGCCTTTCCATCCCACGATGTATTCGCGAAACGGATAGGCTGCTATCGCGACGCGGTCGCGCGGAGCGGACGGAAAATGAACCGATGGGCGTGAACTTGCCAGCGGAAGACCACGCAGGAAGGAGGCGCCCACTGCGGCGGCCGAGCTTTGTTCGATGAATTCCCGACGTGTAGATTTCGGCATGGGCGCAAGTGTAGCAGAGTCATACGGGCATGATAATCCTTGGTCCCGCGCCGCCGGTCAGCGGCACGCCGACTCCAACTGCGGCGCAAAGTCTATGGTTGTGGGCAATTCAAGATGTTGCGCTCTCATGACCTGTTCAAGCATGTCGGGCTCGGCAGGGAGGCTGAGGTCGATCGAGCTTCGATAGAAGCGGTCGCGCTCCGCTTCCGGGAGGCTGACGAATTCGAATCCCTTCGAGCGATATAACTCGAGCAAGCGGGGCAGCATCTCGGCATCGAATGCGCCGACGTGCATGAGCAGCACGTAAGCGATGTCGCGACCATAGAGAGCATGAGACATGCCGCGATAATAATCGATGCTCTGCAGTGCTGCTTTCAGATAGCTGTCTTCCAATTTCTTCACTTCCGCCCCATCATCTTTGGTTTTGCAGCGCGCATAGGGGCCATTCCAGAGATAGTCTCCGAAACTCATGGTGACCGCAGCGATCTTGTATCCGCGCTGATGAAGAAAATCGCGAAACGCAGTTTTCTTTTCCGGAGTATCGCCTTCTGCCAGATACGGATAGCGAAACCAGTGCCAGTCCTCCCCTTTCATGAGCTTGTCTAACACGGGTTCGTCGCGAAGAACGTCCTGCTCGACCTCATCGAGTGGACGTTCGTCCAGATTGATGTGCGACCATGTGTGATTGCCCAGCGGATTTCCCGCCGCGCGCCACGCTTCCAGCACAGCGGCATGCTCGGGCTGTCTTTCAAGGTGAACCGCGTTGACGAAGCCGTACGTCGGCGGCAAGCTCGCCGCATGCAGGGCCGAAATGATCTTCGAGATCACTTCTAGACGCGTTTCTCCGGGAGGGAGCGGGCCATGCACCGGCAGGTCATCGAAAGTAACGGCAATCTTCGGCGCTGGATCTGCGGAAGAGACCGGATCGGCGGAAGAGAACAACGAAAGTCGAACCGCCTCGGCCATTGCGGCATAGCCAGCAGGCGACGGATGAAGATGATCGCCGCAGTCATAGGCGGGCAGCAACCGCTCGGGATGCTGAGGGTCGCGCGTGATTTCGTCAAAATCGATGACAGCATCGAAATGCCCAGGAGTGCGGATCCAGCGATTCACAGCCTCCCGGTCCGCTTCGCTCGCCGGTCCGGGATGATAATAATCCGAGCCGGTAAACGGCATGATTGTCGCGCCGATGACGGTAATAGCGTCTGTGTGTGCGCGAGCGATGATCTGCTCATAGGCAGCAATCATGCGCTGCACGAGAACATTGTGCGCGGTCGGCGAGACGTTCTCCGCACGTGCCAACATGCCGATGTCGTTAATTCCTTCCAGGACGATCAAGTCATGCACGCCCGCCTGCGCGATCACGTCATGATCGAAACGCGCCAGCGCGTTCGGGCCCAGGCCATCGGTGAGCAGGTGATTGCCTCCGATTCCTTGATTGAGCACAGCGATGTTGCGGGTCGCGACGGAAGACTGGAGACGCTTCGCCAGATCGTCTGTCCATCGGTCGTTGCCGTTCGTGGTCGCACCGTGCCCGTCAGTGATGGAGTCGCCCAGCACGACGATGGATCGAGCCACGGGCTCAGCCTCAACATCGACGCCCGCAAGGTAATACCAGTGGTCGATGGTCTTCGCATTGGCCATATCGGATTCAGAGACCGCATCTCCGTGCGTGAGGTAAGAAGTCGCGCGTGAACCGGGATGTCCGGTTTGCTCCGTTGGCGCGAAGTCGAGGTGCAGGGTGATCGCCACATCGGAGAGAGCATCAGCCGCAAATGCCAGGGGATCGGATACATAGTCCGCATGCGGGGGAATCGTGACCTCGGGCAACCCGGAAAAGGTCACGGCCTTATCAGTGTTCGCGACAATTCTGGCCGAACTGGGCGAGACCGGTTTGGCAACGTGAACCGCTGTCAGATGCAGCGGCATGCTTCCAAAGCGATTCGAGAGGTGCAGCCGGATTTCCTTTGCGCCCAAAGATAAATGCACGATTTGGCGGAGCGTGGCGTCGTGAAGATCGTCTGGAGCCAACGCATTGTTCGGTTCCACCAATTGCTGCGACGCCGCCCATGAGCCAACCCAGCGCGTTGCGGTCTGACCCGCGGCAGCGAGCACTGTAATGGCAAGGAACAGACATAGAGAGGATAGTCGACGCATATGTGGGAAATGAATTGCTGCTCGTCATAATATTAGGCCAAGGCTCGATGCACAGCTAATCGTGGATGAACCTTGCTATCGCTTGGATCGCGATTCGCGGTCGTCGCGGGCACAAGATAGACCCCGCAGCGCGCGCGGCAGAGACTAAGAATTGATTTGGCGGAGGCCGCGGGACTCGAACGCCTTTTTGGCAGGTTCCTGCACTTTGCCTCGATCTCCCGGCATCGATCCGCCACTTGCCAAATTGATTCGGAGTGGCTGGTTTGCTAAGGTCGTCGTTATGTCTCAGCGTGTTATGTCCGAGCGGTCCCCCGAGCAAACAAGTGACCAGATACGCGAATTGCTCGACTCCCTTTATCGCGTGGAATCGGGACGAATCCTGGCCACTCTCATCCGCTTGCTCGGCGATTTTGATCTGGCCGAGGAGGCAATGCACGAGGCTTTTGCGGCTGCGTTGAGCCTGTGGCCAAGGAGTGGAGTACCCGGCAACCCCCGACCATGGATGATTTCGACGGCCCGCTTCAAAGCCATTGATACCCTGCGTCGACGGGCAAGATTTGATGCGTCTCAAGACGAGCTCGTGCGATATCTCGAAGCGCAATCGAGTTCGGCGGAAAAGTCCAATAAAGATGAAGAGGACAGCGTTGAAGATGATCGGCTGCGCCTGATTTTTACCTGCTGTCATCCTGCTCTGCCTGCGGAAGCGCATGTTGCGCTCACCTTGCGTGAGGTGTGCGG
>Ga0335073_10013081_pt1 | contig 11631 bp, 11 predicted proteins | sample Lox_Sample_22_FD_207093 | JGI IMG/M metagenome (GOLD analysis project Ga0335073, IMG submission 207093) | Soil microbial communities from Loxahatchee National Wildlife Refuge, Florida, United States - Lox_Sample_2.2 | ecosystem: Environmental > Terrestrial > Soil > Wetlands | place: USA... | reverse complement strand
CTCGAGGCACTCGGCAAGCACGTCACCGTCAACGACGCCGCCTGACCCGTCCTCCGGACAGCCGACGGCACAACCGCCGCCGGCTCAAAACCCCTGCCCGCAAGTGGACCATTCACGTATCAGCAACTCAGCTTTCCGGGTGCAGGTAAGTAGCCGCGACCCTAATGAGCGGCCCTGGGAGTCTTGGTGTCGCCGCTCTCGCTCGCCGAGCGCCAGACGGTGGCGGCGGGGGCGCGCTCGCTGGCGCCTGAGGTGCCGCCGGGCTGGCTTGTCTGGAATGATGGCGCGATGCCCGCCGAACCAGGTCTTCCCGGGCCCCGCCAGGAGCCGCCGGACCCGGCCAGGGCACTGCCGGACAACAGCCCGCCCGGTCCCGGGCGGCTGCTCGCGCTGTCTGACGGGGTTGTCGCTATTGCGCTGACCCTGCTGGTCTTGGACCTGAGGGTGCCGGCCATCGGCCTGCTCCGTCATCCCGACTCAGCCTCAGCCCTGGCCGCGCAGCTCGGGCGCGACACCGACCAGCTCATCAGTTACGTGGTGTCGTTCTACGTCATCGCGCAGTTCTGGCTCACGCACCACCGGGTGTTCCGGGTGGTCACCGGGCACAGCGAGGGACTGGCCTGGTGGAACTTCGCGTTCCTGCTCGCCATCACACTGGTTCCGTTCACCAGCGGCCTGCTCGGCCTGTACGCCGAAAACCCGCTCGCGGTCGACATCTTCGCAGCCAACATCCTGCTGGCCAGCCTGGCTTTGGTGGCCACAACCAGGTTCATTCAGCGCAAAGGGCTGCGCTCGGCGGCTCATGACGAGGAGCAGGCGCGGGCGGGCCGGATCCGGGCCTTCAGTGTGGCCGCGATCATGGTGGTGTCCATGGCGGTAGCGTGGTGGAACGCGGACCTTGCCAAATACCTCTGGATCTTGATCGCGTTCCTGCCCGACATCGTGATACGGGCCACCCGGCGCCGTCCCGGACCGCCGCCGGCAGCCCGGACCAGCCGGCGGTTAGCGGAATGGGGCCGCCGCCGCGCAGGGCGCTCTTTACCTGGCCGCCGCCCCGGCTGGCGGATTGCGCCGGTGACCAGCGCGGAAAAGCCGTGCTCGGCCATCAGCCCGACGTTGGTACGCCCCGACTCGAACTGGGGCGCTTGGGCTGTTCCGGCTGCCGGCTGCGCCCGGGTGATGGTGTCGTCGCCGGGCAGCAGGGCGTCGTAGACGTTGTCGACCAGCGTCCGCTAGTGCTCGAGAGCTAGTCCGAGACGACATTGCCGGTTGACACTACAGGCATCTCACTCACAAGTAGCCGACGAGCATAAGTTGAGCGCGCACTAGCCGGAGCACCGCAAACTCGGGAGTCAGATAGGTAGCTTGATCAAGACTATTTCTGGGCCGGTGCCTAGACATTCAAGAAGCTGCGCACTACGTCGGCGACGCTACCTCCGCAGAGGCGACATGTCCCTAGAATCGGCCTGCCCGGGCTAACTGACTGGCGGCTTTCCGGCTGCTGATGCTGCGAGTCGCCGCCGCCGGTGGCCAGCACGATCTGGTCAGCGGTGAGCCGGGTGCCGTCGTCGAGAGCCAGCTCGCGCGGGCCGGTGAATCGAGCCCGCTGCCCGATCAGCGTCACCGTGCCCGATTCAGCCCTGGCGCGGCGGAAACGCTGTCGGTCTTGCCGACGGTCCGGTCCCTGATGGAGGGCCAGTCCACCGCGGTGACCGTGGCCTCGATGCCGAACTCAGCGGCGTGCCGCACCTGTGCAGCCACCTCGGCTGTGTGAATGAGGATCTTACTGGGGATGCATCCCCGGTTGATGCAGGTGCCGCCGAAGGCGCCGGACTCAATTAGCGCGACAGGACCGGGCGCGGTGCCGGCAGGCACCGCGATGTTGCCGAGCCGGAACCGATGACGACCAGCGAGAAGTGAGGCACTTTCAAAATGTTACGGTCAGTAGGCCACGGGACCGGCGCCTGCGGTCTCATGCGGGCAGGAGGAGGTTGACGGCGCGGCGCGCGGGTTGCGCCTGTCTTAGTCGCCAGAGTGTGGCATGAACTCCTGTAGCTTGGTCTTGATACCTTCCACGATCACGCTTCGTGCGTTCTCATCGCCCTTCAGCATGGCCTTGGCGCTGTCCTTGGCCTGTTCGAACGTGGCGTGCGGCGGGATCGGCGGGATGCTCGGATCCACCCGGACGTCTAGCAGCGTGGGCCGGTCGGCCGCCAGCGCCCGCTCCCAGGCGGGTGCGAGATCGGCGGCCTTGTCGACACTAATTCCGTGCAGGCCGAGGCTGGTCGCGAAGGCCGCGTAGTCAACGTCGGGCAGCGTCTGCGACTCGGTGAACTTTGGCGCGCCCTCCATCGCGCGCATCTCCCACGTGACCTGGTTGAGGTCGTCGTTGTGCAGGACGGCGACGACCAGGCGCGGGTCGCTCCACTGCTCCCAGTAGTGCTTGATCGTGATGAGCTCGGCCAGGCCGTTCATTTGCATGGCACCGTCGCCCGCGAACACGATCACGGGCCGGTCCGGGTGGCCGAACTTGGCGCCGATCCCGTACGGCACGCCCGGTCCCATGGTGGCCAGGTTGCCCGACAGGGAGCCGCGGATCTCGCCGTGGAACTTCAACTGACGCGCGTACCAGTTCGCCGAGGAGCCGGAGTCCGCGGTTACGATGGCGTTCGCTGGCAGGCGCGTCGATAGCTCATGGAACAGCCGCATCGGGTTGACGGGGTCGGCCTCGACCATGGCCTCCTGCTCCATGGTCTCCCACCACCGGGCCACGTTGGCCTCGATGTCCTCCCGCCAGGACCGGTCCTCTTTGCGCTCCAGTAGCGGGATCAGTGCTCGCAGGGTGGCTTGCGCGTCCCCGACGAGGTTGAGCTCGTAGGGGTAGCGCATCCCGATGTACTTGCCGTCGATGTCGATCTGCACGGCCCGGGCCTGGTCGAACGCGGGCAGGAACTGGGTGTAGGGGAAGCTGGACCCGACGGTCAGCAGGGTGTCGCAGCCCTCCATCAGCTCGTAGCTGGGCCGGGTGCCGAGCAGGCCGATCGAGCCGGTGACGTACGGCAGTTCGTCGGACAGCACGTCCTTACCGAGCAGCGGCTTGGCTACCCCGGCGCCGAGGATGTCGGCCACCTGTTCCAGCTCGGCCCTGGCTCCCCGCGCGCCCTGGCCGGCCAGGATCGCGACCTTGCTGCCCGCGTTAAGTATTTCGGCCGCGCGGGCGATTGCGTCACCGCTCGGCACGGCGGTGGGCCAGTCGACGCCGAGGCTGGACGGAACCATCTTGAAGGCGTGGGTTGGCGCCGAGTACTCCAGCTCCTGGACGTCGGAGGGGATGATGATCGCCGTCGGAGCCCGCTCGGCCACCGCCACCCGGATTGCCCGGTCCAGCACGCCTGGCAGCTGTTCCGGCACGGTCACCATCTGGACGTACTCGCTCGCCACGTCCTTGAACAGGCTGAGCAGGTCGACTTCCTGCTGATAGGAGCCGCCCATCGCGGACCGGTTGGTCTGGCCGACGATCGCGACGACTGGCACGTGATCGAGCTTGGCGTCGTACAGCCCGTTGAGCAGGTGGATCGCCCCGGGCCCCGAGGTCGCCATGCAGACGGCGAATTTGCCGGTGAACTTGGCGTACCCGACGGCCTCGAAGGCAGCCATCTCCTCGTGCCTGGCCTGGATGAACGTGGGCTTGTTATCGGCCCGTCCCCAGGCGGCCAGGATGCCGTTGATGCCGTCGCCCGGGTAGGCGAAGACTTCGGTCACGTCCCAGGCGCGCAGGCGCTCGAGCAGGTAGTCGGCGACAGTGGGCTTAGCCATAGGGGATCTCCTTCCGAGATTTGCGTCAGCGGCCGGCGGCGGCGAGGTGGGCGGCGGCGCGGGCGGCGACCGCCATGATGGTCAGTGCCGGGTTCGCGCTGCCCTGGGTGGGCAGCACGCTGCCGTCGGTGATGTAGAGGTTGGGTACGGCGAAGCTGCGGCAGTCGCGGTCCACTACGCCGTGCCGCTCGTCGGCGGCCATCCGGGCGCCGCCGACCAGATGGGCGTACCGGTCGATGGTGATGACCTCGCCGGCGCCGGCGGCGTGCAGTATCCGCTCCATGACGCTCTGGGCGGCGCGCATGAGCTGGTTGTCGTTGTCGCACTGGGAGTAGGCGAAGTTGGCGACGGGCAGGCCGTACCGGTCCTTCTCCTCGGCCAGGGTTACCCGGTTATCGGGCTGCGCCAGGAATTCGCACAGTGCTCCCAGACAGGACCAGTGCACGTAGTCGCTCATGTACTGGCGCAGCCTGGTGCCCCAGTGACCCTGCGCGGCCACGTGCTCGGCCCACGTGATGGGCAGCGGCGAGACGGTCTGGATCGAGAAGCCGCGCTGGTACGGCTTGGCCGGGTCGGTCTCGTAGAACTGCTCGCTGCTGACCTCCGGCGGAGGCGACTTGTACATCCGCACCTCGGCGTCGAACCGTCCGGCGGTCTGAGGCGCACCCTGCACCATCAGGTACCGTCCGACCTGGTCGAAGTCGTTGCACATGCCGTCGGGGAACCGCCGCGACGCGGAGTTCAGCAGCAGCCGCGGCGTCTCGATCGAGTAGCCGGCGACCGCGACCGCCGCCGCGCGCTGGAACCGGGGCACCCCGCCGCGGATGTAGTGCACCCCGGTGGCCTGGCCCGTGCGCTCGTCGAAGCCGATCCCGGTGACCATGGCGTTGGCCCTGATTTCGGCGCCGTGCGCGAGGGCGTCGGGGATGTGGGTGATCAGGGGCGATGCCTTGGCGTTGACCTTGCACCCCTGCAGGCAGAATCCCCGGTAGATGCAGTGCGGGCGGTTGCCGAACCGGCCGTTGGAGATCGCGACGGGTCCTACCTTGGCCGTGATGCCGGACGCGTACGCGCCGCGCAGGAAGATCTCGCCGTTGCCGCCGACCGGATGCGGCCGCTGCGGGTAGGTGTGCGGGTCACCCCAGGGCCAGTTGTCACCCGCGACGGGCAGCTCCTGCTCGATGTCCTCGTAGTAGGGCCGCAAGTCTTCGTAGCTGATCGGCCAGTCGGCCCCGACCCCGTCGGTTGTCCAGGTAGCGAAGTCACTGGGGTGGAACCGGGGCGTATACCCCGCGTAGTGCACCATCGAGCCGCCCACCCCGCGACCGGAGTTGTTCGAGCCCATCGGCACCGGATCGGTGCCGCTGATCACCCGCGGCTCGGTCCAGTACAGGTGGTGTGATCCGGCCTCGTCACTGACCCAGTCGGCGTCCGGGTCCCAGAATGGCCCCGCGTCCAGGCCGACCACCCGCCAGCCTTGCCGGGCCAGCCGCTGCGTCAAGGTCGAGCCCCCGGCCCCGCAGCCCACCACTGCCAGGTCAACCGTGTCGCTGTCGGCGAACCGGCGCATGTCGGCCCGCAGCCGGTGATTGGTCCGGCTGCCGTCGTTCGGCAGCAGCCAGGCCGACTCGTTGCGCTCGCGCACCGGCGCCATCAACGGTCCTTTCCGTGCACTGGGTCGTCCGAGGGGATGGCGTCGGCGACTTCGAAGGGCTCCCGGGCGTCCACGCCGGGATTCTTGTAACCGCGCGGATAGGCGGGGCCGGGAAACCCGATCTCATTCCATGCCGAGGGATGGGCGTAGAACGCGGTGCACGCGTACCGCGTCCACAGGCTCCAGACGTGCGCGGCGTTCAGGCCATGCCAGTCTTTCGCACCCAGGTCCTGTACCGCCTGGATGACGGCCCGCTGCTCCTCCGCCGGGGCCCGCGCGAACTCACGCGAGCACGCCGCCTGGCTGTCTTCGTCGAGGAACCGCAGCGAATCCCGCCAGGCCTGGCCATCCTCGGGCATGTCAGCGTAGCGCCACCCGTCGGTCTGCTGCTCCGCCAGCCGGGCGTCGATCTGGGGGACGACGGCTATCCGCGGCTCGCTGTCCTGCCCGAGCAGCCGGTCACACAGCGCCGTCGCCGCGGCTTCCTCGGCGGGCGTGAAGAACCGGATGTCTGGCAGCCTGCCGATCCGGGGAAGGACGACGCCCGCGGTCACCGGATCCCAGTAGCGGACCTGGTTCAGGACGTCGAAGCCGGGAAACCGGTCACCGGTTGCATGACTGATGCGGGGAGCCGTTCCAGTCTCCGCGGATCCGCTCGTCCGCTGCTTCCGGTGCGTCACTTCTCGCGGCGCAGGATCGAGGCGAGCAGGCCCATGCCGCCGACCACGGTCACCAGCAGCGGCGCCAGCAGCGGCGGCCCCATCTCCATGTTGTAGCGGGCGTTCGACCACCCGCCTGGCTTCTGCGCGATCCCGCGAGCGTGCAGGTAGGTTCCCTGCAGGCCATTGGCGACGATGGCCGCGGAGGCGACCGGCAGCGCCGTCTTGGCCATCCGGTGACTGAAGACTCCCGCCACACCCGCAGCCGCTCCGACCGGCCCGAGACTGACGGGAATCCACATCATCTTGTTGCCGAAGCTGGCGCTGTCATGCTCGAAGAAGATCTCGGCCGCGGTAACCAGCGCCCCGGCAGCGGTCAAGGCGGACAGACTGCGCTCGAAATGGCCGGTCTGAACGTTCTGGATCATCCGGTCAATGCCGCGGGCATGTCCGCTCGCAAGACGCGAGTGTCCCAGTTTCATCTCGTGTCCCTTCGATTGCCGACCTGCCCTGGTAGGGGCATCGGAGCGTGACGGTCAGGTACCCACAGCACCGGAAGTAAACGCTGTGGCCATAGCCGCCGGGGAAAATGCCCGCTCCTGCCGGGCTCGCGCGGACCTGCATGCCCTGACCAGCGACCTGCCGGGCGCGGCCTCGGCAGCGACAGGTGACCGGCCGGCGACCGCGGCTCCCCCGTTCCCGGATCCGCAGTCCGGAACGGGATCGTCTACTGGATCCTTGCCGCCCACCGCCAGCCGCAACTGGCCGTCCAGCAGCGATCGTCGCTGACCGGCGCCGACGCCGGACAGTGACGCTGCCGGGCAACTCAGTCACGGTCGCACTGGTCCGCGGCGACCTGGCTGATGTGGAAAGACTGACGGCGGCAGGCTGGCTAGAGTGGCCCGCTGGGACGGCTTTCGGCCAGGTCGAACGCGATCATCGGCAGGCTGGTTCCGTCGCCGTCGATCTGGGCGCCCAGGGTAGTTTCGAAGACCGGCTTGAGCGCGGCCCATGCCCGCGGGTGCCGCCGCGCGTAGGCAGTGAGTGCCGCTGCTGCCTCCTCGCTGGTCAGCGGGCGCGCGATAGCCGGGACGGGGCCGCGGGAACCGGCATAGACACGGACGCGGGGGCTGGCACGGACGTTGCGGAGCCACTGGGCGCGGTCACCGAACCCGGCGGCCACGATGTAGGTGCGCGGGTCCGGGTGGTCCACTGCCTCCAGGACCGCGTACCGGCGGATACCGGTCTTGCGGCCGGTGTGTTCGAGCATCAGCAGCCGTGACCCGAACACGAATCCCAGCCGCGCCCGGTACAGCCAGACCGGCGCGCGCACGACCCAGCGAACTCGCATGAGCCTGGCGCCCCAGGCGGCGAGTGACGACGTTGGCGCGGACACTGTTCTCCTCGCGGTGATCTCAGTCTGGCCACGGCCGCCAGCCTGCCAGGCCTAGAGCTCAGGCCTTGTGGTAGCGTCCGGCCGGCCGATGTCCCTGGGTGCGGGTTAGCCTGGTTCGCCGGTGTCGGTGCCGCCCGCCTGCCGGGATCCGGCATCGTTGTCCGACTGGGCCTGCAGGCTGCGGTTGCCCTGGACGATTTCCTCCGCTGACCGGCCGGTGTCCGCCAGGTAGGCCTGCGAGTCCGAGTGGTCCTCGGGGCGGTTATGGCGACTCACCATCCGGGGGATGATGATGGCTGCCGTGCCGAACAAGAGCCCCAGCACGGCGGCAAATATGCCGATGGCCATGGCAATTCCTCCCTGCTGTCACAGTTAGGGGACTGACGGGATGACCGGAACCCGGAGGGTTGCGTGCCCGGCTCGCGCGAATGCCAGCGAGATGGTGACCGTCTGCCCGGCGCGAAGCTGGCGGCGCAGGCCGGTGAGCAGTATCCGGTCGGGATAGGGCGGGCCGGTGCTGAGGCTGGATCCGGCGGCGACCGGGATGGTGATCCGCGGGACGGTATGCCCGTTGCTGGTGAAGACGACAGCGCGGGCGGCGGGGCTGCTGGCCGCCCGCAGCGTATCGGGTCCAGCGGTGCTGATGTCGGCCATGGTCATCTCGGCTTGCGCCATGTCCGAGCCTGCCGGAGGGGCAGGGATGCGGGCATTGATGACGTCCATGGAGCCTCCGATCTCCGTGCTGGTTGCATCCGGTGCGGCTGGCTGCCCGGCGCTAGTTCCTGGCTCGTCTGGTGCTCCGCTATCCGGGGACTGAGACCCGCAGGCGGCGAGGGAGATGACCGCGCTCGCGGCGCCGGCCGCCGCGAGGCCGCGGAGCGGCCGCTGTCCGGACGGCCGGTTTCGCGGCGGGAGGCCGGTCACGGGCTGCCGCTTCCGCTGCCCGCTTCGCGGCGGGCGGCATGGTCGCTGCCGCTGTTGTCCGTGTGCGGCGGGTGTGAGTTCTGCGGTACCGGGATCAGCAGGCTGACCCGGTCGCCGGCGGCCAGCGTGATCTCGCCGTCCGGCGGACGGAGGCGGCGGCCGCGCAGTACGGAGACGAGGGTGCTGGCCGGCGGCCAGGCGAGGTCGCCCAGTTTCCGCCCGGCCGCCGCCGAGTCCCCGGCTACGGTGATCTCAATGACCTGGTAGCCGGGCAGCGGGGCCGGCGGGTGGCTGAGCATGGCCTCCGCGTCGTGGTGCTCCCAGTCGGCGGCGGCCTGCGCGTGCACCGTACCGGCCTGGCTGCCCGTGATCTGCCGGGCGAGGGCGCGCAGCACGCTGGCGCCGGTGATCCACCCTTCCACGCGCTGCCCGTCCGGGGACAGCACCGGCAGCCCGTCCCGCCCGTAGACCTCCAGCTGGCGCAGCGCCTGGCTGAGCGATTCCGAGGCGAACAGGGCCTGCGGGTCGTGCCGGTAGGTGACCGGCCCGGGGACGGCACCTAGCTGGGGTGTGCTGCCGTTGCCGGCCGGGGAGCCGCCGTGCGCGGCGGGTGCGGGGCCGTCCGGCGGGACCGGCAGCGCGGGCCGGAACGGGCGCATGACGTCGGTGATCTTCAGGTCGGCCAGGACACGCCACGGGGCGGCCTGGTCGATGTCGATGCCGCGGCGCAGCAGCTTGGTGGTGTAGATCGTGCCGTAGGACAGCGCCCGGGAGACGACGGTGGCGATCGCGACCGCGAGCATCACCGGCAGGGTCAGCGCGAAGTCGCCGCTCATCTCGACCACACTGGCCAGCGAGGTCAGCGGGGCGCGGGCAGCGGAGGTGAACACCGCGCCCATCGCCACCACCGCGTACAGCGCGGGCTGCCCCGCCCCGGCGCCGAAGATGTGATGGACGATGTCGCCGTAGGCGTAGCCGGAGGTGACGCCGATGAACAGCGACGGGGCAAAGACGCCGCCCGACCCGCCGATCCCGATCGACAGGCTGCACGCGAGGATCTTGCCGAACGCGAGGATGATCAGGAACCACAGCGCGTACCCGCCGTCGGCTGTCTTGTACATAACCGGGTAGCCGACTCCGTACATCTGGGGAAGCGCGAGCAGCAGCACCCCGAGCGCCACGCCGCCGACGGCGGGCCTGGCCCACTCCGGCCGCCCCTTCCACAGGCGGTCGCACAGGTCCTCGATCTTGTACAGCACGCTCTTGAACGCCAGCCCCATCAGGGCGGCGACCACCGCGAGTACCGCGACCAGCAAGTAGTTCTGAGTGTTGTGGAGCACAATGCCGGAGGGGAAGCCGGACAGAAACGGCTTGTCCGGCAGGAACTGGAGGGCGACGACGTCGGCGACCATCGACGACAGCATGACGGTGAACAGCGCGTCGACCGCGAACTCGCGCAAGATGATCTCCACGCCGAAGAACACCCCGGTGATCGGCGCGTTGAACGTCGCGGAGATGCCGCCCGCGGCACCGCAGGCGACCATGATCCGCAGCCGGTTCTCCGGCATCCGCACCCACTGCCCCACGCTGGAGGCCAGCGCCGAGCCGATCTGCACGATCGGCCCCTCCCGGCCCACCGACCCGCCCGATCCGATGCACAGCGCGGAAGCCAGTGCCTTGACGACGCTGACCTGCCAGCGGATCCGGCCGCCATTGTCGGCGACCGCGATCATCACCTCGGGCACGCCGTGCCCGCGTGCCTCCCGCGCCCCCTTGTAGATCAGCGGCCCGTACACCAGCCCGCCGATCACCGGAATGACCACGAAGAACCCGAGCCCGAGCCACGGAAGGTGGCTGCTGCCGACGTACCCGGCCTGCCCGAACTCGCTGTGCCCGGTCGCCAGCCAGGTGAAAAAGTAGATCAGGTACCGGAACGCCACCGCGCCGAGGCCGGCCCCGGCCCCCACGAAAAGGGCCAGCAGGAACATCCCGCTCCGGCCCGCCCGCAGCCACGCAGCCGCCCGCGCGACAGCCGGGCTGCCCGCCAAAACTGGCGTCATGCCGGCCACTCGCTGTCCGGAACCTCGCCGGCGGCGTCCGCGAACGCCCGCAGCCCCTGCGCCACAGCCTGCTGCGCCGGCCCGGGCAGCCGTTCCAGGATCTCGGCGATCAGACCACGGCGCCGGCTGGTCGCCTCGTCGACCACTTGCCGGCCCGCCGCGGTGACCGAGACCAGGACCGCGCGACGGTCGCCGCGTGCCCGGTGCCTGCGGACCAGGTCCTTGCGCACCAGCCGGTCGCACATCCGCCCGGCCGTCGACGGCGCGACGTCCAGCGCCTCGGCCAGGTCCACCATCCGCCGCGGGCCCCGGGACGCCAGCACCACCAGCGCCCGGTACTGCGCGATGGTGGTCTCCTCCGCGGCCGCGCCCAGCGACCTGGTGGCTACCGCCACCAAGGACCGGCTAGCCGTCAGCACCGCGTCCACCACGGCCGGGTCAGTGCGGGATTCTCCTGCCGCGTAGTTGTCCACATCACGTGCATCAGTCAATATTTGCATCTCGCAATAGTTGTACCATACATCTCAGGGTGGTGCGCCACGCGGGTTACGCGGCTCCGGCTCGACCCGCCGTTGCGCGACGCGATAGCGCTAGTTGAGGTCTGCGTTCCGGAGGGCAGCGACCGAGGCGGCCAGAGCGCAGAGCCCGACCACGATCAAGACGGTGAAGTCGCCCAGGCTGACTCCCCGCATTATCTGGTCATTCCCGACCGACCAGTAGAAGAGTGACAGGTAGCGGCCCGCCCGGATCGCGGCGATCGTCGAGGCGAGTGAGCTGAGCAGATACGAGGCGGCCGCCAGCGCTGAGGCAATGCCCAGGGCTGTCCCCCGTCGGCCGGTGACGGCGCCGATAGCCATCGTGATCAGGCCGAAGTCGAGGCCCATCAGGGTCAGCGCCACTGAAATCGCCACCGCGTCGCCGACGCTGACGGCCAGCTGGAACCCGCGGCCCACGACGACGCACAGGGTGACCGTGGCTGCCAGGAGGAGCGCCTGGACGGCCATCGCCCAGGCCTTCTGGAAGACGATCGTCCGCCGGCGGACCGGCAGGGCCGCTATCAGCGCCAGCGTGCCGTCCTCGTCCTGGCCGGCCAGTGCCGCCGCCCCGTAGCCGATGGTCAGC